>Ga0123399_1035613_pt1 | contig 12884 bp, 11 predicted proteins | sample T5LHNH4metaT_FD_89927 | JGI IMG/M metagenome (GOLD analysis project Ga0123399, IMG submission 89927) | Methane-oxidizing artificial microbial communities from Washington, USA to study methane cycling - T5-LHNH4 metaT (Metagenome... | ecosystem: Engineered > Modeled > Simulated communities... | reverse complement strand
GAGACATCAAGATCCCTGCAAAAAATTTGAATGTGGGTGGTCATGATAATACAGATTCGGTAAAGCCGCATAAATCCATGGCTTGCCGGCTCCCTTCGACACACTAAAACCAGCGAGGCAAGTCGCAAAACTCCAATTCAGGCGACTTTCTTAAGCAATTCGAGGGCAGAACCGGAATTACCAAGTTGAATTCCGTCCAAGTATTCGCAGGAATGCCGCCCTGTAAATTCTCAGTGACGGCGCTGTTTCGGGCTTGGAAAGACCCGGTAAAAGAGGTCGAAGAGCCGTTCAATCAGCTGATGGAATGGGCCTTGCCGGTTGAACTGGCAAGAGACAGTACCCTGCTATCCAACGCCATAAGTGCCGCCAAGGGTTCAAAAGACTGGATCGATGCCGTTTTGCCGTCCAAGTCGCCCACTTTAATCGCCATGCTATACAAAGGCCGAACCTTTGCCCCGCTGGTCATCGAATCGATCAGCGAACCGTTATCATCGCCCATTGATAAAAACGGAAAGTTTACCGAACTCATGGTTCCCATGACGCTGGCAACACTAACCGCTCTTGACCGTAAAGACTGGGCAGCCATGCACGCTAATTGATGAAGCGAAGGCATTTTGTGCGACCTATGTCGCATGACATTTCCAAACTGTTTGATGAATAATTCAATCGCCGTTTGACAAAGCATTGATCTGTGACTTATTCTTTTCCTGCCTTCACACAATTGAAGGTCAGGCTTGAACTCCTGCAAGTTACGGCACATAGCCGCATAATGCGGCATTTTTGTGTGTGCGATTCAGCGCGTCTATTAGGTCGGGCTGGGTTGGGGCGCAGAAATGCGCGCCGGTTTCGTAAGCCGGAGTTCAAACCAACTCGGCTCGGCACCCGCATAGATTCATGGTGCCGTCTATAATTTTTTATACCGGAAAAATAATCATGAACACCAACAGCTCAAAGCAAGCCCAAACCGCGCAGCAACATCACTGTAAATCAGATGCAGAAATAGAGCAGCTTGTGCGTCAAGCCGTATTAAAAAAGATTAAGGAAATTGAAGAAGAGCGTAGCCAAGCAAGTAATTGATTTCATTAAAGCCGATTGCCTTAACGGGTTATCGGCTTTTTTATTGCCGGGTAACAATGGTGACCAACGATAAATTCAAAACACGTTTTATTTCCGTTTAAAACTGCTCCCCATGTTAATCCCTCACTTCAATCCGAGGGATTAACGCATTTGATCCTCAAAATATTGCTCGGCACTTGCTCGGCATTTGTCATACAATTTGCTGGGTATTTAGCATCGATCACCGATCCGAAAAACTTATTTTTCAAATATTCAGATATGATTTTTCAGCCCAATCTATGGCTTTGGCTCTCGCTTGTTTTACATTATCCATATCTTCTGTTTCGTTAAGTTTTTTCATAAATTGATGCGTTTTTAACCTGTCTTTTGAAAATCTATAAGCATTAGAAAAGCAGGCTACAGCCCTACTTATTTCGCCCCTTGCCCCGAATACTTCTCCTAAATTTGCCCACGCTGTTGCACGGCCTGGGGACATGGTTAAAGTCGTAGTTATCGCTTGTTGAGCTAAATCCAAATTACCTTGTTTTAAATATGAAAAGCCCAAGTTACTTGCAATTTCAATGTCAGACTGGTCTAATTTGTTGGCCTCCTCAAACAGTTTCACAGCACCATTAAAATCATAATCTTTAGATGACGCTAAACCTTTATCGTTAATCGCCCTTGCCGCCTTCTTATTACCTTTTTCTGGTCTAGGTAGGTTTTCTATTTGAAGTTTTGTTTGTTGTATTTCTGATTCGTGACTTAATCCTCCATCATTCAAAGCATATTCAAGCATACGCATAACCATTATTTGTGGTGTTTCTGCATGTGGTTCAGCCAATACCTCTGCGACAGGTTTAGCCACTTCGCCGGAACACTCGGCATCTACCCGTCCTTCATTAAGGCATTTATCGTACTCGGAAATTGCAATCACCTCAGACTGAGGATATTCGGTTTTATCCTTAGACAGCCCTTCATTTTCATTCTGAACTTGATTATTGTCAGTTACTTGCTCAACAGGCCGTTGTTGGGCCAATTCAGTATCTGAGTAATTATTTGGCACTGTTGCAGCTGGTTTGGTCACAGTTTCCGCATCCGGTGTAGTCACTACCTCAACTACGGGCTCAGCCACTACTACTTTGGCTGAAGCAAGAATAGCGGGGCTTATTTCCAGATGGCGCATCGTTGAGTCTTTAATTCTGCCTTTAAATAAAATGGTATCGCCGGTTTTCATCGCTTCTATTGACTGTTTTTCTTGGTCATCACGCGGCGTGATGCTGATAAAAGTTCCGACAACAGGGCTACCCATAAATCCACCGACAGTACCTTGTGTTTGAACCCTGTAACCATTACCAGACTTCTTAATATCGTAAACAGGCAATTGCCATTGAACTACTTTTCCAGTTATTTCCTTCAATTTGTTTTCGCGCTGCAAATCAGTATTGTTTCCGCCAAAAGAGAATATTGCCGCTAACTCTCCTTGTGGATTTAAATCGCTTGGTGCTTCTTGTTCAAGCTGGGCAAGTGGGTCAATTGATGGGGATTTGTCGTTATTGCTGCCGATAACAATAAGCACAATAAACACGGTTGTCACGGCAAAACCTATTTTCCCCCAATGATTTTTTTTATTTCCTGTGGCGATTTTTCGTTCTTGCTCGTAAGCATCATTTCTCTTTGACTCTTGCTTCCCAAAAAAGACCAATATTCCGCCAATAATCGATAATAACATGCAGATAGCAACCAGAGTTCCTCCGAAAACCACGCCTAATAATGAAGAAATGATAAGAGCAACACCTGAAAACTTTGGGCGATAGAATGCCAGCGCTCCAAAAACAATAACAAGAAACGAAGATAAAACGCCCAACCAGCCAAATTCGATAACTTTGCTCGCGTCGTCCGCTTTAAATGCAGCCCCCATGCCACCGACAAACAGCGTAGTTACTGCGGCAATAACTCCAAATACCCCAGCAATGATGCTGATAATCCCACCTGCTTTATTCATCCGTAAGCCCCCTAAATAAATTAAAAAACATTTTCTAACATAAAAATTAAGCTGCTTATGGTCTCCCAGCAGTACGTCCGCGTCAACCGCAATTGTAGCGAAAACACAGATAAAGCTTGGTGAGATTGAACGTATAGCTGGGTGATAGGGTTCTTAGGGAGTAGAGATAGATGCCCCGAAATTTTGGGATATTACATGTCTATAGTCCGAGTCAAAAAGCATTTGAAGAATTTATAGCAGATGTACCGCGCTTCGATGTTGAATTACTGGCAGAGGCGAAATTAAGGCGTTATCTGCAAATTGGATAAAGCTCACCCTAAAGGTGGTCTGTAACAAAACCAAGGCCGGGTAACGCTGGCTTTTTTGTGCCTGAACTTCAGGCATTGATTGCGTGGATCAATAGCGGGTATCTTAAAATAGTCACTACTGATTACTATCAGTTTCTATTTTAAATGGTGACTCTGTGGTGACTCAGGCAATAAAAAAGGCCTTAGATTTGCACCTAAGGCCTTGATATTCTTGGAGCTGGCGATGGGAATCGAACCCGCGACCGGCTGATTACAAATCAGCTGCTCTACCGACTGAGCTACACCAGCAAAGAAGCGCGTATTATACACAACAAATCTTCTTTGGCTAGTGCTTTTGTGGATTATTTTGGCTTTCTTTTCGTTTTATTTTTGTTTGCAGAATACGGTTTGCTTTTTCCGGAACGGGGATTGTCCAGTCCGGTGTATTTGGTTTTAAAGCGTTGAATTTTGTCGGGCGTTTCAACCGTGCCTTTGGGCTGAAAGGTGGGGATCAAATGCTGCTTGCCGTTGCCGATTAAATCGCTGCGGCCCATGTCTTTTAAGGCTTCGCGGAGCAACGGCCAGTTTTTGGGGTCGTGATAACGCAGGAAGGCTTTGTGTAGGCGGCGCTGCTTGAAGCTCTTGGGTATGGCAATGTCTTCGGCAAAGCGACTGACTTTACGCAAAGTGTCTTTGCCGGAGTGATACATGGCGGTGGCGATGGACATCGGCGAAGGCAAGAATGCCTGCACCTGGTCGGCCCTGAAACCGTTGCGCTTTAGCCATAATGCCAGATTAAGCATGTCGTTATCGGTCGTGCCGGGATGGGCTGCGATAAAGTACGGGATCAAATATTGCTCTTTACCGGCTTCCTTGGAGTACTTGTCGAACATTTCCTTGAACCGGTCATAAGTGCCCATGCCCGGCTTCATCATTTTGGATAATACGCCTTGCTCGGTATGTTCCGGAGCGATTTTAAGGTAGCCGCCGACATGGTGGGTAACCAGTTCCTTGACGTATTCCGGCGACTCCACGGCCAGATCGTAACGCAAACCGGAGGCGATAAAGATTTTCTTGATACCGGGCAAGGCGCGGGCTCTGCGGTAGAGCTTAATCAGTGGAGTATGATCGGTGTTCAGGTTAGGGCAAATACCGGGGTAAACGCAGGACGGCTTACGGCAAGCGGCTTCGATTTCCGCGTCTTTGCAGGCCAGCCTGTACATGTTGGCGGTAGGTCCCCCCAAGTCGGAAATGTGGCCGGTAAAAGCGGGCGAAGTGTCGCGGATGGCTTCGATTTCCTTGATGATCGAATCTTCGGAGCGGCTTTGGATGATGCGGCCTTCATGCTCGGTGATCGAGCAGAAGGTGCAGCCGCCGAAGCAGCCGCGCATGATGTTGACCGAATGCTGGATCATTTCAAAGGCGGGCACGTTGGCGTTGCCGTATTCTTTGTGCGGTACGCGAGAGTAGGGCAGGTCGAACACGCCGTCCATTTCTTTGGTGGTCAGCGGAATCGGCGGCGGATTGATCCAGACCTGCCGCGTACCGTGCAGTTGAATCAATGCGCGCGCGTTGCCGGGGTTGGTTTCGCCATGCATGACGCGCGAGGCGTGAGCGTACAGTATCGGGTCGTCTTTTACTGTTTCATAAGCGGGAAGGCGGATGACGGTTTGTGAGCGCTGGTTTCTGATCTGTAATTTATCAAACTGAATGACTTTTTCGTCTGTATCGCTCTGTTCCGGTTTTTTATCGCACGCAGGCTGTTCCTGGTACGGGTCGATAGGCATCATCGTCGCGCCCGGTTTATCCACATCGGTGGAATCTTTAACCGCCCAGCCTTCCGGTATTTGTTTGACGAAATGCACCGTGCCGCGTATGCCTTTCAGCTCCGATATGGCTTCGCCGTTAGCCAAGCGGTGGGCGATTTCGACGACTTGGCGCTCGGCGTTGCCGTAAACCAGCAGATCGGCTTTGGAGTCCAGCAGCACCGATTTCCTGACCTTGTCCGACCAGTAATCATAATGCGCGATGCGGCGCAAGCTGGCTTCGATGCCGCCGATGATAATCGGCACGTCCTTGTAAGCTTCGCGGCAGCGGTGCGAGTAAACGTTGACGGCGCGATCAGGGCGTTTGCCCGCCGCGCCGTTCGGCGTGTAGGCATCGTTGGAGCGGATTTTTTTGTCCGAAGTATAACGATTGACCATGGAGTCCATATTGCCGCCGGTCACGCCGAAAAACAGCTTCGGGCGGCCAAGCTTCATGAAGTCTTTGGCGCTGGTCCAGTCGGGCTGGGAGATGATGCCGACCCTGAATCCCTGCGCTTCAAGCAGTCGTCCAATCAGCGCCATGCCGAAGCTCGGGTGATCGATGTAGGCATCGCCGGTTACCAGGATAACGTCGCAGGCATCCCAGCCCAATTCGTCCATTTCCGCCTTGCTCATCGGCAAAACAGGGGCAACGCCAAAGCGCTGCGCCCAGTATAAGCGGTAACTAAAAAGGTTGGGTTCGGTTTGTAAGGCGCTAGACATTATTTTTGTATCGAGTTGCTGAGGACGCTGGCATTGTGTTTGGCAATCTCTTTTAAATAAGAGATAAATTCAATCTGGTAAATTTGTTCAAGGATGATGGCTCTGGTTCTCAAGTCTTTCATGGAATGGATAGGGGCTTCTTCATTAAAGGCCAGGCCGATAATATTGCCGCGGTCCGGAACGGGAAGAAACAGGATTCTCCAGTCAAAAGTACGCCCCAGCCACAGGGCAACCTGTTTGAATAGGGGGTTGCCGGCACCGCCCCAAAGATTGATGACCAGCATGCCGTCTTTTTTTAACAGCATTTTGCAGGCATCGAAAAACGCATGGTTACTGATTGATGGGGCCATGCCTTCATGGTCGAACGCATCAACAAACATCAGGCTGTATTGCTCGCTTTGGCTCTCGGTCCGTTGGCGTACATACTTCGCGCCGTCGTCGATAATAACCTTCAGGCGCGGGTCGAGCGGCAGGCCGAAATGACTGCGTGCGATTTTGACCACGCTGTCCCGGTATTCCACGACTTTCAAGCGGCAGTCCGGGAAATGATGCAGTAAATGCTTGGTTAATGAGCCGCCGCCCAAGCCGATAATCAAGGCCTCGTCATCCAGCGTGGGTTTGAATAATAGCCAGCTGGTCATGGCCCGCACATAATTCAGGTACAGCTTATCCGGCTCGGCCAGCAGCATACTGCTCTGCCGAGGAAACGAGCCGAAGTGCAGCGACCTTACGCCGTCACTCTCGACAACTTCTAAAATGCCGTCATCATCGTGGCTTTCGTGGATAACGCGGCCTTCATATCTATACATAAACGCGGTAAGTTCTTAAAAGATTGGCTAAACATTATACAGGAGAATAAGGTTTAACTTGTGAGTGTTGATTCGGTTACTGCGGGACATCCGTGAATGTAGCGGAATGGAAAGAATTTATTGGCCGTAAAGTTGGACCGGTTTTTAAGCGGGAATACTGCTGAGCGAACGCAAAATACGTGCTTTTGACATAGGGCAGGATGACGATGCCGTCGCGGCCGTTAATATCGATAATGCTATTCGGGGGGAAGAAGATAAGGCCGGGGTTCAAGAGATTGAACCCCGGCTTGAGGCTAAAACAATCCGGTGATCTTACCGTTATCATCAATGTCGATTCTTTCCGCCGCAGGAACCTTTGGCAAGCCGGGCATCGTCATCATGTCGCCGGCAATCGCGACGATAAAGCCCGCGCCGTTTGCCAGGCGGACATCGCTGATTTCAACGACATGCCCGGAAGGCGCGCCCTTGGCGTTCGGGTTGGTTGTAAACGACATTTGGGTTTTCGCCATGCAAATCGGGAACTTGCCGTAATCGGCATTCCATGCGGCCAGTTGCGCTTTGACTTTAGGATTTGCGGTGACGCTGCCAGCCCCGTACAGCTTGGTAGCGATGGCTTCGATTTTTTCCCAGAGACTCAGGTTTTCGTCGTAGACATAGTTAAAGGTGGGTTCACGGTTGTCGACGATGTCGCTGACTGCATGGGCCAGTTCTTCCGCACCGGCGCCGCCTGACGCCCAATGCTTGGAAACCACGCATTTTGCGCCCAAGGCTTCACATTTTTTCTTCAGCAAGGCGATTTCGGCATCGGTATCAAACGTGAAGTGGTTGATGCACACGACGCAAGGCAAGCCGTAATGATGGGTGATGTTGTGCAAGTGGCGCTCAAGGTTTTCAAAACCTTGTTCCAGCGCCGCCAGATTCTCCTGGTTTAATTCTTCCTTAACCACGCCGCCGTGGAATTTAAGCGCTCTTACCGTAGCCACCAGTACCACGGCAGACGGTTTGAGTCCGGCCATGCGGCATTTGATGTCGATAAATTTTTCAGCGCCCAAGTCGGCCCCGAAACCCGCTTCGGTTACCACATAATCGGCCAGTTTCAGCGCGGTTTGGGTGGCGCTTACGGTGTTGCAGCCGTGGGCGATATTGGCAAACGGCCCGCCGTGAATAATCGCGATATTGTTTTCCAGCGTTTGCACCAAGTTGGGTTTTATCGCATCTTTCAACAAGGCGGCCATCGAGCCTTGCGCGTTCAGGTCGCGGGCATAAACCGGCGTTACCCGGTCGGATTTATAACCGATCACGATACGGCCCAGACGTTCTTTAAGATCCGCGCGGCTGGTAGCGAGGCATAAAATCGCCATGACTTCGGACGCGACCACGATGTCGTAACCGTCTTCACGCAAATAGCCGTTGGCCGGGCCGCCCATGCCGACCACGATGTTGCGCAAGGCGCGGTCGTTCATGTCGACAACGCGTTTCCATTGGATGCGCCGTGGGTCGATGTCCAGATCGTTGCCATGATTAATATGGTTGTCGATCAACGCCGACAGCAGGTTATGCGCCACGCCGATCGCGTGAAAATCGCCGGTAAAATGCAGGTTGATGTCTTCCATCGGCACCACTTGCGAGTAACCGCCGCCCGCCGCGCCGCCTTTTACGCCAAAGCACGGGCCTAATGAAGGTTCGCGCAGGCACATCATGGTTTTTTTGCCGATGCGGTTCATCGCATCGCCCAAGCCCACCGTGGTGGTGGTTTTGCCTTCGCCGGCCGGGGTAGGGCTGATCGCGGTCACCAGAATCAGCTTGCCGTCTGGTTTATCGGACAGGCTGTTGACGTATTCCAGCGACATCTTGGCTTTGTAGTGACCGTAAGGGTCCAGGTGTTCGGCGTCGATGCCGTATTGTTCTTTAACCAAGCCGATGATCGGTTTCATGTTGGCTTGTTGGGCGATTTCTATGTCAGACATGTTTATATTTCAAAAAAGGAGTTAGTTGAATTTTTGCTATTGGCCATTTTTGAGCATTTGTAAAATGGCGCTTATTACTTTTTCATGTGAAGCATTTGTAAGCGTGGCTACGTTTTTATTGATCAGCGCTATATTGGCAGTGAATAGTTTGCCGGGTCGAACAAAGCTGACCACGTTCAGGCCACCGTTTTTATAATCGGCCTCATCAATCCGTATAGCCTTGTCGTCGTTATATGAGTTACTGGTGATTTGACACAATATCCAATCGTTTCGTTGAGCATAGGCTAGCACTAACGCAGGTCTTAACTTCGCGTGGCTTAAATCCGAGAATGGGAATGAGACAAAAACAATATCGGCTACTGATAACTCGACCATGCTTCATCCTCTTCAGGCCGATTCCAGTCAGTGGCTAATGCTTGCTCGCTTAACAAGGCAGATTCATACTTGGACTGCAATGCTTGGCGAGCAACTTTGGCCTGTATGAACTCAATAAAATCGAACACTTCTTGTTGCATAGGTTCAGGAAGTGCGCTAATTTTTGCGGTTATTTCTTGGATAGAATGTGTCATCAGTTTATCCCCGTTTAAATCTTTGGACATGGAAGCTTAGGTTAGCGATTGTTGGTTCAATAAACATAAACTTACACACCCTTGTTAGGGTTCGCAAGCTCAACTATAAACCGGAAACCGCGCGCACAGATTGCTGACTTTTTCGCGCACTGCTGCGATTACGCTTTCGTCTTCCATGTTTTCCATCACATCGCACATCATATTGGCGATTTCGATCATTTCCGGCTCCTTGAAGCCGCGTGTAGTCGGAGCTGGCGTGCCGACACGAATGCCGCTGGTCACGAAGGGCGATTGCGGGTCGTTAGGCACGGCGTTTTTGTTGACGGTGATATGCGCTTTGCTCAATGCCGCATCGGCCGCTTTGCCGGTGATGCCTTTGGCAATCAGCGAAACCAGCATTAAATGGTCGTCCGTGCCGCCGGAAACCACGTCGAAGCCGCGTTTCATGAATACTGCGGCCATGGCTTGAGAGTTTTTAATAACTTGTTGCTGATAAACGCGGAATTCAGGCTGCATGGCTTCTTTAAAGGCGACGGCTTTGGCCGCAATCACATGCATTAACGGGCCGCCCTGAATGCCGGGGAAGATGTTGGAGTCGAATTTTTTCTCCAGTTCCGGGTTGCTTTTGCACAAGATCAAGCCGCCGCGTGGGCCGCGCAAGGATTTGTGTGTGGTACTGGTGACTACGTCGGCAATCGGCACGGGGTTGGGGTATAAACCTGCGGCAACCAAACCGGCGACATGCGCCATGTCGACAAACAGGTAAGCGCCTACTTTATCGGCGATGTCGCGGAATCGTTGCCAGTCCCAGATGCGCGAGTAGGCGGAAAAACCGGCAACAATCACTTTGGGTTTGTGTTCCAGAGCCAAGGCTTCAACTTGTTCATAATCGATTTCGCCGGTTTCAGGGTGCAAACCGTATTGGATAGCGTTGTAGATTTTGCCCGAGAAGTTGGGTTTTGCGCCGTGCGTTAAGTGGCCGCCATCGGCAAGGCTTAAGCCCAGAATGGTGTCGCCCGGTTGAATCAGGGCCATGAACACCGCCATGTTGGCTTGCGAGCCGGAATGCGGTTGCACGTTGGCGTAATCGGCTCCGAACAAGGCTTTGGCGCGGTCGATGGCCAGTTGCTCGGCTTTATCGACGAATTCGCAGCCGCCGTAGTAACGTTTGCCGGGATAGCCTTCGGCGTACTTGTTGGTCAGCTGCGAGCCTTGCGCTTCCATAACCCGTGGGCTGCAATAGTTTTCAGAGGCGATCAGTTCGATGTGATCTTCCTGGCGTTGACGTTCTTCTTCGATGGCCTGGAATAATTCGTCATCGAAGCCTTTGATGGTCATTGATTTTTTAAACATGGTGTTCTCCTGGATTAATATTCTTTGTTTAGGGGGCAGGCTGGATCAGCAATATTTGCAGATCGGCGACATTGGTGCCTGTCGCGCCGGTATTCACTAAGTCGTCAGACGTTTTTAAAGCGGTGTACGAATCGTTATTCTCAAGTAGCTCGGTCGGATTTACGCCTGCTTGAGTCATGCGTTTTATCGTATCTTGGTCGACGATGCCGCCGGCCGCATCGGTGGGGCCGTCGCGGCCGTCGGTGCCGCCGCTAAGGAATGCCCAGTTGCCGGTTAGGCCTTGTTGTTCTGCGGCAATCGCAAAAGCCAGCGCCATTTCCTGGTTGCGGCCGCCGCGTCCATTACCTTTTAAGGTGACCGTGGTTTCGCCGCCCGCCAACAGGGCTATAGGTTTGTTTTGTAGGGTGATTTCGCCTAAAGCACCTGTTTTTTGTAGTCGCCCTTCAATACACTGGGCGACTAAAGTTGCCCCTACAGTTCTGGCCTCGCCGCATAAATGATCGCTGTACAGTTTTGTCTCGTAGCCCAGATTCTTAGCTGCTTGCAGCATTGCGTTGACGCTGATGGTGTTGCTGCCGATCAGGGTATGTCCGGTATTTTTAAATACATCATCGCCCGGCTTGGGTGTTTCTTCAATATTGTCCAGCATACCCTGTTCCAGATGCTGGCGGACATTGATTGGCACCTGATCCCAAACGCCCTTGGCTTTCAAAATCTCGATGGCGTCGGCATAAGTGGTGCTGTCGGCTACGGTGGGGCCGCTGGCAATGGAGCTTAGATCATCGCCCAACACGTCGGACAAAATCAATGCATGCAAACGGGCGGGCGCAGCCATCCGGGCCAGGCCGCCGCCTTTTAGTCGCGACAAATGTTTGCGTACGCAGTTAATCTGGTTGATGGTCGCACCGGAGGCCAACAATAAATCGGTGGTGGCAATCTTTTCCTGCAAGGTAATTTGATCGGCAGGGTAGGGGATCAGCGCCGAGCCGCCGCCGCTCACCAGTACCAGCACCAGTTCATTCTGTTGAGCATTACGCACGCGTTCGGCAATGATTTGCGCAGCTTTAAGCCCGGCGGCATCGGGCAGCGGATGCGATGCGCCGATCACGTCAACATTATCGATGCCGGTTACATTTTCATAATTGGTAACGGCTATGCCTCTGCCCGCCAGCATCCCGGCAGGAATGATTTCCGAAGCGGCCTGTGCCATCGCGCAGGCCGCCTTGCCGAACGCGATAAGATGGACTTTTGAGCAACGGCCAAACAGCTCTGGGACAAGGTGGCGTTTAACCGCCTGATAAGGATCGGCCGCCGCTATGCCTGCCTGAAAAATGCTGAAGGCGTCTTGTCTTATCGATGCCAAGTCGGTTTGATCTGCTAAAGGGCTCATGGTCAGGTTATATGAAGGCAATGGGTGCTGTTTATGCCATTTCCTTAGCCAGCGCGAAGATATTTTCGGCATCGAAAACCTGTTTATTGTCTTCAAATAGTTTTGCGATACAGGCGCGGTGTAAGGCCAGCTTTAACGATCCAAAACCGATGGCGCCCCAGATGATTTTGCCGTTGCGCAGGTTGCCTTTGTCCATCACGTCAGTGCCGCCTATGCCTATGGGCGGCGTAGCGTTGGCATCGGCCATCATTTCAATATGGGTATTGTGCTGCCATTGGTCGGCTGAGAGCAGTTCCACACCGGCCGCGCCGGTTGCAAAAACGATGTTTGCATGTTCAATGGCCTTGGCGCGGGCATCGTTATCGAATGCTTCAACAGGCGTCAGGTTTACGCCAAAGCGCGCTTTCATGTTATCGCAGGCTTGAACGGCGCGCTCCAGTTTACGAGCGGTCAATGATACCTCTGCGCCTTCCTTTGCCAGCATCGCCGCAGCGCGTTGACCTACCGGGCCGGTACCGGCCAACACCACCGCTTTTTTACCGGCCAAAGCGCCGCTGGATGCAAGTTTTGCAACAGCGGCGGCGGCGGTGGTATTGCTGCCGTTACTGTCGAGCATGACCGAGACCTGGAAGCCTGGGAAAAAGTGTTTTTGCACGGCAGTAAATAGCGCCTGACCGGCGATCATGTCGCTGCCGCCGACAAAAATGGCAGTGTTTTTCTTGTCTTTTGGCGCACGGGTAAAGATCGTGCCTTCTACCAGAGCCGTGATATTTTCAGGCGTCAATCCTCCGTGTCCGATGACATGATCTGCACCGCCGTCATAGGCTACAACAGTATCGAAAACTGAAGGGTGAGTGTCTGTATCGAATTGGAATAACAGTTTTTTCATTAACTTACTCGTGGTGGGTTTGGCTAGTACGCAT
>Ga0123399_1116681_pt1 | contig 12936 bp, 10 predicted proteins | sample T5LHNH4metaT_FD_89927 | JGI IMG/M metagenome (GOLD analysis project Ga0123399, IMG submission 89927) | Methane-oxidizing artificial microbial communities from Washington, USA to study methane cycling - T5-LHNH4 metaT (Metagenome... | ecosystem: Engineered > Modeled > Simulated communities... | reverse complement strand
TCGCGTCGCGGCCTGCTGAAGCTCGTCTCCCAGCGCCGCCAGCTCCTCGATTATGTGAAGAAGCGGGACGAAGCCCGCTACAAGAGCCTGATCGAGCGGCTCGGCATTCGCCGCTAACCGCGCCTAGCGAGAGCGGCGCGACGCATGCGCCGCTCTCGCTTTTTGGACCGCGAGCCTTCAGGCTCGCCAGCGTCACGCGAGCCTGAAGGCTCGCGGTCCAACTGGCCGGCGGCATGGGGCCGCCGCGCCAAATGCCGGCGCCAACCCGTCATGGCAGGATCGCCGGACGCTGCGTGGATGGAGCGTATCGTCGTCGCCCGCAGCCTCTCGCCGTCTTGCTCATGACGAACCGCCGGGTTCATCAGAGAAAGACCGCTCATGTTCCAAATCCACCGCGAAGAAATCGACTGGGCCGGCCGCACGCTCGTCCTCGAGACCGGCAAGGTCGCCCGCCAGGCCGACGGCGCGGTCATGGCGAGCTATGGCGAGACCACGGTGCTCGCGACCGTCGTCTCCGCCAAGGCGCCGAAACCCGGCCAGGATTTCTTCCCGCTCACCGTCAACTATCAGGAGAAGGCCTTCGCCGCCGGCCGCATTCCGGGCGGCTATTTCAAGCGCGAGGGCCGTCCCTCGGAGCGCGAGACGCTCGTCTCCCGACTCATCGACCGCCCGATCCGTCCGCTCTTCCCCGACGGCTACCGCAACGACACGCAGGTGATCGTCACCGTGCTCTCGCACGACCTCGAGAACGATCCCGACATTCTATCCATGGTCGCGGTCTCGGCCGCCCTGACGCTTTCCGGCGTGCCCTTCATGGGCCCCGTCGGCGGCGCGCGCGTCGGTTATGTCAACGGCCAGCTCAAGCTCAATCCGACGATCGAGGAGATGAAGCTCTCGGACCTCGATCTTGTCGTCGCCGGCACCCATGACGCGGTGCTGATGGTCGAATCGGAAGCCAAGGAGCTTTCGGAGGAGGTCATGCTGGAAGCGGTGATGACCGGCCATCGCGGCTTCCAGCCGGTGATCGACGCGATCATCCGCCTCGCCGAGCGCGCCGCCAAGGACCCGCGCGAACTCGTCGTTCCGGATCGCTCGGAAATCGCGGCGCTGGTTTCGAATATCGCGGAGGCGGAGCTGCGCGAGGCCTATAAGATTACCGTGAAGCAGGACCGCTACGCCGCCGTCGACGCCGTGAAGGCGAAGGTCGTGGCCGAAATCTTCCCCGAAGGCGCGGAGACGAACTTCACAAAGGAGGAAGTGGCCGAGGTCTTCAAGGAGCTTCAGGCCAAGGTCGTCCGCTGGAACATTCTCGACACGGGCGTCCGCATCGACGGCCGCGACGTGAAGACCGTGCGCCCGATCGTCGCCGAGGTCGGCGTCCTGCCGCGCGCCCACGGTTCGGCGCTCTTCACCCGCGGCGAAACTCAGGCGCTGGTGGTCGCGACGCTGGGCACGGCGGAAGACGAGCAATTCGTCGATTCGCTCGAGGGCACCTATAAGGAGCGTTTCCTGCTCCATTATAATTTCCCGCCCTATTCCGTCGGCGAGACCGGCCGCATGGGCTCGCCGGGCCGCCGCGAGATCGGCCACGGCAAGCTCGCCTGGCGCGCCATCCGGCCGATGCTGCCGGCGGCGGCGGAATTCCCTTATACGCTGCGCGTCGTCTCGGAGATCACTGAGTCGAACGGCTCCTCCTCCATGGCGACGGTCTGCGGCACGTCGCTCGCGCTGATGGACGCCGGCGTTCCGATCAAGGCGCCGACCGCCGGCATCGCCATGGGCCTCATTCTCGAAGGCGAGCGCTACGCGGTTCTCTCCGACATTCTCGGCGACGAGGACCATCTCGGCGATATGGACTTCAAGGTGGCGGGCACGACCGCGGGCGTGACGTCGCTGCAAATGGACATCAAGATCGCGGGCATCACCGAGGAGATCATGCGCGTCGCCCTTGCTCAGGCGAAGGAAGGCCGTCTGCACATCCTCGGCGAGATGGCCAAGGCCATCACCTCGTCTCGCGCCGAGCTCGGCGAATTCGCGCCGCGCATCGAGACGATGAAGATTCCGACGGACAAGATCCGCGACGTCATCGGCTCGGGCGGCAAGGTCATCCGCGAGATCGTCGAGAAGACCGGCGCCAAGATCAATATCGAGGACGACGGCACGGTGAAGGTCGCCTCCTCTGACGGCAATTCGATCAAGGCCGCGATCAACTGGATCAAATCCATCGCCTCCGACCCGGAAGTCGGCATGATCTACGAGGGCACGGTCGTGAAGACCGCCGACTTCGGCGCCTTCGTCAACTTCTTCGGCTCCAAGGACGGCCTCGTCCATATTTCGCAGCTTTCCAAGCAGCGCGTGGCGAAGACGACCGACGTGGTGAAGGAGGGCGACCGCGTGAAGGTGAAGCTGCTCGGTTTCGACGACCGCGGCAAGGTCCGCCTCTCCATGCGCGCCGTCGACCAGGAGACCGGCGAGGATCTCGAGGCCAAGGAAAAGGCCGAGAGGGAAGCGGCCGCCGCGACTGGCGAGTGAACGATTGCGCACATAGGGATTTCTGGCCGCCCGGCGTTGTCGGGCGGCTTTTTCTTTGAAAGGAGGCGTTTAATGCGAAAGGCTCACATGATTGCGGCAGCCATGCTGGCCGCGACCGCCGCGCGGGCGGAGCCGGATTATTCCCGCGTCATCTCCTCGGTCACGCTCTCCTTCGAGGGCGGCGACACGGACCGGGCCGTGCTGGTCGAGAACGGCGACGCCGGCGCCGATCTCTACATCTATCGAAACCTCGAGCCCGCGCGCGACCTCTCGACGCCCGCGAAGCCGGCGCTGGCAAAGAAGGACGCGGCATGGAGCGGCGGCATGTGGGGTCAGCGCCCGTCGCTCGAGACGAACGCCAAAGGCGCGCTCCTTATCAAGTCGGAGAACACGGGCGTCGGCCGCGACCGCTGGACCGAGACGCTCACGGTCGTCTATCGCAACAGGGAATTCGTCGTCGCCGGCCTCACCCGCGAATCGTACGACACGCTCGATCCCAATGCGGCGCATAGCTGCGATCTCAATTTCCTTACCGGCAAGGGCAAGCGCGACGGCAAGCCGATCGAGGTGAAGACGCCCTTGAAGAAGCTCGCCGACTGGTCCGACGACAAGGCGCCGCCGAAAGAATGCGTGTTCTAGGACTTTTTGAGGACGTTCGTTTTCCGCCGTCATTGCTGTGCGAAGCGAAGCAATCCAGGGGCGCGATATGGCTTCGGATTGCTTCGGCGGCTGCGCCGCCTCGCAATGGCGAAAAACATGAGCAAGAAGGCTGGCGATTCGAGCGACGGAAACCTCTACTGTTTCGTCTTCAACGCCTGATCCCATTTTGTCATTCCCGGCGGGCCGAAGGCCCGATCGGGAATACAGGGCTGCGACAAGCAAGGCCGGGGTCGCCCCTGGATTCCCGGTCGCCGCTTCGCGACGCCGGGAATGACACTGGAGGAACAGAGCGTTAGATTCAAGCGGCGCAATCTGGGTGCGGGCATGACGGAACCGAAGAGAAACGACGAGACCTCGACGGAAGAAATCGTCGCGCCGTCTCCGCCGCTAGACATTCTCCTGCTCGCGCGGCTCGGCGCCACCTTCGTCTTCGTCGTCCTCACAGCGCTCATCGTCGCGCCCTTTCTGTCGGGCCTCGTCTGGGCGCTCGTGCTGGCCGTGATCTTTATCCGTCCTCATCGCTGGCTCGAAGCGCGCATCGGCCCGAACGCCGCTGCCGCGATTTCGGTTTTTCTGATCGCGGTCATCATCGTCGGGCCGCTGCTCTTCGTCTCGGAACGGTTGGTCAATGAAGCGCTCACGGGAATCGCCTATCTTCAAAGCAGCCTCGCGGATGGAAAATGGAGCGCCTTTCTGAAAGCCCATCCCTGGCTGAACTGGATCGGCGGACAGATCGACATGCGCGCGCTTGCGGGCCGCATCGGCGAATTCGCCACCAATCTCGGCGGCGCCGTGGTCAAGCAGTCGACAGGACAGGCGATCACGATTCTTCTCGCCTACTATATGCTGTTCTTCTTCCTGCGCGACCGGCGCGCGGGGCTGGACGCGATCATGCGTCTTTCGCCTTTTTCATCCATCGAGACGGCCAAGCTCGTCCTGCGGGCGCGGGATACGATCTATGCAATGATCTACGGCGCGCTCGCCGTCGCCGCGCTGCAAGGCGCGCTCGGCGGATTCATGTTCTGGTGGCTCAACTTTCCTTCGCCGGTTTTCTGGGCCCTGGTGATGGGCGTGCTGGCGATCGTGCCCGTGCTGGGGACTTTCGTGATCTGGGTCCCGGCGACGATTTTTCTGGCGATGGAAGGGCGCTGGGCCGACGCGATCACGCTCGGCCTGTGGGGCGGCGTCGTCATCTCGACATCCGATAATCTTTTGCGCCCGCTGCTCGTCGGCGGAACGCTGCGCCTTCATACGGCGCCGACATTCATCGCCTTGCTGGGCGGCCTTCAGCTCTTCGGTCCGTCCGGCCTGATCCTCGGCCCCGTCGCTTTCACGACGACGACGCTTCTGCTCGAATTCTGGCGACGGCGCGCCGACCCGGATTTGCTGTCGAAGTAATGGGACAGCGGACAATCGAAATAAAGATGCGCGCCGGAGCCGCGCATATTAATGTGCCGCCCGCGCTTCGCCGAAGCCGCTTCCAAAGAGTCACGCCTCATCACGCCCATCATGCGCGAATCGAACCGGCTCCGCGCCGTCCAAACGCCGATCATTCCCGTCATCGCCGATCTCATCCGCGCCACGCCGGGCGTGATTTCATTGGGTCAGGGCGTCGTCAACTATGCGCCGCCGCCGATCGTGACGGCGGAGATCGAACGCTTCTTTACCGATCCAAACAATCACAAATATCAGGGGACCGCGGGCATTCCGCCGCTCCTTGAAAAGATCGCGGCAAAGCTCGCCGCCGAGAATGGCGTGCAAACCGGCGAAGCGCATGGGAACGGCGTCATGGTCACGGCCGGCGGCAACCAGGCTTTTTTGAACGCCATGCTCGCCATTCTCGATCCGGGCGATGAGGTCATTTTCCCGGTTCCCTATTATTTCAATCACGAGATGGCCGTCACAATGGTCAATGCGCGCCCTGTTCTCGCGCCGACCGACGGCTATTACCAGCTCGATCTCGACGCGCTCGCCGCCGCCGTCACGCCGCGCACGCGCGCCATCGTGACCATCTCTCCCAACAACCCGTCCGGCGCCGTCTATTCCGAGGAGTCGCTGCGCGCCGTCAACGCGCTTTGCGCGCAACGCGGCATTTTTCACGTCAGCGACGAAGCCTATGAATATTTCACCTACGACGGCGCGAAACATTTTTCGCCGGCTTCAATTCCCGGCGCGAGCGCGCATACGATTTCGCTCTACTCCATGTCGAAAGCCTATGGCTTCGCGAGCTGGCGCATCGGCTGGATGGTTTATCCGTCATCGCTCGAAGCGGCGCTGCGCAAGATTCAGGATACGCTGATCATCTGTCCGCCCGTCATCGCCCAATTCGCCGCCGCCGGCGCCATGTCGCTCGGGCGCGCTTTCGTTCAGGAAAAGGTCGAGGCGCTCGCCCAGACGCGCGCAATGGCGCGCGGCGAATTGTCCGCGCTCGAAGCGGAAGGCCTCGCCGAGATTCCGCGCGCGGACGGCGCCTTCTATTTTCTGCTGAGGATCGACTCGCCCCTCGCGCCGCTCGCTTATGTCACGCGCCTCATCCGCGAACATAAGGTCGCGGTCATTCCCGGCGACGCCTTCGGCCTCGAAGGCGGATGCAGCCTGCGCCTCGCTTATGGCGCGCTTGAGCCCGCGACGGCGGCGGAGGGCGTCGGCCGTTTCGTCGCGGGCGTCCGGGCGCTCCGTAAGTAATCGTTCAAGACCTAACGCCCTTTTTTCCCGTCTCTTCCTCCGTCATTGCGAGCGAAGCGAAGCAACCCAGAGCCTCATCACGACTCTGGATTGCTTCCGCGGCTGCGCCGCCTCGCAATGACGAAGGAGAATGAATATCCTCCAAAAAATTCGTCAATTCGAGTGACACGGACTACTTGCCGCCGGGCATTGCCAACAAGTGTCCGCCTTCGACGAAAAACGATTACCGGCGACTTCAGAATTCGCTCACGCTCAATCGGCGCGGAAGTGCTTGGAGAGCTTCAACCCCTGTCCCTGATAGTTCGACACGCCCGCCTCGCCGTAAACCGCTTCGGGCGCCTCGGCCATTTGTTCGTAGACGAGACGGCCGATGAACTGGCCATCCTCCAGAATGAAGGGGACTTCGCGGGAGCGCACCTCCAGCACCGCGCGGGCGCCGGGGAGACCGTCGCAGCCCGCGCCGAATCCGGGATCGAAGAAGCCTGCATAATGCACGCGGAACTCGCCGATCGCGGCGTCCATCGGCGCCATTTCGGCGGCGAGGTCCGGCGGGATGGCGAGACGCTCGCGCGAGGCGAGAATGTAGAAGTCGCCGGGATCGAGGATCAGCCTGCCGTCGCGCGCCGGCAAGCGGTCCCAATAATCGTCTATGGCGTAGGCGCCGACATTGTCGACGTCGATGACGTCCGCATGCTTCTGCGCGCGATAGCCGATGACGCCGCCAAAGGTCTCCGAGCCCAAGGCCACGCGCAGCACCACGCCGTCGCGCAGATTGAGCGCGCCGTCGACGAGCGGCGTCTTCCGGTGGATGTCGGCGAGGGCGGCGTCCGACAGAGCGAAGCTCGCTTGCCCCGCGCCGCCGGGCCGTGCGCGAAAGCGAAGCTGGTTGAGGCGCGAGCCCTTGCGCGCGCGCACCGAAAAGCTCCTCGGCGAGACCTCGGCGTAGAGGGGGCCGTCATAGCCGGGCTCGACCTCGTCGAAGCGCTCGCCGCGATCGGTGATGAGGCGCGTGAAGATATCGAGACGGCCGGTCGAACTTTTGGGGTTGGCCGCGCCGGAAATGTCGGCGGCGAGCGCGAGGCTTTCCATGAGCGGCACGACATAGACGCAGCCGCGTTCGAGGATCGCCCCCGCGCCTTCGAGCGACATCTCGTCGTAAGCCAGCGCGGCGAGAATGTCTCCGACCCCGCGCTCCTTGCCCGGCAGGAAGCTCGCGCGCACGCGATAGGCCTTGGCCCCGAGCCGCAGATCGAGGCTCGCGGGCTGGATTTGCCCGGCGGCGAGCGGCGCGGCGGCGCGAATGGCGCCCGTCTCGGCCATCGCGTTAATTTGCCGGCTGGAAAGCACGCCGCCCGAATAGGCCATAACGATCATCTCATGCGAGGCGCGAGTGGGATCGACCGCGCGGGGCCTTTTTAAGCAGTTTCGGCCGCGACGCGCAAAGGCGCGATTGGCCGCATATCGGCCTCGCCCGGCGGCGTCCGCTTCGGCGCGCCGAATTTCTCCTGCTACAGGACGATTGACAGTCCCGTCGCCATCCTGGATTAGTGGACGACGTGGTTATTTGAGCCGGCCGGCTTGCCGCCACGAAAAATAAAGCGCTAAAAGGCCGGGTCTCCCGACGGAAACCCGCTTTTTTGGCCGCGCGCGGGTGCGCGTACATAACGTATGGCGCGTGCGCGCCCGGAGGGAGAGAGAAATGGCCAATGACGCCCCGCGCAAGCTCAAGCCGGCGACGCTGCTCGTCCATGGCGGGACGACGCGCTCTCCTTTCGGCGAAATGTCGGAAGCCCTCTTCCTGACGCAGAGCTTCGCCTATCCGACGATGGAGGCGGCGGAGGCGCGCTTCAAGGGCGACGATCCGGGCTTCATCTATTCGCGCTTCTCCAACCCCACCGTCGCCATGTTCGAGCAACGCATGTGCCTGCTCGAAGGCGCCGAGGCCGCGCGCGCGACGGCGAGCGGCATGGCCGCCGTCACCGCCGCCATGCTGGCGCAGGTGAAGGCCGGCGACCATGTGGTGGCGGCCCGCGCCCTTTTCGGTTCCTGCCTCTATGTCGTCGAGGATCTGCTGCCGCGCTTCGGCGTCGCCTCGACGCTCGTCGATGGCGCGGACCTCGCGCAGTGGAAGGCGGCGATCCGGCCGGAGACAAAGGCTTTCTTCCTCGAAAGCCCCACCAATCCGGGCCTCGAAGTTTACGACCTTCGGGCCATCGCCGACCTCGCCCATGAGGCCGGCGCGCGGCTCGTCGTCGACAATGTCTTCGCGACGCCGCTCCTCCAGAGACCCTTCGAATTCGGCGCGGACGTCGTCGTCTATTCCGCCACCAAGCATATTGACGGCCAGGGCCGGTGCCTGGGCGGGATCATCCTCTCCTCGCAGGCGATCATCGAGGAGAGCATCCACAATTTCCTGCGCCAGACCGGGCCGGCCCTGTCGCCCTTTAACGCTTGGGTCATGCTCAAGGGCCTCGAAACCCTGCCGCTGCGCGTCGGCCAGCAGACGGCGAGCGCGGCCAGGATCGCTGATTTCCTCGCCGAGCAGAAGGGCGTGATCAAGGCGCTCTATCCCTTCCGCAAGGACCATCCGCAGATGGATCTGGCGCGGCGGCAGATGTCGGGCGGCGGCACGCTGGTGAGCTTCGTCATGGAAAGCAAGGCGGCCGCCTTCCGGCTCGCCAATGCTCTGCAAGTCATCAAGATTTCGAATAATCTCGGCGATTCCAAGAGCCTGCTCACCCATCCGGCGACGACGACCCATCAACGCCTCACGCCCGAGGCCCGCGCCACGCTCGGCATCACCGACGGCATGCTGCGCCTCTCGGTGGGTCTGGAGGACGCCGACGACCTCATCGAGGATCTGGCGGTGGGGCTCGCGGCGGCCGGGCGCGGCTGACGCGCCCTTCCGTCGTCAGCGCCGCTGTTTTCGCGCCGCGACGCGAATCGCCGTGGCGGCTTCCTGCCGCAGGCAGTCGAGGACGAAGAAGGCCGACGACAAGACGGCGGCGAGGATTTCCAGGCTGACGGCAAAGACTGTTTCGGACATGCATTCCTCCCGCACGCGGCGACCGCGAATCCAGGATTCGCGTCGGCGCCCCAAGGAGGTCGCAAGCGCCGACGCAAATCCGCTTGGGTTTAGGTGAGGGAGGACGGCGGCGCCCGCGCCCGGTGGGACAGTCGGGGCCGGGGCGTCGGCGCGACGCGGTCCGCCACCATCCCGAGGCGGAGGGAGTCGCCGAGGATGGGCGTCGCGCCGACGAGACCGGGCCGCGCCGCCAAGGGCGCGACGCCGCAGCAGAGCGTCTGGCACAGGACGCAATCAACGCCACGGTCGCTGGCGGGGCCCGGCCGCCCCGATTGCGCGTCGGGCAGGGGCGCGCCCGACGCGAAACACACGAAAATCGACGCAATCTTCTCCGGTCCCGCATGCAGGCCGAGCGCGAGCGACGCCGCGAAGGGCGCGCTCGTCAGCAGGGCCGCCGCCAGCAGCAGCGCGCGCGCAAAGCCGCCCGCCGCGCCGGCGCGCAAGGATGGAAGAAGCGATTGCGTCATCGAACCGATCAATCCGCCCTGGATTGCGCTGCGGCCAGGCTGAGTCGCCTGGCCGCCGAAAGCGATCAATTTCAAAGTGTAGGGCGCGCTTCTCGCTGCGGCTCCCTTTTCACTTTTCGTCGCGCGCCCTAGGAGGCGAGACGGGCGAAACGCGCCCGGCGCTCGAGATCGATCAGACGAATGGCGCCCTTCCGGGCGTCCCGCCACATTGCGACGACCGGCGCCATGGCCGGGGTCGCGGAGGCGACAAGCTCCTGATCACGCTGTTCGCGCTCTTTCAACTTCATTGTCGCGAGGGCCGACTGCGCAAGGGCGCAATCGCGACCGCTCGGCCGCTTCTTGCTCATGGTGAGGTTCTCCCGCATCGCCGCCTTTGCACGGCTTATGTCATCGCTCGGCCAAGGGGAGGCGTGCGCTTACACGCCGCGCACGACAACCCCGTGACAGGGTCTTGCGAAGATCAGGAGAAGCCGGGCGGCGCGCGGGCTTGACGGTCGTAGTCGCGGAGAGGGACGGGCAGGACGCGGTCCGCCGCCGCCCAACAGACGTCTTTCCATTGGACGGGCGCCCTGCCAAGCGCAATCGGCCGCGCCGCGACCGGCGCGACGCCATCGCAGAAGGCCTGACAAAGGGCGCAATCGTGACGGCTTCGATGAACGTGGCCCGGTCCCTGATCGCCGTCCTGATCCGGGCCGCCCGTCTTCAGGCAAATTTCATTCGGCCCGCGCAGGTCGATTCCGCGTGAGGCGGCGACGCCGTTCGTGACAGGCAAGAAGGCCTGAACGGCCAACGCCACCACGAACAAGACTGTCGGCAACCACCTGCGGGACATGAAACGAAAGCCTGAGTTGGAATTGCGCAAATTTCCGGCGCAGTGTCATAGAAGCAAAAACGAAGCGCCTCGACAAGCCGGCCAGTCAAACGCTCCCGCCCTTGCGGCAAGACGCCGCACGCAGGAAGCGCACGGCGCCGTCCCTCACCGCCCGCTCGAAGCGGACCCCGGTCCGCCGGGCGCGCCAAGCCCCGCAATGGTCGCGCCGCCGCCGTCGGCGCCGCCAATATCGTATTTGAGGCCGAGGAAGAAGGTGCGCTGGTTATAGGGGTTCGGATTGACGTAGTATTTCCAGCGGCCGATATTGTCTATGCCGGCGGTCAAGGTCCAGTTCGGCATGACCTTGTAGTTCACCTTGGCGTCGAAGACGAGATATTCGCTGTCCACGCTGCCGTAATTATTGTGGTTGAAGTCCACATTGTTGAGCGTCACGAAGGCCGCCGAGGCGTAACGCGCGCCGAAAGCCACCGACCAGTCTTTCGTCGGGCTGTAGCTCACGACTGAGCGGATGCGAATGCGCGGCACGCGCGGATATTGCATCCCCTGGAGCAATATGCCGCCCGCCGTCGGAAAGGGAGAGCCGGACGCGCCGCCCGTGAAGGACAGGGCGTTGCCGTTCGAAAGGATCTTCGAGTCCACGAAGGTGACGCTGCCCGAGAAGTCGAGGCCGGGCGTCCAGATGTCCTTCGCCACCAGAGCGGCCTCGACGCCGCGGAAGCGCGCCTTGTCGAGATTGGTGGTCTGCGAAACGATCTGCCCGGTCGGGCCGATCGACGATTGGGTGATGATGGCGTTCCAGCGGTCGTCGAGGAAGAGGCTGACGCGCGGGTTGAACAGACCGACCTTTCCGTCAAAGGCGTCGACCTTGCGATATTCGCCCGTCAAATCCCAGGACGTCGAGATCTCCGGCTGGAGGTTCGGATTGTTGACGACGACGCTGCTCGGCGTCGCGAGCGACTGGAAGAGTTCCGTGACGGTGGGGAAGCGATAGGCGCGGCCCATCGAGCCGCGCATCGCGAATTCCGGCGTCACCTGATATTCGAGCGCGGCCTTCGGCGAGAAGGCGTTCTTGTAGGCGTCCGGGAAATTGCCCGCCGTCGCGCGGACGGGCGTCACGGGCACGATGGGAGACGCGCCCGCCGCGCCCGCCGTCAGACCGCCGGCGACGTTGGAGCCGTTAAACGCATGCCAGAACTCGCCGCGGCCGCCGGCGATGAGCTTCCAGTCCGGCAGGAATTTCCAGGCGTCCTGGATATAGACCGCCCTGGTTTCGGTCTTGCCGTAGTTCACGCCCGTCAACGCGAGCGGATAGTTGTTGCCCGCGAAAGGCGTCAGCGCCTGCACCGTATTCAGCGAATACACGTCCATATGGCCGCCGAAGGACACTTCGTGCTTGCCGACGTAGTTTTCGACCGGGCGCCAGATGAAGCGCATGTCGCCCGTGCGCCAGTACGTGCCGGTGTTGGTCGTGTTCAGGCCCGTCGTGTTGATGTTGTAGGACGTGGCGTTGTCGTTCGGGCGCAGGCCGTATGAGGTGTAGCCGCTCGAATAATCGCGCAGAAAGTTGTACGACGTTCCAGAGAAGTCGAAGTCGAAGACGCCGCCCGTATCGCGCTTGAGCTGGAACGCCTGCATGAGATGCGTGGAGCCGCCCCAGCCCGGATTGACGCCGCCCGGCGTGACTAGAAAATCGCCGATCCGAATGCGGCCTGTCTGCGTATTGTAGATCGGCACGCCGTTGCGGTCGCGAATGAAACTCTCGACCGTCGTCGAGTTATTCAGGTTCCAGGCGCCGATCGTATAGGTCGCCCGCACCAGCGGCGCGATGTCGTACGACATCTTCAGTTTCGCCATGTCCTGCTGGACATAGTCGGCGCCGGCGGAAGCGGTGATGATGCGCGGCACGCCATTTTGATTGTAATCCGCATATCCGCCGAAGAAACGGGTTCCGTTGGCATTCTGCGTAACAGGCGTCAGGAAATTACCCGGGAAGGTCTGCGACTGTCCCTGCGAATCCAGATGATCGTAAGAGAAGAAGTAGCGGAAATCGCCGATGCGGTCGCCGACGAGAATATTGACGTCGCCGGAACCGTTGAGCTCGCTGCGGCCATAGAGGCTGAAGGGTTGCAGCGCGCCAGTCGCAGAGGCGTGGAGCTCGAACTTCTCCGGCATGCGGGTGGTGATGGCCAGAACGCCGCCAATGGAATTGCCCGGATAGAGCGCCGAGAAGGGGCCATAGATGACGTCGACGCGGTCGATCTCGGCGGGCGAGACCATGCCCCAGCGCGGCGGGAAGTTGAAGCTGTTGCCGAGCAGGTTCGAGAGCAGGATGTTGTCAGCGTAGACGAGCGTCTTGGCGCTTTCGATCGTGCCGGTGGTGCGGCCGGAGACGATGGCGTTGCGGTCGCCGATATAGCGCTCGCGGATCAGCAGCGAGGGCAGATATTTGAACGCCTCCGCCGAAGTCATGACGTTGACCGTCTTTTCGATCTCCGCGCGCGTGCGCGATTCGACGACGGCCGGGACGTTCGCCGGAATTGTCCGGCTGAAGGGCGCGGGCTTCGGCTCGGCATAGCGGTCCGGACCGGCGGCGGCCGCCGGCGGCGGCGCGACCGTCGGACCGGCGGCCGGTTGAGAAACGCGGGCGGGCGCCGAGACGCGCGCCGCAGTGGCGG
>Ga0123399_1041104_pt1 | contig 12998 bp, 11 predicted proteins | sample T5LHNH4metaT_FD_89927 | JGI IMG/M metagenome (GOLD analysis project Ga0123399, IMG submission 89927) | Methane-oxidizing artificial microbial communities from Washington, USA to study methane cycling - T5-LHNH4 metaT (Metagenome... | ecosystem: Engineered > Modeled > Simulated communities... | reverse complement strand
CGCGACCTGTTCATAGACGAGCACGGCGAGATGAAGCACGCCGAAATAGGCGAGGCCCATGAAGGCGACGCCCGCCATGCGCGGCCAGAAGAAGCCCGCGATGGCGGTGAACGCCAGAATCCAGACGACCCAGGCGGAAACGCCGCGATTATCCTGACCGGAGGCCATGGCCCTCTTTGTCGGAAATTCGACAATCTTGTCGCCCGCCGCGACGCTCAGCGCCAATTCTCGAAAGAAAGAGGTTCGATGCCCTCATTCTCCATCTCGATCGCGAAAGCGACGCCCCGCGCGATGAGCTTGTTGCGGCTGCTGACGCCGGCGACGCGAGCGCTGGGGTTCAAGGCGATCTCGACCACGGGCGACCCGTCTGTCACAGCCTGCTCCTTGCGGGCCACGCCCTTGATGCGGCCCGCCGCCGGAGCCGGGACGGCCGCGTCGCCGACGAAGCCCAGCGTCGCGCCGGCCTCGACCGACGCGCCGATCGACAATTGCGCCCGGAACAGGCCCGCCGCCGGGGCGCGGGCGAGGGCATGGCCGGGCGCGCTCCGAGGCGCCCGGCTTTTCGGCGCGGCCTCGCCGGGGCCGACAATGGCGCCAGGATCATGTCCCTCTATCTCGATGGCGAGGTCGCAGTCGGCGCCGGCGGAAAACTCCCGCCCAAGTCCGATGACGAGTTCCGCGAGGTCGCACAGGCCGGCCGGCTCCGGCTCCCTGTCCTCTTTCGCGACGATGACGACGTTCCAGGGCCAGCGGCCCAGCGCCTCGTCCAGCCCGCCCCGGAGGAGCGGGATGAAGTCCCGCGTCCGCAGGCCGAGCATGAACTCGGCGTTGACGTCCGCCCGGCGGACCTCGACGCCATCGAGCTGGGCATAGCCGTCATACCAGGCGTCGGCGTAGCACATGCGGCGGCGCAGGGTGAGAGGCGCCGTCGATCTATGGAGCGCGACGGCATAGCCTTCCGCGAACAGCGTCCGCGCCGTCGCCGAGGCTTCCTCGCCGATCCCGCAAACCAGCACGCTCAGCTCTTCGGACATCGTCACCTCGTCGAGGCGCATTTAAGCGCAGGATGCGCACGGAAAGCAAGAATCGGGCGAGTTATTCCGTCGTCCGGCGATCGACGCCTTGGCGCGGGCGGCGTCGAGGGTTCGCGGAAAAAACCAAACTATTATGACGCCTTAGACAGCGGCGGCACATTCGTGGGAAACGAGGGAGAAACGAATGACGCCTTGCATTTTGACACAAGATATAGTCTACTTACTTTGTAAAAGTATTTGCGTGGAAGTGAGGTTGCGATTATGCATCCTGCAGATGTGGCGAAATATTGCATCAAGGCGCCGAACCGGGCCGGCTCTCATGATTTCATTCTCCCGGAAATCGTATTCGACAGATTATTTTCGGCCGCAAAGCGGGCGATTTTCGTCGACGAGAAATGGTATCTCCAAAAATATCCTGATGTTGCCGCTGCTATAGCAAACGGTGATTACGCGAGCGCCTCGGATCATTTTTCGCGCTTCGGCTATGCCGAGCGCAGAATGCCTTATCGGGTGGAGGTCGACGAAAACTTTTATCTTTCCGCATATCCGGACGTCGCCGAGGCCGTCCGCAAAGGGGCCTATCGTAGCGGCCAGCAGCATTTCGAGGAGGCCGGCTTCTCGGAAGGGCGGCACCCTTATCCCAATTTCTCGCTTTTCTGAAATTATCCTCAGCTTGGCGTCCAATCCGCTAACGAGGCCGCGAATTTTGCGGCGTCTTGAGCGCGGGGCCGCCGTCGAGACGGCTCTCTTAGACGAGATATTGATTGGTAGGCCGGGAGGGACTCGAACCCCCAACCAGACCGTTATGAGCGGTCGGCTCTAACCATTGAGCTACCGGCCCCTGTCGCCTCGGGGACGCTATGTCCTATACAGCAAACAATGCGGCGGGCAATATCGGCTGGCGCGGGGGCGTCGATGAATGAGGCGGAGGCCCGCGCGGCCATTGTGGCCGGGGCTTTGGAGCTGGAGCGGCTGGGGCTCAACCACGGCTCGGCCGGTAATTTGTCACTGCGCGTCGGCGACGCGGCGCTAGTGACGCCGAGCGGCGTTCCGGCCGGCGAGCTCGCGCCGGAGACCATCGCGCGCATGCCGCTCGCGGACGAGGCCGGCGCCTATGAGGGGCCGCTGCCGCCTTCGAGCGAATGGCGCTTCCACCTCGACGTCTATCGCGCCCGGCCCGACGTCGGCGCGGTCGTTCATATGCATTCGACCTACGCCACGACGCTCGCGACGTTGCGGCGGGAAATCCCCGCCGTGCATTACATGATCGCGGCCTTCGGGGGGCCGACCGTGCCCTGCGTCGGCTACGCCTCCTACGGCACGCCGGAGCTGTCGCGGCTCGTCGTTGAAGGGCTGAGGGATCGGGACGGCGCGCTGCTCGCCAATCACGGCGCGATCGTCACGGGCCCCGACATGCGCAAGGCGCTGTGGCGCGCGGTGGAGCTGGAGGCGCTTGCGCAGGTCTATTATCTGGGCGCGCTCGCGGGCGCGCCGGTAGCGCTGCCGGACGATGAAATCTGGCGCACGGTCGAGCGGTTCAAGAATTATGGGCCACGCCGCGAGAAGGCGTGACGTCCGCCCCTCTGATGTCGTGGGGCGGATTCAGCGGCGATTGATTTCAAAGTTTGGAGCGCGCTTCTATATTTTCACGCGGATCGCGCCGCCGAAGGTCGCGGGCCAGCGCGTCAGGCCGACTCTCGCCGGAACGGTGGCAGTTCCGGTGTCCCATGAGTTGAAGGGTCTCTCGTCGCCGATATTCTTGGCCCAGAAGCTCAGGCTGTATCTATCGTCGTCGGTGCGAACGCCGACGCCGGCGTTCACGATCGCGTAGCTCCCCTGCCAATATTGCAGAAGCGACCAGGGATTGGTTAACTGCGTCTTGTCCTGCCAGTTTACGTTGAAATAGCCGAATGCGGTAAACGGCTTTCCGGCCCAGTCGCCAAAGCTTCCGAGGCTGGAGAAGTCGCCAACATTGGCGAACAGGCGCCCGAGCGGGCGCTCATAATTGGCTCCGATGTTGAAAGTCCAGAGCGGAACGCCGGTCCACCGCGTGTTGGAAAGCGACAATTGCCGCGGCGCGATGAAGGGGCCGCTCGACCAGCTCCAATCCGTGGGCGAACCCGCGTCCGGCCAACTGACCCATCGCGCGTCTGAGAAAGCCGCGTTGAAGTTGATCCACAATTTGTCGATCGGGTTCCACCGCCCATCCAATTCAAGGCCGCGGATGCGCGCATGGGCGGCGTTTCCGAGAGTTGTGAGCCCGAGAGGCGCGCCATCCTGGTCTCGCGATTCTCCATCGACCACATTCGTCTGGAAATTATAGAAATCGTTCCAATAGAGGTTCACATTGAAGAACAGATGATCGTCCAGCCAGTTCGACTTGAAGCCGATTTCGTAATCCCAGGAGGTCTCGGGCTTCGTGATGACCGTCGGGAACGAGTTGAAGACATAGACGCCATTCTTCAAAACATAGCGCGGATTGGCGCTGGTGTTGACGGCGCCCGCCTTCTCCGCGCGGCCGACCAATCCATACAGGAGAAGATTGTCATTCAGCTTATATTGCGGGTTCAAAATCCCCGTCACGAAGTTGATGCCCTTTTCGCGTCCCCCCGTATCCGACAAGCCACGGCTGCCCGCGGCGATCACCGCCTGGTCCTGCGCGGCGATCGAAATAGTCGGATAATAGCGGTTGAGCTGACTCACCGAACCTTGGCGAATCTCGTAGCTGTTGCGCAGGCCGAAGGTGAGCGCCCATTGATCGTCGACATGGTAGGTCGCCTGACCGTAGGCGGCAGCCTGAAAGTCGCGCGCCTTGGTGTAATCCCATACCGCCACACCCGGCGCGGCGGCCGGCCGGCTCAGCCATTTCGCGGCGTCCACGCCGAAGACCGTATGGTGCATCTGATTGGACGCGTCGTCATAGAAAAGATAGACGCCGGTCGTCCATTCGAAGTCCTGCTCCTTGGGCGAAGTCAGGCGGAACTCTTGCGACGCCTGTCCGACATAGGTGTCCATGCCGCCGCGCCAGAGCTCGAGCAACTGGGTGTCCTCGAAATAGCGTTGCTCATTTCGATTGAAGCCATAGGCGGAAATCGACGTGAAGATATTTTCGCCGATGCCCACATTGAGCTCGTTCGAAACGGTAATCGTTCTTACCGGATCGACGCCCATGCGCGCGATCGACGGCTTATAGGGGTCGAAGCTCAAAATCGGCTTGCCGAGACGCGTAAAGACGTTCCTCGCAAAGGTCGAGCTGGGACGGGTGCCGTTGGCGTAGACCAGGAAGGAGTCCGAATAAGGCGCGGAGTTGTAGCCATTATATTCGTGAGACGTGCTGTAATTGAAAATAAGCCGGTCGGTGATTTCGTCGCCGACATAAAGCAGTTGCCCGCGAATGCCCCAGCGATCCGTGTTCTTATAGCCGGCGCCGCTCACCTGGTCGCGAATCCAGCCGTCGCCCTTGTCCAGGAAGTAGCTGACGCGATAAGCGAGCTTGTCGTCGATGACCGGGCCGGTCGCGTAGCCCTTCTCGATGACGCGGCTGTAATTCGCAAAATTCGTTTCGATTGAGGCCTGCTGCGTGAAGGATGGCAGTCTGTTGTTGATGATCAGGCTGCCGACGGCTGTGTTTTTGCCGCCCGCCGTGCCCTGTGGACCGTAGGCGACCTCGAAAGATCTCAGGTCGAACAGGTCCATCCACTGGAAGCCCCAATATTTCCAGAACACATTGTCCACGACATAGCCGGTCGGGGATTCCGTGCCGACGCCGGTGCCCGCGGCGCCGATGCCGACCCAGCGAATTGTCTGGCGGGCCGACTGCTGGGTGCCGCCATTGTTCGCGCGATAATTCGGGATCTTCTGCTGCAATTCGTCGAGACGGTTGATGTTTTCGCGGTCGATCGTCTTCTCGTCCACCACGACGATGGCGCGAGGCTTTCTTTGCGCCTGCAGCACCGGGCGGGAAATCTCGCCTTGGCTGTCGCCGGAATTTGTCACCAGAACGTCGGCCACGGCGGCGTCTTCGGCGCGCGCCGGAGTTGGCGGGGCGAGGAAAATTTCGGGCGCGGCCGCGATGAAGGCGAGGAGCGAGGAGCCAAGGGAGAAGGACGGACGGAAAGCTCGAGATCGGCGACGCATGAGACGCTCCGGGAAGGTGATTAATTACATACTAAAATGATATAATTCAGAAACACGTCAACGGGCGCTCTTATAGCGGAATCGTCATAATTAAGTATATAAGTACTTGATTTATCGTATAAAGAAATAAAGTGCGATAAATATGTCACGCTAGAAATTTTTTGAATCATATTAGAAATATAGATTTTAGCCGTTGCAGCCGACCGGAAACCCGGCCGCCGCTTCGCGGCCTTGGGGCGGTCGCGGAATCGATGGCGCGCCGGAAGTCCAGCGGAATGCGCGTGGCGTTTCGGAAAAAGAATGTCGCCGCGGCTGTGGGCCGAAGCCTGCTAAGCGGCGAACGCCGGGAACATTCGCCGCAGTCCTTCCGCCGTCGCCGGCGAAACCCCGCGCTCCGTGATCAGCCCCGTCACATATTTCGCGGGCGTCACGTCGAAGGCCCAGTTGCGGGCGGGGGAGCCCTCCGGCGTCAGCCGCACCTCGGTCACCGCGCCGTCCGCCGCGCGGCCCGCGATATGCGTCACCTCGCGCGCGTCGCGCTCCTCGATGGGGATGTCGGCCACGCCGTCGCTGATGCGCCAGTCGATGGTGGAGCTGGGCAGCGCGACATAGAAGGGCACGCCATTGTCATGCGCGGCGAGCGCCTTGAGATAGGTGCCGATCTTGTTGCAGACGTCGCCCGTCCGCGTCGTGCGGTCCGTGCCGACGATGACGAGATCGACCATGCCGTGCTGCATGAGGTGGCCGCCGGCATTGTCGGCGATGACGGTGTGCGGCACGCCCTCGGAGAGCAGCTCGAAGGCGGTGAGGCTCGCGCCCTGATTGCGCGGACGCGTCTCGTCGACCCACACATGGAGATCGACGCCCGAACGCGCGGCCTTGTAGATCGGCGCGAGCGCCGTGCCCCAGTCGACGGTCGCGAGCCAGCCGGCGTTGCAATGGGTGAGGATATTCACCGGCCGGCCGGGGTTCTTCTGCGCCGCCGCGCGAATGAGCGCCGAGCCATGATCGCCGATCGCCGCGCAGCAGGCGACGTCTTCCTCGGCGATCCGCCCGGCTTCCGCGTAAGCGAGCGCGGCGCGCCCGGCGACCGGCGCCGCGAGAAGAAGCGCCTTCACGCGATCGAGCGCCCAGCGCAGATTGACCGCTGTGGGGCGCGTCGCGAGGAGAGCGTCATAGGCGGCCTCGATCGCCGCGTCGCTTGCATCCGCCGCGGCCGCCAGCGCCAGCCCATAGGCGCCCGTCACGCCGATCAGCGGCGCGCCGCGCACGACCATGTCGCGAATCGCGCGCGCGGCCTCGGCGCGATCGCCGAGCGTCAGCGTTTCAAAACGATGGGGCAGGCGGGTCTGATCAATGACATGGATCTTGTTTCCGGCGACTTGGCTCCCGTCGGCGTCGAGCCATATCGTCCTGTAGTCGCGGCCGTTGATGCGCATGCGTGCCCTGCCTTTGGGGATGGCCTTCGGCCCTTGTGCCCGCCGGCCCCGAGCTTGTAAACCGGGGGCGGCGTCGCGACCGGAGGCGTTGCGGCTCGCTGGGGACCTTCCATGACCTATTGCTGCGGCATTCTGGTGCGCGACGGGCTGGTGATGATCGCGGATACGCGCACAAACGCCGGCCTCGACAATATCTCCACCTTCCGCAAGCTGCACGTCTTCGAGCGGCCCGGCGATCGCGTGCTCATGCTCGCCGCCGCCGGCAATCTCTCAGTGACGCAGGGCGTGCTGAACTTCCTGAAAGAGGGCTTCGAGAATCCCGAGACGGAAGAGATGGAAAGCGCCATGACCGCGCCAACCATGCTCAAGGCGGCGCAGCTTGTCGGCCGCGCCGTGCGCCGCGCCCGCGCCGAGGCCTTCGATCCCGCGGAACTCTCGAACGGCGTCAATTTCGACGTGACGATGCTGCTCGGCGGCCAGATCAAGGGCGGCGAGCCGCGCCTCTTCATGATCTATACCGCCGGCAACAGCATCGAATGCACGCCCGACACCAATTATCTGCAGATCGGCGAGCACAAATACGGCAAGCCCATTCTCGACCGCGCGGTCAATTACGACAGCGACATCTATGACGCGCTGAAGATCGGGCTGATCTCGATGGATTCGACGATCAAGTCCAATCTCTCCGTCGGCTTGCCCATCGACATCGCGCTCTTGCGCAGGGACACGCTGCAACTCGAAGTCTCGACCCGGATCGACGCGGGTGACGAATATTTCCGCGACCTGCGCGAGCGCTGGTCCAAGGCGCTGCGGGCGGCGCATATGGCGATTCCGGCGCCGCCCTATCGCGGCCGCGAGCCGTGACGATCCTCGCGCCGGCTGATGCGGCGTCGATCGCCCGCGCGGCCGACATCCTGCGCGAAGGCGGGCTCGTCGCCTTCCCAACGGAGACTGTCTACGGCCTCGGCGCCGACGCGACGAGCGCCTGGGCTGTCGCGCGCATCTATGACGCCAAGGAGCGGCCCTCCTTCAACCCGCTCATCGCCCATGTCGCCGGTCTCGACGCGGCGCGGCGGGAGGCGGTTCTGCCGTCCGCCGCTCTCAAGCTCGCCGAGGCCTTCTGGCCGGGGCCGCTCACCATCGTTGCGCCGGCGGCTCCCGGCGGCTCGGTTTGCGAATTGGCGCGGGCGGGATTGCCAAGCGTCGCGCTGCGTATTCCGGATCATCCCGTCGCCCTCGCGCTGATCGCGGCCTTGGGGCGGCCCGTCGCCGCGCCCTCCGCCAACCGCTCCGGCCATGTGAGCCCGGTGACGGCTGCGCATGTCGCGGACGATCTTTCCGGACGCGTCGACATGATCCTCGACGGCGGCCGCACGACGGCCGGGCTCGAATCGACCATCGTCTCCTTCTGCGGCGCCGCGCCCGCGCTGCTGCGGCCGGGCGCCGTGGCGCGGGAGAAAATAGAGAAGGTTCTTGGCGAGAAGCTCGCCGCGCCGGCGGACGCAGAGGTGACGGCGCCGGGCATGACGGCCTCTCACTACGCGCCGAATGCAAGGCTGCGGCTGGAGGCCCACGAGGTCGGGGCAGGGGAGGCGGCGCTCGATTTCGGCCGGCGCCTGACGCCGCTCGCGCCGCCGGGGACGGTCGCGCTCGATCTCTCGCCCGGGGGCGATCTCGTCGAGGCGGCGGCCAATCTCTTCGCTTATCTGCGGGAGCTCGATGCGCGCGGCGCCGCATCGGTCGCCGTGGCGCACATTCCGGAGCGCGGATTGGGCGAGGCGATCAATGATCGGCTGAGAAGGGCGGCCGCGCCGCGGCTGACTTAAGCCGCCAGCGCCATCGGGCGCGCCGCGCGCAGATGGAAATCCGCCGTCACCGGACGCGGAACGCCGCGCAGGAGCGACGGGCACTCATAGCCGCGCGCGACGAAATCGCCGGCCCCAGCGGAAGTCATCTCCACCGCGAGGCGCGTCAGCCGGTTCAGCACCGGCTCCGTCACCCAGGAGAAGCGCGGCGCGTCGGGCGCGATCGAGCGCATCAGCGCGACGCGCGCATTGTTGTTCGCCTGGCTCATGCGCGCCTGCCAGCCCGCCCGCGGCTCCTGCCAATCATTGGCGACGATAATGGGACCGCGATAGACGCGCGCCTCGCGCTCCGTGCGCTCGATGAGCGCCATTTCGCCGCGCCTGACGCCAGCCAGCGTGAAGAGCGTCGGCCGCGCCAGGGGCTCGCGCGCGATGAGCTGGACGGCGTCCTCGAAGGTCTCGCAGGTCTCGAAGGCGTAGCGCAGCAAATGGTCCGGCGGCCAGCCGCCCTCGCTCGCGAGCGCGTTGCGCAGATTGATTGCGGCGTCCACGGCGAAGCCGAGCTTGCCCTTGATGCGCCGCAGCATCGGCGCCTGATTGATCACGGCGCAGAATCGCCCCGGCGCCATGGCGGAGAGCACCCCGGCCGCGCCCGGCCAGGTGGCGTTGTAGAAATCGCCCGCCGGCCCCGTCTGCCACGCCATCTCGACGGCCTTGCCCAGGCCTTTGAACGGCCAGTCCAGCGTGCGGCGGATGCGCGGCAGCCCGTCCGGCCCCTCATAGGCCTGCGTCGTGCAGGCGAAGAGATAGGACATATTGAGCGTCATCGCGCCGGGGAATCCGAGAATGGCGGCGATATGCTCCAGCTCGGCCCGATAGGCGGAGGCGGATTTCTTGAGCCAGTTCGACGCCATGCGATCAATCGGGGACAACCAGTAACGGCCGAGCGGCGCGATCGCGCCAAGACATGCGTCGCGCAGGGCCGCCGCGGCGTCGACCCGCGCCTGGGCATGGGCCACGGGTCCGCCGTCGCGCACGTCGAGGAGAGGGATCGGGTTCATCGTCGTCCTTCTGTCAGAAAATCGTCATTGAACCGATATGGATTTCACATCCGACTGTCATAATACAGTAAAAAATCGGACAGGTTTCGCCGCGCTGCAACAGTCTGAACTTTGAGGTAAATCTCTTCTCCCCGCGTCGGCTGATTCGGCTGACCGCAACCCGCTTGAGACGAAAATGTCCCACGCCGTCGCCGCCGCTTTTCTTGCTCTCGACACGCATGCGCCAAGTCTCGACGCCGTTCGCACGATCGATCTTTTCAAAACGGACGGCGGGCGCTTCAAAAATTTCAGCATCGCGCTCGATGAGGATTTCCTGTTCGATTTTTCCAAGCACAAGGTAACGCGCGAAACGATCAATCTGCTCGTCGCGCTCGCTAATGCGCGCAAGCTCGCCGAGTGGCGCGACGCTTTGTTCGGCGGCGAGAGCGTGAACAACACCGAGAAGCGCGCCGCCATGCATATGGCGCTGCGCGATCTCTCGACCCGGCCTCTGCTCGTCGACGGCGAGAATGTGCGGCCCTTGATCGAGGCCGAGCGCGAGAAGGTCTACGCCTTCGCGCGCGCCATTCGCGGCGGCGAGGCGAGAGGCGCGACGGGCCTGCCTTTCACCGATGTCGTGAACATCGGCATTGGCGGCTCGGACCTCGGCCCCGCAATGGCCGCGCGCGCTCTGTCGCCTTATGCGGCTGGCGGTCCGCGCGCGCATTTCGTCTCCAATGTCGACGGCGCCGATCTCGCCGACACGCTCGCGGGGCTCGATCTCGCGCGCACGCTCTTCATCGTCTCGTCAAAGACCTTCACGACGCAGGAGACGATGGCCAATGCGGCGAGCGCCCGCGCGCGACTCGTCGCGGCGCTCGGCGAGGAGGCGGTGAGCAAGCACTTCGCCGCCGTCTCGACGCGGCTCGACAAGGTCGCGGCCTTCGGCGTCGACGCTTCGCGCGTCTTCGGCTTCTGGGACTGGGTCGGCGGACGCTATTCGCTGTGGTCCTCGATCGGCCTCGCGCTCGCGATCGCGATCGGTCCCGAGAATTTCACGCAGTTCCTGCAGGGCGGCTTCGATATTGACGCGCATTTTCGCGCGGCGCCCCTCGACAGGAACATCCCCGTGCTGATGGGCCTGCTCGGCGTCTGGCATCGCAATACGCTCGATCGGCGCGCCCATGCCGTCATTCCCTACGACCAGCGCCTCGCGCGTTTTCCCGCCTATCTGCAACAGCTCGACATGGAGTCGAACGGCAAGTCGGTGACGCGCGAAGGCGGCTTCGACACGCATAAGACCGGGCCCGTCGTGTTCGGCGAGCCGGGCACGAACGGGCAGCACGCCTTCTTCCAGTTGCTGCATCAGGGCACGGACGTCACGCCCATCGACTTCCTTGTCGCCGCCGAGCCGACGGCCGCCGACGCGCATCATCACGCGCTCCTGTTCTCCAATTGCCTCGCGCAGGCGGAAGCCTTCATGCGGGGCCGCACGCTGGATGAAGCGAAAGCGCAATTGCGCGCGCAGGGGCTCGACGAGGCCGAGGTCGAGCGACTCGCGCCGCACAGGGTCTTTCCGGGCGATCGTCCGTCGAGCGTGTTCCTCTATCGCCGCCTCGATCCGCGCACGCTCGGCCGCCTCGTCGCGCTTTACGAGCACAAGGTCTTCGTGCAGTCGGTGATCTGGGACATCAATCCCTTCGACCAATGGGGCGTGGAGCTCGGCAAGGAGCTTGCAAACCGCCTCGCGCCGATCGTGGAGAACGCCGGCGAGTCGACGGCGGGACTTGATGGCTCGACGGCGGGGCTGATCAACTGGCGGCGCGCGAAGGGCTGATTACGCCGCCTTCGCCAGGAGAATGCTCGTCAATGTCGGCAACGCGTTATTCAAGAGCCTGAACGCGCCAAATCCCGCCTGCCGCAGCAACGCCTCGATCTCCTCGACGCGCCTCGGCTCCCCGCGGCCCATTGCGAGCGTGTAGAAGCCGTAATAGGCGTCGAGCGGCTCGGCGCCTTTGACGCCGGACATCGCCTCGATGATCAGCAGCGTCGCGCCGGATTCGACCGCGCGGCGTATGTTGCGCAGGAGCATGAGGGCGCGTTCGTCGTCCTGATCGTGCAGGATGCGGATCAGCGTGACGAGGTCCGCGCCGGTGGGCAATTCGTCGCGCAGAAAATCGCGCCCATGAGCTTCGGCGCGCGCCGTGAGACTGGCCGCCTCGAAGCGCGCTCGGGCGCGCTCCGCCACGGCCGGAAGATCGACCAAGGCGAGCCGCAAACCGGGCGCGCGCGCCGCGGCGGCGCAGAGGAACACGCCCTCGCCGCCGCCGACATCCATTAGAAGCTTATGAGGCGTGACGTCATAGGCGTCGAGCGCCTCCTGCGCGACCATGGGCTGCGAGGCCGCCATCAGCGCGCTATAGGGCGCGACGGCGTCGGCCTGAAGCGCCTTGGGCTGTTCGATGCCGGAATAGGGCCAGTAATCGGCGAGCGCCGCGCGTTTCTCGCCGCGCAGCAGGGCGACCGGATCGGCGAGATCCTTGTAGAGGAGGGGCTGGTGCTCGACGAGCGACAGCGCCGCCGGATTGCCGAGAAAGGCCGCGCCGAGCGGACCGAGCCCGTAGCGCCCGCCGCCGCGCCGCTCGGCGAGATCGAGCGAGGCGGCGGCGTCGAGCAGGCGGCGCGTCGCCGCCTCCGAAAGCGAGAGCCGGGCGGCGATCTCCGAAACCGCCAGCGCGCCGTCCGCGAGCGCGTCGAAAAGCTTCAGCCGCGCGCAGGCGAAGAGCACCTGCGAATAGACGAAGCCGGCCGTGAGATCGAGCGCCGCCCGCGCGCGCCGCCGGGCGACCGGCCGCGTGAGCGGATTGGCGAGCGACCAGCGTTGGAACTTTGGGTCCGCGACGAGCCGGTCGCGCCACGCCCGCAACCGGTCGCGCCAGTCTTCGAAAAACGCCATCATCCTCACGACCCCTTCAAAGCCGCGCCCGGATAGCATGGGCGCATGACGCCGCGAAAAGTCGCCGGCGTTGCGGGCGCGCCCGGCTTCCTGTAGAAGAATGGAGCGTTGAATCGCAATAAGCGCCCGTAGCTCAGCTGGATAGAGCGTTGCCCTCCGAAGGCAAAGGCCGCACGTTCGAATCGTGCCGGGCGCGCCATTCTCGAACAAAATAGCCGACGCGCTCTACCGCGCCTCCCGTAGCGAGATCGCCTCCTTCGCGGTCGTCGTGGATGCGAAGGATGACAATGCCCGCCGGTTCTATGAGCGGGAGAGCTTTCTGCCATTTCCGGACCAGCCGATGAAGCTCTTTCGGCCGATGACGGAGATCGCTCAGCTCTTCGGGTAGGCCGGGCGACAGGCTCATTTGAAGGCCAGGGCGATCGGGTGAATCCCGGGCATGAACGAATCCCTCCCCTTTGGCAGGGTCGGGTGGGGTAAAGCTCCCATCAATGTTATGGCGGCGCGAACCCCACCCGGCGGTCTCGCAGGCAAGTTTACGCAGGCTGCGTAAACTTGCCTGCGACCGCCGACCTCCCCGTAAAGGG
>Ga0123399_1084295_pt1 | contig 13039 bp, 10 predicted proteins | sample T5LHNH4metaT_FD_89927 | JGI IMG/M metagenome (GOLD analysis project Ga0123399, IMG submission 89927) | Methane-oxidizing artificial microbial communities from Washington, USA to study methane cycling - T5-LHNH4 metaT (Metagenome... | ecosystem: Engineered > Modeled > Simulated communities... | reverse complement strand
GAGACTCTGGATTGCTTCGCTGCGCTCGCAATGACCGGGGGTGAGAGTTGGCCCGTTCCCAGAGAGCTTCCGCACAGGAGGCGGGCTCATTCCCTCCCCCCGCGAAAGCGGGGAGAGGGTTAGGGTGAGGGGCGAGGCCGCAATCGCCGGTTTGACGAGCATGAGAGTCGTCCTCACCCCTGCCCGCCCGCCGCCAATTGCTCCGGCAGCGCATAGGCCCATTGCGTGATGTTGCCGGCGCCCAGGCACACGACATAATCGCCCGGCGCGACAATCTCGCGCACCATCGCCGGCAGCACTTCCGGCGACGGCAGGCCGACGGCTCGGCGATGGCCATGGGCGCGGATGGCGTTGACCAGCGCGTCGCGGTCGACGCCCGCGATCGGCTGCTCGCCCGCTGGATACACGTCGGCGACGATCACCACGTCCGCGTCGTTGAAACAGGTCGCGAAGCCGTCGAAAAGCGATTGCAGGCGCGTATAGCGATGCGGCTGCATCACGGCGACGACCTTGCCCTTGGTCGAGGCGCGGGCGGCGCGCAGCACGGCGCCGATCTCGACGGGGTGATGGCCGTAATCGTCGAAGATCTGCACGCCGTTCCATTCGCCCGTGCGCGTGAAGCGGCGCTTGACGCCGCCGAAGCCGGCGAGCGCCTTGCGGATCTGATCCGGCGAAAGCCCGAGCTGATAAGCCACCGCGATCGCCGCCGTCGCATTCAGCGCATTGTGATGGCCGGGCATCGGCAGAAGCAGATTTTCGAGATAGGTCGCCTGCGACGTCTTGCGGTCGCGCAGCAGCACGTTGAAACGCGACACGCCGCCTTCGAGATTGACGTCGAGAAGGCGCACATCCGCCTGCGGATTCTCGCCATAGGTGATGACGCGGCGATCCTCGATCTTGCCGACGAGCTCCTGAACGGTCGGATGATCGAGACACATTACCGCGAAGCCGTAGAAGGGCAGGTTCTCGATGAAATCGAGGAAGGCTTCCTTGATGGCGTCGAAAGTGTGGAAGTGATCCAGATGCTCGGGGTCGATATTGGTGACGATGGCGACGTCGGCGGGAAGCTTGAGGAAAGTGCCGTCGCTTTCATCCGCCTCGACCACCATCCATTCGCCGGCGCCGAGACGCGCATTGGTGCCATAGGCGTTGATGATGCCGCCATTGATGACGGTCGGATCGAGCCCGCCCGCGTCAAGCAGCGTCGCGACGAGCGAGGTCGTCGTCGTCTTGCCATGCGTGCCGGCGATGGCGACGCATTGCTTGAGGCGCATCAGCTCCGCGAGCATCTCCGCGCGCCGCACGACCGGCAGGCGCTTCTCGCGCGCCGCGACGAGCTCCGGATTGTCGCGCTTGATCGCGGTCGACACGACGACCACGGCGGCCTCGCCGAGATTCTTGGCGTCATGGCCGACAAAGACCGTCGCGCCTTTTTCGGAAAGACGCTTCACATTGGCGTTTTCGGTCGCGTCGGAGCCCTGCACCGTGTAGCCGAGATTGAGCAGCACCTCGGCGATGCCCGACATGCCGATGCCGCCAATGCCGACGAAGTGAATGGGGCCGAGATCGCGCGGCAGTTTCATCCTGGAAAGTCTCCTTCAGGAAGCGCGGCCTTGCGCCACGCTCGATATAAGATCCGCGAGCCGTTCGGCGGCGTCGGCGACGCCGACGCGCTTCGCCGCCTCGGCGCGTTGCGCCAGCGCCTCGGGCGCGCCGATCAGCTCGGCGAGGCGGTTGGTCAGGAAGGCCGGCGTGAAGTCGCTCTGCTTCACAGTCTCCGCCGCGCCCGCCTGTTCGATGAAAGCGGCGTTCGCCGCCTGGTCGCCATCGAGCGAATGCGGCAGCGGCACGAAGAGCGCCGGGCGGCCGATGACGGCAAGCTCCGAAACCGTCGAGGCGCCTGAACGCGAAATCACGAAATGCGCCTGCGCGATGCGCAGCGGAAGATCTCTGAAAAACGGCGCGATTTCGACATTGACGCCAGCGCTCTGATAGATCGCCTCGACGCGCGGAATATCCTCGGAGCGCGTCTGCTGCACGAGGCGGATGCGCGAACGCAGATCGTCCGGCAGCGCGGCGACCGCCTCGGGCACGATGTCCGCCATGACGCGCGCGCCCTGCGAGCCGCCGGTGACGAGCAGATGGAAAGCGCCGTCCGTAAAATCAGGATAGGGAAGCTTCGCCGCCTCCAGCACCGCGGGCCGCACGGGATTGCCCGTGACGACGACCTTGCCTTGCAGCGGCGGGGGAACGCGCAGATTGGGCAGGCCCGCGGCGATCCTGTCGACATGGCCGGAGAGGAAGCGGTTCGCCTTCCCCATAATGGCGTTCGACTCGTGCAGCACGGTCGGAATTTTGAGGAACGCCGCGGCAAGCAGCGGCGGGACGGTGGGATAGCCGCCGAAGCCAATCACCGCGCGCGGCTGCAAGCGGCGGAAGACCTTCGCCGCCTGAGCCGTGCCGTAAGCGAGACGCGCCAAGGCTTGCGCCTTGGCGATGAAGGAGCCGCCGCGCGGCGTCGCCGAAGGGATGCAATGCATCACGCGCGCCGGAAAGCTGCCGCCATAGGCAAGCGCGCGCTCGTCGGTGACGAGCTCCACCGGAACGCCGCGCGCGCCGAGCGCGTGGGCGAGCGCCTCGGCCGGGAAGAGATGGCCGCCCGTGCCGCCGGCGGCGAGAAGAATGGGTCGATCGTTCATGTCACGCCGCCGCGGGAATGGCTTCGCCGCTCGCCGCGACCTGCGTGAGAACGCGGGTGCGCGGGCGCTTGCGGGTGACGGCGAGCAGGAAGCCCATGCCGAGCGACAGCGAGATGAGCGACGAGCCGCCATAGGAGACGAAAGGCAACGTCATGCCTTTCGCCGGCATGAGATGCACATTCACCGCCATGTTGATGCAGCTCTGCAAGCCGAAGAGCATGACGAGGCCCGCCGTCGCGAAGCGGCAGAAGGGATCCTCGTTACGCGCCGCCGACAACAGGCCGCGCACGACGATGAAGGCGAAGACGAGCGCGAGCGCGATGCAGACGATCACGCCGAACTCCTCGCCGATGACGGCGAAGATGAAGTCGGTATGCGAATCCGGCAAAATGCGCTTCACCGTGCCTTCGCCCGGCCCCTTGCCGAACCAGGAGCCGGCGATGAAGCTTTCGAGCGCCGTCTCGGACTGGAAATTCGACGGCACGCCGGCGACGGGCGGCGGCGGCTCGAGAAAGGCCTCGATGCGCGCATGGACATGCGGCACGAATTTATAGGCGAGCAGCGCCGCGAGCATAGCGACGCCGCCAAGGCCAACGACCCAGATCACGTGCAGGCCCGCCATGAAGAAGAGCGCGCCCCAGACGATCGAGATCAGCATGGTCTGGCCGAAGTCGGGTTGCAAGACGAGAGGTCCGACAGCGACCGGAAAAAGCAGCGCCGCGATCCAGTTGCCCGGCACGTCCTTGCGCCGCGCGCCTTCCGAAAAGGCCCAGGCGACGACGACGACAAAGGCGGGCTTGAGGAATTCGGACGGCTGAATGCCGAAGATCCAGCGGCGCGCGCCCTTCACTTCCTGACCGAAGAACAAGGTCGCGACGACGAGCGCGAGCGAGACGAGGAAGACGACGAGCGCGGCGCGGCGCACATGGCGCGGCGACAGAAAGGAGGTTCCGATCATCACGACGAGCGCCGGCAGCAGATAGGCCACCTGCCGGTTGACGAAATGGAAGGTTGGCAGATGCAGCCGTTCCGCGACCGGCGGGCCGCCCGCCATCGCGAAGACGAGACCCGCGACGATGAGGAGGCCGATCGCCGCGAGGAGCCATCGGTCGATCGTCCACGCCCAATCCGAGAATGCGGTTCGCTCGGCGCGCGAAATCATGGGTGTTCTCCTCTGCGGGCGGCGATGACGGCGGGCAGTCCATGGACAAGGCCGCGAAAGGCGTCGCCGCGCGCCTCGAAATTCGCGAATTGGTCGTAGGAGGCGCAGGCTGGCGACAGCAGCACGATCGGCTCTTGCGCGTCGCTGTCGAGAGCGTCGAAGGCGGCCTTCGTCGTCGCGACGTCGAGCGTTTCGCAACGCTCATAGGGCAGCGCGCCCTCGAGCGTGCGCGCGAAATCGTCGCTCGCCGCGCCGATCAGATAAGCCTTGCGGATGCGGGGGAAGTAAGGCCGCAGCGTTTCGACGCCGCCTTCCTTCGCCTTGCCGCCGATGATCCAGTAAATGTCGGTAAAGCTCGCCAGCGCCTTTTCCGCCGCGTCGGCGTTGGTCGCTTTTGAGTCGTTGACGAAGAGCGCGCGCTCAATGCGACCGACCTCCTCCATCCGATGCGGAAGGCCCGGATAGCTCGCGATCCCCGCCGCGATCTCCTCGTCCTCCAGCCCGCATTCCCAGGCGGCGGCGGCGGCGAAGGCGGCGTTCTGGGCGTTATGCGCGCCGCGCAATGCGCGGGCGTTCTTCAGCGAGGCGAGCAGTTCCGCCTCTTCCGGCGGATGCTCCCGCTCGCGGAAATAGATGTCGCCGTTCTCGACATAGAAGCCCCATTCGAGCGCGCGGGCCGCCGAAACGGGCGCGATGCGCTGGCCCTCGCGCGGTTCGGCGGCGAGGCGCGCGCCGATCGCATGGGTGTAGGAATCGTCGACGCCGATCAAAGCGACTTCGGCGCCCGCGACGAGCCGCTCCTTCACGGCCGCGTAATTCTCCATCGTCCCGTGACGGTCGATATGGTCGGGCGTGAGATTGATCAGAATGCCGATGGTCGGCTCCAGCGACGGCGTGAGATCGATCTGGAAGGAGGAGCATTCGATGACGTGAATGCGCTCGTCCGAGGGCGGTTCGAGATCAAGGATCGGCACGCCGATATTGCCGCCGAGCTGCACGTCGCGCCCGGCCTCGCGCAGAATATGCGCGATGAGCGCCGTCGTCGTCGACTTGCCATTGGTGCCGGTGATGGCGATGAAAGGCGCGCCGCCGGCATGAGCCGCGCGCTCGCGGCAAAACAGCTCTATGTCGCCGATGATCTCGACGCCCGCGGCCTTGGCGAGCGTCACCGTCCAATGCGGCTCGGGATGCGTCAACGGCACGCCTGGCGAAAGAATGAGCGCCGAGAAGCGCGACCAGTTGGCCTGCGAGAGATCGTCGAGCGGCACGCCATTGGCGACGGCCTTGAGGCGCCCGGCTTCGCCGTCGTCCCAGGCGTGCACATGCGCGCCGCCGGCCATCAGCGCTTTGGCGGTGGAGAGGCCCGAGCCGCCGAGGCCGAAAAGCGCGACGTCGCGTCCCTTGAAGGTCGTCACCGGAGTCATCGTCACCTCAGCTTGAGGGTCGCGAGACCCATGAGCGCCAGAACGAAGGCGATGATCCAGAAGCGGATGACGATCTGCGGCTCCTTCCAGCCCTTCTGCTCGAAATGATGATGGATCGGCGCCATCAGGAAGATGCGTCTGCCGGTCGCCTTGAAATAGGCGACCTGGATGATTACCGACGCGCCTTCGAGCACGAAGAGGCCGCCGACGATGGCAAGCACGAATTCCTGCTTCACAGCGACGGCGACCGTGCCGAGCAGGCCGCCAAGCGCGAGCGAGCCGGTGTCGCCCATGAAGATTTGCGCGGGCGGCGCGTTGAACCACAGAAAGCCGAGGCCCGCGCCGATGAAGGCGGAGCAGACGATGGTGAGCTCGCCGACGCCGGCGACATAGTTCACGCCGAGGTAGTTCGAGAAGATCGAGTTGCCGACGAGATAGGCGAAGATCGCGAAAGTCCCCACCGCGATCATCGACGGCACGATGGCGAGGCCGTCGAGACCGTCCGTGAGATTGACGCAATTGCCCGCCGCGACGATGACGAAGGCGCCGAAGACGATGAAGAACAGGCCGAGCGAGCCGATATAGCCCTTGACCATCGGAATGGCGAGCTTCGACATGTTCTCGCCGCCGACCTTCATGAGGAAATAGCAGGCGAGGCCGGCGACGACGAATTCGAGAAGGAGCCGCGCCCTGCCTGAGAAGCCGGCATGCGACTGCTTCGTGACCTTCAGATAGTCGTCATAGAAGCCGATGGCGCCGAAGGAGGCGGTGACGAAGAGCACGATCCAGACATAATAGTTGCGCAGATTGGCCCAGAGCAGCGTCGCGGCGATGAGGCCGGAGAGGATCATCAGCCCGCCCATTGTGGGCGTGCCCTTCTTCGTGACGAGATGCGACTGCGGCCCGTCCTCGCGGATCGGCTGGCCCTTGCCCTGCTTGATGCGCAGCGCCGAGATGATGCCGGGGCCGAAGAAGAAGACGAAGAACAGCGCCGTCGCGGCGGCCATGGCCGCGCGGAAGGTGATGTAGCGGAAAATGTTGAGCGGACTGTAGAGATAGGAAAGGTCCGCAAGCAGCGTCAGCATGGTCTAACTTCCTCAACCGGCCTTCTCGGGCGCGAATGTCGCTTTCGCCGCGGCGACGATCCGCGACATGCGCGACCCGTTCGAGCCCTTGACCATGACGACGTCGCCGGACCGAATTGCGGCGATCACCGCTTCTTCCAGTTCGAGCGCGGTGGCGCGATGCGCGCCGCGCGCCGCCTCGGGCGCGGCGTAATAGAGGCGCTGCATCAGCGGGCCGGCGGTGAACAGGAGGTCCACCTTGTTGCGGGCGAGATCGGGCGCGAGCTCCGCATGGAGCTCGGCCCCCTGCGGCCCGAGCTCCAGCATGTCGCCGAGCACGGCGATACGGCGCCCGCCCGCGCCCGGCGCCGTCGCGCCCAGCAGATCGAGCGCGGCGCGCATCGAGGTGGGATTGGCGTTGTAGCTCTCGTCGATCAGCGTGAAATCGCCCGTGGCGGCGGCAAGCGTCTCGCGCTGCCCGCGGCCCGGGGGCGGCGCGAATTCGGCGAGGGCCGCCGCGGCCTTGTCGAGATCGAGATCGAAGGCGACCGCGATGAGCAGCGCGGCGAGCGAATTGAGCGCGATATGCTTGCCCGGCGCGCCGATGCGATAGGCGAGGCGCCGGCCGAGAATGTCGGCCTCGACCTCCGCGCCCGCGTCGATCTGCTTGTAGGACAAGAGCCGCGCCTGCGCGCCTTCCGTCTCGCCGAAATCAAGAATATGGCCGGCATAGGCGCCCGCCGCGTCCGCGAGGCGCTGATAATGTTCGTCGTCGCGGTTGACGATCGCGACGCCGCCTTCGAGGCCGGAGAAGATTTCGGCTTTGGCGTCGGCGATCGCCTCGACGGAGTCGAAATGTTCGAGATGCACCGCCGCGACTTTCGTCACGACGGCGACGTGCGGGCGCACCTGCGCGACAAGGCCGGCGATCTCGCCGGCGTGATTCATGCCGAGCTCGAAGACGCCGAAGCGCGAGGACGCCGGCATGCGCGCGAGCGTCAGCGGCACGCCCCAATGATTGTTGTAGGAAGCCGTCGAGGCGTGCGTGGCGCCGAAATGCGACAGCATCAGCCGCGTCATGTCCTTGGTCGAGGTCTTGCCGACCGAACCGGTGACGGCGGCGATGAAGGCGGCTGTGCGGTCGCGCGCGCGCATGCCCAAGAATTCGAGCGAGCGCTGCACGTCCTTCACGACGAAAAGCGGCCCGGCTCCAGCGAGTTCCTGCGCATGGGCCTCGTCGATGACGGCCGCGGCGGCGCCTTTCTCGAAAGCCGCGCGCACGAATTCATGGCCGTCGCGCGCTTCGCCCTTGATGGCGACGAAGAGATCGCCGGGCTGCAGCGTGCGCGTGTCGATCGAGACGCCCGTCGCCTCGCGCGCCAACGAGCCGCTGATGCGCGCCTGCAAGGCGCCGACGAGCGCCAGTCCCGACCATAGGGGTTCCTGCTTCATGAACCATGCTCCTGCAGCGCTTTCGCGACCGCTTCGTGATCGGAAAAGGGCAATATGCGATCGCCGACGATCTGGCCAGTCTCGTGCCCCTTGCCCGCGACGACGAGCGCGTCGCCTTCGCGAAGTCCGGCAATCGCGTGGGAAATGGCCTCGCCGCGATCGGCGATCTCGATGATTTCCGCCGCTCCCGCGCCCTTGGCGCCGGCAACGATGGCGGCGCGAATCAGCGCGGGCTCCTCGCTGCGCGGATTGTCGTCGGTGACGATGGCGATGTCAGCGGCGCGCGCGGCGATCTCGCCCATCAGCGGACGCTTGCCCTTGTCCCGATCGCCGCCGCAGCCGAAGACGACGATGAGCCGCCCTTTGGTCAGCGGGCGCACCGTCGCGAGAACCTTCTCCAGCGCGTCGGGCTTGTGGGCGTAATCGACGAAGACCGGCGCGCCGTTTTTGGCGCCGACGAGTTCGAGGCGCCCCGGCGCGCCCTTGAGATTGTTCAACGCAGCGAAAACGCGCGTGGGATCGTCGCCGGAGGCGATGGCGAGCCCCGCCGCGACGAGCGCGTTCGATGTCTGAAAGGCGCCGGCGAGCGGCAATTCGACCACGTAATCCTTGCCGGCGTGGCTCAGCGCAAGAGACGTCGCCAGCGCATGAGCGCGCGCTTCCTTCAGCGCGATCGCCTCGCCTTTCGCGCCGACGCCAAAGACGTTCAGCCCGCGCGCCTTGCAAATCTCCGACACGCGCGCCGCGACGTCGCTGTCCGCGTCGATCACCGCCGTCTGGCCCGGCTGCATGAGCGTATCGAAAAGACGCATCTTCGCGGCGAAATAGTCTTCCATGTCGCGGTGGTGATCGAGATGGTCGCGCGAGAAATTGGTGAAGCCCGCGACAGCGAGGCGCACGCCGTCGAGGCGGCGCTGGTCGACGCCGAGCGACGACGCCTCCATCGCAAGATGCGTGATCCCGCGCGCGGCGAGTTCGTCGAGCGTCCGCGCGAGTTCGACCGGGCCCGGCGTCGTCAGCGAACCGTAATGCGCGCCCGTGGAGTCGACGATTCCGACCGTGCCGAGCGATGCGGCCTCGTGACCCATCGCCCCCCAGATCTGGCGCAGAAAGGCGACGACCGAGGTCTTGCCGCTCGTGCCCGTCACGGCCGCGATCGTTCGCGGCTGGCGCGGATAGAAACGCGCCGCCGCCAGCGCGACCGCCGCGCGCACGTCCGGAACGATGACGAGCGGCAGCGGACTTTCCGCCGCGCGCGCCTCGTTCACGTAAGAGAGGCCGTCGCCGGCATGGCCGGGAATCGCGAAGAAGGCGAAGCCCTCGCCGATCGCGCGGCTGTCGGCGGACAAGCCGGCGATTTCGAGTCCCGCGAGCGCGGGATCGAGATCGTTTCTGGCGAGGAGCTCGGAGAGGCGCATCAGTGGCCGTGACCTCCGGCGGCGGGAACGTTTGCCATGCCAAAACCAAGCTTGGCGAGGAGCGGGAAGGGCTGGTGCGGCGGCTCGAAGCGCGGCGCGAGTCCGAGCACCGGCCCGGCGCGCTCGATGATCTCGCCCGTCACATAGCCGGCGTTGAAGGCCGCCGTCGCATGGCCGCCATCCTCGGGCAGGCCCTGCGGCTCGTCCATGATGGTGAGGAAGAGATATTTCGGCTTGTCCGACGGCGCGACGGCCATGAAGGTCGTGAACAGGCGGGTCTTCGAATAATGGCCGCCAATGACCTTTTCGGCCGTGCCGGTTTTGCCGCCGACATAATAGCCGTCGATATTGACCTTTCGCGCCGTGCCGATCTCAGCGTTGAGGCGCATGAGATAGCGCATGGCCTCGCTGGTCTCCGGCTTGATCACCTGCACGGCGTCCTTCATCGCCTCCTCATGCGTGCGCTTGATGAAGGTGGGCGTCATGAGATAGCCGCCATTCATCAGCGCGCCGACCGCCATCATCGCCTGCAAGGGCGCGACGGCGAGGCCATGACCGAAGGCGATGGTCATGGTGTTCAGCTCGCTCCAATTCTTCGGAAAGAGCGGCTCGGCGCTTTCGGGCAATTCGGTGCGCATGCGCGTGAGCTGGCCCATCTTGCGCAGAAAGGCCTTGTGCCTCTCGACGCCCTGCCCCATCGCCATGCGCGCGGTGCCGATATTGGACGAATAGGTGAAGACCTCCGGCACGGTCAGCGCGCGGTTCTGCGCATGATAATCGTGAATCTTGAAGCGGCCAAAAGAGAGCGCGCCGCGCGCGTCGAGACGCGAATTGAGATTGACCTTGCCCGAGTCGAGCGCCATCGCGATCGTCAGCGCCTTGAAGGTCGAGCCCATCTCATAGACGCCGACATTCATCCGATTGATATGGATCGGGTCCAGCGCCTCGGTCGGCTTGTTGGGATCGTAGTCGGGAAGCGAGGCGAGCGCGATCACCTCGCCCGTATTGACGTCCATGATCGCCGCGGCGCCCGCCTTGGCCTTGAAGCGCGCGACGCCCTTCTCCAATTCGTCGCGCAGCGCATGCGTCGCGCGAATGTCGAGCGAGAGGGTGATCGGCTGGAGATCGTCCGGCGTCGCGCCGAAGCCGAGATTGTGGAGATCGGCGAGCCCCTGCCCGTCAATATATTTCTCGATGCCGGCGATGCCCTGATTGTCGATATTCGCGAAGCCGAGCACATGGGCGCCAATCGGCCCGTTGGGATAGACGCGCTTGTTCTCGGCGATGAGGCCGACGCCCGGCAGGCCGAGGTGAAACACCTCGTCGCGCTGATGCGGCGTGACTTCGCGCTTCACCCAGACGAAGCCTTTCTTCGAGCCGAGGCGCTCGCGCAGCCCCTTCGAATCCACGTCGGGCAGAACGGCGGTGAGCAGTTCCGTCGCCTCGTCCTTGTCGATCAGGCGGCGCGGCTCGGCGAAGACCGACATGACCTTCACGTCGCTCGCCAGCACCTCGCCATTGCGGTCGAGAATGTCGGGACGCGAGGCGGAGACGGCTTCGGCGGCGGCGCGGCGGATCGTGGCCGGCTCGGGCTTGAAGCCGAGATAGACGAGCTTGGCGCAAATGACGCCGTAAAGCGCCAGAAAGCCGAGCGCGGCGAGCCGCATGCGCGGCGCGCTCGAGTCGAGGCTCGTCGTGAAGGCGGCGCGGATCATGCCCGCATAATTCGACGGCTTCTTTCCCGGACGGGCCGGCGGCGTTTCGAGCATGTCCGGCATGTGCTGACGCTCTGTCATGGCTTCTTCTGCTCGCGGCTCTGGCTCTGCTGGCTGGCGCCCGGCGCCTTGGTCGTCGTCGCGACCTTCGGCGTCGCGGCCCTGGCCCTGGAGGTCTCGGATTTCGGCGTGGTCGGCGTCGCGGACGCGGCGGGGGGCGTCGCGGGCAGGCCCAGGCCGATCTCGCTGAGCTTGGCGCCGATCGAGTCGCCGCGCGTCTTCTGCGGCAGCGCCGCAGCGGGCACGAGTTGCGTCAACTGAAGCGGCTTCAAATCAGGCAGATATTTGTCGGCGAGCGGCTGCAAGCGCTCGGGGCGCGTCATATAGGCCCATTCCGCCCGCAAGACGGCGATGGCGTCGCGCTCCTGCTTGATCTCGATCTTGGTCTTGGCGATCTGCTCGGCGCGATAGGCCGTCTGATATTTGATCGAATAGGCGTAGACCGCCGAGCCGATGAGCGCGAGGATCGCAACGATGTTGAGAAGCCGGAGCATCAGACTTTTCCCTTGTCGCGAACGGGGAGGCGCGCGAGCCGCGTGAGCTTGTCGCCAAGCGGCAATGGCGGCGCCGACGTGCGCGTCGCGCAGCGCAGCTTGGCCGAGCGGGCGCGCGGATTTTTCTCCACTTCCTCGCGCGTCGGCGCGACGGGCTGGCGGCCTTCGCAGATGAAGCTCGCGGGCGGCGGGACGGCCTCGCCCGGCAGGCGCCGCGAGCCGGTCTCGCCGCGTCCCGAACGCTCGGCGAGGAACTGCTTGACGATGCGGTCTTCGAGCGAATGAAAAGTCACGACGGCAAGGCGCCCGCCCTCGGCGAGCGCGCGCTCGGCCGCGGAAAGACCGTCGAGCAATTCGCCGAGTTCATCGTTCACGGCGATGCGCAGCGCCTGAAAGCTCTTCGTCGCCGGGTGAATGTCGCCTGGACGCGCCGGCGCGACGCGCGCGATCATCTCGGCGAGCGGCCTGGTCGACGCAAAGGGCGCGAGCTTGCGGTCATGGACGATGGCGCGGGCGATGCGGCGCGCGGCGCGCTCCTCGCCGTAGAAATAGAGGATGTCCGCGAGCGTCTCCTCATCCGCCTCATTGACGATGTCGGCGGCGGAAAGCCCCCTGCCCTCCATGCGCATATCGAGCGGCCCGTCGCCGCGAAAGGAGAAGCCGCGTTCGATTTCGTCGAACTGCATTGAGGAGACGCCGATGTCGAGGACGACGCCATCGAGCGGGAGGAAGCCTTGCGCCGCCGCGACCTCCTCGAGCTGCGAGAAGCGGGCTTCGACCAGCGTGAGACGTCCTCGCGCCTTTGAAACGAGATCGGCGCCCGCCGCGATCGCCGTGGGGTCCCGGTCGAGCGCGAGAATCTTCGTGTCCGCGGCGGCGAGAATGGCGCGCGTATAGCCGCCGGCGCCGAACGTGCCGTCGAGATAGCGCCCGCCATCGCGCGGACGCAGCGCCTCGACCGCCTCGCGCAGCAGCACGGGCGTATGCCGCGCCGACCGGCCTTCGGCCGGCGGCCGATCCGCGCCGCGCTCTTTCCCCATGACGCTCGCCCTCGCATTCGCCCGCGCTGGCGCCGGAACGCAACGGCCAAGCGCCGCCGGGCCTGAGAAAGGCCGGCTCGCGGTCACGGAGCGTCGCGGCGAAATCAGTTGGCGGGTCATTTGTTTTTCAAGGCGTCGGCGAAGCGGCGGCGCGCCGCAGCGCCTCCTCCGGCGCCAATCAGCATTAAGCTTTGTTAGTATTAAGGGAGGGTTACTGGCGCCTTGGGACGTTCGCGTCAAATGCGGGCGGCCGCCCATCCCTCCGCTTCACGGGGAGCGCGACGGGCGGGGTAAAGCCCCGCCATTGTCGCCGCCGCGCGAGCCCCACCCGGCGGCCTTTGGCCGCCGACCTCCCCGTAAAGGGGAGGTATTTCAGAGGCTCATCACGCAGGATGGGCGCCAGCCGGCCTGTAAGCCGGGTTCTGTATGGCGTTGGCCGGTTTCCCGACCCACGCGTGACGGCCATTCCTCTGGGACGGTCGTCGCCGACCGCCTCGAGCAACCAACCCGG
>Ga0123399_1103093_pt1 | contig 13121 bp, 12 predicted proteins | sample T5LHNH4metaT_FD_89927 | JGI IMG/M metagenome (GOLD analysis project Ga0123399, IMG submission 89927) | Methane-oxidizing artificial microbial communities from Washington, USA to study methane cycling - T5-LHNH4 metaT (Metagenome... | ecosystem: Engineered > Modeled > Simulated communities... | reverse complement strand
TTCCTGCGCGTGCTGGAATATTTCAATGGGCTGCTGTTCCTCACCACCAATCGCGTCGACGACATTGACGAGGCGATCGTTTCCCGCTGCATCGCGCTCATCCGCTATCATCCGCCGGACGCGGACGCGAAGCGACGGATCTGGCGGGTCATGGCGGAACAATTCAGTCTCGCGATCGACGACGCGCTGATCGATGCGCTGGTGCGCGTCTTTCCGCAGGCGACGGGGCGCGACATCAAGGGTCTCGCAAAGCTCGTCGCCAAATTCTGCCATCAGAAGAAGACGTCGCCGGACCTCGCCGCCTTCCAGCGCTGCGCGATTTTCCGGGGGCTCGACATGGCGCCGCTTGACGCCAGGGACGCGAAGGCGGCTTAGCATAACAGCGCGTAAAATCGCAGCGGGCTGTACATTTCTTCGTCAGTTCGCCGATTGAATTTGCGCCGGCGCCAGCTTCAGCGATTGCCGTCCTCCCGCCAATCCTCGGAAAATCCGGGGTCCGCATAAAGCGCGGGCTCTGGCGCGATATTTGCTCATCTTCCGCAACTCCATCTCGCGTGGACCGACCCAAGGGCGGGTCACAATCAGCAATGCCGCTGTTCCGAAAGCGCAGGCGCCGTGAGGCGCCGGCTTCTCGGGCAGCGGCTTTTTTTTTGCGCCTCGGCGCCTTCCGGGATGCGAGGCGCGCAAGGAAATGGCAGGCTGACGATGAAAAAGGGACGCCATTCTTTACATAAGCGCGCGCGGCTTGGGGTCGCCGGCGCGGCGCTCACTCTGATTGCGTCCGGCGCGCAGGCGGCCGATGTTTCGAAAAAGCCGGCCCCGCCGGCGCCTGTCACGCCCGCGTCGCCGCCAGCGCCGCCCCCCGGGCCGATGGGCGTCTTCGGCGTCGACATGCCCGCCGCCGGCAAGCTCATCGTTTCCATCACGCCGAACATCGGCAATCTTTCCGGCATCAAGATGGGAACCCGCACGGTCTCGAACGAATATGTCGTCTCGACCGTGCCATTTTTCCTCAATCCGACGCAGCCCGTTCGCATCGTTCCGCAGAACATCGCCTTCAGGACGCAGATCCTTGGCCTCAGCTATGGCGTGACGAAGGATTTCAACGTCGTGCTCAACGCCGGCATGATTGAGAAAAGTCTCGAGGCGCTGGTGTTCAGCGGCGCAAGGGGCATCCTGCCGCTTGCGAGAAATTACCCCACGACGGCGAGCCTTGCCGACTTTTCATTGTCGGGCGTCTATCGCGTCTATCAGGACGACATTAATCGCATTCAGCTCTCTCTGGGCTTTTCCTTCCCCACCGGCAACAACCGCGCGACCTTCAGCAACTTCGTCCTGCCGAACGGAACGGCCCAGACCATCCGTGGATTCTATGGCATGCAGCTCGGGACCGGCACGTTCGACGTCATGCCCGGCGTCGTCTATGCGGGCTATCTCGGGCCGTGGTCCTGGGGCGTCTCCTATCGTGGGCGCTTTCCGCTCGGGCCCAATCCGCAAGGCTACCTCTGGGGAGACCTTCACGAACTCAACGGCTGGGGTGGCTATAGCTGGATACCGGGCTTGACGACCACGTTCCGGGCCAGCGCCTCGATGCAAGGCCCGACTCGCGGATGGGACCCTGAAATTCGCGGGGCGGCCGCGCCCGCCAACCCGCTCTTTTACGGCGGCCAGCGGGTCGAGCTCTTCGGCGGCGGCTCGGTCAGCGGCAAGTTCGTCGGCTATGACAACTGGACGCTCGCCGTCGAAGCGGGCCTGCCCGTTTACCAGAACCTCAACGGGCCGCAGATCATGAAAAACTGGCAAGCAGGCATGTCGCTGAAGGTTAAAATCTGATGCGAGGCGCTCCACCCGTCAGAAGCGGGCGTACAGCTTCTCCCGGAACCGAGCAGGGGAGTTCGCGATGTCGATCCCGAGCGCCATGCAAGCTTGCCTGATCCTGTGGCGCGCAACCGAGATCGCCGTCATTTTTTCCGCCGTCACGCTCGGCAATATCGCGATCGTCAAAATCGTTGACGCGTTGCTTGACGCTCTTCACAATTGACGCATAAGGCGGAGAGCGTGGCTCCGCCGACACGCCAAACCCTGCGCCAGCCCCAAACGTGAAAATTGTCATCATCGACGAAAGCCCGATCCGCTCCGCCATCCTCGAGGAAGGGTTGCGCGAGGCTGGTTTCGTCGATGTCGAGCGCATCGACGAAACGCATAATTTGCTGAAGCGCGTTTATGCGATCGACCCGGACGTGATTCTCATCGATCTCGAAAACCCCTCTCGCGACGAGCTTGAACAAATGTTCCAAGTGAGCCGCGCCGTGCGCCGGCCCGTCGCCATGTTCGTCGACCAGGCCGACTCCGCCTCCATCCAGGCCTCGGTCGACGCCGGCGTTTCGGCCTATATTGTCGACGGACTCAAAAAGGAGCGGATCAAATCAATTCTCGATCTTTGCGTTTCTCGTTTCAACGCCTTCGCCAAATTGCAGAACGAGCTGGAGCGCGCGCGCTCCGACCTCGAGGAGCGCAAGACGATCGACCGCGCGAAAGGCATCTTGATGAAGGCCCGAAAGCTCTCGGAAGACGAGGCCTATAAGCTGATGCGCGGCGCCGCCATGCGCGAGAGCAAGAAGATCGCGGAAATCGCGCAATCCATCATTACGGCGTCGGAGCTATTGAAATGAATGCGACGCGACAGGTCAAGATCGGCTTCATTCCGCTCGTCGACGCCGCCAGCCTCTTCGTCGCCGTCGACAAGGGATTCGCCGCGGAAGAGGGACTCGACGTCGAGCTCGTGCGCGAGGTTTCCTGGTCGAATATTCGCGACAGGCTGGCGATCGGCCATTACGACGCCGCGCATCTCCTGGCGCCGATGGCGATCGCCGCGACGCTGGGCCTGAGCCATGTGCGCGCGCCCGTCGTCGCCGCAATGACTCTCGCAATGAATGGCAACGCCATTACTGTCTCGCCGGATCTATATGCGAGCCTCGCCGCCGCGGCCGAGGGCGATCTCGGCGATCCGGCCGTGACGGCGCGGGCCTTGAAGGAAGTGATCTCCTCGCGCGAGAAGCGTAACGCCGAACCGCTCACCTTCGGCATGACCTTCCCGTTCTCGACGCATAATTACCAGCTTCGCTACTGGATGGCGGAAGGCGGGATCAACCCCGACACGGACCTTCGCCTCGTCGTGCTGCCGCCGCCCTATATGGTGGACAATCTCGCCAAGGGTCAGGTTGACGGCTTTTGCGTCGGCGCGCCGTGGAACGCCGTCGCCGAAAGCGCCGGCGTCGGCGTCATCCTGCATCCGGGCTCCGCGATCTTCAACCCGGCTCCCGAGAAGACCTTGGCCATTCGCGCGCAGGTCGCCGAGCGCGATCCCGCGCGCGCCGAGGCCCTGATCCGCGCCTGCCTGAGAGGCGCCGATTATGTTCGCGCGCCGGAAAATCGTGACGAGACGGCCGCGCTCCTCGCGCACGCCGATCGCGTCGGCGCCGATGCGCAAACCGTGCGCCGCACGCTGGAAGGGCGGTTCGGCGGCGAAGAAAACAAGGACTATCTGATCTTCGGCGACGCTGCGTGCGGGCGCCCGGACGCTTATCAGGCGGCGTGGCTCTACGCGCAGATGTCGCGCTGGGGACAAGCGCGCCTTTCTCCAGACGCCTTGAGCGCCGCAAAACGCGTTTTCGATCCGACCTTCTTCGACGCCGTGACAGGGACCGCGCATCCGAGGACGGCGCCTGTCGCGGCCTTTTCCGGCTCATCGTTTCATGAGCAGGATATCGAGGCCTATCTCGATTCCTTCGCCATCCGCGCGGCGCGCTGACGCCAAAATCCGGGCGCTTCGCATAAAGAGACGGCGCCCGCCCGCCTAAGCGCGCGGCGCCGCGCAAAAGCGGCGAAAGGCCATCGCTGGTCGCAAGCTCATGGCGATACGGGGTTTAGCCCGATCACGGGCGACTGGCGCCCACTTTGCAATTCTGTCCAACGAAAGCGCCTTCTCCCGGCGCAGGGTCCATGGAAGGACCCATGCAGCAACGCCGCTGTTCCGAACCATCCTCTCCCACGGATCGTTTCGGACAGCGGCTTTTTTTGTCTCGGGCGCAGGCCGCGAGATCGACGAAAGAGGAACGCAATGTCGAATACGTCCGGCAATTTCACGCCCGCCCATATGCGCCTCGATCGTCGAAGCATGCTGAAGGGCGCCGCCGCGACGCTCGCCGCGGCGACCGCAGCGCTGCCGCGCGGCGTCTTTGCGGAAAGCGCGGGGCCGGAAACGACCAAGGCGATCCTCGGCTATATCGCGCTCACCGACTCGGCGCCGCTGATCGTCGCGAAGGAGAAGGGTCTCTTCGGCAAATATGGCATGCCGGATGTCGAGGTGGTCAAGCAGGCGTCATGGGGCGCGACGCGCGACAATCTCGTCCTCGGCGGCGGCGCCAATGGAATCGACGGCGCGCATATTCTCTCGCCGATGCCCTATCTCATCGGCACCGGCAGGGTGACGCAGAACAATGCGCCGACGCCGATGTATATCCTCGCGCGGCTCAATCTCGATTGCCAGGGCATTTCGGTTTCGAATGAATATAAGGACCTCAGGGCGACCGCAAAAGCGGACGCGCTGAAGGCTGCTTTCGCCAAAAAGAAAGCCGACGGCAAGGATGTCAAGGTCGCCATGACCTTCCCGGGCGGCACGCATGATCTGTGGCTGCGCTACTGGCTCGCGGCGGCGGGCGTCGATCCCGACAAGGACGTCTCCACCATCGTGGTGCCCCCGCCGCAAATGGTCGCGAATATGAAGGTCGGCAATATGGACGCCTTCTGCGTCGGCGAGCCCTGGAACGAGCAGCTCGTCAACCAGGGCGTCGGCTATACGGCCTGCACCACGGGCGAGCTCTGGTCGAAACATCCCGAGAAGGCGCTCGGCATGCGCGCTGAATGGGTCGACAGGAATCCGAAAGCCGCCAGGGCGCTCGTCGCCGCCGTGATCGAGGCGCAGCAATGGTGCGACAAGCCCGAGAATAAGGTGGAGCTCGCGGAGATCGTCGGGCGGCGCCAATGGTTCAACGTCCCCGTGACCGATATTTCTGGCCGTCTCAAAGGCGACGTCAATTACGGTAATGGCCGTGTCGAGAAGGGCACGAAATACGGAATGAAATTCTGGCGCGACAACGCTTCCTATCCCTTCAGGAGTCACGACGCCTGGTTCGTTACGGAAGAAATGCGCTGGGGCAAGCTCGATCCCAAGACCGACGTCAAGACGCTCGTCGCCAGGGTCAATCGCGAGGATCTCTGGCGCGAAGCGGCGAAGATCGCCGGCGTCGGCGCGAAGGATATTCCCGCCTCGACGTCGCGCGGCAAGGAAACGTTCTTTGACGGCAAAATCTTCGATCCGGACAAGCCGCTCGATTATCTCAGGAGCCAGTCCATCAAGCGCGCCGAAGTTTAAGGGACGAGAGACGACATGACGATGCCCCTCACGAAAGACGATTGCCCGGCGGGCTTCTACGACGAGGAGATCGAGGAAGCCTTTCGGCGCCGGCGCCCACCGCTGCTGATCAAATACAAGGACAATATCAGGGCGTTCTTTGCGGCCAGCGTTCCGCCGCTCGTCACGCTCGCCCTGATCTTATTGACATGGCAGCTTCTCTGCGTCGGTCCGACATCCGCATTGCCCTCGCCGCTTCGCATTTGGAGCGAGGCGAACGATCTCATCCTGCACCCATTCTATGAAGCGGGCTCGCAGGACATGGGACTGGGCTGGCGCGTCCTCACCTCATTGAAGCGCGTCGCGGTCGGTTTTGGATTTGCAAGCGTCGCCGGCATTTTGCTCGGCTCCTTCGTCGGCCAGTCGCAATGGGCGACGCGCGGTCTCGACCCGATCTTCCAGGTCCTGCGCACCGTGCCGCCGCTCGCCTGGCTGCCCATCTCGCTCGCCGCCTTCCGCGACAGCCAGCCTTCGGCGATCTTCGTGATTTTCATCACGTCGATCTGGCCGATCATCATCAACACGGCCGTCGGCATCCGCAATATCCCTCAAGACTACCGCAACGTCGCTGCGGTGCTGCGACTCAATCAGATCGAGTTCTTTTGGAAGATCATGGTTCCTTCCGCCGCCCCGTACATATTCACGGGATTGCGCATCGGCGTCGGACTCTCCTGGCTCGCGATCGTCGCCGCGGAGATGTTGACCGGCGGCGTCGGCATCGGCTTTTTCATCTGGGACGCATGGAATTCGTCGCGCCTCTCCGACATCTTCGTCGCGCTGATCTATATCGGCGTCACCGGATTCATCCTCGACCGCCTCGTCGCCTTCGTTGGAAGTCTGGCGACGCGCGGCGCACAGGCGAATTGAGGAGCGGAAACATGAGCAGTTATCTCAGCATTGAAAATGTCGACATGGTCTTCGCGCGCGGCGCGAACGTCACAAAAGTTCTCGACAATGTTTGTCTGCGCGTTGAGAAGGGACAATTCGTCTCCATCATCGGCCATTCCGGTTGCGGCAAATCCACGCTTCTCAACATCGTCGCCGGGCTCGTCAAGGCGACGAGTGGAGGCGTGCTGCTCGAGGACAGGGAGGTGAACGCGCCGGGGCCCGACCGTGCGGTGGTCTTCCAGAACCATTCGCTGCTCCCCTGGCTCTCCGCCTATGAAAATGTGCGGCTGGCGGTGGATAAGGTTTTCGGGAAGACCATGACGCGCGCCAGGCGCCACGAATGGACGATGCACAATCTGGAGCTCGTTCAGATGGCGCACGCCAAGGACAAGAGGCCGGGAGAAATCTCCGGCGGCATGAAGCAACGCGTCGGAATCGCGCGCGCGCTCGCCATGCAGCCGAAGGTGCTCCTGCTCGACGAGCCTTTCGGCGCGCTGGACGCGCTGACGCGGGCGCATCTGCAGGACGTCGTGATGAGGCTGCAGGAGCGGCTCGGCAATACGGTGATGATGATCACGCATGACGTCGACGAAGCCGTGCTGCTGTCCGACCGCATCGTGATGATGACGAACGGGCCGCAAGCGACGATCGGCGAGACGCTCGACGTGCCGCTGAAGCGCCCGCGCGACCGCATCGCTCTCGCCACCGACGCCGCTTATCTCGAATGCCGCCGGCGCGTGCTGCAATTCCTCTACGAGCGTCATCGCTACGTCGAAGCCGCGTGAGGGATGAACGGATGGAGAAGGAGTCCCTCGTCATTCCCGGCGCCGCGGGCGCGATCTCCATCGGCGACGGCGTCGCGAAGATGCGCAGCGAACTCGTCTTCGAGACGCCGCGATGCGGAGAGGCGGTCTGACATGTCTGTCGACTTCACCCTCGATCAGAAACGTTATCTCGAAGGCTTCGCCGCAGGATTCTCCGCGCGCGGCGGACGTATGGCGACGCCGTCGCCGCAAAAGCCGACGGGGCCCGACGCGGCGCATATCGAAGCGCAGGACCGCATCGTCGCAGCGGGCGGAAAATTGACCGATCAGGAAAAATGGAAGCGCGAGGAGCATCCTTTCGACGCCTATCCGCGTCTCGTCGCGCAGGCGAGGGAAAATGCGCCGCCCAAGCCCGCGGATAATTTCCGCTGGCGCTATTACGGACTCTTCTATGTCGCCCCGACGCAATCGGCCTATATGCTCCGGCTGCGCATTCCAAACGGCGTTCTCTTGCATTGGCAATTTGCGGGCCTCGCCGATCTCGCCGAGAATATGGGCGGCGGCTATCTGCATGTGACGACCCGCGCCAATATCCAGATTCGCGAGATCGAACCGAAAAACGCCGTCAACATCGTCGAGGCGATTCAGGATCTCGGCCTGTGGAGCAAGGGCTCCGGCGCGGACAATATCCGCAACGTCACCGGCACGCCGACGGCCGGCGTCGATCCACAGGAGCTGATTGACACGCGCCCCTATGCGCGCGCGATGCATCACCACATCCTGAACGACCGCTCGCTCTATGGCTTGCCGCGCAAATTCAACATCGCCTTCGACGGCGCCGGTCTGATCGGCGCGTTGGAGGATACGAATGACATCGGTTTCCAGGCCGTCGAGATTCGCGACGGCCACGGAATCGAAGCGGGAATCTATTTCCGCCTTACGCTCGGCGGCGTCACCGGCCACAAGGATTTCGCGCGCGACGCGGGCGTCGTCGTTCGGCCCGACGAGGCCGTCGAGGTCGCCGACAGGATTCTCCGCGTCTTCATCGAGTCCGGCGACCGCGCCAATCGCGCGAAGGCGCGGCTTAAATATGTGCTCGACGCCTGGGGCTTCGAGAAATTCCTAGCCGCCGTCGAGGAAAAGCTCGGCCGCCGCTTCACGCGCGCGTCCGGCGAAGCGATTGCGCCGCGTCCGCGCCAGAATCGGCAGGCGCATGTCGGCGTGCACGGGCAGAAGCAGGCCGGGCTCAATTGGATCGGCGTTTCCCTTCCGCTCGGCCGGCTGACCCCGGCGCAAACGCGCGGCCTCGCCGACGCCGCGCGCCTCTATGGCGACGGCGGCCTGCGGCTCACCGTCTGGCAGAACGTTCTCGTCACGGGCGTCAAGGACGACAATGTCGAGCCGGCGGTCGCCGCGATCGAAGCATTGGGACTTTCGACCAAGGCCTCGCCCATCCGCGCCGGGCTCGTCGCCTGCACGGGGAGCTTCGGCTGCCGTTTCGCCGCAGCGGACACGAAGCATGACGCAGCCGAGATCGCCGCCTATTGCGAGTCGGCGGCGCCGGTGGATACGCCGCTCAATATTCACCTCACCGGATGCCACCATTCCTGCGCGCAACATTATATCGGCGACATCGGCCTCATTGGCGCACGCGTTCCCGTGAACGAGGAGGGCGACGCCGTCGCGGGCTATCACATCCTCGTCGGGGGCGGCTTCGCGGAGGACGCGGGAATCGCTCGCGAGCTTTTTCAGAATGTGAAAGCCGAAGACGCGCCGAAGACCGTTGCGGGCATACTGCGCGCCTATCGCGGCAATCGCCAAGGCGATGCGGAAACGTTCGCGGCCTTTGCGCGGCGACTGGACGCGGAAACGATTCGTCGTCTCGCCGATGCGGAGATTTCGCCATGAACCATGCCCCCCCGCCGCAGAGCCTCATTCCCGAGAGCGCGCCTTTTTCTCCGGAGCAGCGGGCCTGGCTGAATGGATTTTTCGCGGGCCTTGTCGCGCCGGAGGATGGGTTCGTCACGCCGCTGTCGCCGGCGGCGAGCGCCGCGGTCATGGGATCGGCGGCCGACGATGACGGCGAGGCGCCCTGGCATGACCAGACGCTCGCGCTCGACGCGCGTATGACGCTCGCTGAGGGGCGTCCCTTGCGGCGGCGCATGATGGCGGCGATGGCCCAGCAGGATTGCGGGCAATGCGGCTATAATTGCGAGACCTACGCCGACGCGCTCGCGACGCGCAAAGAGGCGCGGCTCAATCTCTGCGCGCCCGGCGGCAAGGACACGGCGCGCATGTTGAAGACGCTCGCCGCCGAATTGGAGGAGCCGCGGGAAGAGGCGAAACCGCTGGCCGCCCCGATTCCGGCGCCCGCGCCGGGCGCCTCCCGTGACAATCCGGCGACGGTCGCCTTTCTTTCGCGGCGACGTCTCAATATGGAAGGCTCAGCGAAAGAGACATGGCATGTCGAATTCGATCTCTCGGAGAGCGGACTCGACTACAAGGTGGGCGACAGTTTCGGCGTCTTCGCGAAAAACGATCTCGGCCTCGTCGACCAGATCGTCGCCATGCTCGGCGCGTCCCATCTCACGCCGGTTCGCGGCAAGACATTGCGCGAGGTCTTGCAATGCGACGTCTCGCTCTCGCCGGCGCCCGACGCGCTTTTCGAGCTCATTTCCTTCATGACCGGCGGCGCGCAACGCGAGAAGGCGCGGCTGCTCGCGCAGGGCGAGGATCCCGACGGCGACGCCGCCACGCTCGACGCGCTCGCCGTGTTGCAGAAATTCCCCAGCGCCCGTCCGCATCCGGAAGCGTTCGTGGAGGCGCTCGAACTGCTGCAGCCTCGGCTTTATTCCATCTCCTCGTCGCCGAAGGCGGCGCCGGGACGGCTGTCTCTGACGGTCGACGCCGTCCGCTACATGGTCGGCAAGCGCAAGCGTCTCGGCGTCGCCTCCACCTTCCTCGCCGAACGCATCGCGCCCGGAGAGACGCTGGCCGCCTATGTGCAACCGGCGCACGGATTCAGCCTGCCCGAAAATCCCGTCACGCCGATCGTCATGGTGGGACCGGGGACGGGCGTCGCGCCTTTCCGCGCCTTCCTGCAAGAGCGCGCGGCGATCGGCGCGAGGGGCGGAAACTGGCTGTTCTTCGGCCATCAACGAGCGGCCTATGACTTCTTCTACGCCGACGAATTCGAGACGATGAAGGCGAACGGCCTGCTCACGCGCCTGTCGCTCGCCTGGTCGCGCGACGGCGAGGAGAAATTCTACGTTCAGGACCGCATGCGCCAGTCTGGCCGCGAATTATGGGCGTGGCTTGCGGAAGGCGCGCATTTCTATGTCTGCGGCGACGCGAAGCGGATGGCCAAGGACGTCGAGCGCGCGCTGATCGACGTCGTATCCGAATATGGCGCGCGCAGCGTCGAAGAAGCGATCGCCTTCGTGGCCGCCCTGAAAAAATCGGGTCGCTATCAGCAGGACGTGTATTGACGCTCGACAGATCCTGCCGCCGGCCGCGTCAGGGCGCCTGACGACGCGCGCCCGAGAGAGGGGCGGAGGCGGGGCGATTTTTCTCGGCCCGTCCGGCTTCAGCGCCCGCCATGCGCGGAAGCACGACGCGCACGACGAGGCCTTTCGGCTCGGCGTCGAGCAGGGCGACGGCGCCGCCATGATTCTCGACCAGAGAACGGACGATGGAGAGGCCGAGGCCGAAGCCGCTGTGACGGTCCATCCTGCGGCCGGGTTCGCCGCGTACGAAAGGCTCGAAGACCACGGCTTTCTGGTCATCGGGAATGCCGCCGCCATTGTCGATGACGTCGATCTGGAGCTTCCCCTCCGGCGCCTCCTGGATTCGGATGTCGACCGCGTCGGCGTGATGCACCGCATTCTCGACGAGATTGGAAAACACGCGCTGCATGTCGGTCAGCGAGCCGACGATCATCTGATGCCCGCCGCCGAAATAGGTCACCTTGTGGCCCATCTCGGCGAACTGGTCGGCGACGGTCTGCAAGACGCTGTCGAGGTCGATCAGGCAATAGTCCGATTTGTCGCTCTCCGCGCGGAGATGCTCCAGGTTCTTTCGCAGCATCGAGTCCATGAGATTGATGTCGCGCAGCATCTTCATGCGCAGGCCATTGTCCGTGATGAACTCCGTCCTCAGATTCAGCCTCGTGATGATCGTCTTGAGGTCATGGCTGACCGCCGCGAGAACGCGGGTGCGCGCGGCGATCATCGAACGAATTCTCTGTTGCATCCGGTTGATCGAGCGCGTCAGCTCGCGGATTTCGCTCGGACCCCGCTCCGGCAGCGGGCCGTCCCCGTCTCCGTCCCCCGGAAAGCGCTCGGCATGGCGGGCGAGCGTGATGAGCGGTTCGACGATGCCGTTCGACGCCCACAGCACGAGGACGGAGGTGCTCACGAAGAAAAGAATGGCGGAGAGCGCCCAGGGCGTCAGCAGGAAAGGCGTGCCAGGCTCCGGTTGCCAGAGCCACCGCCAGACCGAGCGCGGCGGCTTGCGATGTTGCGAGATGGAGATGAGGGCGTAGCCGCCCTTGCGAAGGGAAACCGCCATGACGCCCGGCGCGCCGTCATCCGGCGCTGCGGCCGCGAACACGTCGGCCTCCGGCCAGAGATCGTTGTGAATGAGACGAATCTCATTGGCGAATTCGCGATCATTGATGTCGACGGACGCCGGCCGCTGCGACTGGACATGAATATTCGCGAAAGGGACGGCGCGCGCGAATTCGGACAGGAGGTCCTGCCTTGCGTCGCGGGGCGCCGCATCCAGCGCGAGAATGACGCTCGCGATGAAATCCGTCTGGTCGACGATATGTCGCCGGCCCTCGACGTCCAGGACGTGGAAGGTGACCAGCACGATCGTCTGAAAAGACACGATCGAGACCAGGATCAGGAAAGTGATCTGGCCGGCGAGTCGATCCGGCTGCAGGCGCCGCATGAGACCTCGCAGCGTCATGACCGGGAGACAGGCGCGGAGAGCATATAGCCCTCCGATCTCACCGTCTGGATGATCGCCGGGTTTTTCGGGTCTTTTTCGAGCTTCTGCCGAAGGCGGCTGATGAGCACGTCGATGCTGCGCTCATACGGTCCGGCGGTCGGCCCGTGCGTCATGTTGATCAACTGGTCGCGCGTCAGCACGCGGTTCGGGTTCTCGCAGAAGGCGTGCAGGAGATCGAATTCGGCTCCTGTCATGGCGACCTTCATGCCGCCCGGCGAGACCACCTCGCGCGACAAGAGATTCACTCGCCAGCCGAGAAACTGGAACGTCTGGCTCGACGAAGCGCCGGCGGCGCGGCTGTGCGGCTCGGTGCGGCGCAGCACGGCGCGGATGCGCGCGAGGAGCTCGCGCGAGTTGAACGGCTTCACGACATAGTCGTCGGCGCCCATTTCGAGCCCAAGTATCTTGTCGACGTCCTCGCCTTGCGCGGTGACGATGATGATGGGGATGTCATGAGCCGCCCGCACGCGGCGGCAGATGGAGAACCCGTCCTCTCCCGGCAGATTGAGGTCCAGGATCAAAATGTCGAACGCGCCGCCGGCCAATTTGGCGTCGAGACCTTCGCCACTGGCGAGGCGCGTGACTTCCATGCCGTTGTTTTCCAAGTATCGGGAAATCAGCTCGCCGATTTCCGCGTCATCTTCCACCAGTAGAACCGCACTGCGATTGCTCATGCCGAAATCAGCCTTTCAAAGGGCGAAGCGCTCCGCGAAGCAATACTGCCTATAGCGCGTCATATGCCACAAGTCGGGTCCTTCCTCTCCCGTCGCCTCTTATCGGAAATATTGCAGAAACATTTTTCTGCACTGCGAAAAACTAGCGAAACAGCCCCTTGCAAGTCTTGCTGAGCCCGTCAGGGTTGATTTGAGGAACGCGAATGAAGCTAGACTTCGGCCTTGCGGCCAACCGGGCTCATGTTTGGCGAACGCTTCGACAATCGATCGTCACGTCCGTCCCCCGCCGATCTTCCGTCCGAAGCGGCG
>Ga0123399_1002821_pt1 | contig 13348 bp, 12 predicted proteins | sample T5LHNH4metaT_FD_89927 | JGI IMG/M metagenome (GOLD analysis project Ga0123399, IMG submission 89927) | Methane-oxidizing artificial microbial communities from Washington, USA to study methane cycling - T5-LHNH4 metaT (Metagenome... | ecosystem: Engineered > Modeled > Simulated communities... | reverse complement strand
CACAGGCTAACGCCGCCGGCACTCCGGCGACAAGGCAGTGTCGCGGAACCCGCGGTCTCTCGATATCGACAGCCGCCGAGGTCAAATCACCACCGCCCTCCGCTCGATGGGCGAGAATGTCTTGCCCAGGCTCTCCACCGCGAATTCGACATTATCGGCTGGTCCGAGGTCCATGATGAGCACATGGTCCTTGTCACGATCAATGAGGTCTTCCAGCGCCATAGACATCTGCGCCCGGCGGGAGCCGTCGAGCCGGCAATGGAACACCGACAACTGGACCCAACGGCCATAGCCGTTCATGGTCTTGAAGACGCGACGCCAGCGTTTCTGGTCGGATATGTCGTAGGTGACGACATAGGCGTGTTCTGTATTGACGCGACGGGGAAGAGCCATGGCCGACCTGCGCGAGCTCACCTGGGAATGAGGTGGGGGAAGGCGGCGATTTCACCCAGCAGGAAGCGCGCGAGCAGCCGCGCCTGCACATGCAGCATGCGCCGCATCGACAATTGATAACCGAACATTGGATGGGTGGCTTCCTGATCGAGGCGGCGCTCATAGGCCTCGATGAGCGAGCGGCGCGCCTTCGGCGTCAGATTGCAGCCGCCGGCGGCGTAGACGAAATCGCCCGGCGAGAGCTCGCCATTGTTGAGAGCCGTCAACACGGCGGAATCGGCGAGCATCGGCCTGAAAGGTTCGATCAGATCGAGCGCCAGCGCCGGCCGGCCCGGCCGCTCGACATGGTAGAAGCCTTTCCAGGGATCGAGGCCGACAACGCCGAGCGCGGCGGTGAAGGTGCGCGTGAGCAGGGCGTAAGCGAGCGACAGGCAGGCGTTCACCGGATCGGCGGGCGGTCGCCGGTTGCGGCGTTCGAAAGCGAAGGCGGGCAGGGCGGTCACGGCCTCGGTGAAGAGCTTCGGGAAGTTGCGGAAGTAGACCGCGGCGGCCTCGCCTTCGAGCCCCAGCAGGCTCGGGACGTCGGGCGCCCTGGCGGCGCGGTCGGCGAGGCCGCTCATGGCGTCGAGCGCGGGCGCGCGGGCGTCGTCGGCGCCGCGCCAGTTGCGGCGCAATATCGTGCGCTGATTGCGGATCTTGGCGTTGACGAGATCGCGCGCGAAAGCGAGGCGGCGCGCGGGATCGGCGGCGCAGGCGTATTGCGCCGTGCGCACGGCGGCGCTGCGCGGCCCCTGGGCGCCGGTCGAGCCGAGGAACCAGAAGCCCGACGACATCCAGGCCACCGGGATGTCGCGCCGAAGCAGCTCGTGCATCGCCGGCGTGGTAAGGGCGATGGGACCGGCGAGCGCCAGTTCGGAAATCTCGTCGAATGGAACGCGCCGGCTCTCCTCGCCCTCGATCTCGACGACGATGGTCGCGTCTTTTTTCGTCACGCGCGCGCCCGGCGTCTGGACATACATCGGCAAAGCGGGACTGGCGGGCGGGGGCGGCGTGCGCGGCAGCGCGCCCTTGCGGAACCAGTTGACTTCGTCTGGCAAGCAGATCGGCAGCAGCGAGCAGCGTGGACATTTGGGTGAGTGATCGAGCGGCGGCGGGATGCGGGCGGCGGCGACGGCGAGCCGCAACTCCGACGCGGCGCGCAGAGTCGTCGCGATCAACGCGTCGTCCAAAGGGATGCGCACGCGCTCGCGGCTTTCGGCGAACCAGAGCGAGGCCGCCGCCGAGCGAATGACCGGTCACTTCGATCGTCGCCCCGGGATTCGCCGCGGCGACGGCCTGATAGAACTGAACCGCCATGAGCGCCTGCGGCGCTGTCGCGCTGCCCGTCCCGAGTCCGTAGCCGTTCGCCACGTCGCTGCCGCCGGCGTTCGGTGTCGTGCCGAGTGGACTATCCGTGCCACGGTAAGCGATGACGATCGAACCATCGGAGAGCTTGTAGGCGACCGCATAGAATCCTGCGACGTACTGCGCACTACTCTGATCCGAACTCGACACGCTTATGATCGTGGCATCGCCGACCATTGTTCCAATAGCAGCGGAGTTGACGCCGAGATTAACATCCGCGCCATAGCCCCGGTTATATGCATCCATAGAAAGTAGTGCGAGAAGATCACTGGAGGCCGTCATGGCTCAATCCCTTGCGAAAAATGTCCCGTACCTAGAATGTTTGATAAAGCGTTGCTCGACCGCGCGATGCTGGTATCCCCATCGAGCGAAGCCCTGCGGTTGCGAAGCGCGACGAACCATCCGGGTAATCTTTTCTCGATTCCGGTCGTCACCGGCTCATCCGTAACCTCGATCGTCGCGCGCGTAAGCCTGACGCCCGGTCCGAAGCTGGCGCTTAGATTGCCGGGATCGACGCGTTCCACCGTCTTCGGATCGCCGATGTCGCGAAAGCGCACGAGCATCGGCAGTTTGTCGGACGGCAAGTCCGCCCTGCTTCCGGGCGGCAGCGCCGCGATACGCTTGAAAATGTCGAGGCGATCGGCGCTCCGGCTGATCCCGAACGCCGGCGCAACGACACGCTCGGGAAACATCAGCCAATCGTCGTTGAGCACCGCAAACAAAAGGCCGCGCGCGCCCAGATCGACCGCCGCCGCCTCGCCGCGCATACCCATGGAGAAAGGGGTTCCGAGACCGTTGCGCGCCAATGTGACTTCGACGACGCTCGACCCTTGTGTCTCTTTGCCGTTATCATCAACCACCAGCGTCAGGCGATAGCGCAACGTCGCGCTCGGCGGATGGAGCATGCTCCACACTCCGAAAAGAACGAGGCCGAGCACGGCCAGAATGACGCCGACCAGGAGCCTCAAGCGACCGCCCTCGCGCATCTGGGATTGTCGTTGGCCGCCTCGCCCGATAACTCGTCGAGCGAATGACCGGTCACTTCGATCGTCGCCCCGGGATTCGCCGCAGCGACGGCCTGATAGAACTGAACCGCCATGAGCGCCTGCGGCGCTGTCGCGCTGCCCGCCCCGAGCCCGTAGCCGTTCGCCACGTCGCTGCCGCCGGCGTTCGGTGTCGTGCCGAGCGGACTGTCCGTGCCACGATAGGAGATGATGATCGTGCCGGCCGGAATCACACCGCCGTTGTTCGGATCGCCGACGTCGGCGGTCGTCTGATAGGCGATGGCATAGAAGCCGGCGGGCTGATCGAGCGGTTGATGTGTGACCGGGTCCAGTAGGACGAGCGAGGAACTCGTCAGGACAGTTGCGCTTCCGAGCGACTGCAGAGTGGCTCCTTGCTCTATACCCGGAAGTTGGACGTCCGATCCATACCCTTCGTTATAGGTATCCATCGACAGGAGCGCGAGAAACAGATCTTTGGAAATCGTCATCTGAAATGCTCCTCAAAATCCCTTTTGAAACGCCTCAGGTCCAAATTGGCGCGGATCGGGATTCGTATCCTGTCACCGTAATTCCTCGAGCTTCCGCCGGTCAAAAAGGCGGTGATATCGGATACGCCTTGCTGTACGTCGTGGCTGAGGCTGTCGCCGACTGCGCCGGAACCGAAGGCGATGTTGTTGAAAATATCGGCGTTCGCGCCAGTCAACGCCGAGACGAATCCGGCGAGGCCGCCGCCGAGCGAGTGACCCGTGAGAAAGACATTGCTCGGCGCCGTGGAATAGATCGCAGACTGAGTGACGTAGGTGTAATATTCCTTGGCGAGCTGCGCCTGCGACGCCTGATCGTACCCCGCGCTCAGCGTCCAGCCGGTCGCCACGTCGGTCAGATTGGGGCCGAGCGTTCCGTTGAAATCGGTTCCGCGATAGGCGATGACCGTGCTTGTGCCGGGCAGTGGATTGTTCGAACCGGAGAGAGTGTATTGCGCGGCATAGAAATCCGCGCTCGCTGCACTTTTCGCGTACAACGTATCATTAATGTCAGACGCAAATGTTGCGTTACCAATCTGCGACTCGTCAAGCGCATAGCCGGGCGTCGGTCCACGATTATAGGCGTCAAGGGCGAGAATCGCCAGCAGCACATCACCGCTTGTGGCCTGCGCCATGTTCACCGCTCCCGTTTAATGAAGTTGGTATAATTGAGAAATTGCGCGAAACTCATTTCGTTACGCGGGAGGCCTCTCGGAGGGCTCCCTCCAAGCGGGCCTTCCTGGTGGGCGAGCCACGGCAGCCTTTTCTCGATACCGGTCGTCACCGGTTCGTCGGTCATTTCCAGCGTGATGCGCCGCCAGCGCACGCCGGGTCCCAGCGTCGCCTCGAGATTGTGCGGATCGACTTTGAGCACTGACGTCGGGTCCGCGACGTCGGCGAAAGTAGCAAGATCAGGCAGCGCCTCCGGCGGAATGTCGCGCGCGCCGCGATAGCGTGCGAGCCGCGCCTCCTTGTCGAGGAAATCATCGCGGCTCGGCGCCTCGCCATAGAGCGACAGCACCCAGTCCGTCATCGGGCCGCCGTCGTTCGACCAGTATTTGGGCTCGGTCGGGCGGCCGTGAGAATCGACGATGGGACGGCGCTCACTATTCTTCGTCAGCAATGCAACCAGCGGCCGGCGTCCCGGGCCGAGATCGACGTAGAGCGCCTCGCCCGTCAGCGCATGCATTGCCCCGCTCATCGGATAGCTGACGTCCCAGATGAGCGACTGGATGACGCCGGACGCGCTCTTGACGCCGTCGGGCGTGTCGAGAACGAGCGTCAGCTTGAACCGCGAGCGCACCTGCCGCCCGCAACCCGCAAGAGTGGTCATCATCCCCAAAGTGATCAGCTTCATCGCCTGGCGACGCGCTACGCCGCCTCGCGGTTCGCGGGACGAACCGACCAACATCTTGGCGATTGAACCGATCAGATCCGTCATCGAATTTGCGCCCCTGCCCTATCCCTGGCTGCTCGAGCCGAATTCAAACATCCGTCTGCGTCCGCGCGCCGGAAGGCGCGCCTTGCGGCACAGTGGCGGACCCGTTTGCCGGACCATGGCCGGTCCCTTGGTTCTCGGCGCCTTGTCGTGTGTTCCAGCGACCGACTACCGGATGAACGGAAAGCTTGTCCTCCGCCAGATTTTTCCTGAAATAATCAACGACCGCAGCCGCCGAACTCTGATCCGGCGCAAGCACGTCCAGCAACCACGCGATCTCTCCGCTCGTCCAATCCTCCGCCTTCAGTCGGATCGGAAACACGCCGGTCTTGATCTGCTCGCGGATTTTCGCGTCGACTTCGCCTGAGACCTTCGCCCAGATGGCGATGCCGGCGACTGGGTCGTTCGGCGAGGGGTCGACCGACGCCCGAGTCCTCGCATGCACAACGACGATGCAACCGCGCACCAACGGGGCCATCACGAGGTGTTCGAGGTCGGCCAGCGCGCAATGCCGATAGCGTGGAAGGTCTATCATCGCCATCACGACCTGCGCGAAGCTCGCGCGAACCTGCTGGCGAAATTCCCCGAGTTTCGCGGCGAGCGCAGGATCAATCGTCGAACTGGGCGTCTCGGCGGCAGACAAATCATTGTCCTGTATAGCTTCTTTGAAATCCGTCATTTTGAAATTTGCGCCCCCCGGCGAATAATGGCGAAAATGTAGTCGAACGACGCAGATTGGGGCAATAGCAACGAATGTCGCACAGCGGCCAGACGGGCTTGAGCAATCACGACAAGGGCCTCAAAAATGTCGGCCGTTCATCGAGATAGGATCAGCGTCCGCACGGAGAAATATTTTTTGCAGGCCGGGCGCGTCCTTTCGGTGCGTAGACGAGACGTCACCCGACAGAACACCGTTGTCGTCCGACAATGCGAGACTGCCGTCGTGAGCGCTTACTCAGAGCAACGCGGCGACGACAGCTCTTTGGCGCTTCAATGAAGCCCGGGCGTTTCGGCCCGGGAATACCATCCGAGAATGGGGCGTCCTGATGGCTAAGAGCTAGCTTCAATGAAGCCCGGGCGTTTCGGCCCGGGAATACAGAACTGGCGCGGGCGACGCGCGACTTCATGATTGGCGCTTCAATGAAGCCCGGGCGTTTCGGCCCGGGAATACCTGCATGGCGTGGCGGCATGGACGGGCGGAATGCGGCTTCAATGAAGCCCGGGCGTTTCGGCCCGGGAATACACGCCCCTTGCAACTGCCGCTTTTGCCGAGCGCAAGAACTCGGATTGCGAGAGGTCCTTTGCTTGCGCGGTCGGAAAACGCCGAGCAAGCCCCGCAACATATTTACGATGATAAACAACGCCCGAAAAGATAAATATATTTTGCGCACGCGAGCGCTCCCCGGCGTTTTTGCCGCGTCGCAGCCCTCGACGCCCGTCGGCAGTCTAGAGCTGCCCCCGCCGAATCGCCAGCGCCGGCTCGACGGCGTGGGCAGGCGCCGCTCACGCGTCGGAACGCGAAAAAGTGCGCGCCCGCATCGGGAGAGCGGATATGTCAGAAGCCGCCGAAATTGAGGCCCGCCCCTGCTTCGCGCAGGCGCGCGCGGGCGACGTCTCGCGTGATCGGCGGCTTCCTCGTCGTCTAGTCTATATCGTCAATCGCCGCGAATATCGCGCCACGACCTCTTGAAGGTCGGGGCCGAGGGCCTCGCCGTGGGCGGCGGCGCGTCAATCGGTCAATCAATGGGGTCGGCCGGAGTGGCGAGCCAGTAGAGCGCGCAGAAGCCAGCCATAATCACCCCGACCCCAAATAGGGAAGCGCTCAGGCCTTCGTCCGGCGTAAAGAAGCTCATGATCGCAGAGAGGAGGCCCGCGATCACTACGATTAATGGTTTCGGGTTGCGCTCATCCATGTTCAGCTCGTTTCTGCGCTGGACGTTGACGTCATTCTCCTTCTTTCGTCTCGGCATCCCTCGCCGGCCGCTTGTCGGGCGGAAAAAGGCGAAGCGGATCATCTATCCATACTACCGGAATATCGGCGCGTTCGGCATAGGCCAGAGCTTGCAGGAAAGCGTCAGCGACAGGCAATCGGTCGGGAAATGCGTCTGGGCTTGGGTTCCGACCGAATACCTCGATAGCCACGGTCGCAAACACTCGCGGATCGGCGTTCGCGTCGCGGCGCACATGCATCGCGATAAGCGGTCCGTTCGGCAGTGCGCTCCGATGTTCGACAATTCGCGGCATTTACGGCCTCGATCCGCCTTTAGTTTACCCCTCAGCCTTCACCTTCTTCAACCACCCCGGTCCGCCGCCGTTCTCGGCGATGAGCTCGACGCCGGCGGATTCGAGCAGGAATTCCCCATTTTTCGGCCAACGGCTCCTCGGCCTCGCCAACATCGAGGCTCTCGATAACCTCTATGCCATGCGGACTTTCGGCGCCTGCCGCGAGCCGGAGATCAGGGACGGAGCTCATATTCGACAGGTGTGAGGCTTATAAGCATGGCGACATTGTCATCCTGCGGCATCGGCCGAAGGCGGTAAGGAGGGCGATCCGCAGTCCTCGTGATGCGGCCGGTCATGATGCCGCCGGTCAAGTTCCCTTATCGCGCGCATCCCGACTCCGAGATCAAGGCGCTCGTCGTCGAGCTGCCTATGTCGCGACAATCCCCTCAATCACGGATTTCGGCTACAAGCTCTCGCTTGCTTTCATCCGAGCGCTCGCGACCGAACTGACCGCCGCGTGGGCTAAACATGGAGTATATTGGACAAAAGCCGATCTCGGCGCTTGCTATATTGACCGTAAGTTATTGATATCAAAGGTGGCGCGCCGGTCAGAACAAAGATGCGAACACCTTTGTCATTGAAGTTGCATTATAATTCTTCACTTGTTTCGGCGCGGATGCAAGCGAAGAGCCGGCAGCTCATCGCTTTCGGCAATCTTTTTATCTTGGGCGGTCTCGCCGTCGCGCTCGTCTGGCGGATCTTCGAGCGCTTTGACCTCACTGCCGCATTGGCTCGCCGCCGCCGCGCGGAAAGACAGGGCCGCCGCGACCGCCGCCGCCTTGCGGGAAGATGTGCGGCAGGACGCGGATTATGTCGCCGGGGTTGATGTCTGGCCGCTCGCGACGCCGATCCGGCTCCTCGCGCGGCAATTTGCGTTCGCGCGGCATGCAGGACTCACCGACCGCCTGCATGCCTGCCGGGCACCGGCAGACGCCGCGCCGCAATTGCGCGGGGGGAGCGCAGACCGGGGGCGACGGCGGCGTCACGCAGGTTCGTCCGCGCCGCACCGTTCCCGGCGTGCAGACGCATGCAGTCGCCGCCGCGTTCGGCACGAAGGGCGCCGAGCAGACCACGGGCCTGATGCAGCGCCCGCCGCGCTGGATCGTCCCGTCCGGACATCCGCAACCGCCATCCGCGTTCTGGATCATGGGCGGCCGGCAGACCTCCCTGCGAACGCACATGCCGTTGCGCAGGATCATGCCTCGTGGGCAGGAACATTCGCCCGCCGCATTGAGCGTCATTGGCGGCTTGCAAGCGTGACGCTTCACGCATTCCTGGCCCGACAGCACAGCGCCATCCGGGCAGTCGCACTTGCCGGCCGCATTGGGAATGAGCGGCGGTTTGCACGCCGGCGGCGGGGGCGGCGGCGATTCCGCGCAGGCGCCGGCCGCCGACATGGGCTGACCATCGGGGCAGATGCACATGTTGGGCGTGGGGCCTATCGTCGCCGGGGCCGGGCAGACGCACTGGTCTTGCGCCGGTCCCGGGACCATTGGCGCCGGGCATGCGTTCCGCTTCGTCACCGTCACGCAGGATTTGTCGTTCGATGCATTCGTATCGACATATCCCGAAGAAGCCGTCACGCCGATGGTCGCGCAATTCGTGACGGGCGGATAGGGCGCGCCGGCCGTGGACGTCGCGTCGATATGGATCGGCGCGAGAACCTGGCCGGTCGGAATGGGCGGCCCGCTGTAGACGCAGGTAATGACCGTTCCCGTGGGGCCGCCGGGCGGCGTGCAGGTCCATCCCGCTCCGCCGATCGTATTGAACGTCATGTTCGGCGGCACAGTTTCGGTGACGACGATCGCGCTCGCATTGCCGATCGGCGCGCCGACATTCGTGACCTTCAAATCGAATGTGTAGAACGGCTGTTGCGCGGGCGTCGTTGCGCCCGTCTTCTCGATCCCCAGATCGATCCTGTCCTGTTTGTCCTTGCAGTCGAGCTCGTTGACGACGGTGAAGGCGGTCATAGCGCCGCTCACAATGGCGCTCGCCGGAGTTATGACCGGCGTCGCCCAGACCGCGGCGCCGCTCTCGCCGCAGACGCCGGCCGGCGGCGTCGGCAGCGTTGACGTCGCTTCGGTGACCGAACATGTGCTGCCGTATGCGATCCCAGTCTCTGCATGCGAGGTCGCGTTCTGCAGGCCGAACGACACGTTGCGGTTCGCTGGCGCGGTGCAGGTCAGCGAGACCGGGAAGACGAGACTGTTGATAACCGCGTTCGTGGCGCGCGTCTTGTTGATCACCTTCTTTTCGACGATCACGTCGCCGACCTTCCTCGTGCAGGCCGGCATGACGATCTTGATCTCGCCTGAACAGCATTTGTCGGCGCCCGGCTTTTCGCCGCCGCCGACCTGGGTGTCGTTGGACGTCAGGGCGATCGTTTGTCCGGCCGTCGCGCCGCTGATGGTCCAGCTGGTCGTTGCAGCCCAAGGTTGCTGCGGCGGCGAGACGGTCACGCCCGGCGTCATGGAGGAGAGCGTGACGAGGTCGCCGGGTCTGCCGACGCTAATCAGCGTCAGCGTATAGGTCCCGTCCGCATTGCATTTGATGTCGACTTTCGCGTCCTTGTAGCAGCCGGTCAGCTCCGGCGGAGGCGGATCGCAGGGACTCTTGTCGACGGTCAGAACGGCGTTGTCGAAATTCATGGGGTCTGGCATGTCGACGACGTAGGAGAACGTGGAGCCGAAGGCCAAGGTGGCCGTGCCGCTGACCGTGATCCACGGATCGTTCTGCGAGGAGCCTGGCGCAACCACGGCCGTCACGGTCTGGATCACCGCGCCGGTCAAGCCCGCGCCTTGCAGCAACTGGATCGTCGCCGCGCCTCCTCGATTGTCGCGCCCGGAAAACGAACCGGCGAAGGAGACATGAGCCCGCGTGCCCTCCGGCGCCGAGGAGCAGGCCTCGATCTTGAAGGTTTGATAGAACTTGTTGGCGCCGTTGGTGATGTCGAGATAGTGCTGCGGAATGCCGGCGCCGGGCGCCGTCGCGTCGACCTTCGGGCCGCCGCTCCCGTAATTGTAGGAGCTACCGCCATCGACTTTCACGACGTTCGGCGATTGGCCGGTCCCCACAATCCAGGGCGCGATCGACCAGCCGATATTATTGCCGAAATTCGGCGGCGGATTGTTCTCGAAGCCCGGATTCGCGATCAGGTTCGCGGCCCGGGCGGCCGGGAGCGCGAAGACGAAGGTGACGAGAAAGGCGAATGCGCAGATTACGACGGCCCGCGCGCGCGGGGGGATGAGCGAAATATTCTTCATTTCGCGCCCCCGCAGCTCTGGTTCGGAATCGTGACGCGCACCTTGGCGCGGCAGCAGTCGTAAGGCTTGCCGCTCGATGCGGCGGCGGCGTCGAAGCCGCAGATTTCGAGCGTCGCCGAGGAGCCTGGCGGGCCTGTTACGGGAATGCTCGCAGGGTTCAGCGGAAAGACGCCGCCCGGAACCGTCAGCGGCGGCGTGAGCGAGATGGCGCTGACCGAATTGATCCAGCCCGAACCCGTCACGCTGAGCTTGTATACCCACTTACCCGTGGTCTTGTCGCAGACGAGTTCGCTCGAAGCGGTGAAGCAGGCTTTTGGCTTGTTGCAATCGCCGCCAACGCAGCCACCGTCGCCACCGCCACCGCCGCCGCCACCGCCGATGATGTCGGGCGGAGCGCCGCCGCCGTTATCGCCGACGTAAGGCGGAGCGCCGCCGTCGCCCGCCGTATAGGCTGTTCCGCCCTGCGCCGCGCAGGGCGCGATGAACGTGCGCACGACGCCGATATGGCCGGACCAGGTCGGCATGTCGAACCTGTCGTCGTAATCGACGAAATAGCTCGACCATGGTTCGGGCGCTGCAGGGTTCAGCACGGCGTCAACGGAAGAAATCTGCACGCCGTCGACCTTCAGCGCGCCGCCGGGTTCGAGGCGTTCGCGCAAGGCTGGCTTCAGACGCAACTTGTCGCCGGTGACGAGCAGCGAGGCTGCGCAGGCGCCCGTATCGAGCCGGCCGTTGCGGTCGTAACCGTAGCCGAGCGCAACGCCGCCGTCGCTGTTGCGGTAATCGCCGGCGAAACCGACCGCATATTCTTCAGGCGCGGGCTTCCAGAGGCCCGGCGAGGGCGGATCGCTTTGGTCCTTCAGCCAGAACCGCAGCACGTGCGGCGCGCCTGCGGCCGTAAACGCCGAAAAATCGTAGCTCGCCGCGATCGGCGCGCGCTGTGCGACAAGCATCGCGCCGCGCGGCGTGAAGTCGATATCGGAGACTGGATAAGGGCCAGGCTGCGCGGCAAGTTCGATCTCGAGCCGCGCGTCGGCGCTGAAGCCGCCATCGGGCGCGAGCCCTACCGACCAGATCTCCGGCGCCTCGTTGGCCGCGCCATTGCGCGCGGAATAGAACAACCGCCCATCGTGCAGCGCGAGCGCCCACACGCGCCGTTCGGGCGGCGCGAAACCCCAGGTCGCAGGGTTTTCCGCGTTGAACTGGCTGCTTGCGATATTTGGCCGCTTCGATGCGTCGAAGGCGACGGCGGGCGACTGCGCGGCGGTTCGCCCGGTCACGCCGTGATCGAAGGGCTGGCCCAGTTCGGCGCCGTCCGCGATCGCAAAGCGATGGATCAAGCCAGTGTAGAGATCAGACGCGAACAATTGCTTGTGCGCGGGATCATAGGCGAGCGCGCCGAGGCCTGGCCCGGGATTGGGCACGCCGTTGAGCATCACGCGCGCGAACAGGCTCGCCGCGCCGGTCGTTCCGTCGATCCTGTAGATGCTGCCGGGATCGCCCTGCAACGCTAAGCCGAACTGCCCCTGCATCCATCCGACGCCAGGGCCGCCGGTCTTGCGGCGCTCCATCCTGCCGTCACGGCTGCGCGCGACGAGATGGAGGCCGAACGCCGATGTCGCGCCGAGGTATATGTTGGGCGCCGTTTGATCATCGAGCGCGAGGCCGAACACCTGTCCGACATCCTTGGCGAGGACATCGAAAGTCTTGGGCGCGGAAATGAGCCGTCCGTCAGGCAGCCCGATCGGAGCGCCGATATCGAAGACGCGCGCGGAAGGTCCGTTGAGATCGATGAACAGGAGGTTAGGGTTCGGCTTTCGCGCGGCATTGTTCGGCTGGCCATTCGCCACAGCGCCGGAGAACCCGGTGACGACGGCGGCGCCGAGGCCGAGCCGCGGACCTTGCGACTGCGCGGCGGTCTGAGCGAGCGCGGCGGGCGTTATCAGGGCGAACATCAGCGACGCCGCGAAACGGGTGAAGATGCGCATGTTCGAGCCCCAGCCAATCCGGTCCATCGGCGCCGCAACAGCGGCATGGGCCGGCCATTATTCTTGTCTTTCTGTTCGCGCTTTTCCCTTGGCGGCCTCGGATGCTTCCCACATCGCCGGCCGTTCAATCAAGCTGCGCCTTTGCCGCCTATATTCCGTTAATATCTGGAATTTTGCAAGCAGCGGCATGGCGCAGCGGCATGGCGCAGCGGCATGGCGCGCCGCGTCTATGAGGCCGGCAGTTGGCCATCGCGTTTCGAGGCTTTCTGTTCAATTGTGCAATTTCAATCAAAAGTAATCTTGTGTCGTATTCATATTGGAGTGTGTTTCTGGGTGTCGAAAAGCGAGCCTATCCTCGACGAATATGGAGATGACAACTTCGCCGAGACGTCGTTTCGCTATTTCGTCTGACCACCATAGGAATGAAAATTTGTGGTCGCTCAGAGAAACGAGGATTCAGGGTCGCGCCTCGGGAGACATTCGACGGCTTCGATGTACTTCTGGCGTGCCGTAGCGTGGATTTGGCGCGCCGGTCAGGATAAAGATGCGAACACCTATGTGATTGAAATAACACTGTAGTTTCTCGCGCTCGCGGCACGAAGTGGATTCGGCATGGGGTCGACCTCCGACAACGCTATTCACCGCGTCCCTGGCGCTTGAGGTCGCGGCTATCATTATTGCAATGAGAGCGGGACCGAAATCATTGTTTCGCAGCGCAGATCAACCTTGCAGCAGCGGAGAAAAGATTTGCTTCGGCCTTGGAGCGCCAGATATGTGCCCGCCGATAAATGGGCTAGGACGGCTCGGCGTGATGCTCTCACCCTTTACGCTTGGTCCTTATCTGGATAGCGGGCGAAGATATATGCATAGACCGGACGCTCACTGGGATCAGCGGTCCAATAAAGCCTTGCCTGGATCAGTGTCGGCCCCCAATATGAAAAGCGCGCTGAAAAAGTCCGGTCTTCCTCTTTTTTACATACATGCACGCTGAAAAGTGGTCCGGCGGACCATTCAACTCTCGTCGGCGTCTCATGGTCCGGATGGCCTTCCT
>Ga0123399_1076472_pt1 | contig 13530 bp, 12 predicted proteins | sample T5LHNH4metaT_FD_89927 | JGI IMG/M metagenome (GOLD analysis project Ga0123399, IMG submission 89927) | Methane-oxidizing artificial microbial communities from Washington, USA to study methane cycling - T5-LHNH4 metaT (Metagenome... | ecosystem: Engineered > Modeled > Simulated communities... | reverse complement strand
TTTTTTCTTCGATGATTTGCATACCCATCACATAAAAAATGGGCATCCATAGCGGATTAATCAGGATTCCGCCCAACGCGCTTTTCCATGTTCGTTTCAGGTTTTTTAAAGGATTAAACGACTCCGCCAAAGAATGCATCGGATAGTCGGCAAAAACAGCAGCAATCGGATACAGGATAATCTTTTCATGCCCCTCAAGCTGAGCCATGGATTCCATGAGTTTCCGCTCCATGTTGTGATAATTCATCCGGGCGAAGCCCGCCGAAATAGCGAAAGTAAGCGCAACCAGAGGCAAAAGAATGCTCGGCGGCGCTACAGGTGCGAAAGTGGAAGACAACATGACGATGCCCAGTCCCAACATCAGAGCATCTTCGCCCCGCTCCACATCGCGATCGATGCCTTTGATAATGGAGGAAACAGCGTTGTCAAACTGGCCTTTTAAATAATCTTTTTTTTGTGCCATGGTATTCTCCTTATGGATAGTGCTTAAAGCACACCTTATGAAAAATGTCAGATACGCGATAATTCTTGTTTTTTATACCGGCCAGAGCCGTAGGATTTACTAAACGCAATAAAGCGCATCAATCATTATGCATCCAGAACGATGCCTTACACATTATTTGTAGATTTACTGGACAAAACATCAGACAAACTTCCAGAAATATATTTATGAATAATACTGGTAACCAGGGCTTGATAAGGAATACCTTCCTCAAGCGCCCTTCTTTGAATGGCGGACAAATCACGGCTCGATATTCTGATATTAATTTTCTTGTCCTTCTTAAATGTTGCTTCGGCGGACTTTGCAATAAACACCTGTCTTTCAGGCGTTAAGTTCGACTCAAACTGCTCCCCTTCAAACGCCTCTAAAAGAGTGCGCTCATCGTCATCCAATTTAAATTTTTTCATAAATCACCTCCAAAATATTGTCTAGTCGCCTTCTTCCTGCAAAGAATAATAGTTTTCAGAAAAATCTCATTTTCTGTTTCAACATAGGGAACCAAATAGACATAATCATCAATAGCGACCACAAAGACACGTTGATGAGCATACTTTTCTTCATTCGGATGAGAAACATCATCCAGCAATCCATCGCCTTGCAAACAGAACACAACATCCTCAAAAGAAATTCCTCGCTCTTTGATAAGCTTATGATTTTTCTCAGGACTCCAATTAAAAGGCCTCATTATTTTTTAAGTCTTTTAAAATTCATGACCTATTCTATAAAATAATGGTGTGCTGGACTTTGCTACAGAAGAAAGTATAAACCTTTAGAAACCCACCGGTTTAAGTTAATGTTAGTGGCGCCGATGCGTAAAAACGATAAAGCCCCCACCTCGCGTTAATAAATTTCACGGAAATAGATAAAATGACTATTGCCTTTGTAGATACCAAAAGTGGCGCGGGCTGATGGATTCGTCAGCCCTGTGCTTTGTAACCAAGGCATGTTATTAGGCACATCTGCTCCACCCGCAGTACCCACGCCCACGCATTGCGTATTCGTTCCCAGCGCGGCAGCACCCAAATTAAGAGTAATGTCGCTCCAGCCAGTGTTACCAGCACCCGGATTAGTAAGAGTGAGCGTTTGGTTGGGCGCGTTACCGCCCACCGTCATCGCCGTTTCGCAGGCCGCCAAGTTGTTGGTTGCGCTGGCAGGGAAGGAAAACGCAAAATTATTAGCCGCGATTGTAGTGCAGGTATCCAGTGTATTCGGCTGCCAGCCCTGTGTCGCACTTGAGTAATACTCAAGTTTGAGCGGCACAGACAGAGGGATCAACTCAGAGCCAAAGGCGTTACCCAACGACAGACGACCAAAGCGCACCCTAGTGGTGGTTGGCGAATCAATACTGGAAACTGCGGGAGAAACATCCATGCCGTTGAGTTTTGTGATTTTAACGCTATCCGTGGCATCGGTAATTGTCGTCTGCGTCTTCAAACTGTCATAAGGCCCATCAATGACCGGGGTTGTTGCGTTCCGAGCATCAAAGCGGTAGGTGCCGTCAGCCGAGTAACCGCCTAGCGTCCAGTTGCGTACAGGCAAGGTCGGTTGCGTGAGCCTACTCAGCAAATTGGTCGCACTGGTACCATTGAGCAGTTTGACATCGAGAGTGGCAACCGGAACATAAGTATTCGCTGGACTACTCACATACCGTGTTGTCGTGCTATTGGTCTTGTTCTGCGCGGTGATATTCAGAACAAGACCCAGCGTATCATTATCCATGTAGGTGAAGCCGCCTGCACAACCAGAGGTAAAGCTTGCATTTACCGCAAAATGATGTGGATAAAAACGACCAAGCGGCCCCAGTGCAGAACTACCTATGGTGCAACCAAACTTGCCATTGATGTCGGCAGTATTCGAGGTCGAGCCAGTGACGCAATCGTTACTTTGATCAACCACCGTATAGGCAGAATCGGTCACCGCATCGGCATTAAATGTGATCGTGCCGACGTCGAGATATTGGAAGTTATTGCTGACGCTGCCGCCAGCCGCCTGCGGAAAGCCTGACGCCGCTGTAGAACTCGAATTGCTCCAGGTTAACTCCGCAGTGTTAACGGCATTCGGCGTCGGCGTCACATGATCGACGACACTTGCCGTATTAACTGCCGGTGTTCCGGTATAGCCAATTGTTACTCCGGGATCAGCCGTCAGATTGAAGTCCTCTCCTGCGGCAAGTTTGTCTGTTGAAGGCGTGATAGGATTCAACGCAGTCGTTGTGGAGAGTATGAGTTTTTGAGGACGCACCGAGAAATTGTCGGAAGAGCAACCCACAAAACCGGTGGCGTCGGTCACCCGGCAACGCAAATTGGCATAGGCATTGCTAACTGTCATGCCAACCGTCGATTTTCGCCCCGCGTCCCCAGCAGCGAAAGTAAGAGACTGCGAAACAGCAGGGGAAATGGCAGTGCGACTGGCACAGGCAGTTGCGCCAGAACCGTCCACCAATTCCACGGCGACGTTTTTGGCCGTACCGCCAGAAGCCACGTAATTGGTTTCGACTGCGCCCGAGGAGTTCAGTACGACCACGTCGAAACTGAACGGGGTTCCTGCCAGCTTGGTATAAAGCCTCGCGCTTCCAGGCACGAGTCCACTTTCGAGGCAATTAAAGGAACAAGCCGAAACCAGCATGCTGCAACTTGCAGAATTGGCCGCCGTATTCAAACAGGTCACCGGAGTTACATTCGCCGGAGCGGGAGAAATTGATGTTGCGTTGAGAGTATTGTCGCCAATGGAGGAAGAATTTACCGTTACCGTCGCTGAACCGCTGGCACCGATGCTTACGGCAGTGCCAAAAGGCTGCAAGGTCGCCGTAATGCCGCCAATCGTCGCCAACGAACTGCACGCAGCATCGGCGCAAGCCTTGACTGTCATACTCTCGGCAGCGCAATTTGCCCCTTCTCCATCGTGCTCGATTTGAATGTGATCAAGCAAATTACAGGTAATACCCCCAGAGAGGGAAATAGAAGCAATAGCTGCTTGTGTTGCCGCATCAAAAATGACCCCCGTGTTGTTGCCTAGTTGAACATCGCCGCCGCTCAATACCGCACCTTGGATAATATTGTTGTTACCAAATTTAATTTGGGTATTGCTACCAGGGGCGTAAATAAGACCATTAAAATCCACATCGGAATTACCATTGTTGGCGTTGCCAAATTCCATTTGAGCATTGTTGTATGCATAAAACTGTAGATTAGCGGTACTACCGGGGGAATTAAAAACACTTTGGTTTCCGGCTTGAAATGAAGTGTTGATAAAAATTCGCACAGGCCCCGAGCTGACATTCAAAACAAAGTCGTTACCTACATCCCATTTATCGATGAAATAGTCCCCCGCTGCCAGTGTGAGGGTTACACTATTTCCCGCCTTTAGCTCAGAAATATAATAGTCGCCACCCGAGAAAGCACTACTTCCTTTAATCGTAACATCGCCATAAGACCCGGCTGCCAATGTACCATTGTTTATAGTTGTATTCGACCCGCCTACGCTTGGAAACGTAGTCGGTGAAAAAGCGGGTAAAGTTTGTCCAGGCGGACCTACACCTGAAGTGGTTGTCATTGACGTGCCATTGCCAGAAGTGTTTAACGTTCCCGCGCTGTCCGTGATATAGCTATTGTTGCCTACTGACAGATTGTTAGTACCTGCAACAACAGGTGCGGCTACGGGTGTGCCATTGACATCAATAGTCGTTGGTACAGACACACATGTCCCGCCACTGCCACCTCCTCCACCGGTACAACTATTCATCACCGAACCATTGGCAAGAGTCGTCGTGTAATTGATTGGGCAAGTGGTGGATAGATTGGCGGCTGTCAGATTCGTTGTACCGGTCACCGTCACATTACCCGCCAAAGTCAGAACCGTAGAGGCGCTCACCGTCAGATTGGCGAAGGTCGCATTACCGGTAATGGTCTGGGACGTACCGATGAATGCCACCGCGCCTCCGTTTGCCGTGAACGTGCCGTTGTTAGTGAAATTGCCAGTCAGGCTTAACGTATCCCCCCCATTTCCTCTCAGCGTACCGCCAGAGTTGATAGCGACATTGGCTGCGGCAAGTGTATTGGTATCCACTTTAATATTGGTGCCGTTAGCGATAACGACATCACTACCGGCAGAAGGTCCAGACGAGCCATTATTGCAAGGGCTCGATGGAGTCCACACATTGTCTCTCCAGTCACCACTAGCATTACTGGTACAAGTAACCGCCATTGCCTCACCCGCCAGCAACGCCAACATCAGGAAAATTATTTTAGCGATCATTTTCATCATCCACTCCACGATACTGAACGGGCAACCAAGTAGGATGGGCAGGCGCAACCTAACACTTTTGACCGCAATAAGTTAGGTTACAAAAAGCCGCAATCCAAGCTGCGCATCTTTGTAGCAAACAGAACAAACTAAAGCGGACTCTAATTTTCCAAACCATTATGTTATGCATTTTTTACTCTCTTGGTTGCTCTACCTCCTGCATAATCCACATAAATGTGGTGAATGCAGATATTGCAGGAGCAAATGTCTGTCCATGCAAGTCGTCAGCACACCTACAGCCCTAGTTTGTGATAGTAACCTGCAATTGTCGTTCAAAGTAACCCGGTGAACCGACTACTCCCGTTGTGGCAGTCGAGGTCAGTTGATAAACCGAAAATGTAGCAGTGCCGTCAGTGTACGGCCCTGTAGAATTGCAAACAACAGCAACAGCGAAGGCGGATAACTGAGTGCCCGCTGGCATTGCCGGCTGCGCGAGTGTTGCGCATGTCGCCCCCCCTCTGGTTATTTGATAGATACTCCACTCTATGCCGGCTTTTGCCGCTTGATAGGCACGCGAGCCTAACACATCCATTGCCGAACCTTGTTGCTGAGAGGTGGAAATAGTTACGGCAAATGTACCCAATGCTGCAATCACCACCAATAAAAAAATAGCTGCAACAAGACTAAAACCGGACTGATAATTTTTCATGGCGCATTATTAACGTGAATTTCTTGGTAAAGGCTAATGCTTTCGCCGCCGCGAGTGATTGTCAGAGTGATAGCAACCAGCGCATTGCGCGGATTAGACATGTTATAAACAATATCGCAAGCGCTAATTCTATCGGCAAGTAATGCGCTGGAACCGACTAATGGCGGGGCAACTTGTGCGGCATTAAACCCATAGGCCCAATAACGCGTGAGCGTCCCTGTACCGTCTACTATTCCGCCGACATTCTCGCAAGCATAAGTAACTGCCTGCTGGTCACTCGGAACAACTTCAAAACGTCGGTTTGGCAGCGCAGCGAAAGGGGGCAATGCGTATGCCGAGGTCATAACAACCTTTTGTTGAACGCCTGCCCCACCCGCCGGCACAGGACGACGAATACACGTCGAAGTAGCGGCAATACCGCATACTGCTGCAGTGGGGTTCTGATAAGGCAGATTGCCATTCGACTGCGTGCTCCCAATCACAATCTGGTCGCCAGTGGCAAAGGTAATCGCCGGGCCGAGAATCTCAAAACAGGTATCGGCGATAGTAAAATCGAGTATGTCTTGAGCCAGCGTCCCCCCGCATTGAGCCGCACCGGCCGAGGCTGGGCTGGCACGATAGCGCCCCCCCGCTCTCGTTGGCAAAAACTCAATATAAGTTGAGCCGGCGGGTGTAGGCAAACGCACACTGTTCGGCACGGCGGTGCGTATATCGCGACCCATGCGGCGCAGGGCGGTATCGGCAATATCGGTCATTTCAGCGCGGCGGGCAATATCGATATATTGATCTACAGGCGCTCTGATAAACACTGACACCACACCGACAATAATGCCGGTAATGACCATAACCATGATTAACTCGATTAGGGTAAAACCGGTTTGTGTGTATTTATGGCTCATCGTAATTCACCCGATACCCTACGGCTTGAATAATCTGCCCTTTAGGGTCAGTTACGGTTACGGTGACTTGTGCTACGTCGCTTGAAGGAATAGTAGTAGCCCCCACAACCCACGCAGTATTTACAACAGCCACACTCACATTACATTTATCCAATCCCGTGAGTACCGCTGATGAACCATCTGCTGGATAAATGCCCGTAGTAGCAAAGTTGTTGTAATCCATCACATCATCAAAACTGGCGCGATTGGCCTGGATAGCAGTGGCAACTGTGCCTCCTGCAAAACCGCCAATAGGATTAGAAAAATCCTGTAACTCAATTTCCTCTAATAGTGATTCTGCAATCGCTAACGCTTGTTTTTGAATAAGTGGATCGACACTACTTCGGGTATTGACATTCATCACCAACAGTAATCCCGCGAGTGCGGCACTGACAATAACAATAAACAGGATAAGTTCGATTAGGCTGATACCGCGTTGCGATTTACTGGTGTACATAACCCGTCTCCGCTTCTACGGTAATCGCAGTGGAAACCTCTGGAATAGTGATTGTAGCGGCTGTACTTGGTCGTCCATTGGCATCAAAAGTTAAAGTTGCCGCCGTTGTGGTCAGCGTAATGTCAGTAGGCGCGGTTAAACTATTGGTTGGTCTGTCGGGTAAATTTAAATTGGTTGAGCAGGCCGCATTATCAATCGTTAAGGTAACGGTCGTTACGGCTAAATTGACACACACATTTTGATGCTGTGCGATGGCGGTTTTTTGTGCGTAGCGCAGTGTGGCTAAAACTTGATCGGCAAAGCCGCGAGATTGAAAGACGGAGTTATCCGAAAACTTAGGGAGAGCTGTAGCACTCAAAATACCGGCGATGACCAGTACCATGACCAACTCGACCAAGGTGAAGCCGCTGGACTGTCTCATAGATCCGATACCATCACAGACCCCCATCATTAAATAAGGCCGAGGCATAACACCGCCCGGCCTTACTACAACACGCACCGAACAGACCGTTACAACCGATTAGCAGCCACCTGTCGACAAGGTGTATATCGGTGCCGCTGTTGAGGTGGCAGGGGTATAAGTCACGCGGCAGGTTGCATTAGAGGTAGCGCCTTTATGAAAAATCACATTCGTCGTAGTGGTTGAGTCGAAATCGGTGCCAGTCAAATCCATGACCTTCACTAATTGCGCAACGGTTCCAGCGAAACCATAAACGGTAGTAACACCGGCGGTTCCGTTAATTGTAAGAGTACCTGTTGCGCCCACCTGATTACCAACAGAAGCCTTGGCATAAATGATAGAATTAGTCGCGCGCATCGAACCTTCCACTGCCTTCATGGCGGATACCCTCGCATCCTTACCCAGATCGACAAACTTGGGTAACGCAGTCGCCGCCAAAATCCCCAGGATCACGATAACCATGACCAATTCAATCAGGGTAAAACCGGCTTGTTGTTTCATGCCGGATAATTGTTTTATGTTGGATAGTTGTTTTATGTTGGATAGTTGTTTCATTTTTATACCCTTCGAGTGTTATTAAGTAAGTAAAAGTGTAGTAGAAAATAATCAAAATAAGGAATTAAAAAGGTTACGTAATAAAAACTCCAAAAGATGTCATTTTAGGGTATAGGTTGAGCTGATATTTTCTTAAGCAACCTACGGTTTTTAATCTAAACATTAGAATTATTTCGTTTAGGTCTCTAACGGTTTTTTTGATGCAACTGCATGGACAGATATGTGATTACCCATACTTTATTATGTAGAAGTGTAGGATGGGCTAACCAAAGTGCAGTCCATCAATTGTCAAAAGAGCGCTACGCCTGCAGACGCTATTGCCAAGGAATAGCTTGTATTATAACCTAACACCCGGTCGTAGTAATAATACTGATAATGGGCGCGGCATTGGCGACAGGTTCGGTGTAGGTAAATGAGCAAGTGCTGGAGGAACTGCCGCCACGCACTTGAAAAGTTGCTACCGATCCTGACGTGGTGTAGTCATATCCCTCTGCCTGCAATTCGGTCTGGTTTGGATTAAATACGGTGGTCAGGCCGGCAGCGGTCAGGATGCCCGTTGTACCGATTGAGGTAGCCGCGGGATAACCGTTAACCAGGTTAATAATACCCGCCTCGCTACACAGGGTGCCGGCACCGGTAGAGTTGTTGTTAGCCGTGCCGCCGCCGGCCGGGCAAGTTGCCGTATCGGCTCTGCCATTGCGCGCAAACAAGGTGGCATGAACCATCGCCGAGCTTGCTGCAACGCTGCCGCGTGCCGCATTAAGTTTGGCAATACGGGCATCAAGCTGCAAATTGGTCAAACGCGGTAATGCCACTGCCGCCAAAATGGCCAGAATGACGATGACGACGATCAACTCAATCAGGGTGAAGCCTTTTGATTTATTCATTTTTTTATTGCGTTCGCACAGTTTGGTGTCATTAAAGATTTTAATATTTGCTGAACGGGGTCACAGTTTTAATTCTAGCACTAGTTTACGCATTCGCTAAGCGGTGATATTAAGATTCTTTGTATTAGCTCAATATTGAGTTACGTTCGCGCCACTTCAATTTACTCAAGCACCAAATCTATGCCGCCCATCGCTCCCAATGAAGCCCGGTTAAGTTTGGCGGTGCCGGTCAATCGATAACGTGCCTGGTGTCCATCGCTAAAAACGTAAACCAGACGTCTGGCTTTAGTATCAAAATACCAGACGGATTCAGCCCCCGGCGGCGTTTCTGCATACTCGCCGCTATAGTTTTTCGGCCGCTCATTCACCAATCGTAACGGATTGGCCTCATCTATCTCGCTACCGGCAATCGATTGCCCGGTCGCATTACGGTGAGCCCACAGCTCGCGTAACTCCCAACGTATATTGGCCACGTCGGTTTCCATCATTGACACTTCAACCTGGCTTTGTGTATGGTCAATATTAGACAGCACGGTGAATACCAGTATGGCGATAATGCCGCTGGAGATTGAAAAATTGAAGAGGCTTGCAACTGCAAAATGGAAAATATTTAGCTTCATGGTTAGTTTTTATGCATCGACGCTTTACCAAGATCCCAGATTGGCAGGAATATACCCAAGGCCAGAATAAGCACGAGCACACCCAGAAACACAATCATAATCGGCTCGATTTTGGCTCCCAAGGTTTTGATTTCGTATTCAACATCGCGCTGATACATATCGGCAATTTCTTCCATCAAGTCATCCAATGCGCCCGATTCTTCGCCAACAGCAATCATCTGTAATACCAAGGGGTTAAAAACACCGCTATTGGTTGCCGTGCGCAGAATCGATTCGCCCCGTTCAACACCGGTGCGCATTTGTTCCACTTTGTGCGCGATAAAATCGTTATCGACGGTTTGCGCCACCAGCGTTAATGCACTCATGATGGGTACGCCATTTTTACTGGACAGGGCGAAGCTCCTGGCAAAGCGCGCCAAGGTTGCTTTATTGATAATTGGCCCGGCAAGTGGAGTTCTTAATTTGAAGCTGTCCCATTGATACCTGCCTTTATCCGACGCGATATATGAGCGAAACATCAATACGCTCCCTGCAAAACCGGTCAACAAATAAGGCCACGAGGTCACCATAAAATTAGAAAAGTTCAATAAAATACGCGTCATTAAGGGCAGCTCGGCCCCCAAGCCTTGAAACACTTTAGCAAATGCCGGGATAACAAAAATGTTAATGACGACAATCGCCACGGCCATCGCCATCATGACAAATGTGGGATAGCGTAGCGCCGCTTTAATCTGGTCGCGCATGAATTTTTCAAATTCGATGTGATCAAACAGACGCATGAATACTTTGTCCAGCATACCGGTGGTTTCGCCGACTTTGATCATACTGACATAAAAACCGTTAAACACTTTCGGGTGCAGGTTGAGCGCGGCGGACAATTCACGACCGCTATCAAGACTTGAACGAATCTCGGAAATTACCTTAACAAATGCCTTGTTTTTGGTTGATGACATCAGGCCGCTCAAAGCGCTCATGATAGGGATACCCGCTTTGAGCAGGGTGTACATCTGTCGGCTGAACATCATGATATCAATCGGTTCTATACGTTCTTCAAACAGATTAATGGACAGATTGCTCACAGCGGAGGGTGCCGAACCGGGTACAATTTCGACCGGCGTAATGCCGCTACTGAGTAACTGTTTTGCCAGTGCGCCACGGTCATCGCTCTCCAACACGCCTTTTACCAGCTCGCCTTTGTTGTTACGGCCTTTATATGAGAAGAATGGCATAGGGGTTCAAGGTTCAAGGTTCAAGGTTCAAGGTTCAAGGTTAAAAACTAACGGCGAAAGACGAAAGGCTAAAGGCAAAGGTCGTTAGCTTAAGGTTAAGACTGCTTCAAGGCATTAAACCACGGCGAGGGCGAAGATGAAAATCTCGTGTTCTTCGGACAAATGTTTATTAATACGAAGTTAATCTTTCGCCCTTCGCCTTTAGCCTTATTTAAAATCATTCTTCAAACTGATTGCTGATGCGCATTGCCTCAGAAACTGTAGTCCGTTTGGCAACAACCATCGCCACCGCGCTACTGCGCAGGGTTTTTCCTGTTAGCTGTTGGCGTGCCAGTTTGATAAAAATATTGGTGTCATGATGATTGGCCGCATCGGTAAGTTCGGTATTCATTTCCAGCAATTCGTAAATACCTATCCGGCCTTGATAACCGGTGCCGTTGCAATGGGTGCAGCCCCTGCCCCGGACAAAACTATGCTGATCCAGAGTTTCGCCCAATTCAAGTTTGAGCCAGGTCTGTTCGAAGGGTTCCGGTATAGAGGGTTGGATGCAACTCTCGCAAACGACCCGCACCAGTCGCTGGGCAATGACGGCCAGCAAGGACATGGCGACCATAAAACGGGGTACGCCCATATCAATCAACCGAATTGGCGAACTGACGGCATCGTTGGTATGCAGTGTTGACAGCACTAAATGGCCGGTCATCGCGGCACGCAGGCCAATCTGGGCGGTTTCATGATCGCGCATTTCGCCCACCAGGACGATGTCCGGATCCTGGCGCAGCGCGGAACGCAGTACTCGTGAAAAGTCGAGTTCGATTTTTTCGTTGATTTGCACCTGGTTGATACCGGGCAAACGGTATTCAACCGGGTCTTCCACGGTGATGATTTTGTTGGCGGTGGAATTGAGCTCGCTAAGGGCTGCATAAAGGGTGGTGGTTTTACCGCTACCGGTTGGCCCGGTAACCAGTATCATGCCATCCGGGCGATGCAGCAGTTTGCGAAAACGCACCAGCATCTCGGTCGGCATGCCCAGTTTTTCCAGCGAAAATCCTTCGGCATTTTGGATCAATAAACGCATTACCACAGATTCGCCGTAGATAGTCGGCATAGTTGATATACGTACATCGACTGACTGTTGCCGCACTTTAATCTGAAAGCGGCCATCCTGCGGCAAACGTTTTTCGGAAATGTCCAAACCGGACATGAGTTTAAGCCGCAACACCAACGCTGTAGCAATTTTCAGGTCGGCTTCAGTTTGCTGGTGCAGCACGCCGTCAATGCGAAAACGGATATACAGTTTATGTTCTTGCGGTTCGATATGAATGTCGGAAACCCGTACTTGAACGGCATCTTCAAATACTGATTTCAGCAGCTTTACAACGGGTGCATCGGCCGCTTCAACCGAGGTCAGCAGTGAATTGAGGTCAATATTGTCTTCTTCAGACATATCGCTGCGCAATTGCTCAGCCAGATTATTGATTTCATCGGTACGACGATAGGACTGATCTATTGCCATTAAGAGATCCGATTCTCTTACTACGGCAGGACGAATGGTTTTTTTCAGAATACGGCTTAATTCATCCAGACCCATTAAATCGGTAGGGTCCGCCATGGCCAACAGCACATCGAATTCATTATTTTCCAGCAGCAAGACACGAAAACGCCTGGCTATCGTTTCGGACAATAATTTGATAATTTCAGGTTTGCGGGGATATTGTGAAATATCCAAAAACGGAATTTTTAATTGCTGTGACAGGAAGTTAAGCAGTTCTGTTTCATTGACAAAGTTTAAATTTATCAAAGTGCGACCCAGTTGCCTCCCGGTTCTCTTTTGTTCGGCCAGTGCCGACATGAGCTGTTCTTCGGTGATAATCTGGTTTTGAACCAGCAGGTCGCCGATACGAATTTTTTTGGTAATATCCATGGAGTAGCTATTAGTTACTATAGTCAGCTGTTAAATTGAGTCAAATGCGCTTAGTCTGCCTGTTTTTTTACTTATCCGGGACGGTTGCTCAGGTTTTACCGACCGCTTTACGGTTTTGGTTGTTTTAATTTAGCACAGTCTAAAATAAATACCGATAACTTCCAGATCGAAGTGCGAAAAGACTGACTCCTGATTGCTTCGTCAATTAATACCCCCATGAGCATCAGCTGCTGCAATAAAAAAAGCCCCGGCTGTTTCAAGAACAACCGGGGCTTTCATTTCACTTAAAGCGACGGGGCTTTAAGACAGCAGGATTACATCATGCCGCCCATGCCACCCATTCCGCCCATGCCGCCCATATCATGGCCGCCATGACCGCCTTTATCTTCGCTAGGCGCATCGGCAATCATCACTTCGGTAGTCAGCATCAAACCTGCAACAGACGCTGCATTTTGCAGTGCAGTACGGGTCACTTTCGCAGGGTCTAAAATCCCCATTTCGATCATGTCGCCGTATTGGCCGGTTGCCGCGTTGTAACCGAAGTTACCTGTGCCTTTTTGCACTTCGTTGAAAACCACTGAAGGCTCGTCGCCGGCATTGGAAACGATTTGACGTAGAGGCTCTTCCATTGCACGACGCAGAATGTTGATACCGACTGTTTGGTCGTGGTTAATGCCTTCCAGTTTATCAAGAGCAGAAATAGCGCGAACCAGAGCAGAACCGCCGCCAGCAACAACGCCTTCTTCAACCGCTGCGCGTGTTGAATGCAATGCATCTTCAACGCGAGCTTTCTTTTCTTTCATCTCGATTTCAGTTGCAGCGCCCACTTTAATGACAGCAACACCGCCCGCTAATTTAGCCAGACGCTCTTGCAGTTTTTCTTTGTCATAGTCGGAAGTTGCTTCGTCTGCTTGTGCGCGAATTTGTGCAACACGGTTTTTGATTTGCTCTTCAGAACCCGCGCCATCAATGATAGTGGTGTTTTCTTTAGTAATTTGTACTTTTTT
>Ga0123399_1052323_pt1 | contig 13756 bp, 13 predicted proteins | sample T5LHNH4metaT_FD_89927 | JGI IMG/M metagenome (GOLD analysis project Ga0123399, IMG submission 89927) | Methane-oxidizing artificial microbial communities from Washington, USA to study methane cycling - T5-LHNH4 metaT (Metagenome... | ecosystem: Engineered > Modeled > Simulated communities... | reverse complement strand
GCGCGCTGATCGCCGCGCTCGCCGGCCGTTTCGTCGAGCCCGGCCCCGCTGGCGCGCCCTCGCGCGGCCGCGCCGACGTCATCCCCACGGGCCGCAATCTTTTCTGCATCGACCCGCGCCACGCGCCGACGCGGACGGCTTACGACATCGGCCGCCGCGCCGCGCATGAGATCATGACGCGCCATGCGCAGAAGCATGGCGAATATCCGCGCCATGTCATGCTCGATCTCTGGGGCAGCGCGACGATCCGCACCGGCGGCGAGGATTTTGCGCAGGCGCTCGCCTTGCTCGGCGTGGCTCCACGCTGGGATGCGGCGAGCGCGCGCGTCATCGGCTTTGAAATCCTGCCACAGGCGAAGCTCGACTTCCCGCGCGTCGACGTGACGCTGCATGTCTCGGGCCTGTTCCGCGACATGTTCCCCGGCCTCATCGCGCTCTTCGACGACGCGGTGCGCGCGGTGGCGGCGTTCGATGAAGATGCGGAATTCAATCCTCTGAAGGAAGCGCGCGACCTCGCGCGCATCTTCGGCGCGGCGCAGGGCGCCTATGGCCTGGGCGTCGCCGACAGGATCGCGCGCGGCGAATGGTCGAGCCGGGACGATCTCGCCCGCGCTTTTCTCGAAGCCGGCGGCCATGCGCTCGACCGCGCAGGCGAGAGCGCGCCGGCCTTGGAAGCCTTCAGCGAACAGGTCGCGCGCGCCGACGCGCATGTGCATGTGCAGGACATGGCGGAGGTCGACGCGCTCGCTGGCCCCGCCTTCGCGGATTTCGAGGGCGGCTTCGCCGCGGCCAACAAGGTGCTCGGCGGCGACGCCGATCTCGTGCATCTCGACGCGACGCGGCCGGAGCGCCCGCGCGCGCGTCCCTTACAGGACGAGATAGCGCGCGTATTGCGCATGCGGCTCGCCAATCCGCGCTGGCTCGACGGCCAGATGCGCCACGGCCATCGCGGCGGCGCGGAGATCGCGGAGGGGATCGACAATCTCTACGCTTTCGCGGCGATGAGCGGCCTCGTCAGCGACGCGCAATTCGACCTCGCTTTCTCCGCGACGCTCGGCGACGACAGAGTGCGCGACTTTCTCGCGCGCGAAAATCCGCGCGCGCTCGAAGCGATCACGCATGTCTTCAACGAGGCGCTCAGACGCGAGCTCTGGCGCACGCAACGCAACAGCGTGTTCGACATTCTGACAAGCGTCGGAGGACGTCATGCCGCCGGCGTTTGAAATCAAGGGCTGGTGCCCCAGCGCGCACCGGCCGATGGAGAGCGGCGACGGCCTGCTCATCCGCGCCAAATCGCGGCGGCCCGCGCTGACCGCGGCGCAATTGCGCGCCGTCGCCGACATTGCGGCCGATTGCGGCAATGGTCTCGTCGACCTCACCCAGCGCGCGCAATTGCAGCTTCGCGGCCTGAGCGCGGCGACGCTCGACGCGGCGCGCCGCCGCCTACAGGCGCGCGAACTCTATTCGCCGATGCATGACTCGCTCGTTGACGTCCTTTCGGGAAGCATAATCGGCGCGCGCGCGGCTTTTGACGCAGACGCGCTCGCGGACGCGCTGTCGCATATGCGGGAAAGCGATCCGGCCCTGCGCGACCTGCCGCCGAAATTCCTGATCTCGATCGACGTGGGCGGCGACGGCACGCTCGCCGACGCGCAAGCCGACATTCGCATCGAAGCGATTGACGCGACGCGCGCCGCGGTCTGCGTGGCGGGCGCGCCCGATCGCGGCGTCATCGTGACGGCGGAGGAAATCGCGGCGACCGCCCGCAAGCTCGCGCGCGCTTTCGTCGCGCTGCGCGCCGAGCGGCCGTTCGATCTGCGGCGCATGCGGCATGTCGTTGCGACGCTCGGACTCGACGCGCTCCTGCGCGAAGCGGGCCTGGAAATGCAGCCCTATAAATGGCGCGCGCCGACCTCGGCGCGGTCCGTTTACGGGGCGACGGCGAAAGAAGGCTTCTTCCTCGTCGGCGTCGCCGCGCCGCTCGGCCGCTGGCGCGCGCATGAGCTTGCGGCGCTCGCCGATCTCGCGGAAGAGAATGGCGACGGCGTTCTGGCGCCGACCCATTGGCGCCTCTTTCTCATCCACGCGCATAGTGTCGATGCGGCGCGTCGCATGCTCGACGCCGCTCGCCCGCTCGGTCTCATCGTCTCGGCCGACGATCCCCGCCTCGCGGTCGTCGCCTGTCCCGGCGCGCCCGAATGTTCGCAGGCCCGAGGCGAAACGCGCGCGGCCCTTGCGCGGCTCGCGCCGCTGGCGCAAAAGCTTGCAGGGACTGACGGCGTCGGCCTCCACGTCTCCGGCTGCGCGAAAGGCTGCGCGAGGCCGGGCGAAGCGCCCATGACGCTCGTCGCGAATGACGGCCGCTTCGATCTTATCGAGACGGGAAGCGCGGGCGACGCGCCGGTCCTGCGCCGTCTCGATATCGACGCCGTCGAGCGCGCGCTGGCGGCGCGCATAGAGGAACATGAATGTCCGACGCCCTGAATTACATCCGCGACGGCGCGGCGATCTATGCGCGTTCTTTCGCGATCATTCGCGCCGAGGCCAATCTTTCGCGCTTCACGCCCGAGGAAGAGAAAGTCGCGGTGCGCATGATCCACGCCTGCGGCATGGTGGAGCTTGCGGACGACATCGAATTCTCGCCCACCTTCGTCGCGGAGGCGAAGGCCGCGCTGCGCGGGGGCGCGCCCATTCTCTGCGACGCCAATATGGTCGCGCATGGCGTGACGCGCGCGCGCCTGCCGGCGAACAACGCGGTCGTCTGCACGCTCGCCGAGCCCAATGTGGCGGCGCTCGCGGCGGAGCTCGGCAATACGCGCAGCGCCGCCGCCATGGAGCTGTGGCGCAATCGCCTCGACGGCGCCGTCGTCGCGATCGGCAATGCGCCGACGGCGCTTTTCCGTCTGCTGGAAATGCTAGAGGAGGGAGCCGCGCGCCCGGCGGCCGTCATCGGCATGCCGGTCGGCTTCGTCGGCGCGGCGGAATCGAAAGCGGCGCTCGCCGCCGACGACCGCGTTCCTTACGCGATCGTGAAAGGCCGCAAGGGCGGCAGCGCCATGGCCGCCGCGGCGATCAACGCGCTTGCGAGCGAAAGGGAATGAACGCGCGCGCCGAAAAAACGCGAGACGGCGCCGCGACGCTCGGGACGCTGATCGGCGTCGGGCTCGGCCCCGGCGATCCGGAACTCGTCACGGTGAAGGCCGCGCGCCTCATTGGCGAGGCGAGGATCGTCGCCTATTTCGGCAAGCCCGGACGGCCCAGCAATGCGCGCACCATCGCCGAGCGCTATTTCGCGCCCGATTGCGAGGAAATGGCGCTCCTCTATCCGGTGACGACCGAAATTCCCTTCGACGAGCCCGACTATGTCGCGGCGCTCGCGCGCTTCTACGAAGAGAGCGCGCGGCGTCTCGGCGCGACGCTCGAACAGGGGCGCGACGTCGCGCTGCTCTGCGAGGGCGATCCGCTGCTCTACGGCTCCTTCATGCATATGTTCGCGCGGCTCGACGGACGCTTCCGCGTCGACATCTGCGCGGGCGTCTCCGGCATGTCCGGCTGCTTCGCGGCGGCGCGCCAGCCGATGACCTGGGGCGACGACGTGCTGACCGTGCTGCCCGCGACGCTCGACGAAGACGCGCTGACCGCGCGCCTGAAGGCGACCGACGCCGCCGTCGTGATGAAGCTCGGCGGCAATTTCCCGAAACTCCGCCGCGCCATGGAACGGGCGGGCGTGATCTCGCGCGCGATTTACGTCGAGCGCGGCACGATGGCGGGCGAGAAAATCATGCCGCTCGCGCTGAAGCGCGACGACGACGCGCCCTATTTCTCGATGGCGCTGGTGCCGGGACAGGGGCGCCGTCCGTGAGCGGGATTCTTTACATTGTCGGTCTCGGCCCGGCGGACGAGCGCTGGCTCACTTTCGAGGCGCGGGACGCGCTCGCGCAGGCGCAGGACATTATCGGCTACGCGCCCTATGTCGCGCGCGCGCCTCTGCGCGAGGGCCAGACCAGACTCGCGAGCGACAATCGCGTCGAGATCGACCGCGCGCGCGAGGCGCTGACGCGCGCGACGCGGGGCCGTATCGTCGCCGTCGTTTCGGGCGGCGATCCGGGCGTCTTCGCCATGGCGGCCGCCGTGCTGGAGGCCGTCGACCAGGGGCCGCGCGAATGGCGCGACCTCGACATTCGCGTGATCCCCGGCGTCTCCGCCATGCAGGCCGCCGCCGCGCGCCTCGGCGCGCCGCTCGGCCATGATTTCTGCGCCATTTCGCTCTCCGACAATCTCAAGCCGTGGGAGGCGATCGAGAAGCGTCTCGAACATGCGGCGAAAGGCGATTTCGTCATCGCGCTTTACAATCCCGCCTCGCGCGCGCGGCCGACGCGCATCGCCGACGCCTTCGCGTTGTTGCGGCGCTTCCTGCCGGGCGAGACTTTCGTCGGCCTCGCGAAATCGGTGGGCCGCGAGAAGGAGGAGATCATCCTCACGCAGCTCGACGCCGTCGATCCGGGCGCGATCGACATGTCGACGCTCGTCATTGTCGGCGCGAGCGGCACGCGGCGCATCGCGCGGGAAGGCGCGCGCGACTGGGTCTATACGTCGCGAAAGGCCGTGTGATGGAAAAATGGCTTTCCATCATCGGCATTGGCGAAGACGGCGCGGAGTCGCTTTCGCCGGCCGCGCGCGCGCTCATCGCGCAAGCGACGCTGATCGTCGGCGGCGCGCGCCATCTCGCGCTCGTCGAAACAGGCGAAGCCGAGCGCCTGCAATGGCCATCGCCGATCACGGACGCGCTGCCGCGCATCCTCGCGCAACGCGGACGGCCGACGGTCGTGCTCGCGTCCGGCGATCCGTTTTTCTATGGCGTCGGCGATCTCATCTCGCGGCATGTCGCGCGCGAGGAGATATTCTGCTTCCCGGCGCCTTCCGCCTTCTCGCTCGCGGCCGCGCGTCTCGGCTGGAGCCAGCAGGATTGCGCGCTGATCTCGCTGCATGGCCGCGCCTTCGAGCGGATCACGCCCCATCTGCAACCGCGCGCGCGCATCATCGCTCTGTCGTGGGATGAAACGACGCCGGCGCGCATCGCCCGGCGTCTCGCGGCGCAGGGCATGGGCGCCTCTCGCCTCGTCGTGCTCGAACGTCTCGGCGGACCGCGCGAATATGTGCGCGAGACGCGCGCTGACGCATTCGATCTCGAAGAGGTCGCCGCGCTCAACGCCGTCGCGATCGAGGTGGACGCGGCGCCCGGCGCCCGCATCATCCCTCTGACGCCGGGCCTTCCGGACGACTGGTTCGAGAATGACGGCCAACTCACCAAGCGGGAAATCCGCGCCATGACGCTTTCCGCGCTGGCGCCGCGCAAGGGCGAGACGCTGTGGGACATCGGCGCGGGCGCGGGCTCCATCTCGATCGAATGGATGTTGAGCCATCCCGCCAATCGCGCGATCGCCATCGAGCGCGACGCCGCGCGCGCGGCCCGCATCGCGCGCAACGCGCTCGCGCTCGGCGTTCCCGACGTCGAAATCGTCGTCGGCGCCGCGCCGCCTGCGCTTAACGATCTGCATCGGCCCGATGCGATCTTCATCGGCGGCGGCGCGTATTCGGAAACGCTCGAAGCCGCCTGGAATGCGCTTCCCGCGCAGGGGAGGATCGTCGTCAACGCGGTGACGCTCGAAACACAAATGCTGCTCGCGCAAGCCTTCGACGACAAAGGCGGCGATCTCACGCATTTACAGGTCGCGCGCGCGCGGCCCGTGGGGCGTTTTCATGCGCTCGATCCCGGCATGGGGGTGCTGCAATGGCGCGCGACGAAGCCGTGAGATATGCGGCGGGAATTGGCGCGCGGCGCGGCGTCGCGGCGGAGGCGATCGTCGATCTCGTGCGCGCGGTCGCCGCGCGGCACGGCGCGCCGCTGTCGCGCGTGACGCTCTGCACGCTGGAGAGCAAGGCGGACGAACCGGGCCTGCTCGAGGCGGCGAAGATTCTGGGCGTCGGCCTCGTCTTTCTGCCGCTCGAGGCGCTGAAGGCCCGCAAGGGCGCGGCGCCCACCCATTCGCCCCGCGTGCAGGCCATGTTCGGCGTCGGCAGCGTAGCGGAGGCGGCCGCGCTTGTCGGCGCGGGACCGGGAAGCCGATTATTGGCGCCGCGCATTGCGACGCCTTACGCCGCCTGCGCGCTGGCCGTCAGCGCCGAGGAAGCAGAATGACCATTCATTTCATCGGCGCCGGACCGGGCGCCGCCGATCTCCTGACCATTCGCGGCCGCGATCTCATCGCGCGCTGTCCTGTGTGTCTTTATGCGGGCTCGCTCGTGCCCGCCGGCGTTCTGGCGCATTGTCCCGAGGGCGCGCGCATCGTCGACACGGCGCCATTGTCGCTCGACGACATCATTGCCGAAATGAAGGCCGCACATGAAGCGGGCCGCGACGTCGCTCGGCTGCATTCCGGCGACCTCTCGATCTGGAGCGCCGTCGGCGAGCAGACGCGCCGCCTGCGCGCGCTCGGCGTTCCCTATACGATGACGCCAGGCGTGCCGGCTTTCGCGGCCGCCGCGAGCGCGCTCGGACGCGAGCTCACCTTGCCCGAGGTCGCGCAATCGCTCGTTCTGACCCGCACCTCGGGCCGCGCCTCGGCCATGCCCGAGGGCGAGAAGCTCGCGACCTTCGCGCGATCCGGCGCGACGCTCGCCATTCATCTCTCCATTCACGTTCTGGCGCAGATCGTCGCGGAGCTGACGCCCTTCTACGGCGCCGATTGCCCCGTCGCGCTCGTCTATCGCGCCTCCTGGCCGGACGAGCGCGTGGTGCGCGGCTCCCTCTCGGACATCGAGGCGCGCGCCGCCGAGACGCCCATGGAGCGCACCGCGCTGATCCTCGTCGGCCCCTCGCTCGCGGCCGAGGACTTCCGCGAAAGCGCGCTTTACGACGCAGGCTACGACCGGCGCTTCCGTCCGCGAGGCGGCTCATGACGACGCCGGGGCTGCTGATTGGCGCCGCGCGCTCGGGCTCTGGCAAGACGACTCTCGCGCTGGGCTTGATGCGGGCGATGACGCGGCGCGGCCTACGAGTGAGCGCCGTGAAATGCGGCCCGGATTATATCGACCCCGCCTTCCACGCCGCCGCAACCGGACGTGAGAGCCTCAATCTCGACTCCTGGGCAATGTCGCCCGCGCTGATCGCCCATCTCGCCGCCAGCGCCAGCGAAGGGGCCGACATCATCATCGCGGAAGGAGCCATGGGCCTTTTCGACGGCGCGCCGGGCGGCGGCGCGGGTTCCGGCGCCAGCGCCGATATCGCCGCGCTCCTCGGCTGGCCAGTCCTGCTGGCGCATGACGTCTCCGGCCAGGCGCAGACCGGCGCGGCCGTGCTTCGCGGGCTCGCGACCCATGACCCGCGTCTGACAATCGCGGGCGTGGCCCTGAACCGGGTCGGCAGCGAGCGGCATCTTCGCCTCGTGGCGTCCGAGCTCGACCTTCTCGGCCTTCGGCTTTTCGGCGCGCTGCCGCGCGACGAAAGCGTCAAGCTGCCGGAGCGCCATCTCGGTCTCGTGCAGGCGGGAGAGACCTCGGACCTCGACGCCCGCCTGGAGGCCCTCGCCGATTTCATCGAGGCGCATGTCGACGTTACGGCGATCGTCGCCGCGGCCGGCGCGGCGCCGCCCTCGGTGACAGGAGAGGAGGGCGCCAAGCTCCGGCCCCCGGCGCAACGGATCGCCGTCGCCCGGGACGAGGCGTTCTCGTTTTTCTACCCGCATCTCGCGCGCGCCTGGCGTGCGGCCGGCGCCGAGATCATCTTCTTCTCCCCTCTCGCGGCGGAAGCCCCGCCCGAGAATTGCGACCTGTGCTGGCTGCCCGGCGGCTATCCGGAGCTTCATGCCGGACGTCTGGCGCAATCGCGCCCATTCATGAACGGCCTTCGCCGGTTCGCGCGGAAGCGGCCTGTTCACGGCGAATGCGGGGGCTATATGGCGCTTGGCCGCGTCCTCATCGACGCGAAAGGCGAGGCGCAAGAAATGGCGGGCTTGCTCAATCTCGAGACGAGTTTCTTAGATCGCAAGCTGCATCTCGGCTATCGCCGCGCGACGCTCGCCGCCGACCATCCGTTGGGCGCCAGGGGCCATGCGTTTCGCGGTCATGAATTTCATTACGCCTCGATCCTGAAGGAATCCGGCGAGCCTTTCGTCCTCGCCCGGGACGCCTATAGCGACGGCGATGCGCCCGCAGGGCTGCGGCAAGGCGGCGTCTCCGGGTCCTTCTTCCACCTCATCGGCTAGAAGCGCGGACAAAAAAAGGGCCGCCGGAAAGCCAGCGGCCCAAGTCAAGGGAGGAAACGCCCAAGGAGGGCTACGAAGCAAGACAACTCTCGCTGCGTCGCACTGTTATATTGCTGCATTGCACAAGTGTCAAGCGCCATGTTCGCAAATTTGTCGCGCAATGACGGACAGATTGTCGCAGCGCGTGAAAATTGCATTGATATCGCAGCGTTTAGGGACCTTGGAAAGCTCAAATTCCCACGGAACAAAAAGGATGTGGGTAGCCCAAAGCTGCGGCCCGCAGATTGGGCGGCGCTTGATCCTGCGAGATAGCAAAACAGAATCAGCGCTCGGACAGGTCGATATCGGCGGCCTTCGAGCGAAGCCGAAACCTTCTGGAGGATGAATGAAACTCGTTTCAATCGTGACCTGCCCCGGCTGTGGTCGTCAATCCGCCGAGTTGATGCCGACCGACGCTTGCCAGATCTTCTACGAATGCAAGGGCTGCGGCCTTGTGATCCGGCCGAAGGAAGGGGATTGCTGCGTGTTCTGCTCCTATGGCGACACGCCGTGCCCACCGATACAGGAGACGCGAAGACAGGGAGGCGCCAACGGATGCTGCTCCGGCGCATAGGCGCCGTCTCAAGAAAACGCCTTGCGTCCGGATCGCCGGGCCGACTTCCTTGAAAGGCTCGGCCGCGACGCGAAGAAGCGTGCGGCTGCGCCGCGCCGGCGGCGGCCCTGCTCTACAGGGACAGGCGTCGGACGGCGCCGATGGAAGCCGGGATCTTCGCGGGCTGGAGGCGCTCGCCGCCGAGACGCGCGCGGCCCTTGACGCGGCGGCGGCCGGTCCCCGGCGGACGCCGGCTAAATAACCAGCAGATCGCAAAGGACGTAGCCGACATAAAAGCAACCCATCATCACCGGCCCGAGCGCGGCTTCCGGCTTCGACTGGTCTAAGGGGGCGGGAGCGAATTCTGGACCGTCCTCGCAACGGAAAACGAAATATCCGGAGGAGCCGCCCTTCGGCGCGAACGCGGCGAAGTTGTAGGTCCGGTAAGTTCTGCCGTTGCTCTCGTCAAGCAGGCGGGCGGCCGTTTTGGCGAGGGACTCGACGTCGCCTGTCTTCGCCGAGACATCCGCCCATTCGCGAAACCGCGCTGCGAAAGACGCGGTGTCTCCGCATATACGGTCACTCTCGCCATCGATCAGCACCAGGCGCACGGAACGCGGCCTTCACGCCAAATTTGAACGACAATCATTTTACAACGAACGAGAGCAAAAGCATAGGGCGTATTCACAGCCTTGGCGGGCCGAACGTCGCTTTTTCAGCTTAACCGCGACTCTCATGAAGCGATGGCTTTTGCGGCGACGATTGCGACCGGATTTCGTCATTCGAATGTGTGACGATTTCAAATTCCTTCTCGGGAACGCCCCATGCAACGCGCCGTTCGTCGAACCGCACGTCCAGGCGGTCCGGAAGGGGCTCGAAATCCCGCAAAATTCGATAGCGGCAAATGACCGTTCCAATGGCGTCGGGCGCAATATCCAGCCCTCGCGCAACGGGCGAGCCGGATCTGAAACGAACTTTCTGCTGTTCACGCACGCCAAGTAAAAAAGCAAGACTCAGGCCATTTGCGGATAGTGCGATCGGAGTCCAATGGCGTAAGCATTGCACATGACGCCAAGGCGTCATTCAATGTGCATGCGAAGCAGATCATTTCCGCGGGCAAGCGATCGACCGGAGCCGGCTCCATGACAAATGCGACATCCGATGAGCAGCGGAAGCCGCCCATATCGGAGGCCCAATCATTCTGGAGCGCCTTCCGTCATCCGACGTTCACGATCATCTGGACGGCGACCGTCGTCGCGAATACCGGCGCCTGGATGTACAATGCGGCTTCCGGCTGGCTGATGACGAGCCTGGACGCGAGTCCGCTCACCGTCTCCCTGATACAGGTCGCGTCCAGCCTGCCGATGTTTCTCTTCGCGCTTCCGGCCGGCGCGCTGGCCGACATCGTCGACAAACGCTGGTTCCTGATCATCGCGGAAATTTTGCTGACCATCGTGGCCGCGGCGAGCGCGGCGCTCGTGCGGCTCGATCTCATCAATCCGCCGCTTCTGTTGTTGTTCACCTTCCTGCTCGGCGTCGGCGCGGCGCTGACGGCGCCGACATGGCAGTCGATCGTCCCGCAGCTCGTTCCGAGAAGAGATCTGGCGACGGCGGTCGCGGCCAATGGCGTCGGCGTCAATATCAGCCGGGCCGTCGGACCCGCATTGGGCGGCCTCATCATCGGCGCCTTCGGGATCGCGGCGCCGTTCTGGCTGAACGCGCTGAGCAATTTCGCCGTCATCGGCGCCTTGCTGTGGTGGCGCCCGGAATCAAGGATGGATCACGCGCTCCCCGCGGAGCGACTCATGAGCGCGCTCACCATCGGATTCCGCCACGCGCGCTACAATCCGCATCTGCGCGCCACGCTCGCAAGAGCCGCCTTCTTTTTCTTCTTCGCGAGCGCCTATTGGGCGCTGCTGCCGCTTGTCGCGCGCAATCAGATCGCCAGCGGCCCGGCGCTCTATGGCATGCTTCTGGGCGCCATCGGCGCCGGCGCGATCGGCGGCGCGTTCGCCATGCCGCAGTTGAAAAGAGTCTTCGGTCCCGACTGGCTCGCCGCCCTCGGCGCCTGCGGCACGGCGGCGACGCTGGTCATGCTCGGCATGGCGCATAGTCCCCTGCTTGGACTCGCCGCTTGCGCTCTCGCCGGGCTTTCCTGGATCATCGCCATCGCGACGCTCAACGTCTCCGCCCAGGTCTCCCTGCCGGACTGGGTGCGCGGACGCGGACTCGCCATGTTCGTGACGGTCTTTTTCGGCGCCATGACGGCCGGCAGCGCCGTTTGGGGACAACTCGCCGGAACGCTCAATCTCCCCATGGCTCATTTCATCGCGGCCGCGGGCGTTTTGTTGGGCATTCCCCTGAGCTGGCGGTGGAAGCTGCAAACCGGCGGGGAGCTTGATCTCACGCCGTCAATGCATTGGCCTGTCCCGGTCATGGCCCTCGACGCGGAAGCCGATCGCGGGCCGGTTCTGGTCACCGTGGAATATCGCATCGACCCGCAAGATCGCGACGCTTTCCTGGCGGCGATCCAGAAGCTCGGCCATGGCCGCCGGCGCGATGGCGCCTATGCCTGGGACGTTTTCGAGGACGCCGCCGAAGAAGGGCGGTTCCTGGAAACCTTCCTCGTCGCGTCCTGGCTCGAGCATTTGCGGCAGCATCAGCGCGTGACCAACGCCGATCGCGTCGTTCAGGAAGCGGTCCGCCAATTCGGCTCCCAGGGCGAGCCGAAGGTCACGCATTACATCGCCGCCGCCGCGACGTCGGCGCGCCAGTCGCACAAATAGATCGGAATCGTCGCCGCGCGCATTTCACGCCGCGCCGAAGCGACTCACCACGCCAGCTTGATCTCGGCGCCGAGATAGTCGCTGTCATGCCCGCCGGCGCGGCGAATGACCTCGCTCGTTCCGAAATGCACCGCTTCAACCGCCGCCGCGAGATTGGCCGTGACGGCCCAATCCACGCGAAGCTGGCCATAGGCGCCTGTCCAACGCCCCGGCGCGCCGGCCGTCCCGGCGACGGGGACGCTCGGGAAAGTATAAACGGCGTCCCCGGTGGTTTCCCGCCACTGAAATCCGCCCGCCGTGAGCAGCGTGACATTGTCCGCGAGCTTCAGGGTGACCGACGGCTTGAGGTGGATGAGATTGGAATGTCCCGTAAAGCCCGCGAGCGTGAAATAATAGCCGTTCGGAAAGAGCGGATTGAAGGTCCCGAGCACGCCGTCGCCGCGCTTGCGGTCGCCGGACGCGGCATCGAACTGAATCCCGGGCCGGGGCCGCAGCGGCGCGGCCGAGAAAGTATAGCCGAGCCGCCCGCCAAGCGCCCAGGCGCTGATGCGCTTGTCGCCGATGCTTCCGACTTGCAGCATGCCCTCCGCGTCCCAATCGAAATCATTGAGCGCGCCGGCGAAACGGGCGTCGAATATGTGGCGGGCCTCTATCCCGGAGGCGTCGAGATAGCTGGCGGTCCTGTCGATGAAGATCGAATAATAAGCGGATAATTCGTTCTCGCCGAGAACATGCCGCTCGACGCGCAACGTGTGGAACTCGAGATCGGTCTTCGAGCGGTCGTCGAACGGTCTTTCGTGGAAATATTGAACCGGGCGGCTGACGAAACCGATAAACCGCCACGGACCGGACTCCCAGTCGACCCATGCGGCGTCGAAGGCCTGCCGCACATTGGGACCGTCGCGGTTCGAGACGAAGCGCTGCAGGTCGAACGCGAATTCCTGGCGGCCGGCGCGCGCCTTCAACGCGCCCGTGTCGAAGGCATGGACATATTCCACAAAGGCCAGCCGCAGATCGAGAGGATTCTCGTCCGCCGGACCGATCACTTTCTTGTCAATCGCGCGCACATCCTCGATCTGCGTGAAAATGCGCCAATCCTTGTTCAAATGCAGATCGGCGTGAAGCTGGAGCCGCTGAAGCAGATAGCTGTCGCGGGGATTATTTCGGCCAATGCCGAAAGCGGGCGCGTCGACGACCTCGAATCGTTCCCGCAGCGTGAGGCCGAATGACAAATAGATATTCGAGTCCGTCGGCGACAAAGGGATATATTTGAGATCGTCGAAGGGTTCCGTCCGCAGCTTCGGATCGGCGAGCGCCGACCAGTCCTCCTGCCAGCGATTGGACATGATGGACGGCCGCTTCGGCGCGACTTTCGCGGCGTCGTCGGCGCGCGCCCCGCCCGCGACGGCGAGCAGAACCGAAACCGCCGACAGCGCCCCTCGACGCCACGCCATCGCTTTCGCTCCATTCGATCTATTTGGCGACCATCGCATGAATCTCGGCAATATATCCACCCGGGAACTGGACGATCGCTGACTGGCGGTCATCCAGCGCAACCGGCGGAACGAGCAAGGTCGCGCCCGCCGTTTTCGCCTTGTCCAGCGTCGCGGCCAGGTCTTTCACTTCGTATCCCGTCAATTCCCGTCCGAAGGGAAAAGGCAGATGTCCGTCGGAAACGAAGACGGTCATCTTGCCGAAAGCGGATTCGATGTAAATGCGGCGGATTTCATCGTTCGGCCGGCCGATCGCGGCGCCCGGAGCCTTCCGATTGTCGGAAACGACCTTGCCGCGGGAGAAGCGCAGGAAGCTTTTGACAAAGGCGTCGGCGCGGTCGGGAGAAACATAGACCCTGTTTTCCGGCACGGTCTCGAACGGCGCGTAGGACGGCTTGGTCGTGTGCCAATAGAGCTGCGTATTGACGCCGCCCGGCCATTGGATGACGGCGTCGCGCCCGATCGGATCAGGGAAAGGCGCGACGAGGACGTCCGCTCCAGCTTTGCGCGCCTCCTTTATGGCGGCGTCCAGATCGGTGACGAGATAGCCCGTTCGCTCGGCCCCGAACGGATAGGGAATGGGCGTCTTGAAGCCGAAGAGCGAGACCGTGCCGACGGGCG
>Ga0123399_1047381_pt1 | contig 13809 bp, 9 predicted proteins | sample T5LHNH4metaT_FD_89927 | JGI IMG/M metagenome (GOLD analysis project Ga0123399, IMG submission 89927) | Methane-oxidizing artificial microbial communities from Washington, USA to study methane cycling - T5-LHNH4 metaT (Metagenome... | ecosystem: Engineered > Modeled > Simulated communities... | reverse complement strand
CCCGGCCAGCGCGCTCGCGCGCGACATCGCCGCCTGGCTCGATCCCGACGATCCCGTTCTCGGCGAGGATCAGGCGCGGCTCGACGAAGTGCGTCACGCGCGCGCCGAGAACGCCGCGCGCTATTTCGCCGACCACGCGGCGGAGTGGGACGACATACGCTCGCTGCATGTGCCCGAAGCCCTTGTCGAGGAGGCCATGCGCAAGGCCGTTGGCGAGAGGCCCGCGCGTTGCGTGCTCGACATCGGCACGGGCGCCGGCCGCATGCTGGAGCTCTTCGCGCCGCAGGCCGAGCGCGCGGTGGGGGTCGATCTTTCGACCGCCATGCTCGCCGTGGCCCGCGGCCGGCTGGAAGAGACGGGCCTGCGCAATGTGCAATTGCGCCAGGGCGACATCTACGCGCTGCCGATCGAGCGCAATTCCGTCGATCTCGCAATCATGCATCAGGTGCTGCATTATCTCGACGACCCCGCGCGCGCCATTCGCGAGGCGGCGCGCGTTCTGGCGCCGGGCGGGCGTCTTCTCGTCGTCGATTTCGCGCCCCATCAGGAGGAGGCGTTGCGGGACAAGCACGCCCATCGCCGCCTCGGTTTCTCCGATCAGGAGATTTCGGGTCTCCTCGCGCAGGCGGGACTGGAGACCGTCCTTCACCGCGAGCTTGCCCCCGACGCCAGGGAAGGCGCCAAGCTCACAGTGTCGCTCTGGCTCGCGCGCGACCCGCGTCTCATCGCCGATCCGATCCCCGCTTCTTCCTATGAGACCGCCTGATGTTCAACGCGCTGCATCCCTCCGCTTCCGGCAAGCGGTTCAACATCTCCTACGAATTCTTTCCGCCGAAGACGCCGGAAATGGAGACGCAGCTTTGGGAGTCGGTGAAGCGGCTCGAGCGGCTCCAGCCGCATTTCGTCTCCGTCACCTATGGCGCCGGCGGCTCGACGCGCGAGCGCACCCACGCCATCGTCGCGCGCATCGCCCGCGAGACCGCGATGAAGCCCGCCGCGCATCTCACTTGCGTCTCGTCCTCGAAAGCCGAGATCGACGACATCCTGCGCGCCTATTGGGAGGCGGGCGTGCGCCACATCGTCGCCCTGCGCGGCGATCCGCCGACCGGCGTCGGCGCGAAATTCGAGGCCAATCCGGAAGGCTACGCCCGTTCCGCCGATCTCGTGCGCGGCATCCGCCGCCTGCATGACTTCGAGATTTCGGTCTCCACCTATCCCGAAGGCCATCCCGAAAGCGCGTCGATCGAACAGGATCTCGATGCGCTGGAAGCGAAGATCGACGCGGGCGCGACGCGCGCCATCACGCAGTTCTTCTTCGACAACGACATCTATTTCAGGTTTCTCGACAAGGCGCGCGGGAGGGGAATCACGATTCCGATCGTGCCGGGGATCATGCCGATCCGCAATTTCAGGCAGGTCGCGAATTTCGCCGCCAAGGCCGGCGCGAGCGTGCCGCGCTGGGTCGCGGAGCGTTTCGAGGGACTCGACGAGGATCCCGAGACCCGCGCTCTCGTCGCCGCGACGACCGTCGTCGAGCAGGTGATGGGCCTCGCCCGCGCCGGCGTCGAGGACTTCCATTTCTACACCAATAACCGCGCCGATATGGTCTTCGCCATTTGCCATCTCCTCGGCGTTCGTCCCCTTCGCGAGAAAGTAGACGCATGACCCTCGACAAAGCTCACGGCCCGAAAATCCTGAAGGCGCTGGAGGAAGCGGCGGAGAGCCGCATCCTCATTCTCGACGGCGCCATGGGCACGATGATCCAGCGCCACAAATTCGAGGAGGCGGATTTCCGCGGGCCGCGCTTCAAGGACCACCCGAAGGATCTGCGCGGCAATAACGACCTGCTGATTTTGACGCAGCCGGACGCGATCAAGGCGATCCATACGCAATATCTCGAGGCCGGCGCCGACATCATCGAGACCAACACTTTCAGCGCCACGACCATCGCGCAGGCCGATTACGGCCTCGAATCCATCGTGTTCGAGCTGAATCGCGAAGGCGCGAAGCTCGCGCGCGCGGCCGCCGACGAGGTCGCGGCGAAGACGGGCGTGCGCCGCTTCGTCGCCGGCTCGATGGGTCCGACGAACCGCACCGCCTCGATCTCGCCCGACGTGTCGAATCCGGGCTACCGCGGCGTCACTTTCGACGAGCTGCGCGCGGCGTATAAAGAGCAGGCGCTCGGCCTCATCGCGGGCGGCGCCGACATCATGCTGGTCGAGACGATCTTCGACACGCTGAACGCCAAGGCCGCGATCTATGCGCTCGAAGACGCTTTCGAGGAAGTCGGCGCGCGTTTCCCGATCATGATCTCGGGCACGATCACCGATCTCTCGGGCCGCACGCTCTCAGGCCAGACGTCTGTGGCGTTTTGGCATTCGCTCGCCCATGCGAGACCCTTCTCCATCGGCTTCAACTGCGCGCTGGGCGCGCGCGAGATGCGTCAGCATATCGCCGAGATCGGTCGCGTGGCGGATACGCGCGTCTGCGCCTTCCCCAATGCCGGCCTGCCCAACGAATTCGGCCTCTATGACGAAAGCCCGGAATATATGGCGGAGCTCGTCGGCGAATTCGCCGCCGCCGGCCTCGTGAATATTCTCGGCGGCTGCTGCGGCACGACGCCCGACCATATCGGCGCCATCGCGCAGAAGGTGAAGGGCGTGAAGCCCCGCATCGTGCCGAAGATCGAGCCCATGCTGCGCCTCTCCGGCCTCGAGCCCTTCGCGCTCACGAAGGACATTCCCTTCGTCAATATCGGCGAGCGCACGAACGTCACGGGCTCGGCGAAGTTCCGCAAGCTCATCACCAATGGCGACTATACGGCGGCGCTCGACGTCGCGCGCGATCAGGTGGCGAACGGCGCGCAGATCATCGACGTCAATATGGACGAAGGCCTGCTCGATTCGCGGCAGGCGATGATCGACTTCCTGAACCTGCTCGCGGCGGAGCCCGATATCGCCCGCGTGCCGGTGATGGTCGACTCCTCCAAGTTCGAGGTGATCGAAGCGGGCCTCAAATGCCTTCAGGGCAAGGGCGTGGTGAACTCCATCTCGCTCAAGGAAGGCGAGGAGAAATTCATCGCCGACGCGCGGAAGGTGCGCCGCTACGGCGCGGCTGTCGTCGTCATGGCCTTCGACGAGGCGGGCCAGGCCGACACGCTCCGGCGCAAGACGGAAATCTGCGCGCGCGCGTACAAGATTCTCACCGAGGAGGTCGGCTTTCCGCCGCAGGACATCATCTTCGATCCGAATATTTTCGCCGTCGCGACGGGCATCGAGGAGCATGAGAATTACGGCGTCGACTTCATCGAGGCGACGCGCGTCATCAAGCGCGATCTGCCTTACGCCCATGTGTCGGGCGGCGTGTCGAACCTGTCCTTCTCCTTCCGCGGCAATGAGCCCGTGCGCGAGGCGATGCATTCGGTGTTCCTGTACCACGCCATTCAGGCGGGCATGGACATGGGCATCGTCAACGCCGGCCAGCTCGCGGTCTATGCCGAGATCGACCCGGAGCTGCGCGAGCTCTGCGAGGACGTGGTGCTGAACCGCCGCAAGGACGCGACGGAGCGTCTCGTCGAAGCGGCCGAGAAATACAAGGGCGCCGGCGCGAAGGCGCAGGAGAAGGACGCGGCCTGGCGCGAGGCGAGCGTCGAGAAGCGCCTCGAATATGCGCTCGTCAACGGCGTCACCGATTATGTCGAGGCGGACGTCGAGGAAGCGCGCCAGCGCTCGACGCGTCCGCTCGACGTCATCGAGGGCCCGCTGATGGCCGGCATGAATGTCGTCGGCGATCTCTTCGGACAGGGCAAGATGTTCCTGCCGCAGGTCGTGAAATCGGCGCGCGTGATGAAGCAGGCGGTGGCCTATCTTCTGCCCTTCATGGAGGCCGACAAGAGCGAGCGCTCGACGGCGGGCAAGATCCTGCTCGCGACGGTGAAGGGCGACGTGCACGACATCGGCAAGAACATTGTCGGCGTGGTGCTCGGCTGCAACAATTTCGAGGTGATCGATCTCGGCGTCATGACGCCCTGCGCGAAGATTCTCGAGACGGCGAAGAAAGAGAAGGTCGATCTCATCGGCCTCTCCGGCCTCATCACGCCGTCGCTGGACGAGATGTGCTTCGTCGCGGCGGAGCTCGAGCGCGAGGGGCTCGACACGCCGCTGCTCATCGGCGGCGCGACGACGAGCCGCGTGCATACGGCCGTGAAGATCAGCCCGAACTATCGCCGCGGCCAGGCGGTCTATGTGACGGACGCCAGCCGCGCGGTGGGCGTGGCGCAGGCGCTCGTCTCCGAGAAGACGCGCGGCGACTACATCGCCGAGACGCGCGCCGAATATGAGCGCGTCGCCGAGGCGCACGCCCGCGCGCAGGCCGACAAGCTGCGCGTCCCGCTCGCGCAGGCGCGCGCCAACGCCTACAAGATCGACTGGGCCGCATACGAACCGACCAGACCCGGCTTCATCGGCGCCCGCGTCTTTGGAAGCTACGACGTCGCGGAACTGGTCCCCTATATCGACTGGACGCCCTTCTTCCAGACCTGGGAGTTCAAGGGCCGCTATCCCGCGCTGCTCGACGATCCCGAGAAGGGCGAGGCCGCGCGCCGTCTCTTCGACGACGCGCAGGCCATGCTCAAGCGCATTGTAGAGGAGCGCTGGTTCACGCCCAAGGCCGTCATCGGCTTCTGGCCCGCGAACAGCGTGGGCGACGACATCGCGCTCTATACGGGCGAGTCGCGCAACGAGCGGCTCGCCACCTTCTTCACCCTGCGCCAGCAGCTCGGCAAGCGCGACGGCAGGGCGAATATCGCGCTCGCCGATTTCGTCGCGCCGAGGGAGAGCGGCAAGGCCGACTATGTCGGCGCCTTCGTCGTCACGGCCGGCGCGGAGGAGGAGAAGATTTCCGCCCGCTACGCCCGCGCCAATGACGATTACGGCTCGATCATGGTGAAGGCGCTCGCCGACCGCATCGCGGAAGCCTTCGCCGAGCGCATGCATGAGCGCGTGCGCCGCGAGTTCTGGGGCTATGCGAAGGACGAGGCCTTCTCGCCGCAGGAGCTGATCGCCGAGCCTTACGCCGGCGTCCGACCCGCGCCCGGCTATCCCGCGCAGCCCGATCACACCGAGAAGGCGACATTGTTCGATCTGCTCGGCGTCGAGAAGCGCACGGGCGTGAAGCTCACCGAGAGCTTCGCCATGACGCCGGCGGCGTCCGTCAGCGGCCTCTATATCGGCCATCCGCAGGCGCATTATTTCGGCGTCGCCAAGGTGGAGCGCGATCAGGTCGAGGATTACGCGGCGCGCAAGGGCATGTCAGTCGCTGAAGTCGAGCGCTGGCTCGCGCCGATCCTGAATTACGAGCCGGCGACGCTTGAAGCGGCGGAGTGATTGCATTCCCTCTCCCCGCTTGCGGGGAGAGGGTCAGGGTGAGGGGCGAGGCCGCATGTGCGACCTTGTCTGGCCTCCCACCGTGCCGTTTTTTTGCGTCGATCGCGCCTCTGTTCGCGGTGGACGCGCTCGCATGTGATCGGTAACTTCTTGCGCGATTACCCCTCGCCCTGCCCTCTCCCCGCGAGCGGGGAGAGGGGGTGAACTTGCAAGGCGCGCGCATATGTCTGCAAATACGGCCCGCACTTACCCGCTTTCCCTCGTCCCCTGGGCGCTCGTTTTCTGTCTCGCTTTTTATGCGCTCTACACGCTCGCCACAGCGCGCGGCGAGCCGGTCAACGCCATGTGGCTGGTCACGGCCGCCATCGGCGTCTACGCCATCGGCTATCGCTTCTATTCGCGCTTCATCGCCGACAAAGTGCTCGGCCTCGACGCCAGTCGCCGCACGCCCGCGCATCGGCGCAATGACGGGCTGGATTACGTTCCGACCGACAAATGGGTGCTCTTTGGCCATCATTTCGCGGCCATCGCCGGCGCCGGCCCGCTGGTCGGCCCCGTGCTCGCCGCGCAGATGGGTTATCTGCCGGGGACGCTCTGGCTGCTGACGGGCGTGATCTTCGCCGGCGCGGCGCAGGATTTTCTCGTCCTCTTCATCTCGACGCGCCGCGACGGGCGGTCGCTCGGCGATCTCATCAAGACCGAGATGGGCCATGTCCCCGGCGTCATCGCCATGGTCGGCATTCTCTCCATCATGATTATTCTTCTCGCCGTGCTGGCGCTCGTCGTCGTCAAGGCGCTGGCGGACAGCCCCTGGGGGGCTTTCACCGTCTTCGCGACGCTGCCCATCGCCGTCTTCATGGGCGTCTATGGCCGCTACATCCGGCCGGGCCGCATCGGCGAGATGTCGATCATCGGTTTCATGCTCCTGCTCGCGAGCATCGCCTTCGGCCGCACCGTCGCCGAGAGCGCGACCCTCGCGCCGCTCTTCGCCTATAAGGGCGAGACGCTCGCCTTCATGCTCATCGCCTATGGCTTCGTCGCCTCGGTGCTGCCCGTATGGCTGCTGCTCGCGCCGCGCGATTATCTCTCGACCTTCCTGAAAATCGGCACGATCCTGTCGCTGGCCCTCGGCATCTTCATCGTCTGGCCCGATCTCCAAATGCCGGCGGTCTCTCGCTTCATCGACGGCGCGGGGCCGGTCTTCGCGGGCAGCGTCTTCCCCTTCCTCTTCATCACCATCGCCTGCGGCGCCGTGTCCGGCTTCCATGCGCTCGTCTCGTCCGGCACCACGCCGAAAATGATCGCGGACGAGACGCAGACGCGCTTCATCGGCTACGGCGCCATGCTGATGGAGAGCTTCGTCGCCATCATGGCGCTGATCGCCGCGAGCGTGCTCGAGCCCGGCGTCTATTTCGCCATGAACAGCGCGCCCGCCGTCATCGGCGCGACGCCGGACGCCGCCGCGACCGCCATCTCCGCATGGGGCTTCGCGGTGACGCCGGAGACGCTTCAAGGCGTCGCCCATGACGTCGGCGAGAAGACCATTCTCTCGCGCACCGGCGGCGCGCCGACGCTCGCGGTCGGCATGGCGCATATCCTCTCCAAGGTCATTGGGGGGGGCGACCGCCATGTCCTTCTGGTATCACTTCGCCATCCTGTTCGAGGCGCTCTTCATCCTGACGACGATCGACGCCGGCACGCGCGTCGCGCGCTTCATGATCCAGGACCTCGTCGGCGCCTTTTTTCCGGCCTTCGGCAATACGCGGGCCTGGGGGCCGAATCTCGCCGCCACCGCCATCGCCGTCACGGGCTGGGGCTATTTCCTCTATCAGGGCGTGATCGACCCCTTGGGCGGCATCAACACGCTCTGGCCCTTGTTCGGCATCGCCAACCAGATGCTCGCGGCCATGGCGCTGACGCTCTGCACCGTCGTGCTCTTCCGGATGAAGCGCGAGCGCTACGCCTTCGTGGCGATCGCGCCGACGACATGGCTCTATATTTGCACGCTGACGGCGGGGCTCGAAAAAATCTTCCACGACGATCCGAAGATCGGCTTCCTCGCCCATGCGAAAATCTTCGCGGACGCCGCGGACAAGAACAGGATTCTCGCGCCGGCGAAGACGCTCGAAGAAATGCATCGCGTGATCTTCAACGATTATGTCGATGCGAGCCTCTGCGCGATCTATATCGCGCTCGTTCTGTCCATCCTCGGCTTCGCGATCCGTTCCATCCGCGCCGCGCGCGCGTGCGAGACCGTCACCACGCGGGAGAGCGAGGATGAATTGCTGCCCGCCCGCGCTTGATCTGCGAAAGCTCGCGGCGAAGCTGCGCGACGGCGCGCGGCTGATGGTCGGACAGGGCGATTACGACGCCTATCTCGCCCATATGAAGGCGAAGCACGGCGGCGCGGGCGCCATGACGCGCGAGGAATTTTTCCGCGCCCGCGAGAACGCGCGTTTCGGCGGGGCCGCGGAACGCGCGTTTCGCTGCTGCTGATTATTGCTGGAACGGAATCGTCCGCCCCGGCTGGCGCGCCTGGTCGCGGGTGTAGGAGACGCCGTGGACCTTCACGCCATTGCCGTCGACAAGCGTGATGATCCCGCCCTTGTTTGACAAGACGACCGGCGCCTTGACCTCGACCACCGGGACGGAAGCCGAAAATCTTGTCGGCCTTCGTCTCCGGCCCCAGCTTTCGCCAAAGGCGTAGAGGATCGAGTCCTCGTCCGTCTCTTCGTCCGATGTGGCGACGATACAACGATCGAAGCGTTCGGTGAATGCAGTTCATTGTGTCGTTGACAAGACAAGGGGCGTTTCGATAAGCAATGCTTATGCGGCAAAATTCACTAAAATGGCGGAATTTCATGCACGCGCCCGTCGCGCGCGCCGCCATCGCCATATTGTTTTTCGCCGCGCTTCTCATTGCTCAAACCGGCAGCGCCCATAAGGGCTTATCCAGCGACCTCGTGGAGGCTTCGGCGCCGGCCGCCAGCGTCGTCTGCAAGGCGGATATAGGCGACCATCGGAAATCGCCACACCCCTATCAGCATCATCATTGCGGCGCCTGCATACTCGGCGAGAAGGACGATGGAATCGACGCGGCGGCGCTGCTGACCGTTTTGATTGCCGTGCTTGTCCCGCAGTCCGAGACAAGCGCGCCATGGCTCGGCGGTCGGAACGCGCTTCCGCCGAAGGCCACGAGGTTCAGCGCCTGGTCTTCCCGAGCGCCGCCGCTCTTCTTCTCCTGACAGACTGAGCGCAGCCCCTATCCGTCGGGTCTGCTCCCCTTTCGTCTTGCGTTCGCGATCTCCGCGAGCGGGGAGAAGAAGACATGCGTGCATTTTTTATTTTCATCGGCGTCGCCACGACGATTGCGACGCTGGGCGGCGCGCGCGCCGAGCCGAATAGCCATCAAACTGGAAAGCAGAGCGTCGCGATACGTTTCGCGCTCGCGGCCGGAAAGCAGCCGGCGGAATGCGGCCGCGACATTCATGGTTTGGGAACCGGCGGAAAGGCCGCGCAACTGCATGACGCGCGCCTTTACGTGTCGGACGTCGCGCTGATCGACGGCGCCGGCCGCGAGACGCCCGTCGAGCTCGAACAGAACGAATGGCAATACGCCAGCGTCGCTCTGCTCGATTTCGAGAACAAGACCGGCAAATGCGTGGGGACGGAAAGCGTCAACGACACGATCAGGGGCGTCGCGCCGACCGGCCGTTACAAGGGCGTGAGCTTCGTCGTCGGTGCGCCCAGCCTTGCAAAGGGGCCGGACGGAAACGAAGTCGTTCTCAATCATTCGAATTTCGCGACGGCCCCGGCGCCGCTGGATCTTCAGTCGATGAGCTGGAACTGGCAGGGCGGGCGCAAATTCATCAAGATCGAACTCGATCCGGAGGGCGGCGTCACCCGGCCGCCGCCGCCCCCGCGGCCGACGCCGCCCAATGCGGGCGCTTCCGCCCCTTCGACCGACAAGCCGGACGCGCCGGCGATGGCCGACGCGCCCAAGGCCGCGCCCTTGCGCGTCAATGACGACGGCACGATCACCGTCGCCACATGGATGCTTCATCTCGGCTCGACGGGCTGCCGGGGCGACGCCGTAAAGGGCGAGATCACCTCCTGCGCGAGCCCAAATCGCATCCCCGTGCGGTTCTCCTCCTTCTCGCCGGCGCGCCAGAAAATCGTTCTCGATCTCGAAGCGCTCTTCGCCGGGATCGATCTCGGCCGAGACAAAGGATTTTCGACGGGCTGCATGAGCGGTCCGGGAGACCCCGAATGCGTCCCGATGTTCGAGAATCTCGGCCTGCGTCTGAAGGAGACCGCGCCCGACGCGAATGATTCCGGCAAGCCGTCCGGCGTCGCGACGAAGATCTTTCGCGTGGAGGGCCTGAAATGAAACCGCGCGCTTCCCTTCTCGCTCTTTTGTCCTTGACGTTGTTTGCGACGGCCGCGCAAAGCGAGCCGCCTCAAGGCGCGGCCGCCTGGCGCTGGACATTGCCGGATTTTCTGCCGCCGCCCCGCGAGCCGGCCGACAACCCAATGTCCGAGGCGCGCTTTCAGCTCGGGCGGAAATTATTCTACGACGCGCGCCTGTCGGGCAATGGCAAGGAAAGCTGCGCGAGCTGCCATTTGCAGAAGCTCGCCTTCACGGACGGGCGCGCCGTCGCTATCGGCGCCACCGGCCAAACGACGCCGCGCAACTCGCCAAGCGTCGCCAACGCCGCCTGGCGCGCGACATTGACCTGGGCGAATCCGGCCTTGGTGACGCTCGAGCGGCAGATGGAAAATCCGTTGTTCGGCGAGGACCCCATCGAGATGGGCGTCAACGACGATAATCGCGCGGAGATCCTCGCGCGTTTCGAAGCCGATCCGGGCTATCGGTTGGAGTTCGCGCAAGCCTTTCCAAAAGAGGCGAAGCCGATCAGCTTCGGAAACGTGATCAAGGCGATCGCCGCCTTCGAGCGCGGCGTGGTCTCGGCGTCCTCGAAATATGATCTCTATCTTCTGGGGAAAGCCAGTCTTTCACCCGAGGAAACGCGCGGCAAGGATTTGTTCTTCGGCGAGAAGGCGGAGTGCCATCATTGCCATGGCAGCGTCAATTTCGACGATCAATTCTATCACGCGAAGACGCGGGAAATAGAGACGCCCTTTCACAATACGGGCCTCTACGACCTCGACGGAAAGGGCGGCTATCCCGCGCCCAATCGCGGGGTTTTCGAGAACAGCCACAAGCCGGAGGATATGGGTGCGTTCCGCGCGCCCAGCCTGCGCAACATCGCCGTGACGGCGCCTTACATGCATGACGGCAGCGTGGCGACGCTCGAGGAAGTGATCGACATCTACGCCGCAGGCGGGCGCAATGTCTCGAACGGCCCTCTCAAGGGAGACGGACGACGCAATCCCAATAAAAGCGCCCTGATCGTTCCGATCGAGCTCACCGCGCAGGAGAAGAGCGATCTGATCGCCTTTCTCAAAACGCTTACGGACGAGACGCTGCTGACGTCGCCTCGTTTTGCCGATCCTTGGGCCGCCGCCGCAACCTCAGCGAACAGCCCGAGCGGGATTCAATCCAAATAACTGCAAACCCCTTTCAAGAAAGAACTACCATGTTTCTGCAAGCGACCCTGACGCGCGGCGTTTCCGCCTGCGCCATCACCCTCGTTTTGGCCGCCTCCAGCGCAAATGCGCAGCAGACCCTGCCCCGCATCGAGATCGGCGGCGGGCGCCGCGACGCCGGCGCGCGCACTCCCAGCCGGCCAGCCGCGCCCGTCGTCGCGACGTCCTCCGCCCAGCCCGTCGCTCAATCCGTCGCGCCCGGATTTAGCGCCGCTCGCGCCAAACTGCCGATCTATCGCGATCCTCCGGGGCAGAGCTTTACGACGGTGTCCGGCGGCTTTCTCCGCACCACTCCGATGGCGACGGTGCAAGAAATGCTGCGATACAGCCCGGGCGTCTCCTTCAGTCAGGGCCTGACGCCGCGCGATCTGATCGTCTCCATTCGCGGCTCCGGCAACCGGCTGTCCAATGGCGTCCGCAACATTCAGATGTTCGACGACGGCTTTCCGATCGTGACCTCCGACGGGAACAGTCGCACGGACATGCTCGATCCGCACGCTTATGGCGCCGTCGATATTTATCGCGGTCCTTCATCCGCCATGTTCAGCAATCACGCCTTGGGCGGCGCGATCAACTATCGCACCCGCAGCGGCGCGGAAATCGACGGCGTGGAAACCGGCTCGGAATTCGGCAGCTTCGGCTACATCAACAATTTCGCCAATGCCGGGAAAAAGCTCGGCGCCTTCGATCTCGCCCTCTTCGCTTCCGACATGCGCGGAGACGGCCATATATTGCATAGCGCCTATAATTATCAGACCGCCAATTTTCGGGGAAGCTGGGCGCCGACCGAGTCGGACAGATTCACGCTGAAATACATTTTCAACAACACCTTTTCGCAGATCGCACAAGCGTCTCCGATCCTGAGATACTATCTCAATCCCTTCCAGTTCGGCTGCGAAATCGCGACTGCGAACAACCCTTATTGCGCGAACATCCAGCAGCCAGGAAACGGCGTCTCGGGCGCCTTGGTTCCACAAAGCTTCTCTCAACTCGGCGCGCACCAGCATCTGAACCGCCACATCGCGGGGCTGAGATGGGAGCATGATTTCGACAATGCGACGACGCTGCGGACTCAGGTCACCTACAACTATCTCGATTACATCAACGGCACGGTCATTCCTCCGCGCTTTTCCTTCGGCGGACCGGTGCAGGTGCGCGGACCCGCGGTCGGCCTCAACGTGACGACGGACGTCACGAAGCACGGCGCGCTGTTCGGCTTTCCCGCCACGCATTTCCTTGGCTTTTTCTACGACAACACCAAAGCCACGAATCCTTCTTTCGTGCAGGTTCCGAATGTATGGAACTGGGGCATGCCGGGCGGCGCGGCCGGCAAGGTCGATTCCTATCATTCGAATATCGGACTCCGCGCGCGAGAAGAGATCGCGCTCGCCGACGGCTTGACGGGCGTCATCGGCTTCAGCTCGAACTGGAACAGGGTCTGGGGCGTCAACACCGTCTATACCTACAATGCTGCAAGCCGATTGACGCTTCCCTATCAGGTCGCTCTCGATCGGGAGTTCTGGAATACGGCGCCGGAGGCATCGCTTACCTATCGTTACAACCCGGAATGGCAGTTCCGCGTTCGCTATGCGGCGGGCTATGGAACGCCGAATTTCACGACGCTCACGACAAATTCCACGGGAAATGTCGCGACGGCCAACACGACTCTCAAGCCGCAAACCAATATGGGCGTCGATGTCGGCGTCGACTGGACGCCGAGCCCCGACGTCACCGTCAGCCTGACGGGCTTCAACGAATGGTACCGCAATGAAATTCTCACGCTCTCGACCGGCGCGCCGCTTCTCGTCAATTATTCGCTGAACATTCCCGCGGCGATCCATCGCGGCCTCGAGCTCAACGCCAATTGGCGGCCTTTCGAGGGCGCGGCTCTGACGGCGGTCTATTCGCTCAACAGTCAGTACATCACCGAAATGATGGAGGGGCTGCCGTCAGGCTCCGCGCCATCCGTCTATCTCAACCGCAGCGGCAAGAAAATTCCCAACGTGGCGCCGCACACGATCACGACGCGGGCCAGCTATGACATCCCGCACGGCGCCTACAAAGGTCTCGGCGCCTTCGTCGAATATGTCTTCAAAAGCGCCTACACGCTCGACGCCGCGAACCTGTCCAGCGTTCCCGGCTACGGGCTCGTGAACCTGAACCTGCATTACAATCGGGACGTCGAAAACTTCTATTTCAGGAACATCGAGGTCTATCTCAGCCTCAACAACGTCTTCGACCGCCGATACATGGCCGCGACATTCATCATGCCGAACACGCTGACGGGCGGAATAGAGACGCCCGCCGCCATTTTGGCCAATACGGGCGGCGGCGTCTATGCCGGGCAACCGCGCGCGGTGATCGGCGGCATGAAATTGAAATTCTAGATCGAACGCCCTCCAAGGCCACAGAACCAAAATCTATTGACCGACAATGTCGGGAATCCTCGATTCCCGATATTTCACTTTGTCGTGCATGGCCGCCCAATCGCAGCGTGATCTGGCGGCGCGGGCGATGATAAGATGCGCCCGCTTTCATAAACAAGCGGCGCCGCGGGCGCTTTCAAGGCGAGGCGATGGAAAAGGGCGGCGATCTTCAGGCGCTCGCGGCGCTGCTCGACTGGTATGTCGAGAGCGGCGTCGACCTCGCGCTCGACGACGCGCCGCATGATCGCTACGCCGAGAGCGCGCGGGCGGTTTCCGCGCCGGCGCAAATAGTTGCGGCGCCGCTCGCGCGGGAAGAGGCGCCGGCGGCGCTCAGACGAGCCAAGGTCAGTGTTATAACCTTACTAAGATCGCTACCAATTGGATGTCTT
>Ga0123399_1042791_pt1 | contig 13851 bp, 9 predicted proteins | sample T5LHNH4metaT_FD_89927 | JGI IMG/M metagenome (GOLD analysis project Ga0123399, IMG submission 89927) | Methane-oxidizing artificial microbial communities from Washington, USA to study methane cycling - T5-LHNH4 metaT (Metagenome... | ecosystem: Engineered > Modeled > Simulated communities... | reverse complement strand
GTGCTCTTCGTGCCTTCGTGGTGAGTTTTTTAATTTTGTTTAAAAAACGAATACTTTCACAGTCTCTAGAGCTTGGGAACGAGCGATCTGGCGGACGGCGCTCTCTCTATATATTATCTTCAACCACGGCAACGGCTACACCGTTTAAAGCCGTTTTCGGCACGATCAATCTGCCGCGGGCGCCGGCAATCAACGCGCAGGGCTCACAGACTCCAGGCAAGCCCACATTCTGCTGCACCCAATCCGAGGCTTTGGTTACCCAGGGCCTTGCCGCCACTGTTGCGCTTGCCAATACGCGTAGCGGCAAATCGTGCAGTTCGCAAAAATCCAGCAAGCCCGGTTCGTTTGCCTTCAAGTCTATAGTCACTATTTCGCGCACTTCGTTTAACTGCCGACCACCCAATGCCTGTTTCACGGCCGCGGCGATTTGTCCGGCAGTGACACCTTTGCGGCAACCTATACCGACGACCAAAGGCTTCAAGGCTTCGGTCGCCGTAGTAATGACCGGTACCGCACCGGTTACATTGGCGACGCGATAAGCCAAACGGTTGGCGCCGCCTTCATGTCCTGCCAGCAGCGACACCGCGAACCGTCCCGCTTCGTCCAGCACCACGACGGCCGGATCGCTATGTTTATCCTGCGCCAAACCCTCGAGAAAGCGCACCGCGATGCCGCTGGCCGCTATCATGATCCACTGCGACTGCTGGCGATAAGCGGCGGCAAACTGCTCTTTCTGGGGTGTGGCGGTATCGAGCCACGGCCGATACAGCACGCCGCCAAGCCGTTCTTGCAGGGCTAAAGCCAAGGCTTCGCTTTCCGGCCTTACCAGCCAGATGCCGCAATCAGTCATGCTGCGGCCTTTATCGTACATAGCAATTTAAGCGGAAAATTCATATATTCAATAAAAGATTAATTCACCACGAAGACACGAACGACTGCATGGACAGGAAATGATCCAGTCATTTCCCTGCATTTCCCACATCCCTGTAGGTTATGCAGGAGGTAGAGCAATGCAGGAGCAATTGCCGGGAACACGAAGGTTCTACTTCTTTCTTCGTGCCTTCGTGGTGAAATGTTTTAAGTTGATGACGACTTTTTCTTTTTCACGACGCGGAAGATATGCGTGAAGTCCTTGGAATACAGACTGGATTCGGTTTGTTCTTCGCGCCCCAAAGCTTTGCCCACCAATAACATCGTGGTTAGATTCCACTCGCTTTTCTTGGTTTCTTTAAGGATGACGCCCAAGGTGCCCTGGTAAGACCGCTCTTCCGGCCAGGTCGCCCGATAGACCAGCGCCACCGGCGTGTCGTCCGGGTAATGCAGGCGCAGGTCGGCGACTATTTTTTTCAAATGCGGCCCGGACAGGAAGATGCACATCGTCGCTTGGTGTTCAGCCAGCCGTGCAATCGATTCCAGTTCCGGCACGGCGGAGGCGCGGCCCGAAACCCGTGTCAGGATCACGGTTTGCGAGACTTCCGGCTTGGTCAGCTCGGCCTTAATGGATGCCGCCGCCGAAGTGAACGAGGACACTCCCGGTACAATTTCGTAGTCTATGTTCAGCCCATCTAGCCTGCGCATTTGCTCGGCGGTCGCGCCGTAAATGGCCGGGTCTCCGGAATGCAAACGGGCTACATCGTAATCATTCTCTTGTGCTCGACGGTAGCAGGCTTCCTGTTGTTCAAGGTCAAGCGTGGCTGTGTCGATCAGTTCGGCATCTGCCCGGCAGTGCTGCAACATGTCGGTAGGCACCAATGATCCGGCGTACAGCACCATGCTGACCCGGCCGAGAATATTCGCGCCGCGCAATGTGATCAGATCGGAAGCGCCGGGGCCTGCGCCGATAAAATAAACTTTCATGCGTGTCTTCTCTCTCTGGGTGTTTTGCGGATTAATAAAGTAGCGAGATAACCCATCGCCGAGGTGGCGCATAAATCGCTGACATCGTCGGTCAGCATTTCGTCGTCCAAGCCTATGCGACGGGCAAAAGCGCAGTGCTCGGCGATGCCCATGTCACGGAGCAGGGTCAGCACCCAGGGCAGGCGCGCGCCGATCTTCATCAGCACGACAATGTCGTGGCTTTCGATGTCCTGCCGCAATGCCGCCGCATCTTCGGGGCAGGGCAAAATTAAGGTGCGCTCCTTGCCCACACCCAGCGGCCAGCCCATCGCCGAGGCCGCAGCCGCATAGCTGGTAATGCCGGGGAAGGTGCGCTGCGGCAGATCCGGCAAATACTCGCGCAAAGCGGCCAATATATAGCCGTAAGTGGAGTAGGTGAGGCTGTCGCCTATGGTCAGGTAAGCCACGTTTAAACCTGCGCGCAAATCGACGGCGATGGTTTCCGCCAGTTGCGCGTAATGCTCGCTCAATACCGTGCGGTCAGGGTCCATAGTGAATTCGATTTCACGTATCCGTTCCTGAGCGATGTCGATGCCTGCTAAACATTGCAAGGCCACCGAGGTTTCCGAGCTATGCGCACGGGGGGCATAAATAATGTCGGCCTGTTGCAGCGCTTCGACCGCCGCTAGCGGAATGTAACCCGCAGGTCCCGGCCCCACGCCAATACCCCAGAATGTACCCAGCAAACTCATATAGCTCTTCTCATAAAAATTTAAGTGTCATCTCGTTTTCACACGCAGTGCCGAGAACGGTCATGGTTGTGGGGGCGACTTTAGTCGCCCAGTCAGTAATAATCTAACCGCTCAATGGCGACTAAAGTCGCCCCCACAGCAGCAGTTATTTTCAATCGGCCCCCAAGTTATCCCCTTGTAAATTAAATAGCCGTACTTCAACCTTTTTCACGGCAGGTACGCGTTGATGAACAAGCGCGGCGATGCGCTGTTCGATGTCTATCCACAACGCCTGTGCGCCGGTTTCGTTCTTTAATCTTTCCATTGCGGCTTCCACTGTGTTTGCCTGTCCCAGTTCTTGTACCAGACGGCTGTCAAATCCTCGTTCTCCCGCCACCCGGGCGACAACGCTCATGGCCATGTCGCTCCTGCTGGAGTGCGTATCCCATACGTTGTCCAGCACTTTGGCAAGTTTGCCCGGGTGCCCCAATAACCACAATACATCCAGATGGCGTTGTTGTTCAGCCAATGCCTGCTGTAAAAAATCTAACGCATCGCCAAGAAAATTGGCGATCTGCACCGAGCGCTGTTCGGGTAATCCCAGCGCCTCTTTGGCATAAGTGCGACCGATTTTCCCCGGCAGCAAAGCGATGCTGTTTATATCGTCGCCCCCCAAAGCGACGCGTACATAAACCTCAATCGAGGCAATCCAGGATGCCAGCGACAAAGGCTCGACTATGCCTGAAGTGCCGAGTATCGAGATGCCGCCGACTATGCCGAGTCTCGGGTTGAAGGTCTTTTTGGCAATCGTTTCGCCGTTGATACAACCTATGATCAGGTCGAAGCCTTGGTCTTTACTATCGGACACCTCGACGACCGCATGCCGCATCATCTTGCGCGGCGTTGGGTTAATTGCAGGCTCACCTACCGCTACGCGCAAGCCGGGTTGAGTCGCAGTGCCGACGCCGTTTCCGGCGAAAAAGCGTAGCTGTCCTTCATTGTTTCTTCGCACTTCGGCAAAGAGGGTGGCTCCGTGCGTGTTATCCGGGTCATCGCCGCCGTCTTTCAGCACTTCGGCTCGTGCTGTGTGTTCGTCCAGCCAACGACAGTCCTGAATCGGTACGATCAGGTAATGCGTATCGTCAGCCAATGTTATTTGTACCTGGGTGCGGCGCTCGCTGTGCAGAAGCAGATAGAGCGCGGCTTTAACCGCCGCCGTGGCGCAGCTGCCCGTGGTGCGCCCGCGTCGCAAGCCGTTCGGCGCGAGGATGCTGAGATCGAATTCTTTAAGCTCCGATTGAATCATACTCGGTACAGCAGTTAAAAAAATGGAACGCAGATGACGCAGATTATTAAGATTAAATAAGATTTCATTGAATCATCGGGGTTCATCATATTTATCTGCGTCATCTGCGTTCCATCGCAATTGCTGAGCCATACTCAGCGAGTTGATTCACCGCGTCGATCATCAAGCCGTTGACCACGGTCGCCGCCCAGGGCGAACCGCCGCGCGTGCCGCTGTTGGTGATGCGAGGCACTTGCAGGCAGCGTTTTAATTCCGCTTTCGACTCGCAGGTGCCGACAAAGCCGACCGGCAAGCCGATCACCAGTTGCGGCCGCCAGCCGTGTTCGCGGATCAAGCGCACCGCTTCCCTGATCGCAGTCGGCGCATCGCCTATCGACAGCACGATGTCGTTACCGAATTTTTCAAAAGCGCGTCGTATTCCGGCCGCGGAACGGGTGATGCCCTGCGTTTGCGCCATCAGCATAGTCTCGTGATCATGCACCCCGCACCAGGTTTCGATGCCGAGCTGTTCGAGCAGCGCGCGCTTGAGTCCGGTCTGCACCATGGTCACGTCGGTCACTACACGCTTGCAGCGCAACAAGGCACGGATGCCCGTTTCGACTGCGCCCGCCGAAAAATAAATGTCGTCGACGGCGTTAAAGTCGCCGCTGGTATGCACCAGCCGTTGCAGCACGGTCAGATGCGCCTCGGGAAAAACCGACCAGTCGCGCCCGGCGGCGATGATGCGGAAGCTTTCGGCTTCTATCGGATGCGGCACGTAAGGGGCGAATTCTGTTGCGGTTTCATCCACAGCGGCTTTTTCGAACAGACCGCGAACTTGAAGATGATGTGGACGTTGCGGCTCGCCGACCTGCTGCTCAAAGCCGACGATTTGTACCCGGTATTTGCACAGCGAGCAGTTCATCTCCGCACGGCCTTCGACGGCTTCTTGCGCCCTGGAAATCAGCACATCGGCGACGTTCGGATGCACGCCGAGATAACTAGCCTTGAGCACTTCCAGTTCAGGCTCGCGTTCTTGCATGGCATCGGCAGCTTCATAAATACGCTTGACCAAGATGCCGTCGAACAGGAAAAACGGCACCACGATCAATCGTGCATATCCCAGTTGAGCTACGGCACGCAGGCCGTCGGCAACCAACGGTTTGGCCGTGCCGGAATAACACACGTAAGACGCGCCAAAGCCCATGCCTTCTTCGATCATGCGCGCGAATTTGGCGACTTCGCCATTGGCATCGGGGTCGGTGGTGCCGCGACCGACCAGCACCAGGCAGGTGTCGGCACGGCGCACAGTCTTGGAGGATGCCGATTCGGCCTCGACGATGCGCTGCTGAACGACTTGCAGCAACATCGGATGCAAGCCCATCGGCGCACCGAAATGAAAATCGACGTCGGGATGTACGCGAGCCGAGGTCAGCAGTTCGCTGGGCAGGTCGTTTTTGGCATGAGTTGCCGCGAGTAAGATGCCGGGCACCATGACGATTTGTTTGGCATCGGCGTTCAATTGATCGGCAATGGCCTGATCGATAGTCGGACTGGCAAACTCCAGGTAGCCGTGACTGACCACATGCTGCGGCGCGCGCTCCCTGACCAGTTCAACCAGCAGCTCGAATTCCCGGATGCCGTCGGCATCGCGGCTGCCGTGACCTGCGATAACGATGCCGAATTGTTGGTTTGTTTCAGCCTGCATTCGGTAACGGCTCCATTGCGGGTTCAATCTGGCTGGACATAGGGCTGCGAGTGCGGATCAGCATGATGCTCATGTCGCTGAATTCCTGTGTCGCACAGTCGGCGAGCGTGCCGTGCCATTCCGCTTCCGAGCGGGTCAGGTTTTCCCATACTTCGGTCGGATGGTCGGGCGATACGCCTTGCTCCAACAGGTAAGCTGCGATATGGCGCGGCATGAATGAGCGCGCTTCGTCCCATGGGCAGGGGATCACAATCGCGTTGCGCTGGTCTTGCAACACATGCACCAGATGTTGCTTAAACGGGGTTAGGTCGCCGCGACGGTGGAAGGTGATAAATGTGGTTTCGTCGAAACAGACCTTGGCACGCGATGCGAGTATCTGCGCCGAAGAGATGCCCGGCACGGTTTCCACCGGATGGCCGCAAGCGCGCTCGACCCGTTCCAGGTACTGGAAGCCGCTGAAATGGATGTCGCCCATGAACACCACGACGCAGTTTTTGCCCGCATGGTGTTCAATCGCCACCTTCGCCAACTGCTCGGTTTGGTCGCGATAATTCATCAGCACGGTTTGCGCGGTAGCGGGAATCAGGCTTTGCACGACATTAATAACGGCATCGAATCCGGCTACCACGTCGGCGTTGCGGATCAGTTCCGCGCCGCGCTGGGTCAGATAACCGACATCGCCGGGGCCTGCGCCTATACAGATAATCATAATTGTTCCTTGCTATATAAAAACTTTTCACCACGAAGACACGAAGAAATAAAACTTCGTGTTCTTCGTGTCTTCGTGGTGAATAAAATATTTTTTAATCAACTTTATGCTCACTTAATACATCCACGTATCGTAAGCGCAAGGTTTTCTGCCGATAATTCTTCCAACGTCAGGTATTCGGCACCCAACGCCTGTGCCAATTGCCGGGCTCTGCCTAAACGTAAATAGCCGGTTTCGGTATCGAGCACCAGGGCGGGTACGCCGCGTTCGGCCAGTAATTCGGCAAATCTTAGCGACTCCTGCCAGGGATCGTTGCCATCGGTCAGCGCAACATTGGCCTTGCCGTCGCTAAGCAGCACCAGCAACGGCGGCATCCCGGTTTTCTCCAGCGTTTCCAGTGCCACAGACAGCGCATGAGGCAAGGGCGTACGGCCTCCGGTAGGCAGTTCGCGCAGGTTCTGTTCGGCAAGATCGACGCTGCGGGTGGGCGACAGCAATAACTGTGCGGATTCGCCGCGAAAGCTGATCACCGCGACGTCGTCACGCTGCTGGTAGGCATCGGTAAGTAACGATAACACCGCGCCTTTGACCGCTTCCATGCGCCGCTGCGCCGCCATGGAGCCGGAGGCGTCGACGACAAACAAGATCAGGTTGGCGTTTTTGCCTACGCGGATTTGTTGATGCAAGTCGCTTTTCGTCACCTGGAAATCGTCGGCACCTCTGAGCGCCGCACTGCGCAATGTCGCGCCGACGGCGAGACTGCTTGGATTTTGGTCCTGCACGACTCGCACGACACGGCCGCGCGGCGCATCTTGTGCAGTGCTGCGCTTGCCGGAGGCGTACCGGTTGGAAATCGTATCGACTTCTATTTTTCGTATGTTACCGGCAGATGCGGCGGCGAAGACTTGTTGGTCTTGCGACTCGCCGTCATCTTGATTGTTTTCCTGCTCGGTATCTTCAGCACCGGATTCGCCTTCACCAGGCGGCTGCAACGCCTGTTGCATCAGCTCATCGAGCTGGTCTTGATCCAGCCCCGGTTGCTCGAACGGTTTGCGTCTGCGTCGGTGCGGCAACACCAGTTCCGCCGCGCCGCGCACATCTTCCGGCGTTACCTGCGCCCGGCCGTCGAGCGCCGCTAGTGCGCGCGCCGCTTTGTGCATGACGATGTCGGCTCGAAGGCTGGCTACCTCGAATTCGCAACATAAGTGGCTGATCAGGTCGAGCAGCGCGTCATCCAATGTTACTTTGGGAAGCAACAGTTGCGTGGTGGTGAGTTGATGGCGCAATGCCTGTTGTTCGTGCATCCAGGCCGCAGCGTAAGCGCTAGGATTGGCCTCGAAGGCGATACGGCGGCGCACGACTTCGGAGCGCAAAACCTTGTCGCGCGGCGCGGTCACTTCAACCATCAGGCCGAAGCGATCCAGCAATTGCGGGCGCAAATCGCCTTCTTCCAGATTCATCGTGCCGAGTAGCGTAAAGCGGGCAGGGTGGGTGACTGACAAGCCTTCGCGTTGCACCGCGTTAACGCCCATCGCCGCCGCATCCAGCAGCACATCGACCAGATGATCGGGCAGCAGGTTGACTTCGTCGATATAGAGTATGCCCCGGTGCGCCGCAGCCAGTAAGCCGGGCTTGAAAACACGCTGTCCGCCTTTAAGCGCCTGCTCCAAATCCAGGGTGCCGATAACGCGGTCTTCGGTAGCTCCCAGCGGCAAGGTGATGAAAGGCACGGGCTGTGGGCGCGAATTTATTCGCGCTGCCGTTAAAAGCGCGAATGAATTCGCGCCCACAGGATTACATGTTTCGCAGTGCTGATAGGGCACGCCGGGAGCGCAATTAAATGCGCACCCATCAACCCGTTCGATCAGCGGCAGGATGTCGGTCAGAGCCCGTGCCGCAGTGCTTTTTGCTGTGCCTTTGTCGCCGCGGATCAGCACGCCGCCCAGCGACGGATCGACGGCGCACAATAGCAACGCAGTCTTGAGCTGGGTTTGTTCGACGATGGCCGAAAAAGGGAAACTCGCGCGGTGCATCATGCCCCGCGCGGTGTTTCGCCGCGCGCCTCCAACAGAGTTTCGCTATGCAGGTATAAATCTTGTAAGGCATCCAGCGTTTGCTGCTTTGGTTCGGCCCACATGCCGCGGCTGGCGGCTTCCAGCAGGCGCTCGGCTATGGCGTTTTGCGCCCACGGGTTGGCTTGTTCCAGAAAGCGTTGCATCTCCGGGTCCATCGCGTAGGTTTCGGCGACTTGCTCATACATCCAATCGTCCATCACCTGGGCGGTGGCGTCGTACCCGAAAAGATAATCGACGGTCGCGGTCAGCTCTAATCCGCCTTTGTAGCCATGACGGCGGATGCTGTCCAGCCATTTCGGATTGACCACGCGGGAGCGGAATACGCGCAAGGTCTCTTCCTTCAAATCGCGCACTTGCGCCCGTGACGGATCGTGGCTGTCGCCGAAATACTTGCGCGGCTGTGATCCGGTCAGGGCCCTGATCGTGGCGATCATGCCGCCGTGAAATTGCAGGTAATCGTCGCTGTCGAAAATGTCGTGTTCGCGGTTGTCCTGGTTGTGCAGCGCCACCTGAACGCCGGACAGGCGGGTGCGGAACGCGTCGCGCTGGTCGTTGCCCTGCTGGCTGCGCCCATAGGCATAGCCGCCCCAGTTGACATAGGCTTCGGCAAAATCGGCATCGGCCTGCCAGTTTTTTTCCTGGATCAGCGGCAAGATGCCCGCACCGTAACTGCCGGGTTTTGCGCCGAAGATACGGAAGGCGGCGCGCTGCGAAGCCTCATCTTCGGTCAGGCCTTGGCCTATCCATTCGCCCAGTTCGGCAAGATAGTGTTTGCGGACGAAGTTTTGCGATAGCGGTTCGTCCAGCGCAATGACGGCGTTGACAGCATCGTCAATTAAATCGATCAGTTGCGGGAAAGCATCGCGGAAAAAACCGCTGATGCGGGTCGTGACATCGATACGCGGGCGTTTTAATTCATCCAGCGGGATGACTTCAACGCCGGTCAAGCGGCGGTTTTCAGTCTGCCACACCGGACGCACACCGAGCAGCGCTAAAATTTGCGCCACATCGTCGCCGTGGGTGCGCATCGCGCTGGTGCCCCAGATGCTGATAGCGACGCTCTCGGGATAATCGCCGGTTTCGCGAACATAGCGCGACAGCACTTCATGGGCTAGTTGCTGGCCGACTCGCCAAGCCGATTGGGACGGTACGCTGCGCGGATCGACGGAGTAAAAATTGCGCCCCGTCGGCAGGATGCTGGCCATGCCGCGAGTCGGCGACCCGCTGGGACCGGCCGGTACATAGCCGCCGGACAAGCCGCGCAGCAGGTTATCGATTTCGTCGGTGGCGCGGGCGAGGTTGGGGGCTAATTCGCGGCAAGCAAAGTTCAGTACTTGTTTTATTGTAGTGACGTCAGTAGTACTGTTGCCGAATGTTTTATTGATGGCTCGATCTATGGTCAATACTATAGGCTTAAGAGCGTGCGCTCCTTCTCTCTCAGGGACAAATCCGCCGGGAGCGGATTTGCACTCGTCCGCAGGATGGCGGACAGGATAGTCCGACATGATTAGGCTGGGATGAGGGGATTTAAATAAGCTTTCTTCCTTATTTTGATTTCCCCTCACCCAACCCTCTCCCTCTGGAGAGGGCTTTGTACTGTTTAAGTCGGCTGTACTGATACCAAAGGTTCCATTGATGGCTAAGTCTATGGCGGATTCGGCGTAATCATGCGCCTGTAATTCAGTGAATAAGCGTTTGCTTAATAATTCGATGGTTTCCAGTACGTCGGCGTGAGTAGCCAAAGGTCGTCCGGCCAGCTTTTCAAGCTCCGTGTTTGCTTGCTCCAACCGGCGGCCCTGATGCTCCAGCAGCGAGTCCATGCTCATGCCGAACAGCCGCGCAATTTCTATAGGCAGTCCGGGGATGTCCTGATTCGGCAAACGGGTCAGCGAGACCAGCATGTCGGTCAATTGCTCGTTTTCAGGCGCCAATCCGAGTATGTGCAAACCGTCGCGGATTTGCGCCGCGCCCAGTTCGCAAAGGTAGCCGTCCAGGTCTTCGATCAAATGCGCGACATCGGCACCGGCCATTTTGGTTAGGAGCTCGGGAAGCCCTTCTTCGTCATCGTGGTCATGGTGGTGTTCGCCATGTTCATGCTCATCGTCATGATCGTGATGATGTTCGTCATGTGCATGATCATGGTGACTGTGATGATCACGGTGCCCTTCGCCGTGGTCATGATGGTGATCATCATCGTGTTCATGCTCATGATGGTCATGATGGTCATGATGGTCATGACAGTGATGCTCGTGGTCGTGATCATGAGAATCATCGGCATGGTGATGATGTCCATGGTGGTCATCATCGTGGTCATGATGCAACAGCCGGGCCTGCAAGTCGGCATCCAGGTTGGTTTCCTTTACCAGATCCCAGATTTGCTGTTGCAGCAGCGGCAGTTTGGCCGGATCGAGCACTTCCACCTGATAATATTCGTCGACCAGTTGGGTCAGTTGCGCCAACGCGCCGTAAGTGTCAGCGGTGGTCATCGGCGGCGTCAGGTGGTCGACAACGACCGCATGAGCACGGCGTTTGGCCTGCGCGCCTTCGCCGGGATCGTTGATGATGAACGGGTAAAACAACGGCATGTCGGCCAACAGCGCATCGGGAAAACAGTTTTCCGACAAGCCTACGCCTTTGCCCGGCAACCATTCGAGCGTGCCGTGCTTGCCGACATGCACGATGGCATCGGCTTTCCATTCGTCGCGCAACCAGCGATACAGCGCATAATAATGGTGGGTGGGCGGCAAGTCGGGCTGGTGGTAGATCGCGTCGGGGTCCATGCCGTAACCGCGTGGCGGTTGCAATGCGACGAAGCTGTTGCCCAGTTCCAGGCCTGCCAATGAGATATGGCCGTCATGCACATAAGCCTCGCCCGGCGCTACTCCCCATTGCGCGGACATTTTATCCTGCATCTCAATAGGCAGATCGTCAAACCATGCTTGATATTGCGTAGCCGATACGCGGCCGACAGCATGGCTTAGCTGTTCGGTGGTCAGATAGGTATTGTCGTAAGCGCAACGGTCGATCAGGTCATGTATCAACGCCGTGCCGCTTTCCGGCAGCTCGCCGATGTTATAACCGGCGGCCTGCATGGCGTATAGAATCCGCATCAATGATGCAGGAGCATCCAGGCCGACCGCGTTGCCGATTTGCGAAGCTTTGCTGTTGGAGTTGGTGAACACGAAAGCGATACGCTTGTCGGCATTGTTCAGGCGTTTAAGCCGCGCAAAACGTGAGGCGATTTGGGCAATGCGCGCGACCCGATCCGGCAGCGGTTCGTATTCGATCAGTTCATTCGATAGGCCGGAGGCTTTCGCCTTGAACGACAGCGGTACGGTAATGATGCGCCCGTCAAATTCCGGCAGTACCACGTTCATTGCCGCATCCAGCGGGTTGAGGCCGCGCGCCGATTGCTCCCACTGATGCTGCATCATGCCGCTGGTGATGGCTTGCAGCACGGGTACATTGAGTTGCTCCAGCACGGACACCGACCAGCCTGCGGGTGTTGCACCGCCTGGGGTGATTTCGCCCATCGCAAATGCGGTGGTGTTGATCAGCACGTCGATATGAGCGTCTTGTTCGCCGCTGAAATAGCGTAGCGCTGTCGGCATAGCATCATGGCTATGACCTGCGCGTAATGACGAGGTGAACACGGGCAGTACGTTCAGCCCGTGTTTTTCCAAGGCATCAACCAGAGCATCGATAAAGCGCGTGTTGCCGCTCATCCAGTGGGCGCGGTAAAACACGATGCCCACGCTGCCTCGTTCCGGCGCTCGCAAGGCAAGCCAGTCGTCTATACCTGCGTCTTCGGACAGATCGGGATGATAAATGCCGTGTTCCGGTAAATCGACTGCCGGTTCAAAACCGAAGCCGGTCAGTAAAAAATGATCGGAAAGGTAGCGCAGCAGTTGCGCCATATTGACGCTGCCGCCCGCCTGAAAATAGGCCTGTACCTGGTGCAGCACGTCGGATGATACCGTGGATGCGGCCGCCAACTCTGGGTCAGGCTCGCCGGTGCCGCTGATCGCGATCAGGTGTCGCCCCTGATTTTTGGCATGACGCAACAAATCGGCAAAGCCGGGCACACTGCCGAGACGGCCCAGTACCCGCAGCACGATGATCCGCGCCGAAGCCAGCTGATGATCCAGCAGCTCGGCCATTTGTGCGTCGCTTTCCAATGCCTGCAGGTTAATGCCGGTCACTTCCGGGAAACCTTCCGGCATTTGCGCCTGTGCGCTTTGCAGCACCATCAGGTCGTTGGGCGCATGGGTCAGCAGCGCAATAGGCCTGTTCATATCGGCAATTGCTCCCTGCATTGCTCTACCTCCTGCATCCATGCAGTCGTCAGGCATCGCCGGTACCCAAGCGGTGGAAAACGTGTTCGCTGACTTCGACGTCATTTTCCAGATGCTCGCTGACGATGCGCTCCAGCACGGACTCGTCGGTACAGGAATACCAGACGCCTTCAGGATAAACGACCAGGATCGGCCCGTTTTTGCAGACCGCAAAACAGTTTGAGCGGGTGCGTTTTACTTTGAGCTGAGGACGGGCATCGATTTTTTGGCCCAGCTGTTGAAACGCCGCCTCGTTGTTTCCAGAGCAGCGCGGGCCTGTACACATCAGTACGTGTTTGTTGTGGGTTCTCATAACTCTTTTTTGTAAAACTGCCCCATCAAGCCGCCAATCGCCAGCCAAAAAACAGCGTTGGCAAAAACGGTGGCAATAATAAAAAATTGTGCCAATTCGGCAGGCGCGGCGCTGCTGTGAACTTCCGGCTGAGGCGCACTGATTAAATGAGGTGCTGCAAGTAACACCACGCCGAAAAACTGGTTGGTTCTGGTTTTAGCAAAAGCCAGCAGCGACAGGCCGAAACCGGTATCGAGCACCGTTATCAACCACCAGCTTTGCCGATCCGCCAGTTTGGCAGCCTCGGTACCGGGAACTTCCGGCGGCAAGCCCAACGACGGCGCGACGAAAAAGGTGATGTAGCCTGCCAGTCCCCACAACAGCCCCGTCCGCCAATGGCTGGGGCGACCGCGCAAGCACATGACCGCGCCGATCAGTAGGGCGAAACCCACGCCCAGGCTGATATTGGCTACCGCAGTAAAAAATGTTCGCTCCCAGCCGTTTTCAGGCTGCCAGTCGTGGTGTGCGTGGCTGTTTCCTGCGTTGGGAACGACCGCAGCTTCCTCGTACACTTCAGCCTTGAGCAGCGTCGGGATGACTTGAATTTGTTGAACGGCGGTTAATAACAAACCCGCCAGTAAGCCGGTCCAGAGAGCCGCAATAACCAGCTCTCTGAAGGTGGTCAGATTAAACATTAATGGCACGGAAAACTGGCGGAATGTCGTCCATCATGGGCAGCGTTATGCAGTTGTGCGGTTTCGGCGAAACCGGCGGCATACAGCAGCGATAATCCAAGCATACCGGCCAACATGGCGGGTAGGATTTTATCTTTTAAGACTTCAGAACGAGCCGGTGTTTGAGCGTTATCGAGCAAAACAGGT
>Ga0123399_1021618_pt1 | contig 13904 bp, 9 predicted proteins | sample T5LHNH4metaT_FD_89927 | JGI IMG/M metagenome (GOLD analysis project Ga0123399, IMG submission 89927) | Methane-oxidizing artificial microbial communities from Washington, USA to study methane cycling - T5-LHNH4 metaT (Metagenome... | ecosystem: Engineered > Modeled > Simulated communities... | reverse complement strand
GGGGTTCTCGCCGCCATAACATTGTCGGGCTTGACCCCACCCGACCCCGCTTCGCGGGGCCACCCTCCCCGTAAAGGAGAGGGATTCGCTAACGACCGGCGTTCACGCGATTCCCCTAAGCGGGACTCCGGGCTTAACATTGCGACGCGCGCCTTGTTTTTCAAGCCCGCGGCAAGGGCCCCGCTTCGCTTGACCCTGCTTGGGACGGCCTTTACCAACGCTCGCAAAATCGGAGTGACGGCGTGAGCGCCAATGCTTGAGAGATTTCGGGCCGACCTCGCCGGCCTCGCGGCGCGCGACCGGCTGCGCGCTTTGGCGCCGCGCGCGGGACTGGATTTCGCGTCGAACGACTATCTGGCGCTTGCGGAGTCGCGCGAACTTGCGGAGGCGGCCGCGGCCGCGCTTATGCGCGGCGTTCCCGTCGGCGCCGGCGGCTCGCGCCTGCTGCGCGGCAATCATCCGGAGCATGAGGCGCTGGAGGAGGAAGCCGCGCGCTTCTTCCATGCCGAGCGCGCATTGTTCTTCGGCGCGGGCTTTTCGGCCAATGAGGCGCTGCTCTCGACGCTGCCGCAGCGCGATGACTGCATCTTCCATGATGCGCTGATCCACGCCAGCGCGCATGACGGCATGCGCCTCTCTCGCGCGCCGCGCGCCGCCTTCGCACACAATGACGTGAATGCGCTCGAAGAGGCGCTTTGCGGCTGGCGGGAGAAGGGCGGCGCCGGCCGCGCCTGGATCGTCGTCGAGAGTCTCTACAGCATGGACGGCGACGTCGCGCCGCTCGACGATCTGATGGACGTCGCCGGGCGTCACGAGGCTTTTCTTCTTGTCGACGAGGCGCACGCCACCGGCGTCTATGGGCCAAGCGGACGCGGGCTCGCCGCGCGTTTCGAGGGAAGCGAGAACGTCGTCACCGTCCATACTTGCGGCAAGGCGCTCGGCGTTTCCGGCGCGCTCGTCTGTCTCGCGGCGCCGCTGCGGGATTTTCTCGTCAATCGCTGCCGCAATTTCATCTTCGCCACGGCGCCGTCGCCGCTCGTCGCCGCCTGCGTGCGCGCATCCCTGAAGCTCGTCGAAAGCGCGGAAGACCGTCGCGAGGCCTTGCGCGCGCGCGTCGCGCTTGCGGGGCGCGAGCTGCAAAGACTCTGCGGCGTCACGCCGTCGGGCTCGCAGGTGCAGCCCGTCATCGTCGGCGCCGACGCCCGCGCCATGTCGCTCGCGGCGCGGCTGCGCGCGCGCGGCTACGACATTCGCGCCATCCGTCCGCCGACCGTCCCCGAGGGAACGGCGCGGCTGCGTCTTTCCCTGACATTGCATGCGAGCGAAGCGCAGATCGCGGGAATGATCGCCGATCTCGCCGACGAGCTGTCGAAGGCCGGGCCATGACGCGCATCTTCGTGATCGCCGGAACGGATACGGGCGTCGGCAAGACCGTCTTCTCCGCCGCGCTCGTCGGCGCGTTGGGCGCTTTCTACTGGAAGCCCGTGCAGGCGGGACTTGATGGAGAAACGGATTCGCAAGCCGCCGCGCGGCTGTCCGGCGCGGCGCCGGCGCGCATTCTTCCCGAGGCGTGGCGCCTGAGGCTGCCCGCGTCGCCTCACATTTCCGCGCGCGCCGAGGGCGTCGAGATTGATCCGTCGCGGCTCGATCCGCCGGTCGTCGACGGCCCGCTCGTCATCGAGACGGCGGGCGGCGTGATGACGCCGCTCACCGACGACGCGCTCACGATCGACGTGCTGGCGCGCTGGCGCCTGCCGGCCATTCTCGTCGCGCGCACGGCGCTCGGCGCGATCAATCACAGCCTGCTGACGATCGAGGCGCTGCGCCGCCGCGACATTCCCATCCATGGCGTCGCCTTCGTCGGCGACGAAGCGGAAGCCGCGCAACGGACCATCGCGCACAAAGGCGCGGTCAAGGCGCTCGGGCGCCTGCCGCGCATCGAGGCGCTCGATCGCGAAAGGTTGCGCGGCGCCTTCGACGCCGCCTTTTCGCTTGCGGATTTCACATGAGCGTCGTCACCGACTCCCCAATCTGGCGTCCCTTCACGCAGCACGCCTTGCAGCCCGGCGCTTATCAGATCGCCCATGCCGAGGGCGCCTGGCTCACGGCGGCGGACGGAACGCGCTTCCTCGACGCCATCTCTTCCTGGTGGGTGATCACCCATGGCCATCGCCGGCCGGAAATCATGGCGGCGATCCGCAAACAGACCGAGACGCTCGATCAGATCATCTTCGCGGGCTTCACCCATGAGCCGGCGGAGGCGCTCGCGCGCCGCCTCGTCGGGATCACGCCGCAGGGGCTCGATTACGTCTTTTATTCCGACAGCGGCTCGACCTCGGTCGAGGTCGCGATCAAAATGGCGCTGGGCTATTGGCGCCATCGCGGCGAGACGCGCACGCGCATCGTTGCGATGGCGCATGGCTATCATGGCGACACGATCGGAACCATGTCGGCCGGCGCGCGCTCCGTCTTCAACGCGCCCTATGAGCCGCTGCTCTTCGACGTGGCGCGCGTTCCCTTCCCCGGAAAGGGAAAGGAGCAGGAGACGCTCGACGCGCTGGAGGGCTTTTGCCGCGACGGCGCGGCGGCCTTTATCGTCGAGCCGCTCATTCTCGGCGCCGGCGGGATGCTGATCTATGGCGCCGAAACGCTGCGTGAGATGAAGCGCGTTTGTGAAAAATATGGCGCGCTCTTCATCGCCGATGAGGTGATGACCGGCTTCGGCCGCACGGGAACGCTCTTCGCGTGCGAGGAGGCGGATGTCGTCCCCGACATCGCCTGCTATTCGAAGGGATTGACGGGCGGATCGGTCCCGCTCGCCGTCACCATGTGCAAGCGCGAAATATACGACGCGCATTACGCGCCAGAACGCGCGCGCGCCTTTTTCCATTCCAGCTCCTACACGGCGAACCCCGTCGGCTGCGCGGCGGCGCTCGCCAATCTCGACATATGGGAAAAGAGCGACGCGCGCGCGCGCGTGGCGAATGTCGGCGCGATGCAGGCCGAGCGCGCGGCGCGTTTTGCGAGCGACCCGCGCTTCCGCGACGTGCGCCGTCTCGGAACGATCGTCGCGATGGATCTCAACCTCGCGCAGAGCGGCTATCTCGCGACGATCAGCCTTGATCTCATGCGCTTCTTCAACGCGCGCGGCCTGCTGCTGCGGCCGCTGGGGCCGACCATTTACGTCCTGCCGCCTTACTGCGTCAGCGGGGACGAGCTCGACGCCGTCTACGCCGCGATCGACGCGGCGGCGGATCAGTTCGTCTCCCGTTCATCCTGAATTTCGCTCTTCACGCTCATGCCGCGGCCTTCGTCGGCGACCACTTTCTGCCGCGCGAGACATTCCTCGCGCAGGGCGCGGCGCAGGATCTTGCCGACATTCGTCTTGGGCAGCGTTTCGCGGAACTCGTAGAAGCGGGGAACCTTGTAGCCGGTAAGCCGCTCATGCGCGAAGCTCCGCAGCTCTTCCCGCGTCAGGCTCGGGTCGCGCGGCACGACGAAGGCCATCGGCGCCTCGCCCGAATGCGCGAAGGGCACGCCGATGACCGCGACTTCCTTCACCTTGGGATGTTCGGCGAGCGCGGCTTCGACCTCGTTGGGATAGACGTTGAAGCCCGAGACGAGGATCATGTCCTTCAAGCGGTCGACGATCCGGAACATGCCGTCGGGGTCCATGACGGCGATGTCGCCGCTCCGGAAGAAGCCGTCGGGCGTCATCACTTTCGCCGTCTCGTCGGGCCGGCGCCAATAGCCCGGCATGACCTGCGGCCCGCGCACGCAGAGCTCGCCGCGCTCGCCGGCCGGCGCGACGTCGCCATGCTCGTCGCGGAGCGATATTTCGGTCGAGGGCAGCGGATAGCCGATTCCGCCGGTGAATTCGGGAATGTCCGGCCGGTTGACGGTCAGGATCGGCGAGGTTTCGGAAAGACCGTAGCCTTCGACGATCGGCTTGCCGGTGAGCGCCTTCCATTCGCGCGCCACGACTTCCTGCGTCGACATGCCGCCGGAAATGCTCATGACGAGATTGGAAAAGTCCACGCCCTTGATGTCCGGATGGTCGGCGAGCGCGGCGTAAAGCGTGTTGACGCCGGAGAAGATGGTGAAGCGCGACTTTTTCAGCGTGGCGATGAAGCCTTTCAGGTCGCGCGGATTGGCGATGAGCAGGCAGCTTCCGCCGGTCTTGATGATCAGCATGCAGCAGGCCGTGAGCCCGAAAATGTGATAGAGCGGCAGCGCCGTCACCATGACCGGGGGGCCCTTCGGTCCGAGATACCATTCGAGCCACGCCCAGGTCAGCTCAACGTCGATCGCGACATTGCGGTGAAGCAGGACGGCGCCTTTGGCGACGCCGGTCGTGCCGCCCGTATATTGCAGAAAGGCTATGTCGTCCGGCGCGATCCTGGGCGGCGCGAAAGGCGCCCGGGCGCCTTGCTTCAGCGCTTGCGCGAAAGAGATCGCGTTCGGCAACCGATAGGCCGGGACCATCTTCTTCACATGGCGCGAGACGAAATTGACGACATAGCCCCTGAGGCCCATCAGATCGCCCGGCGTCACGACGACCGCGCGCTCGACTTTCATGTTCGGCCAGGCGGTCTCGACCGTCTTGGCGAAATTCTCGAAGACGAAGATGAAGCGCGCGCCGGAATCGTTGATCTGATGCTCGAGCTCGCCATGCGTATAGAGAGGATTGACGTTCACCACGACGCCGCCGGCGACGAGCACGCCGAAAATGGCCGCGGGATAGGCGAGCACGTTCGGCGACATGATGGCGACGCGGTCGCCCTTTTGCAGTCCCTGCGACAATAGCCACGCCGCGATCGAGTCGGCGGCGTGCGCCAATTCACGATAGGTCAATCGCGCGCCGAAACTCTCCAGGGCGGTGCGATCGGCATGGGCCGCGACGCTCGCGCGGAAAATGTCGACGATGGTCTCGGCGGCCGACGCGCCAATCTCGGCCGGAACGCCCTCCGGATAGGAGGCGAGCCACGGCCGGGCGGCGTAAGGGTCGAGCGGTTGCTCAGGGCGCGTCATTTTGGCCTCGCGAAAAATTGCTTCCTCAGGATTCGAGCTTCGATTCGAATCGATCTTCAAAATCAAGATAGCGCGTATATCAAAATTATAACGTGATTTGCCGCGATGATCGTTTTTGCGTTGCGACGCCGCGCGCGAGTTTATGCTGCGTTGCGGGAGAGCCCGAAGCCGAAGAGCAGCGCGAGTCCGAAGCCGCACACGAGAAGCGCGGCGAGAAGCTCGGCGGCGCGCGCGAGCAGCATTGTCCGCCGCGCGCCGGCGCCGCTGAATTTCAGCGCGAGATCCTTGGCGTAAACGGCGGTCGCCGCCAATGCGCCCGTCGTCAGCGCCGTGCCGGCCGACATCGCCATCACGGCGCCGGCGCCGGCCGCGAGCATGTCCTGCGAGAGCGTGAAGACCAGGACGAGGATCGCGCCCGAGCAGGGGCGCAGGCCCGCCGCGACGACCGTCGCCAGCGCGTCGCCCCAGCGGAAGGCGGGGCCCGAGAGCGTCGCGGGATCGGGCGCGTGGGCGTGGCCGCAATCGGGGCCGTGGACGTGATCGGGATCGTCGATCGCTTCGCAGACGAAGCGGCTGGAGCCGTTCGTCCCGGCGGGCGGCGCGCCGATCCGGGGCTCTCGCAGCGCGGCGAGGAGACCGCGGCCCTTCGTCCATACGAGCCGCGCGCCGAGCAGGGCGATTGCAAGATAGCTCGCCAGCTCGATCGCCTGCGCGGCGTTCGTCATCTCGCCGGCGGTGGCGTTGAAGATCAGCGCCGCGACGGCGACGAGCGCGATGGCGACGAGGCCCTGCAGAAGCGCGGCGAGCGCGGCGAGCAGCAGCCCGCGCTTCAACTGGATTTCGTTGGCGACCATATAGGAGGTCAGCACGGCCTTGCCGTGGCCGGGCCCGGCGGCGTGGAAAGCGCCATAGGCGAAGCTCGCGGCGGCGAGTGTGAAAAAGGCGGCGGAATCGGTCTTCAGTGCCTTGGCCGCGGCTTGCAGCTCGGCGTGGAACTTGTTCTGCCAGGAGAGGATGAGGCCGGCAAGGCCTCCGGCCGCGCCCGCCGCCTCCTGCCCGCCGACCGCGAAGGGGTGACGCTGGGCGAGCGCCGGTTCGATTGCGAGAATCATGAAGGCCGTGGCGACGACGGTCACGAGACCCAGCGTCCGCGGTTTCAAGGGCAGGCCACGACGGCGCGTGTCGCGAGCTTCACGCCGAAATCGGCCCCGGGAGACATGTTCTGGAAGAAAGCTTCGCTGAGCTTCTGATTGTCGGAAGCGACGAGCGGGGCGGGCTCCATCAGGCTCACCGAGCAGCCGGCGGGCGCCTGGGCGAGCTTGACCGGATCTTTCTTCTCCAGCGCGAAAGCGACGAAATAGGTCGGATCGTAGACCTGGAAGGAAAAAGGCTTCTTGGCCGGGACAGGCGTTTCGAGCGGCAGGAAGAAATGCAGCGTCACGATCTTCTTGTCGTTCGCCTCGAGATAAATGTCCTCCGGCGGCTTGAAGGCGGCCTTGGCGTTGTTCTGCCTGGCGTAAGTGAAATAGTCGAATTCGGCGAGCGACTCGGCGTTGGTCTTGGCGAGCGGCGCCAACTCCTCCCGCGTCGGCGGCTTGCCGTTCTTGCCGAGCCCCTGCACCGCGAAGGCGGAATACATCTCGTCGAATTCCCAGGCGTGCCTCACGCCCGTCACCTTGCCGTCGGGACCGAAGACGACTTCGCTGCGCACGGCGACCCAGACATGCGGATGCGCCCGGGCGGCGGCCGTCCAGACCAGGGTCAGAAGAGCGGCGATCAGCAGGCTGCGGAGGATCATGGCGGTCCAACTAGGGCTGGAAATCGGCAAAAGCAGGGCGCGGGGGCGCGCCGCCCGAAGCCTGTGCATCCTAACATATGGGTCCTTGAAAACGTCATTCGCTCTGTCATAAAGTGCGACTACCAAGAGCCGCGCCGCGAGGGGCGCGCCGTGCGGCGTAGCCGCGGGAAGGAGAGCCGGGCGGCGGCTCGATTCGCGCGGTCGAGCCCGGAGCAGGGCTTCAGCGCTCGTTCCTAGTCGTTTTTGCGTTCTGGCGCACGACCCAAAGCGCGCATCGCCGTTTCGCGCAGGAGAGTTTTTGAATGGCGGATCACGTCGCCGGCGCCTTGAACTCCGGCTCCGCCTACGGCGAGGCAAAATCCGCCTTCGGCGAGGCGCGGCTCTCGGACCGTTTCGACCTTGCTCGCGACCGCGTGCTCATCACCGGCACGCAAGCCATCGTGCGCCTGCTCCTGATGCAGAAGGAGCGGGACCGGCGCGCGGGCCTCAATACGGCGGGCTTCATCACCGGCTATCGCGGCTCGCCGCTTGGCGGCGTTGACGCCCAGTTGCACAGGGCGAAGGCCCTTTTCGACGCCAACGACATCCTCTTCATGCCGGGCCTGAACGAGGATCTCGCCGCGACCGCCATCTGGGGCGCGCAGCAGGCCGAGATGCGCGGCGAAGGCAAATATGACGGCGTCTTCTCCATCTGGTACGGCAAGGGTCCGGGCGTCGACCGCAGCGGCGACGCCCTGCGCCATGTGAATCTCGCCGGCACGTCGCGCCATGGCGGCGCGCTCGCGCTGATGGGCGACGACCATACGGCCGAGTCTTCCACGACGGCGCATCAGTCCGAATATCATTTCGTCGACGTGATGATGCCGATCCTCGCGCCCGCCGGCGTGCAGGAGATTCTGGATTACGGCCTCTACGGCTTCGCCATGTCGCGTTTCGCGGGCGTCTGGGTCGGGCTGAAGCTCGTCAAGGACACGGTGGAGTCGACGGCCTCGATCGACGCTTCGCTCGACCGCGTGCAGCCGGTCGTCCCCGCCGATTTCGTCCTGCCGCCCGGCGGCCTCAATATTCGCGCCGGCGACTCCGTGCTGGCGCAGGAAGAGCGGATGCAAGAGAGCAAGCGCGACGCGATGCTCGCCTTCATCCGCGCCAACCGCCTCAACCGCATCGTCACGTCGGGCGGCGCGAATCCAAAGATTGGCGTCATTACTGTCGGCAAGTCCTACCTCGACGTGCGCCAGGCGCTCGACGACCTCGGCGTCGACGAGCTGCGCGCCAATGATCTCGGCCTGCGCCTCTACAAGATCGCCGCGCCCTGGCCGCTCGAGCCCAAGGGACTGCACGAATTCGCGCAAGGCCTCGATCTCATCATGGTCGTCGAGGAGAAGCGCTCGCTCATCGAGGTGCAGTTGCGCGAAGAGCTTTACGGCGCCGCGCATCAGCCGGTCTGCATCGGCAAGAAGGACGAGCGCGGCGACTGGCTCTTCCCCGTGAAGGGCGCGCTCGACGCCAATGACATCGCCATCGCCATCGGCCGGCGCCTGCTGAAATATCACGCCTCCGAAGAGCTCGAAGCGCGGGTGCGCCGGCTCGAGCGCCTGCAAGATCGCCGCAAGACGATGACGGACGTCATCCTGCGCGTGCCGCATTTCTGCGCCGGCTGCCCCCATTCGACCTCGACCCATGTGCCCGAGGGGGCGCGCGCCTATACGGGCATTGGCTGCCACTACATGGCGCAATGGATGGGCCGCCGCACCGAGGGCTATACCCATATGGGCGGCGAGGGCGCGAACTGGATCGGCGAGGCCCCGTTCTCGACCCGCAAACATATGTTCCAGAATCTCGGCGACGGGACATATAACCACTCCGGCTCGCTCGCCATTCGCTTCGCCGTCGCGGCCAAGACCAACATCACGTTCAAAATTCTATATAATGGCGTCGTCGCCATGACCGGCGGCCAGAAGCATGAGGGCGAGCTCACCGTCGAGGCCATTGTGCGTCAGGTCGCGGCCGAGGGGGTCGGGAAGATCGCGCTCGTCTCCGACGAACCCGGCAAATATCCGCCGACCATCGCCTGGCCGCCCGGCCTCACGATCCATCACCGCAACGTGCTGAACGAGGTGCAGCGCGAATTGTCGCAGACGGAGGGCGTCACCGTCCTCATCTACGACCAGACCTGCGCGACCGAGAAGCGCCGCCTGCGCAAGCGCGGCCTCTTCCCGGATCCCGACGCGCGCATCATCATCAACGAACTGGTGTGCGAAGGCTGCGGCGATTGCGGCACGGCGTCGAACTGCGTCGCCGTGCAGCCGGTGGAGACCGAATTCGGCCGCAAGCGCCGCATCGACCAGTCGGCCTGCAACAAGGATTTCTCCTGCTTGGAGGGCTTCTGCCCGAGCTTCGTGACCGTGCATGGCGCGAGGATGAAGAAGGCGCCGTTGCCCGCCAAAGAAGTCGCCAGCGGCCAGCCGGCCTTGCCCGAGCCGCAAATCGCGGAAATCGGCCGGACGCCCTATGGCGTTCTCGTTGCGGGGCTCGGCGGCACGGGCGTCGTCACCGTCTCCGCCATTCTCGGCATGGCCGCCCATCTCGAGGGCAAGGGCGTCGGCGTCATCGACATGGCCGGCCTCGCGCAGAAGGGCGGCGCCGTCTATTGCCATGTGAAGATCGGACGCACCCCCGCCGATGTTCACGCCATCCGCGTCGCGGCGGGCGAGGCCGATCTGCTGCTCGGCTGCGACCTCGTCGTCGCCGGCGCCAAGCAGGTGCTCGCGACCGTCGAGCAGGGCAAGACCCACGTGCTCGTCAACAGCGCCGAGGTTTTTCCGGGCGACATCGAGCGCAATCCCGATTTCGTGCTGCCGTCCGAGGAGATCAAGCAGGCGATCCGCCGCGCCGGCGGACCGGAGTCGATCTTCATCGACACCACGGCGCTGGCGCAGGCGCTCCTGGGCGACTCCATCGCCGCCAATATCTTCATCCTCGGCTACGCCTGGCAGAAGGGCTATCTGCCGCTGACCGAGGCCTCCATCCTGCGCGCGATCGAATTGAACGGCGAATCCGTGCCGATGAACCACTCGGCCTTTCTGTGGGGCCGCCGCGCTGCGCATGACGCGAGGAGCGTCGAGGCGGTGGTCGAATCGCTGCGCCGCCCGACGGAGACGCGCCAGCGCTCCAGGACGCTGGAAGAGATCATCGAGCGCCGCGCCGCCTATCTCGTCGATTATCAGAACGAGGCCTATTCGGCGCATTACCGCGCCCGGGTCGAGGCTGTCGCGAAACTGGAGAAGGCGCGCGCGCCCGGCTCGACCGAGCTGACGGAAGCCGTCGCGCGCTATCTCTTCAAGCTGATGGCCTTCAAGGACGAGTTCGAGGTCTCGCGCCTCTATACGGGCGAGGCCTTCCAGCGTCAGCTCGCGGAGACTTTCGAGGGCGATCTCAGGCTCGAGCTGCATCTCGCGCCGCCGATCCCCTTCCTGCAGCGCAAGACCGATTTCGGCGGCTCCCGCAAGATCACCTTCGGCCCGTGGATGTTCACGGTGATGAAGGCGCTCGCCAGGCTCAAATGGATTCGCGGCCGCTGGTTCGACATTACGCGGTTCAATAATGACCGCATCGTCGAGCGGCGTCTCCTCGGCGAATATGAAGCGCTGATCGACGAGTTGCTGACGTCGCTCACGCCGGAGAATCACGCGGCGGCCGTGGCGCTGGCGCGCCTGCCGGAGAAGATTCGCGGCTTCGGCCATATCAAGGGACGCCATGTCGCGGCCGCCGACGCCGAGCGCGAGCGCCTCCTCGCCGAATTCCGCAACCCGGCCGCTGTGAAGCTCGCGGCGGAGTGAGGCTCCAGACCTTGCGTAACGAGGCGTTTCCGTCGCTGCGAGGAGCTGTAGGCGACTTGAGTGGGGGGCGGTCCGCCCCCCACCCGACGCCGCTTCGCGGCGCCACCCTCCCCGCGAGGGGGAGGGATTTTGGGGCGCAGTCGGCGCCGTGCAAGCCAGCCTGCGCGGATCTTGGGCGGGAGCCGCCTCCCTCCCCCTCGCGGGGAGGGATGAAGGGTGGGGGGCCGCGCAGCGACGACCCTGTTGCAAAGCGGGCGGCGCCCCTCGACGCTTCCTCCCTCGACGCGTCCTCCCGCGGTCGCGCCTTCGCTCGCAATGACGGCAAGAAGCGCATCCTCCTCCTCGCCGGCACGAGCGAGGCCCGCGCGCTCGCGGAACGCATCGCCGTTGATCCGCGCTTTGAGGCCGTCGCTTCTCTCGCCGGCCGCACCAGCGCGCCCGCGCCCCTCGCCCTTCCGACGCGCGTTGGCGGCTTTGGCGGCGTCGAGGGGCTGAAGCGCTATCTCGAAGATGAGCGCGTGACGCATGTGATCGACGCGACGCATCCCTTCGCCGCGCAAATGTCCGCCAATGCGCAAACGGCTTGCAAAGCCCTGCGCCTGCCGCTGATCGTCTATGCGCGCGAGCCCTGGCGCCCCGCGCCCGGCGACAAGTGGATCGCGGTCGAAAACAACGCCGCCGCCGCGCGCGCGATCGGCGCCGCGCCGCGCCGCGTCTTTCTCACGATCGGCCGTCAGGGCGTCGCCGATTTCCGAGCGGCGCCTCAGCACGACTATCTGCTGCGCGTCATTGAACCGCCGGAAGCAGGCGACCTTCCGCCGACATGCGATGTCATTTACGCGCGGGGTCCGTTCACGCGCGACGATGAAATCGCGCTCATGCGCGAGAAGCGCATCGACATCGTCGTGAGCAAGAACAGCGGCGGCGCGCTCACCTACGCCAAGATCGAGGCCGCGCGCGCGCTCGGCCTGCCGGTCGTGATGATCGCGCCGCCCGCGCGCGAAGGCGTTTCCGTCGTGCACGACCTTGACGCCGTCATGGCGCTGCTCGCGTCATGAGCCGCGCGCTGATGATTCAGGGCACGGGGTCGGATGTCGGCAAGTCGCTCCTCGTCGCCGGCCTGGCGCGCGCTTTCGTCAATCGCGGCCTCCAGGTCGCGCCCTTCAAGCCGCAGAACATGTCGAACAACGCCGCCGTGACGGAAGACGGCGGCGAGATCGGCCGCGCTCAGGCGTTGCAGGCGCGCGCCGCGCGGCTCGCGCCGACCGTCGACATGAATCCCGTGCTGCTGAAGCCGCAAGGCGCGAATGGCGCGCAGGTCGTGCTGCGCGGCGTTGTCGTGGGCCAAGCCAAGGCGCGCGACTATCAAGCCTGGAAGCCGCGTCTGAAGCCCGCCGTGATGGAGAGCTTCGCGCGGCTGAAAAAGCGCAGCGACCTCGTCATCGTGGAAGGCGCCGGCAGCGCGGCGGAGATCAATCTGCGCGCCAATGACATCGCCAATATGGGCTTCGCGCGCGAGGCGGACGCGCCGGTCGTGCTTGTCGGCGACATTGACCGCGGCGGCGTCATCGCGCAGCTCGTCGGCTGCAAGGCGGCGCTCGACGCGGAAGACGCGGCGATGATCCAGGGTTTCATCGTCAACAAATTTCGCGGCGACGCCGCGCTCTTCGATGAAGGCATGCGCTTCGTCGCCGCGCGCACGGGCTGGCGGGCGCTGGGGCTCGTTCCCTATTTCGACGCCGCCTCGCGCCTGCCGGCGGAAGACGCCTTCGGCCTTCGGACGCAACGCGACGCGCGGAAGAACGGCGTCGTCGTCGCGGTTCCGCTGCTGCCGCATATCGCGAATTTCGACGATCTCGATCCGCTGAAGGCGGAGCCGGGCGTCGCGCTGCGCATGATCCAACCCGGCGAGCCTCTGCCCGCGGAAGCGGCGCTCGTCATTCTTTCGGGCTCCAAGGCGACCATCGCCGATCTCGCGGCGCTGCGGGCCAATGGCTGGGACATTGATCTCCTCGCTCATGTGCGGCGCGGCGGGCGGGCCCTGGGAATCTGCGGCGGCTATCAGATGCTCGGCCGCCTCATTCGCGATCCGCACGGCATGGAAGGCGATGTCGCCGAAGCGCCGGGCCTGGGGCTGCTCGATATCGAGACGACGCTGAGCGACAGGAAGACGCTCACCCATGTCGCGGGCCGCGCGGTCGCTTTCGACGCGCCTTTTCATGGCTATGAGATGCATATGGGCGAAACCTCGGGGCCCGATCGCGCGCGGCCTCTCTTGCGCTTCGAGGATGGCCGCGCCGACGGCGCCGTCTCGCGCGAGGGCCGCGTCATGGGCGCCTATGCGCACGGGCTCTTTTCCGACGACGCCTTGCGCGCCGCCTTTCTGCGAATGATCGGCGCCGAGGCGTCGTCGCTGCGCTTCGAGGAGTCGATCGACGACACGCTCGACGCCCTCGCCGCGCATTGTGAGAAGCACATCAATCTCGACGCGCTTCTGGAGATCGCTCGATGACGGCGCGAGACGCAATCGCGCATGGCGGCAGGCTCGATGAAGCGCGCCGCCGCTACCCCCATGCGCCGCAGCCCTGGATCGACCTTTCCACCGGCGTCAATCCGCATCCCTATCCTTTGCCGGCCGTCGCGCCCGCGGCGTGGGCGCGCCTGCCGGACGACGAAGCCTTCGCCGCGCTCGAGACCGCCGCGCGCGGCGCCTATCGCGCGCCGGAGGACGTCGCGATCATTCCCGGCGCCGGCGCGCAAGCCCTCATTCAACTGCTGCCCCGCATCTTCCCCGCGCGGCGCGTCGGCGTATTGGGCGTCACTTACGCCGAACACGCCGCCTGCTGGTCTGCCGCAGGCGCGAAGGTCGCGACAGTCGGGTCCGTGACGGAGCTTGCGGCCTATGACGCCGCCGTCGTCGTCAACCCCAACAATCCCGACGGACGCATTCTCGCGCCGCGCGATCTGGCGCCGCTCGCGGAAGAGATGACGCGCAAGGGCGGCCTGCTCGTCGTCGACGAATCCTTCATCGACTTCACGCCGGCATATAGCGTCGTCTCCATGGCCTCGATGGCGGGCGTGATCGTGCTGCGCTCCTTCGGCAAGGCCTATGGGCTGGCCGGATTGCGGCTGGGCTTCGCCCTCTGCGCGCCTTCCCGCGCCGGGCGCCTGCGCGCCGCGCTCGGGCCCTGGGCGGTTTCCGGCCCCGCGCTCGCGGTCGGCGCCCGCGCTTTGTC
>Ga0123399_1003569_pt1 | contig 13999 bp, 13 predicted proteins | sample T5LHNH4metaT_FD_89927 | JGI IMG/M metagenome (GOLD analysis project Ga0123399, IMG submission 89927) | Methane-oxidizing artificial microbial communities from Washington, USA to study methane cycling - T5-LHNH4 metaT (Metagenome... | ecosystem: Engineered > Modeled > Simulated communities... | reverse complement strand
GCCTGTTCGGTGAGACGCAGGGTCGCGCGCGCGGCGAAGACATTCGATTCCGCCTGTCTGAAGGCGCTCTCAGTATGGCCACCGTCGAAGATCGTTTGAGACATATTGAGCGCGGCGCCACGGGGATGGCTCACATATTCGTCGCCGAGAAACTGGCGCTGACCCGTCGCCGAATGCCCGGCCAGGAATTTCGCATAGCCGCGCTGCTGACCCGCTGACGCCTGGACGCTCGCCCTGGGCCGCATGCCCGCCAGAGCTTTCGGCGCATCTTCGTCACGCGCGCGGACGCTTGCCCGGCTCTGATTCAAATCGGGATTTCCCGAATAAGCGCGCGCCAACGCCGAAAGAAGCGTTTCGGCGGAAGCAGGCGCGGGTTCCGTCGCGAAGATCGCGGCGCCCAGCGCAACAACCCAAAGAGTCATGGCGGGACGGCGGCTGACGCGAGCGGAACCGCGCGCATTGCCCCTCGCCTTCTTCACGACGGCTCCTCCCGCTAACGCCCGAAGAGAAGATTGAGATGCGCTTCAAAAATGTCGCCAATATCGAGAGGCTGTGACCGGTCCAAAAGACCGTTGTGAACAATTCCATACCAGATCGGCGCGATAAGCAGCTCCGGGTGTTCGACCAGCGTATCCGACATCAGTTCGCCGCTTTCTCTCGCGGATCGCACCAAAGCGAGAAGCTGATGAAGCAATGGATCGAACATCTCGCGGCGATAGATCTCGACGAGCACCGGGAAGCGCACGCCCTCGGTGAGAACCAGCCGGGCGATGGCGGCGCGGCCCTGACGCTCGACGACGCGCATCGCCGGCAGCATTGTGCGCCTCAGAAAGGCGCCCACTTTTTCGCCCGGCGCGCGATTCGCCGCGTTCACATCGACGAGCGCCCCGGCGATCTCCTGGCGAACGACGCCCTCGAATAGCGCTTCCTTCGTCGGGAAATAGCGGTAGGGCGTCCCCTTCGCGACCTCGGCGCGCCTGGCGACCGCCTCCATGGTCGCGTCCGCGAAACCTTTTTCCAGAAATTCGGCGAGCGCGGCGGAGACGATCGCCCGCCTTGTGCGGGCCGTCTTTTCCAGGCTCGGCCCTCTTGTCCTTTGCCGCTCGAGCTTTGGCTTATCTGGCTCGACTTCTCGCGGACTGGTCGCTCTCATTTTCGGGCTCCCTGCCTTGACACAAAATGACTAACTAGTCATTTTTATAAAATCAAGAGGGAGGGCGGAATTAGCCGCGGCCCTTCCATCTCTCTTCAAGGCGAAGAATCTTGTTGGCTCGTCTCGAACACTGGCTTTTCTCGCTCAAAGCGCTTCTCGCCGGGCTGCTCGCGCTGGCGATCGCCTTTTGGCTCGATTTGCCGCGGCCATACTGGGCGCTCGCGACCGTTTACATCGCTTCCCAACCGCTGACCGGCGCGACGCACTCCAAGGCCTTTTTTCGAGCGATAGGCACGTTGGCGGGAGCGGCCATGGCCGTTCTGCTGGTTCCAAATCTTGTCAACGAGCCGCCGTTGCTCGTCCTCGCCGTGGCGCTTTGGTGCGGCCTCTGCCTTTATCTCTCGATCCTGGACCGCACGCCGCGAGGCTACGCCTTCATGCTCGCCGGCTATACGACGACGATCATCGGCTTCCCCGCGGTTGACGCCCCAAACGAGATCTTCGACCTTGCCCTCTCGCGGACCGAGGAAATCCTGCTCGGAATTCTGTGCGCCGCTCTGATCTCGAGCCTTCTTTTCCCCCGCAGCGTGAGCCCCGTCGTCGCCGAACGCGTGGCGCTCTGGCTCGACGACGCCCGCGCCGCCGGGCGCGACGCCTTGTGCGACGTCGCCGCCGGCGAAAGGCAGGCGCATTGGCTGAAGCTCGCCGACGACACCACGAAGATCGAGGGGCTTGCCGCCCATCTTCCTTTCGAGGCCGACACTGACCGCGCCGCTCTCCCTATGGTTCATCGTCTTGTGCCGCGCATGTTGATGACCTTGCCCGCGATCTCGGCAATCCGGGACTTGATGGTGGAGATTGGCGCTCTCGGCGGGCCCTCGCCTGGGGTTGCAGCTTTGCTCAAGGAGGCCGAGGCCGCGCTCGTCAGCGGCGCTTCAGACGACATGGCGAAGCTGTCGGAGCGGATCGACGCTCATATCGCGATTTCGAGCCGCATTACCTCCTGGCGGACCTTCGCCGAACTCAATCTTTCCGTTCGGCTGCGGGACCTCGCGGCGCTTTTTTCCGACAATATGGCGCTTGCCGGAGCGCTCGCGGCCGACGCGCCAAGCCTGGACTCTCCCCTTGCCTTCCCGATCGAGGCGGGCGTTGCGCGCGTTCGTTACGACGAGCACGAGCGGGCGATCATCGCGGCGGTGACGCTCGCAGTCGCTCTCATCCTTTGTTGCGCGTTCTGGATCTTGACGAGTTGGCCGGAGGGCGCCGCCGCGGCGATGATGACGGCCGTCGCCGGCAGTCTGTTCGCGACGCAGGACGATCCGGCGCCGTCCATCAGGAAATTCACGACATGGAGCGCGGTCGCCGTCGCCATTTCCGGCCTGTATGTCTTCGTCATTCTTCCCAAGATCCACAATTTCGAGACTCTCGCGCTCGCGCTGGCCCCTTCCCTGCTCCTGTTCGGCCTGCTCATTGCGGAGCCGAAAACCTCGATCATCGGCGTTGCGCTCGGCATTCTCATGCCGACGACCATGGCGCTGCAGCACGCCTATGAAGTCAACGCCCAGGCTTTCCTGAACACCGGCTTCGCAATGGTCGGCGGCATGACAATCGCCGCGGCCACGACGGCGATATTCCGCGCGGCCGGCGCCGAGTGGCGCGCGGCGCATTACGTTTTCGAGAACGAGCGCAGCCTCGCCGAGGTGGCCGACGTCAATAGCCGCCGCAAGAACGCCTATCTGCTCGGGCTCATGTTCGATCGGATGTCGATGATCGCGCCAATCGTCCAATCCGCCGACGAGGACGCGCCCGACGCCATGCGACAATTGCGGGCGGGGCTGAACATGGTGGAAGCCCGCAAGGCGCGCGCCGCCCTCCCGCACGGCGCCCGCCGGCGGCTCGACGCGGCGATGTTGCGCTTGCGGCGAAACTATCGCCGACATGCGCCGCTCGACGGACAGACGCTCGACGCGCTGAACCGCGCCATTCACGCGCTGCGCCCCAACGAAATCGCAGATCGTACGGCGCTGCTCGCGCTCGCCGGTCTGCGTCGCTGCCTCTTTCCCAGCGCGGCGCCGCTCCAACTCACATCCGCGGGATGGCGGCCATGAATGCCGAAATCAGCGTCTTCGGGCTCTATTTGCCCTCGCTTCTCGTCTGCGCGCCGCTTGCCTATGCGCTCACTGTTTTTGTGCGCGTCGCGCTCGGCGTTCTGGGTCTTTACCGATTTCTATGGCATCGAAGCCTGTTCAATGTAGCAATCTTCGTCTGCCTTCTCGGCGTCATCTTGCACTTTCTTTCGGGGACTTCGCTATGAAGGAAGCGATCGCGAGATTTCTCGGATTTGTTTCGACTGCGGCCGTGACCATCGCTGCGGTCTTTGTCGGCTGGCGCTTATGGGTTCATTATGAAGAGGAGCCCTGGACGCGGGACGGGCGCGTGCGCGCCGAGGTGGTTTCAGTCGCTCCCGACGTTTCAGGTCTCGTCAGCGACGTGCTGGTGCGCGATAATCAGCGCGTTCGAAAGGGCGACGTTCTTTTCCGCATAGATCAGGAGCGCTTCAAACTGGCGCTGCGCCATGCCGAAGCGACGCTCGCGGGCCGAGCCGCCGCGCTCGAGGTCGCGTCGAAAGACTTCACGCGCTATCGCACCTTGGACGCCAGAAATAACATCGCGGTCTCCAAGCAACAGTTTGAAAATGTGACCGGCCAGCAGGCTCAGGCCCAGGCCGCCTATAATCAGGCGATTGCGGAGCGCGATCTCGCCCGGCTCAATCTGGAGCGCTCCGAGGTGCGCGCCTCGGTCAACGGCGCGATGACGAATTTCGAGTTGCGGCCCGGAACCTATGTGACGGCGGGCAAGGGCGTCGCGGCGCTGGTGGACGAAGACAGTCTTCATGTGGACGGCTATTTCGAAGAAACCAAGCTTCCGATGATCCATCTCGGCGATCGCGCCGCCGTCCGCCTGATGGGGGAAAGCCAGGATCTCCACGGCCACGTCGAGGGCATAGCGAGCGGCATCGAAGACCGCGACCGAAGCAGCGGGGCCAATCTGATGGCGAATGTGAATCCGACCTTCAATTGGGTGCGGCTAGCGCAGCGCATTCCGGTGCGGATCGCCCTGGATCAACCGCCCCCGGACGTGCTTCTCGTCGCCGGCCGGACGGCGACCGTCGTCATCAACCCGGAAAAAGGCGCCAACCCCGTGTTTTCGCTGTTTTCTTTGCAATGAGAAAAGAGCGACGAACGCCAGATGCGCTTCGCGAGGCGTCGCGCTCTTTTTCAGTAGCGTCAACCGGTCGGATACAGCCGATCAAATTTTCGCTTCCCCGGCTGACCGTCTATTGACACTCGCGATTCCGCCACTCTACCATCCCAAAGCATGATGAAATCCGGGGGACAGCGGCGACCTTCGGCGCGCGAGGCGTTCGCGTGCCTCTCGCTTTGCCTGTTCCTTTTGCAATGGCTATTCGTCGCGCTCGCTCTTCAATTCGCGGCCGCTTCACGCGGCCTCGACATTGGCTTTGGCCCGCCGGCCATGGACAAAACCTGCTCGTCGGGCGCCGACGGCGCGAGGGACGTTCCTCCCGGTCGCGCGCACGACCATTCCGATTGCTGTATTTTGTGCAAACAGGCGGGACGCGACGCGTCATTGCTGTTCGTCGCCGCGCTGCTGTCTTCCCTCTTGATTGTAAAACAGCAATCGTGCAGCGCCGTGATTTCCGTCGCCGCTGGCGAAGTCGACCGACAGCGGATCGGCTGGGGCAGTTCGTGGTCGCCGCGCGCGCCGCCCGCATTCGTTTGACAAGTTAGCTTCGTCAAGAGACGCATTTCATCCTCTGGCGCGGGCTCAGTCATCGCGCCACGGCCTTCCTCGCCTCCGCTCGACATTCCCGCGCGCCGCCCGCTCAGTCCGGGAGGCGGCGGCGAAAAGTCGTCGAGCGACAAATCATGGACATTTCACATGTCCGACCAGGACCGAGATTCTCTTCGCGACGTGATCGCGCGCCATGCGCGAGACGTCCTGCGCTTTCTCACGCGGCGGGTTGGCGCCGATAACGCTCCCGATCTTGCTCAGGAAACCTTCCTCCGCGTTTTGCGTCACGCCGAACGCGGAGCCGTGGCCAATCCTGCCGCGCTGCTGCACGCCACGGCCGCCAATCTCGCGAGGGACTATGCGCGCCGCCGAAGAACGGAAAACAAATATGTCGTGCCGGGATTGACGGTCGACGAATTGCTGGGCCCCGCCCCCTCGCCCGCCGCCCGCCTCGAGGCCGAGGAATCCATCTCGAGATTCTTCGCGGCCCTCGACGCTTTGCCGCCCCGTTGCCGGGAGGTTTTCATTATGCGCAGGTTCGAAAATCTGCATCAGGAGGAGATTGCGCGCCGGCTCGGCATTTCGCGCAATATGGTCGAGAAACACTTGCGCGCGGCGTTCAAGGAGCTAAAGCAGGCGCTAAAATAATCCGGCGAGGGACTCTCTTTTCCACGCGCGCCGCGTCTAATATTGGGCCGGCGCGAGACACGCCGTCAGGGCGCGAGACCACAAGGGGAAGATAGAACCAGCCGATGCCTGAACGCGATCCCCACGCATCCGACCGCCTCGACCTCGCCATTCAGTGGTGGGTCCGCATCGACGGCGGCGACCTCTCTCCCTCCGAGTTGGCGGCGTTCCGCGCCTGGCTCGCGGGCGACCCGAGGAACGAGGCCGCATTCGAGGAAGCGTGTGAATTCTGGGACTCCTGGCAATCCTTGCCCCGACCGGCCGTGCGAGCCTATCTTTCCTCCAGGCGGCCCATAGCCGGGCGCGAACGACTCTGGGCGGCCGCGCTCGCCGCGGCGGCTATTGTGCTCTTTCTCTCTTTCGACGAGCTTTGGATTTTGTGGCGCGCGGACGTCCGCACAGGCGTCGGCGAATTCAGAACCGTGACCTTGCCGGATGGATCACATGCGCATCTGAACGCCGCCACGGCGCTGGCCCTCGACTATTCCGGCGACAAGCGGCGCCTGACCCTCCTCGGCGGCGAGGCTTGGTTCGAAGTCGAAAAAGACCCGAGCCGCCCTTTCATTGTCGAGGCCGCCGGCGGGACGATCACCGCGCGCGGCACGGCCTTCGACATCGCCACCAACAAGGCGCGGACCGAAGTCACCGTGACCGAGCATAGCGTGGAGGTCGCGGCCGAAGGATCGAATGTCGTTGTCGATTCGGGACGTCAGACCGCCTATGGGCCAAGCCTGCCGGCCCTTCCTCCCTATGAAGTGGACCCCGAGCGCGTGACTTCCTGGCGGCGCGGCAAGCTCATTTTCAAGGACAAGCCTCTGGGCGAGGTGATCGCCGCTCTCGGCCGCTATCACCGTGGCTTTATTCTCGTCGCGGGCTCGGAGGTCCGGGATCGGAGGGTCACAGGCGTTTTTCGCGTCGATCAGCCGCTCGAGGCGGTCCGGGCGATTGAAGCCTATCTCGGCGTGAAATCCACGCATCTTTCGGATTATCTGATCCTGCTGCATTCGTGACAAAAATATCACATTGAGCAAATTCTCATTTCTTCCGACTCCTGTTTTTCGACCCTCCGCGTCTTGGAGGGCGGGTGAAGCGCCCGCGCCACAAGAACAAGGAGGCCAGAATGGCGGGAACGAAAGAATTCATAGTCAGACGTGGAAAACCGGCGGCGACGACCGCGACGGCGGTCGGACTGCTCATCGCCGGCTCCTCGGCCCTCGCCATTGATAGCTCGCCGGCAAGAGCGCATGTCTCCGCGCAGGCGTATGACATTCCCGCCGGGTCGGTGGCGGATGCGCTCAACACACTCGCTGATGCGAGCGGCGCGCAACTCCTTTATGACGCCGCGCTCACCCGCCATCTGAAAACCGGCGGCGTCGCCGGCAAACGCACCCTGGACGCCGCATTGCACGAACTGCTGGCGGGAACGGGCCTCACCTACAAGATCGACCCGGGCAGCCGGTCGGTCTCGATTATATTGGCCCAAGCCAGCACCGGAACGCGCAACGACGCAAGCGGCGCGCGCGCCCTGCCGCCGATCGAGATCAGCGCCGCGCGTCGAACGCGCGCTGCGACGCCTCCGCGCGTCACGACCCCGGCGCCAGTGGCGGAGCAGCCGCCGTCGAACCGGAACGTCAGCCAGCCTGCCGGCGTCTCGACGACCATCGACGATCTCGTCTCCGAGCGCGCGACCACGAACGATACGGCCAGCCTGCTCCGCGATGTGCCCGGCGCCTTCGTTTATAGCGCGGGCGGCGTCTCCAGCCTGCCCGTGCTGGACGGGCTGGCCGACGACCGCTTGCATGTCACCGTCGCGGGCATGCCCATATTGTCGGCCTGCGCCAATCATATGAATCCGCCGCTCTCCTATATCGACCCGTCTCACGTCGGCAATATCCAAGTGTATCCCGGCATTGTTCCGGTCAGCGTCGGCGGGGACAGCATCGGCGGCGCCATCCTGGTCAATCCGCGCGCGCCAGCGTTTGCGCAACCCGGCCAGCAAATTCTGACGAAAGGAGAGGTCGGCGCTTTCTATCGCAGCAATGGCAACGCCTATGGCGGCAGCCTGTCGGCGACCGCCGCCACTGAAAATTTCAGCGTTAGATATGATGGATCATACTCACGGTCTGAAGACTACTATGCCGGCGGCGATTTCAAGCACTCCGGACCAGCCTTTGCCTGGACCAACAATACGATCCCCTTCACGAGGTTCGGCAGTCTGACGCCGTGGCTGAGCGGCAGCCAGGTCGGCTCGACCGCCTATCAGGCGCAGAACCATGATGTCTCGATCGCTCTGCGGCACGAGAATCATCTGCTCGAATTCAACCTCGGATTCCAGCACATTCCCTATCAATGGTATCCCAACCAGCGCATGGACATGACGGAGAACCGCAGCATCCATGGCAATATTCGCTACACCGGACAATATGATTGGGGCTTGCTCGAAGGTCAGGTCTACCATCAGACCGTTCGGCACATCATGGATTTTGGGGAAGACAAGCAATATTATTATGGAAGCTTTAGAACCATTCTTGCTCCTGGCATGCCGATGGACACCAAGGCGCAAACCACCGGCGCGAAACTGAATGTGAACATAAATCTGTCAGACCGGCACATTCTCAGGGTCGGCGGCGAGTATCAGCAATATCGCTATAACGAATGGTGGCCACCGTCTCCCGCCATTTTGCCGCCCGGCTGGGCGATGGGTGGAATGGCGCCGGATACGTTCATCAACATCAATAACGGGCAACGTGACCGGTTCGATGTCTTTGCCGAATTGGAGACGCGATGGAATGCGCAATGGTTGACGCAGGTCGGCGTACGCAGCGATACGGTTGTGATGAACGCGGGGCCTGTGCACGGGTATAATACAGCCTATGACACACCGCTGTTTCCGGTCACCAGATTCAACAATTCGGACCGCGGCCGTACCGATCAGAACTGGAATGTGACAGCGCAGGCGACATATACGCCGAGCGTTACGCAGACATATTCGTTCGGTTATTCGATGAAGACGCGCTCACCGAATCTGTACGAGCGCTACACCTGGTCGAACAGCCTGATGGCGATGGAAATGATCGGGTGGTTCGGCGACGGGAACTTTTATATCGGCAATCTGGCGTTGAAGCCTGAGGTCGCTCATACGATCAGCGTCACCGCGGATTGGCGCGATGTCGCTGGAGAAAAAGGCCTAAAGTTCACGCCATATTTTACTTACGTCTCCGACTATATCGACGTCCAGCGCTGCCCGGTCTGGGTCTGCGGGACCTCATGGATACATAATCCATATAGAACATTCGGATTCACTTCACTCCAGTTCATCAATCAGAACGCGCGCATCTTCGGCGCTGACCTCTCCGGACACGCACTCCTGGCGAAGGACACCCCATTGGGCGACTTTACCGCCAAGGGCGTCCTCAGCTACGTCAATGGGCAGAACACGGTCACCGGCGGGAATCTCTATCAGATCATGCCCGTCAACACGAAACTGTCCCTCGAGCAGAAGATGGGCGGCTGGACAAACTCGGTCGAGGCGCAGCTTGTCGGCGCCAAGAAAAATATCGAGCAGGTCAGGAATGAGGTGAAGACAAGCGCCTACGCCTTGTTCAATCTTCGCAGCAGCTATGAATGGAAGAATGTTCGCATTGATGTCGGCATCGAGAATCTGCTCAATACGTTGTACTATCTGCCCTTAGGCGGAGCCTATCTGGGTCAGGCGGCGACAATGTCCGGACCCCTGCCCGTAGCGCCGGCCTGGGGCATCGCAGTGCCTGGAATGGGCCGTAATTTCTACGTCGCGACGAACGTGAAATTCTGAGTCACTTGCCGATATTCCACAGCAGAGGCGATTGACGAGGCGCGCCGCCTCATCGCATTCGCCTCTGCTGACGTGCCGAATTACGGCGACATAACACCAATCGCGCCATTCATTCGGCCAGACGCGACAAGCTCACGACGCGCATTTCCCGCGTCGGGGTTCCCGGCCGACCATGTCATGCGCACAGCGGCGCGCGCCTGGGCGTCGCGCCGGATGGTTACGTTGACATCGCCGCAATTCGATCGCAACAGACCGGATTGAGCGCGCAGCGCCGCGCGCCGCTCGACCTTATGCGCAGCGACCGGCATCGATCGATTTGCGTCCTCCGGCTTGCTCCCCGAGATATGCCTCCTATTTCCGTCCCGACTCCGAGGGTCGAGCGAAATGACTATGCCTGGGCATTCCGCCGGGAGCGCCAACCACGCGCCGCAGAGAAGCTTCACCCTGAATTTTGGGCCTGTGCACCCGGCGGCGCATGGCGTCCTTCGATTGATACTTGAGCTTGATGGCGAGGTCGTTCTGCGCGCAGACCCGCATGTAGGCTTTCTGCATCGTGGAACGGAAAAATTGATTGAGGACAAAACCTATCTACAGGCCCTGCCCTATTTCGACCGCCTCGATTACGTTGCGCCAATGAATCAGGAGCACGCCTTCTGTCTGGCTGTCGAAAGGCTCCTGGAGATAACCGTCCCGCGACGCGCGCAACTCATCCGCGTTCTCTTTTGCGAAATAGGAAGATTGCTCTCCCATCTTCTGAACGTGACCACGCAGGCGTCGGATGTCGGCGCATTGACGCCTAATCTCTGGGGCTTCGAACAGCGTGAAAAGCTGATGGTTTTCTACGAACGCGCCTCTGGCGCGCGAATGCACGCCAATTATTTCCGGGTTGGAGGCGTGCACCAGGATCTACCTCCGGAGCTTCTTGACGATATTGACGCGTTTTGTACGCCATTCCTGGAGGCTTGCGATGATCTCGATATGATTCTCGGTCAGAACCGAATTTTCAAGCAGCGCAATGTCGGCGTCGGAGAGATCGCGCTGAAAGAGGCGTGGGCGCGAGGCTTCTCGGGCGTGATGGTCCGGGCCTGCGGCGCGCCCTGGGACCTTCGCAAAGCTCAACCCTATGAATGCTATGAGGAGCTCAAGTTCGACATTCCGGTCGGCTCGCACGGCGATTGCTATGATCGCTATTGCGTGCGCATGGAGGAAATGCGTCAGTCGACACGGATCATTAGACAATGCCTGGAAAAATTGCGATCCGCGGAAGGCGGCGGACCAATCATCGTTGAAAATGGAAAGATCGCGCCGCCAACGCGGCGCGTCATGAAGCGGTCCATGGAGGCGATGATCGAGCAATTTAAGCTTTTCTCCGAGGGCTTCCATGTTCCCTCCGGAGAAATCTACGCCGCGGTCGAAGCGCCCAAGGGCGAATTCGGCGTCTACCTCATTTCGAGCGGAGGAAATAAGCCATACCGATGCAAGATCAGAGCGCCCTCTTTTGCGCATCTCCAGGCCATGGATCGTCTGTCGACCGGACACATGCTGGCTGACGTTTCCGCAATTATCGGGTCGCTTGACATCGTATTCGGGGAAATCGACCGGTAACTACGCGTCTCCGCCTTTCCTCGGCCCTCCCGAGGATGCATAAGCGCAAATGTCTCGCGTCCGGTCACGCCGTTGCGCAACGGCGACACGCCTCGAGCGCGCCAATGAATTTTTGTGACCATTGTCGCGCGTCTCCTGATCGTACGCGCTTAATTAACGCTCGGTGACGTTCGACGCGTTCAGGACGCGACATGACGATGGCGCGCTGAATCGCTTGCGCGACCTCATCCGTGTCATAGGGGTTGACGATCAGGGCTTCTTCAAGATTTTCGGCGGCTCCTGCGAAGCGCGACAACACCAGAACGCCCGGATCGCTTTCGTTCTGCGCGGCGACATATTCCTTCGCCACGAGGTTCATGCCGTCTCGCAGAGGGGTAACGAGCCCCACCTGACTTCCTCGGTACAGCGCCGCGAGCGTCTCGCGAGCGATATTCCGATGAATGTACCGCACGGGAGTCCAGTCGAAATCGCCAAACTCGCCGTTAATTTCGCCCGAAAGACCTTCGAGCTCGCTCCGAATGTCGACATAGGCTTGCACATCCTCGCGCGTTGGCGACGCGATCTGCATGAGCGTCGCGGCCTTGCGATGTTGCGGATGTAGCTCCAAAAAGCGCTTGAAGGCCCGCAGCCTGTCCGGTAGGCCCTTACTGTAATCCAAACGGTCCACCCCCAATATGTTGACCCGCGATTCGCCACGCCGATGCAGTCGCTCAATTCGCGCTTCCGCCTCGGGGCTGGTTGCGATGGAAGTGAAGGAGTCGACGTCGATGCCAACCGGAAATACGGCGGTGGCGAGCGTCTTTCCTGCGGCAAAGAGCGTATCGTTCGACCGCAATTCTCCCGCCATGAAATCACAGACGAAGCGGCAAAAGTTCGATTGATCGATCGACGTTTGAAAGCCGACGAGATCATATTCGAGAAGCGCGTCGATCAGCCACTCATGCTCCGGCATCGCGGCCAGAACATCGGGAGGAGGAAACGGAATATGTAGAAAAAAGCCAATGGCGTTTCCGACTCCGCGCTTGCGCAACTTGGCGCCCAGCGGGATGAGATGATAATCGTGCACCCAAATCAGATCCGTCTTCCTCAGCAAAGGAAACAACATTTCCGCAAAACGGTCGTTCACGCGCCGATAGCCTTCCGCGCTTTCTTGCGTGAACTTTGCGAGATCCAGCCGGTAGTGATGGACAGGCCAAAGGGAGCTATTGGAAAATCCCAAATAATATTCGCGATAATCCGCTTCCGTGAGCGGCGTGACGACGAGCGTTATTCCTTCAAAATCATGCGTGGAAACGCTGATGTCTCTCTCATTCGCGACAATCTCCCCATTCCATCCGAGCCAAAGTCCTTCACGATTGCGTAGCGCTTCAAGAACGCTAACAACAAGGCCTCCGGCTCCCGGACCGCATTCGGGATCAACAATGCGGTTGGACACCACCACGAGGCGGCTCACCGCGCTTTCCTCCGCAGAGACGACAGTGTCCTTGCGTGAGGCGAATGCGCCGATATGGCGCGCCCGCCAGGATGCTGCGGTCCATTTCTGGCCGACCTCGATCGCGATGCCGTCAAAAGAGTTGACGACAACAAACCCCGCCTCGTCTGTGCCATCATCGCCTGCAAAAATTGGAATCCAACGCGAGAAAGGCGGCTCGTCGAGAAACGGCCTGATTGCACTTCCCTTGTCTGTGTGAACCGCCCCGGTTTCTTAAATAAGATTGCCGCGCAGCAGGGCGAGATAAGGGCGACGGCGTGTCAGGCCTTCGACAAATTCCAAAACAACGCCGTTCATGATCCGCCTGCAATGGCAAACTCAATCCGACAGACAAGCCTTAGGTTCAAAGATCATTGTTTCTTCGGTCGCGCGTCCGAACCAGAAGACGAGAACGCGTCTGGTAGCCTTCTGGGGCAATTGGGTCCTTCGGCTACTCAAGCGCGACAGTTCGTTCAGGCCGCTATGGACCGGATATCGCACGGCCTTCACGACGCGCGGGACAGTATGGAGAGGCCGGGCGAGCATTGAAATCCCGCCGCCCCGCTCCAATTCAACCTCGGGTGTCGGCGCGAGAAGAGTGAGCGCCACATTTGTCTCATGTTTCGCGAAAAAAAACTTCCGACATCCACCTCTCCTCGGGCGCGCAGCGCGCGCTCAGGAAGTAAGAATTCGGGCTTGCTCATGCTTCCCCAAGTTGATGACGTCGATGGCCACGCGATTTTTCTCGATCTCGATGGAACCATCGCGGAGATCGTCGAACATCCGGAGGCGACGCGTGTCGCGCCAACGACGCTGCGATTGCTGGAAGCGCTTCGTGACAGCGCGCGAAATGCAATCGCTGTGATCTCCGGCCGGGAGCTCGCCGTTATCGACCGCTTGCTGTTTCCACTGATATTGCCTGCGGCGGGAGTTCATGGGCTCGAACGCCGCGACGCCACGGGCGTGGTGCACAGGTCGGAGCCGTTGGACCTCCAACCGATCACATTCGTTCTCGAGAAAAATATCGGAGACGAAAGCGGAGTGGTTGTCGAAAGAAAACCCGGCGCTGTCGCAGTGCACTATCGGCTGCGGCCCGATCTCGAGCGACGGTGCTGCGAAATCGTCAAGGAGCTCGTCGGGCAACGCGCCGATCTTCGTATCATTCACGGCAAGATGGTATTTGAAATCATACAAAAAGGCTTGGACAAGGGCGACGTGATAGACGCCTTTTTGAACGAGCCGCCTTTCCAGGGACGCATTCCGGTTTTTGCCGGAGACGACGTCACCGACGAAGCGGGCTTCGTCGCCGTAAACCGCCGCGGCGGAATTTCGATCAAAGTCGGCTCGCAGAAAACCGAGGCGCGATTTCACGCCGAGGACATGCAGGAATTGGAGCGTTGGCTGTGGAATCTCGTTGTTGAGCCCTGCGAGGATCGAGTCCAATGACCGAGCTTGG
>Ga0123399_1000792_pt1 | contig 14002 bp, 13 predicted proteins | sample T5LHNH4metaT_FD_89927 | JGI IMG/M metagenome (GOLD analysis project Ga0123399, IMG submission 89927) | Methane-oxidizing artificial microbial communities from Washington, USA to study methane cycling - T5-LHNH4 metaT (Metagenome... | ecosystem: Engineered > Modeled > Simulated communities... | reverse complement strand
CGCGCCGCCGGCCGGCGCGGCGCCGCCGCGCGCGAGGCCTGGGAGACGCGTCTCGCCGCCTCGCCCAAAGGGCGCGCCTTCGAGACCTTCCTGAACAATGACGTCGCGGCGGAAATCGCTGGCCCGCTCGCCGCCTTCCGCGCGACTCTCGCTGCGGAAAAGCCGAAGGTCGCCACCCGGAAATCTTCCGAGATGGCGCTCGGCGTCATCAACGAGGCGACGGGCGCGACCATCGGCGGCTCGGCGGATCTGACGCATTCCAACTTCACCATCACGAAAGGAATGGGCTCGGTGCGGCCTGGCGATTTCTCGGGCCGCTACATTCATTATGGCGTGCGCGAATTCGGCATGGCGGCCGCGATGAACGGCGTCGCGCTGCATGGCGGCTTCGTGCCCTATGGCGGCACCTTCCTGGTCTTCTCCGATTATGCGCGCGGCGGAATCCGTCTTTCCGCGCTCATGGGCCTGCGCGTCATCTATGTGCTGACCCACGACTCCATCGGTCTCGGCGAGGACGGCCCGACGCATCAGCCGATCGAGCATCTCGCCTCGCTGCGCGCCATGCCGAACCTCCTCGTCTTCCGTCCGGCGGACGCCATCGAGACGGCGGAGTGCTGGGAGCTCGCCATCGCGCAGACGAACACGCCCTCCGTGCTCAGCCTGTCGCGCCAGAATCTGCCGACGCTGGAGCGCCCGGTCTCCGAAAACCTATCGGCCAGGGGCGCCTATGTGCTGCGCGAGCCGGCGGGCGGCCGCGACGTGACGATCCTCGCGACAGGCTCCGAGGTCGAGATCGCGCTCGCCGGCGCCGACGCGCTGGCCGCCAAGGGCGTCAAGGCGGCGGTCGTCTCCATGCCCTGCTGGGAGCTGTTCGAGGCGCAGCCGGCGGATTATCGCGCGAGGGTGCTGGGCAAGGGCCCGCGCATCGGCGTCGAGGCGGCGGCGCGTCTCGGCTGGGACCGCTGGCTTGGCGAGAACAGCGTCTTCATCGGCATGACCGGCTTCGGCGCGAGCGCGCCTGCGGCGGAACTCTACAGGCATTTCGGGATTACGGCCGACGCCGTGACCGACGCCGCTGTCGCGCTGGTCGGGCAGACCGGCGCCTGAGCGAAGTCGGCTTCACAGCGCGAGCGGAGCCGCAGGGAATGTGCTAGAATGCGCAGCCCGGCCACGGGGCCGGGGCATTTCGCCATGATGGACGCGACGTTGACCGACGAGCCCGAAAACCTCACATTGGCGCTGCTGCGCAAGATCGAAAAGAAGGTGGACAATCTGGGCGCTGAATTCCGCGCCGAGATTGCGGAGACTAAATCAGAGCTTCGCTCAGAGATCCATTCACTGCGCGCTGACGTCGCGTCCGACATGCTGAACCTCGAAAAGCGTCTCGGCGACCAGATCCTGGGACTGCGCCGCGCGGTGGTGGAATATCACTCTTCGGCGGTGGGACATGGCGTCCTGCTGAACGAATTTGAGGAGCGCCTGCGCCGCCTTGAGCGCCATGTCGGTCTGCCGCCAGAGACGCACTAAAGGTGTGTCGACAGCGGCGGACTTTCCTTCTTGACCACGAGCGCCCTGGCGCGGGCCGCCCCGTATGCGGCGAATAGGCTTCGCCCATGGCCCGACTGGCCCTCGTTTCCGGTACGCTGTAAATAACCGCGCAAGGCTCATTCCATCGGCATCCGCCTCTCGAAGGGAGAATCGTCCCCATGGCCCTCATCACCCTGCGACAGCTTCTCGACCACGCCGCCGAGCACGACTATGGCGTGCCCGCCTTCAACATCAACAATATGGAGCAGGGCCTCGCCGTGCTCGAGGCGGCCGCCTCGGTCGACGCCCCGGTCATCATCCAGGCCTCGCGCGGCGCGCGCAGCTACGCCAACGACATCATGCTGGCGAAGATGATCGAGGCGCTGATCGCCATGTATCCCGACATTCCGATCGTGATGCATCAGGACCATGGCAACAGCGAAGCGACCTGCGCCAGCGCCATCCGCTTCGGCTTTTCGTCTGTCATGATGGACGGCTCGCTCAAGGCCGACGGCAAGACGCCCGCCGATTATCAATACAATGTCGACGTGACCCGCCGCGTCGTCGATCTCGCCCATTGGGTCGGCGCCTCGGTCGAGGGCGAACTCGGCGTGCTCGGCTCGCTGGAGACCGGCGAGGGCGAGAAGGAGGACGGCCACGGCGCCGAGGGCAAGCTCAGCCACGACCAGCTTCTGACCGATCCGGCGCAGGCCGAGGATTTCGTCGCCCGCACCAAGGTCGACGCCCTCGCCATCGCCATGGGCACCTCGCACGGCGCCTATAAATTCACCCGCAAGCCGGACGGCGCCATTCTCGCGATGAATGTCGTGGAGGAAATCCACCGCCGCCTGCCCAACACCCATCTCGTGATGCACGGCTCGTCGTCGGTGCCGCAGGAACTGCAGGACGCCTTCAACGCGGCCGGCGGCGAAATGCCCCAGACCTGGGGCGTGCCGGTGCCGGAAATCCAGCACGGCATCAAATTCGGCGTGCGCAAGATCAATATCGACACCGATTGCCGCATCGCCATGACGGCGGCGATCCGCGCGACGCTCGGCAAGAACAAGGGCGAGTTCGACCCGCGCAAATATCTGAAGCCCGCGCAGGAAGCGATGGTGAAGGTGTGCAGGCAGCGCTACGAGGAATTCGGCACGGCCGGCCAGGCGAGCAAGATCAAGCCGGTTCCGATGGCCGAGATGGCGAAGCGATATGCGAGCGGCGCGCTCGATCCGAAGTTTGCGACGAAGCAGGCGGCGGAGTGAAAGCTTAGAGAGTTTTGAAATGGCGCCCCGGCTCGGGATGAGCCCGGCCGGGAGCGCTCTCCTCGAGCCGCCGCATCGCGCCCCTGCGTCTGATCGCGACCGCCGACCTCCCCGTAAAGGGGAGGTATTGGGCGCGGCTCGCCCTCGTTCGAGTTGAAAAAGAACTTGTAGCCCTCATGCCGAAAGACCGCAGGCATTTTCGTCGCCCCCGCCGCTAGCGCCATGCTAATGATCGGCGAACTCAAATCAAGCAGCCCCCATGCCCGACATCCTCATCGCCCCCTCCATCCTCTCCGCCGATTTCGCCAAGCTCGGCGAAGAAACGCGCGCGATGGCGGCCGCCGGCGCCGACTGGATTCATCTCGACGTGATGGACGGGCATTTCGTGCCCAACCTCACCTTCGGGCCTGGCGTGGTCGCGGCGCTGCGGCCGCATACGAAGCTGCCGCTCGACGTGCATCTGATGATCTCGCCCATCGACCCCTATATCGGCGCCTTCGCCGACGCCGGGGCGGACATCATCACCGTCCACGCCGAGGGCGGGCCGCATCTCCATCGCTCGCTGCAGGCCATTCGCGCGAAGGGCAAGAAGTCGGGCGTGTCGCTCAACCCGGCGACGCATGAGAGCTGCCTGCAATATATCCTCGACGAGGTCGACCTCATCCTCGTCATGAGCGTCAATCCGGGCTTTGGCGGGCAGAGCTTCATCGCCTCGCAACTCGATAAAATCCGCGCCCTTCGCGAGATGATCGGCCGCCGTCCCATCCGTCTCGAAGTCGACGGCGGCGTAACCCCGGAAACGGCCCAGGCGATCGTCGAGGCCGGCGCAGACGCCCTGGTCGCCGGCTCGGCGGCTTTTCGCGGCGGGCCCGGGCAATATGCCGGCAATATCGCGGCGCTGCGCGAGGCGGCGGCGCGCGCGGGGTCCATCAGCGCCTGAGACGCCTTCCATTTGGCGCCGCTCCTGCTCTAGGTTGAGGCCTCCTCCCACGCCCCTGGAGCGATATGGTCGCCCACGCCCCCTTCATCATTCTTCTCGCGCTGCTGACCGCGGCGGTGGTCCTCTCGATCCTCGCCAAGCGGCTGAACATGCCGCCCGCCGCCGCCTATGTCATTGGCGGCATGGCGCTTTCCTTCGCGCCGGCGCGGCTCCCCTTCCAGATCGACCCGGATTTCATCCTCATCCTGTTTCTGCCGCCGCTGCTGCAATCGAGCGCTTATTTCACCGTCTGGCGCGATTTCAAGGCCAATCTCCGCCCGATCCTGATGCTCGCCATCGGCGCGGTGATCTTCACCACGCTGGTCGTCGGCCTCGTGGTCCACGCTCTGCTGCCGGCGCTGCCGCTCGCGGCGGGTTTCTGCCTCGGCGCCATCGTCTCGCCGCCCGACGCCGTGGCGGCCAAGGCGGTGTTGGCGCGCCTGCCGGTCCCGGCGCGGGTCGTGACGATTCTGGAGGGCGAGAGCCTCGTCAACGACGCCTCCGGCCTCATGCTCTATCGCGTGGCCGCCGCCGCCGCGCTGACCGGCGTTTTCGACTGGTCGGAGGCGGCCCTTATGTTTGGGCGGCTGACGGCGGGCGGCCTCGCCGTGGGCGCCGTCGCCGGGCTCCTCGCCAATCTCGCGATGAGCCGGCTGCGCGATACGCAGCTCATCATCATCCTCACCTTCCTGATCGCCTGGGCGACCTATATTGGCGGCGAGGCGCTGCATGTGTCCGGCGTTCTCGCGGTCGTGACCTGCGGCCTCATCATGGGCTGGGGCCAACACGCCATCCTCGACGCGGAAAGCCGGCTCGAGGCGCAGGCCGTCTGGCGCTCGGCGGTCTTCATCATGGAGGCGCTGGTCTTCATCCTGATCGGCCTCGCGCTGCGCAAGGTCGTGGAGGAGCTGGGCGGCTTCGGCCCGGCGCTGACTTCCGCCCTCCCGCAGGCGTTGATCGTCACCGGCGCGATGATCGCCGCGCGCTTCTTCTGGGTCTTTCCCGCCGCCTATCTCCCGCGCCTGCTGATACCCTCGATACGCGCGCGCGACCCTTATCCGCCGCCTTCCATTCCCGTCATCATCGGCTGGGCCGGCATGCGCGGGGTCGTGAGCCTGGCCGCCGCCCTCGCTTTGCCGATCAATTTTCCAGGCCGCAACTTCATCATTCTCGCGACCTTCGTGGCGATCGCCGTTACGGTGCTGATCCAGGGCGCGACGCTTGGAATGCTCGTGCAATGGCTGAAGCCGGCGGCGCTGTCCGCCGGACCCTATCCGCATCTGGGCGACCATGAGACCCGCGAGAGGATCTATGCGGCGGCGCTCGATCTGATTGCGGCGCAAATGGACGAGAACGGCAAGGAGCTTCACCCCAGGCTCCTCGAGGAATATCGCCGCCGCGTCTTCGTCTATCGCAAGAATCACGAGGAGCGGGGGGCGTTGGCCGAGGTCAGGAAGGCGCATTTCGACATGGCGCTCGCGGCCGTTTCGACGGCGCGGGGGGAGCTTCTGCGGCTCCATCGTCTCGGCTGCGTGCACGACGCCACGCTTCACGCGGTCGAAATCGAGCTGGACCTGGAAGAGACGCGACTTCGGCGGCTTTCCGGGGAACACGGCAACGGACATTAAAAGCGCGCTTTATCCAGCCGCGACCCAAGAGCGCAGCGGGACGCTTTGTAACAATTCCGTCGCCTTGCGGATGAAAATGCGTCACGCAATGAAAGGCATGGAAAAATGCTCGGCCGCAAACGAGTTGACGACGTGCAGCGCGATCTCGCCGAGCTTCGGGACGAAGTCGCGGCGCTGCGCGAGGCCGTCGCACGCGAAGGCGAAAAGCGCCTCGTTGAATGGGGCCTTGCGGCGGACGCCGCCAAAGGCGCGCGCAATCTCGCGCATTATCTGTCGCTGCGCAGCCGCGATCTGAGCGCGCTGCAATTGCGCCTCGCGGCCTATGGCCTCTCCTCGCTCGGCCGCAGCGAAGCCGACGTCCTTACCGCGCTCGATGCGCTGCTGGCGACGCTGCGCAGGCTGTGCGGCGAGAAGGCGGCCTATCCCGCGCGCGCGGACGCCGACCCGCTGCAGCGCGCCTGCGACGCGGTCTTCGGGGCGAGCCCAGCCCGCCGCACGCGGATCATGGCGACGCTGCCGAGCGAAGCGGCGGACGATCCGAGCCTCGTCTCGGCCCTCATCGCCGCCGGCGTCGACTGCGCGCGCATCAATTGCGCGCATGACGACGCCGCGGCCTGGCGGCGCATGGTCGCCCATATCCGCGCCGCCTCGGAACGGCTCGGGCGTCCCTGCCGGGTATTGATGGACGTTGCCGGGCCGAAGCTGCGGATCGAGGAGGTGCGCGCGCCGGAGAAATGCCGTCTCTCGACCGGCGACCGCCTTCTGCTGACCGCCCATCTCGACCGGCGCGGCAAGGAAGTCGCCGCCAGCCTGAATTTTCCGCAGATCGTCTCGCAGCTTCAGCCGGGCGCGGAAATCTCCTTCGACGACGGCAAGGCCGTGGGCCGGGTCGTCGCCCGCGACGAGGCCGGCGTCGAGGTCGAGATCGTCGCGGCGCGGGCGAAGGGCCTTCGCCTCAAGCCGGGCAAGGGCGTCAATCTGCCGACCGCTGAGCTCGATCTCTCGCCGCTCACGGAGAAGGATCTCGCCGATCTCGACGCGGTCGCGGAACTGGCGGACCTCGTGGGCTTCTCCTTCGTGCAGCGGGTCGAAGACGTGGCGCTCCTCGAAAGGGAGCTCGCCGCGCGGCGCGGCGACAGGCCGCCACAGGCGATCGTGCTCAAGATCGAGACGCCGCTCGCGGTGCGCAACCTCCCGCGCCTGATCGTGCGCGCGTCGACGCGCCATCCGGCGGCGGTGATGATCGCGCGCGGCGACCTCGCGGTCGAGGTGGGATTCGCGCGCCTATCCGAGATGCAGGAGGAGATTCTGTGGCTCTGCGAGGCCGCCCATGTCCCCGTGATCTGGGCGACGCAGGTCCTGGACCAGCTCGTCCATGAGGGCGTCGCGAGCCGCGCGGAGACGACCGACGCGGCCATGGCGCAGCGCGCCGACTGCGTGATGCTCAACAAGGGCGACTATCTCCCGCAGGGCGTACGCTTCCTGCGGGACGTGCTGGAGCGCATGGACCGCCACCAATCCAAGAAATTCGCCCGCCTCGCCCGGCTGAAGGCCTGGTCCTGAGTCGCTGGGTTGCGAAGCGGCCCGGGCGGCATTAAGGAGAGCGGGCGCTTTGGGGCGTCGCCAAGTGGTAAGGCAGCGGATTTTGATTCCGCCATACGGAGGTTCGAATCCTCCCGCCCCAGCCACGTTTCTCCGAACCCGGCGACTTCGCGACAGCAGCGCGCCGAAAGCCTTCCTTGGCGCTTTTTTCAGATCAAATGCGCTGGCGCTTGCGGATTGTTCGCCGGATTTGTGTCGTGCTTCGAGAGGCTCGCGATCAGCCCTTCCTCCAGAAGCGGTCGCAGATCCGCCTCGATTGCATCCGCATTCGCCGCATCGTAGACCTCCTCCCCGCCAACATAGACGGCAAATGACGTCAGATGCTTGGCCTTTTTGAGCGGATCGTCGATCGTCGCCTTGGTCCATTTGTAAAGCGGATAATGTTCGACGCCGCGCTTTTCCGCTTCCGCGACATAGTTGGCGAAGGCGTCATAGGTTGTCGTCGCCGTGGCGTTATGCCTTGCGAGAATCTCCGCGATGGGCTTGTAGGCGGGACCGTCGGGATTTTCACGCGCAGATCTGGCGCGGTCTCCGTCGAGCTTGAAACGGATCTGAAATTTCCATTGTTCGCTCATGGACTCCTCCTTGCGCTTTCGAGGACAGGAAATCATCGACGCCGGCGCGTCAAAAGAAGACGCCGGCCGAAGATCCAGGCGTCTGTGCAGCGGCCTCGGCCGCCGGCTGGATTGCGTCGCCACGGCGACGGGGCCAATGGGACATTGTATGCGTCCCGCCGCGATAGACGGTCAGCGCCGCGCGATACGCCTTGTTCGGGCTGCCGAAGAATTTGCCCTCGATGGCGCGCAGCGACGCGGCCGAGGCGTAGAAGCGGTAGCGCTGGCGTTCCGTCCCGTCGCCCTGCCGGACGATCAAGCCGACCGTCTGGTCGTCGATCTCGATAACATATGCGTTGTTCATGCCGGCGGTTCCTGTCGTTCGGCGGGATCGTCATGGATTTATGCGGCTCCGAAAAAGTCATGGATATCGCCGCCGTTAACTCTATCTAACTCATATGATTATGATGGCGCCGTCCGTTCTGTATGTCAAACGATGAGTTCCTTTTAATGGACGATGGGTGGGATATCCGGGCTTGTTTGGATTCGTCTCCTCAAATCGCGGCCTTGACGCGACCGGGACGGCGCCTTAATTCGCTATTATCTACAGACTTAGGAGATTAATGATGCGCATCGCCTCGGTTGTTTTCGCCTCGCTCATCATCGCCGCTTCACCGGCCTACGCCGCCGAGAACGCTTCCGGCCAGGCCGCGAAGAGCGTTGTGCAGAAATACGCGTTGACGCTGGACGGCGCGAAGAAAGCCGCGGCCGCCGCGGAGGCTGAAGCTTTGAAGAACGGCTGGAACGTCGTGATCGCCATCACCGACGACGGCGGAAATCTCCTGTATCTGCAGCGGCTGGACGGCACGCAGGCCTCATCGAGCGAGACCGCGACCCGCAAGGCGCGGACGGCGGCGCTGTTCAAGCGCCCGACCAAGGCGCTTGAGGACGCCGTGGCGGGCGGGCGCGTGAGCCTGTTGAGCCTGCCGAATGTGACGCCGCTCGAAGGCGGCTTGCCGATTCTCTACAAGGGCGAGATCATCGGCGCGATTGGCGTTTCCGGCGCACAGTCTTCGCAGGACGCGCAGGTCGCGAAAGTCGGCGCCGACGCGCTCGCGCAATAACTCGAGAGAGGGTCGCGCTCTCGCCGCAGATTGCCCATATGTGCGGCGCGAGGGCGCGCATTTCCGCCATGCCCGGCAAGGTCATGCCGGCGGGGGGCGGGGGGCGCTCCAAGCGGCGCGTCGCCGGAACAGGCCGGCGCGACGCGCTGTTTATCCCTTGACGCAGATCAGAGGCTTGAGGAACGCGACTTTTCGGGCGAGGCCCGAATTCTCGGCCGAGTCGACGACGGCGCGAACATCCTTATAGGCGCCGGGCGCCTCCTCCGCGACGCCTCTCATTGACGGGCTTTTCACAATGATCCCCCGCGCGCGAAGCTCGTCGACCAGTTGCCGCCCGCCCCAGCGGCGCGTAGCGGCGTGCCGGCTCATGCGCCGGCCCGCGCCATGGCAGGCGGAGGAAAAGGCGCGCGCCTCGCTCGCGTTCGTTCCGGCCAGAACGTAGGAGCCCGTCCCCATGCTGCCGCCAATGAGAACGGGCTGCCCAAACGCGCGTAAGGCCTCGGGCAGATTCGCATGCCCCGGTCCAAGCGCGCGCGTCGCGCCTTTGCGATGAATATACAGGTCGCGCGCCTCGCCATCGACCTCATGTCTTTCGACCTTGCAGGTGTTGTGGGACACGTCATACATGAGCGGCAACTCCGCATGGGCGAAGAAACGCGCGAAAACCTGCCTGGCGAGATGGCCGATGATCTCGCGATTGGCGAGGGCGCAATTGATCGCCGCGCGCATCGCGCCGAGATAACGTTGGCCAAGCTCGGAATTGATCGGCGCGCAGGCCAATTCGCGATCCGGCAGCGTGATCCCAAGGCCTTCGGCTGAGACCGCCATTTCGCGAAGATACTCCGTTCCGATCTGATGCCCGAGCCCGCGCGAGCCGCAATGGATCGTGACGACGCATTCGCCAAGCTCGAGGCCGAATCCCGCTGCGGCCGCAGGGTCGAAAATCTCCGAAACCTCCTGCACCTCGAGATAGTGATTGCCCGACCCGAGCGTGCCCATTTCACGGCGTTGCCGCTTGCGCGCGAATTCCGACACGGCGGAAGGATCGGCGTCGACGGCGCGGCCGCATTCCTCGATCCGCTCCAGATCTTCCTTGCGCCCAAAGCCGCGTTCGAGCGCCCATGCGGCGCCGCCGGTCAGCATGGCGGTCATGTCGATATCGTCGAGACATATCTCGCCCTCAGCGCCAAGGCCGGTGGGCACATATTCATACAGGGCGTCCGCCAACTCCTCCTGCACGGCGAGGATTTGCCCGCGAGCGAGGCCCGTGAGGTGGGTCCGCACGCCGCAGGAAACATCGAAGCCGACGCCGCCCGCGGAAACGACGCCGCCCGCTTTGGGGTCGAAAGCAGCGACCCCGCCGATCGGAAAGCCATAGCCCCAATGCGCGTCCGGCATCGCGTAAGACGCCCGCACGATCCCGGGGAGCTTCGCCACATTGACGACTTGCTCAAGCACCTTGTCGTCCATTTCGGCGATGAGCGACTCGGTCGCGTAGATCACGCCGGGCGCCCGCATCTCGCCAGACGGCGCAATGCGCCATTCGACGTCCGAGATTTTCTCCAGTCGCGATATATCCATGCTTTCAAACCCTTCGGAGACGAAGCGTCAGACGTCGATGACGCATTGCGCCCGCCATCTCCCCGGCTGATCCTCCCTCACGGCGAGCTCCGTGAATGTGGCGCCTTTCACCTCCACGGCGGGGGCATGGCGCTCGCGCGAAATCCGCTCGCCGCGCGCCAGACCTCTGAGCCGGCCACTTTCGATTTCGACCTGGAAGGCGCCGAAGACCATCCGTCGCTCCGCCATCTCGTAAACGAGCGCGTTGAGCCAATCGACAAGGAGAACGTCGAGCGTCGGCGCTTCGCACCGGATTTCGACGGTCTCGCAGGGCTTGATCCGCGTCGCATCGGTGATCGCGCCCATGAGCGCATAGGCCGTTTGCTCGAATGCCCGCGCCGGCGTCGCCCCAAATCCCCGAACGCCCAAATCCGCGTCGTGCGGGAAATGCTCCCAGTCGCGGAAAGCGGTCGTCGCTTGCGCCTTCGCGCTCATTGCAAGGTCCTCTTCCGCATGATTCAGAATATCGGGCTCCCGCCGTGTTCGCGTCCACGCCGATAGCCGCTCCCCCGATGACGCGGCCGCAAAACCCTCCCGCCAGTCTACAAGCGACCGCGCTTCCGGAGAGCCTGAAGCGCTTCGCCTGAGCGGCTTTGAGCGGCGCTATTCCGGCGCGCGCTCGCCGAGCGGCGTTACTCGACTTGCCTGCGGTCCTTTCTCGCCCTCTTCTTCGTCAAACCGCACGCGCTGGCCGAGTTGCAGACTGTCGAAGCCCGGCTCCAGGACGCTATTCCGGTGGAAATAAATTTCGCGGCCGTCAGCGCTCTCCAGAAAACCGTAGTCGTCTTCAAGGAGAAGCCTCTTCACGACGCCGATTGGCGCTTCCTCATGATGCTTCACCTTGCCATGCATGCGCCCTACCTGATCCTGCAATTGCCGAACGGCGCGATTGAAGGCGTCATGGAGGGCGAATTCGAAGTCCTGAAAACGCTCATCCTGATGCGGCGTGCGTTCAACTGCGACCTCCCGTTCATCGGGAAGACTCAGATGAATGTGAACGTCGTAAAGTCCGCCGGTGTGATGACGACCGCCGGGACCCTTCACGACGACGCGACAAGCCGTGAGCCGCCCATACCGATCTTCGAGCCGCTCGATTTGCTTGATGATTTGATCACGAAAATGATCAGATGGCTCCATCCCCTGAAAATCTATCTGCGGGGTTGTCTTCATTTGTCGCTCCTTCAGACACGACGCGCTCGGCGGCTTCCATCTTGCGATCCGAAAAGAATGTTAGTTCATCTACAGAGTTTGGACCAGCGTTCGATTGCCGCATCAAAATCTTGAGCGAAGCGTCAACTCGATGACTGTCGCCGTTGGCGAGCGCTCGGCGAGCATCGGAGCAGCCCTTGCGATTGCAAGAGGCGTCATGGGCGTTATTTCGCGAATTGGATTTTTCAATGCGGCGCTTAACCGCATTCCATCTCCCATGATCGTCAATCAGTATTTTTTTGCCTGAGATCGCAGAAACAAAGTTTGCTCTTTAGTTCGAGGTTTGGCCGCTCGCTTTCGAAGAAAATGGCGTGGTTTGCGATCAGGGCGTCACTGAAGTGAGTGCTATGGCGCCCATCATGGCGGGAAACTCCATTCCGAACGCAAGACCCGCCGTCGAATCTTTGTCGAGGGCTCTGGCGCAAGTGGAGCATTTTTGGCGCATGATAGCCACCGCTTCCGGACCGCGGATGCAGAGCGAAGAGCCGAGGCCAACGTCTCAGCAGCTCTGGATGAAAGCCAGATCGAGACAGGAACGAAAAAATGATAAGCAAGACACAAATCTCCAAGCTCTTCGTCGCTATCGGGATTGCCGCAAGCCCTGCGCTATTCTGGGCCACCGAAGCCGCCGCGATTCCGACAGCGCCCGCGAGCGTCATCGCTCCGCCGGCGGCTGATATCGGCATCGAGAAAACCGGCTGGGTGTGGGTCTGCGGTCATCACGGCTGCCGTTGGGTGTGGCGCCACGGCCATCATCATCATGGCGGCTGGGGTTGGGGTCATCATGGCGGCTGGAGCCATCATGGCGGCGGGGGTCATCACGGCGACCATCACGGCCATTAGGGGCTTTCGGCCTACGGATGACGTCTGACGCGCGCGTCACGTGGGCGCAAAAGCAGAAAAGACGGGTCGGAGATTGCTCCGACCCGCCTGCGCGTCACGCCCTTCGCCAACTCAGAAGGCGGCGTTGAACTCCATCGCCGTTGTTCGATGCGCCACAAACTGGTCGTATCCGCGATGCGAGGCGAAAATCACAGTTTTACAGCATTCAATCGGCGATACAGACCCTGTTCCTGCCCATAGCTTTCGCCTCGTATAGCGCCTTGTCGGCTCGACGCATCGCATCGCTGAAGGTTTCTTCGCTTCTAACGCCGGCGACGCCGATGCTGACGGTTATCGGCGGGAGATCGCGGGAGACCCGCAGCGCGGCGGCGCGGCGCACCGCTTCTGCGAAGCGCTGTCCATTTTCAAGCGTTGCGCCATCGAGAAAAGCAACAAATTCTTCCCCGCCCATTCGTCCGACAATGGCGTTCTGCGGCGTTCCGCCTTTCAACAGGGCGGCGAAATCTTTCAAGACTTCATCGCCTGTGGCATGTCCGAATCTGTCATTGATCTGCTTGAAATAATCAAGGTCAAGGAGCATGACGGTCACGAGGCGGCCGTTCTTTCGAGCCCAGGATAGACGGCTCCCGCAATGAAGGTCGAAGCCGCGACGGTTGAGCAAGCCGGTCAATTGATCGGTCTCCGCGGCGCGCCGAGCGTCTGCTATCGCGCTTTGTGCGACGATAAGGAGGGTTAGAAGCCCTGCGGCGACCAGAAGAACCCCTGTGAAGGATTGCGATATGAGCGCATAGACGCTCGTCGCATATTCGCTCCGAAGCTGGCTTGCGCCGAATGCGACGGCGAGAAAGGACTTAATTACGAAGTGGACTGCTATGAGACAATACAGGCTTGCGAGAGCGAGCTCCAGCGGTTCGCGACGGCTGGCCTGGAGGATCACGCCGGCCGACATGGCGGCGGCAATGGCGAAGGGCATCTGATAGCTCAGATTGTATTGCCACATGTTTTGAGGCCACCCGGAGATCAGTTGGCCGTTCACGAGCGACAAAAGGAACACGCAGGAGATGGCGGTCCAACGCGGATGTCTGTCGTAGAAAATGGCGAGCGCGCCCGACATCATGAGCAGCCCGGCGGAAAAGCTGGCATAGTTGAGAGCGCCGAAGACCATTGGCCACCGGCTATGAGGCATTATGAGCAGACTGAACGGCGTCAGCATGCCGACGCCGTAGCTCGCGCCGAACCATAGAGCTTTGCGGTAAGAGGGATTAGCCAGCGCTATGACCGCAAAGCTCGCCGAGAAAAGACCCGCGACGATCGTATTGACAATGAGGGCGAAATTTGCGCCGTACATGATCCAGGCCCCGAGATCGGCGGGCCGCCGAATCCTGGCGGCGCCCTTCGTCCCGACACTTTCTCAACGCCACGAAGCGCGGCGCGGTCAAGAGCCGAGCGGGCGGGCGCCTTTGACCGGAAGCGATCGCGTAATATTTAGGCGTTGCGGGGGCGATCGCGCCATTCGCCCGTTGCGTAAAGGCCGCCCTGCCGGTTGACAACGCCACCCAAAATCGGTCCGATCAGGCGCTTTCGCAGCGCGAGCGAAGCTGATTTAGACGGTGCGATCTGCAACGCGCCTGTTGTCTTGGAGACAAGTCTCGGG
>Ga0123399_1038760_pt1 | contig 14166 bp, 9 predicted proteins | sample T5LHNH4metaT_FD_89927 | JGI IMG/M metagenome (GOLD analysis project Ga0123399, IMG submission 89927) | Methane-oxidizing artificial microbial communities from Washington, USA to study methane cycling - T5-LHNH4 metaT (Metagenome... | ecosystem: Engineered > Modeled > Simulated communities... | reverse complement strand
CTTGTCGCAAATGAGGCTCAAATGACCAACTCTATCGTGATGACTTCACCCCCTGATCCCAGTCGCCAAGCAAGGTTGAACCGCATCCGGTACTTCAGTGTCACGCTGGCGAGGGCCTGCCTTGTTCTGGCGGCCCTGATGGCGGTCGGTCTTCTCTTCTATTGGTTCTCAACATCCGCGGCCTCCATTGCGGCGGACGCGCAGATTCCCCAGGAATGGCTGGCGGATCTAGGTGTGGGCCGAAGAGCCGCGGGGTTTGCGATCTCGTTCGTGCCACTCGCCTGCCTTATCCTGGCGCTGATATCCGCGAGGCGCTGTTTCGACGCTTTCGCGGTCGGGAACTTCTTTGGTCGGGACGCATTGAAGGGCCTGCGGAACTTTGCCCTGGGTCTGCTTGCATCCGCGTTGCTGAAACCATTCTCCGCAGCGGCCCTCTCTGTTCTCCTGAGCTCAGATGCACCCGCGGGCCAGCATCGCCTGACGCTTGGCTTCGGCAGCGATACGATGCTGGCGCTGTTGGCGGCCGGCATAATTGCTGTCATCGCCTGGGTGCTGGCCGAGGCATCCGCGCTTGCCGACGAAAACGCGCAGTTCATTTGAGGATCCGCTCATGCCCATAAGGGTCAGGCTCAACGTCGTCCTCGCCGAACGAAATGTGAAGTCGAAAGACCTAGCGGAATATGTCGGCATCACCGAAGCCAACCTTTCCCTGTTGAAGCAGGGAAAGGTCAAGGGCATCCGGTTCGATACGCTGGAGCGTATCTGCGAGTATCTCGACTGCGAGCCGGGCGATCTGCTGCGGTTCGAGAAACTTCCTGCATAGCGCCTAACGAAGAACACGTTGGTTGCCAGATTCTCTGCTCGGTATCTGCACTAGGGGCACCCTGGATGGGGTGGAGACGCTCGCGGCGCGGTCCGATACCCGACTTCCATTTCATTCAAGATGTGCTGAACCACCTCATCGAGAGCTGCTTGCCCCCAGCCGAGCTCGGCAATTTCTCCATATTGGATGAACTCCGAGCGATCGAAGCCGTTCTCGAAGTCGTTGTACGACACAATGCTCCGCCCAAATAAAGCGACAACCCAGAAGTCATGGCCTTCAAAGGAGAGGTGCGTCCACTTCTCTGGCCCGATCTTGATAATGTCCCAGAGTCTCTTCTGAGAGAAACTCATGCGATCCCGACTGGCATTCATCAAATCCAAAAGTGCAGACTCGTGCATCTCCCCTCCGCTAGATGGAAGATGCATAGGTTCATCTAAATCTGCGGCAGGGGCAACAAAAAAGCCGCCGGGTCGCCCCGACGGCTTCGTTGCCTGAGATCTTTTACCCCCGCGCTTACTGCGCGGCGGTTGTCATATCGGCCAGCATCGGCTCGGCGATCTCGACGCCGGACGCCTTGCGGCGCTCGTCGATGATCAGTTCGTCGCGCGAGGTTGCGATGCGCCGGATCTGGCTCATCGTGCCGCCCGTACCAGCCGGGATAAGCCGGCCGACAATGACGTTTTCCTTCAGACCCTGCAGCATGTCGGTCTTGCCGGCAACAGCCGCTTCGGTCAGCACCCTGGTCGTCTCCTGGAAGGAGGCGGCCGAGATGAAGGACGGCGTCTGCAGCGAGGCCTTGGTAATGCCCAAGAGCACCGGCAGGCCTTCGGCCGGCTTCTTGCCGTCCTCGACCAGGCGCTCGTTGACCTCTTCCAGTTCGATCACGTCGACGTGGTCGCCCGGGATGTAGGTCGAGTCGCCCTGCACCGTGATCTCGACCTTCTGCAGCATCTGGCGAACGATCACCTCGATGTGCTTGTCGTTGATCGACACGCCCTGCAGACGGTAGACTTCCTGGATCTCGTTGACGAGGTAGGACGCAAGCGCCTCCACGCCCTTGATGGCCAGGATGTCGTGCGGCGCAGGATTGCCGTCGAGGATATAGTCGCCCTTCTCGATGACGTCGCCGTCCTGGAGATGGAACGGCTTGCCCTTCGGGATCAGGTATTCGACCGGCTCAAGCGTCGAGTCATGCGGCTCGATGATGATGCGGCGCTTGTTCTTGTAGTCGCGGCCGAAGCGGATCGTGCCATCGATCTCGGCGATGATGGCGTGATCCTTCGGACGGCGTGCCTCGAACAGTTCGGCAACACGCGGCAGACCGCCGGTGATGTCCTTCGTCTTGGCGCTTTCCATCGGGATACGCGCCAGCACGTCGCCGGGGCGAACCTGTGAGCCCGGCTCGACCGAAAGAATGGCCTCGACCGAGAGCAGGAAGCGGGCATCGCCGCCCTTCGACAGCTTGCCGACCTTGCCCTTGGAGTCCTGGATGGCGATCGCCGGCTTGAGGTCGTTGCCGCGTGGCGTCGAGCGCCAGTCGATGACCTCACGCTTGGTGATGCCGGTAGACTCGTCCGCCGTTTCCTGAACGGAAATGCCGTCGACCAGATCCTCGTACGACACCCTGCCCTCGATTTCGGTGAGGACCGGGCGGGTATACGGGTCCCACTCGGCGATACGCTGGCCGCGCTTCACCTTGTCGCCATCGTCCACGAAGATACGCGAACCATAGGTGACACGGTGCGTGGCACGCTCCTTGCCGGCCTCGTCGAGGATCAGCACCGCCATGTTGCGGCCCATGACCATCTGCTGGCCGTCGGAGTTGCGCACCACGTTGCGGTTGCGGATCTCGACCTTGCCCTCATAGGAGGCTTCAAGGAACGAGCTGTCCACCACTTGCGCCGTACCGCCCATGTGGAAGGTACGCATGGTGAGCTGGGTGCCCGGCTCGCCGATCGACTGCGCCGCGATGACGCCAACGGCTTCACCCTGGTTGACCGGAGTACCGCGGGCCAGATCGCGACCGTAGCAGACCGCGCAGACGCCAACCCTGACTTCGCAGGTCAGTGCCGAGCGAATGCGAACCGACTGGACGCCGGCCTTTTCGATCTGTTCCACGTCACGCTCGTCCATCAGCGTTCCGGCCTTGACCAGAATCTCGCCCGACACCGGATGGGTGATGTCGTCGAGCGACGTACGACCCAGCACGCGCTGGCCAACCGAAGCGACGACCTGACCGGCATCGACGATCGGCTGCATGGTGAGGCCCTTGTCGGTGCCGCAGTCGACGGAGTTGACGATGCAGTCCTGCGCCACGTCGACCAGACGACGGGTGAGGTAGCCCGAGTTCGCCGTCTTCAAGGCGGTGTCGGCCAGACCCTTGCGGGCGCCGTGGGTCGAGTTGAAGTACTCGAGCACGGTGAGGCCTTCCTTGAAGTTCGAGATGATCGGCGTCTCGATGATTTCACCCGACGGCTTGGCCATGAGGCCGCGCATTCCGGCGAGCTGACGCATCTGCGTGGGCGAGCCACGCGCACCGGAGTGCGACATCATGTAGATCGAGTTCATCGGCTTCTGACGGCCATTGTCCTCGAACTCCACGGCCTTGATGCGGGCCATCATTTCGTCGGCGACCTTTTCCGAGCACTTGGCCCATGCGTCGACGACCTTGTTGTACTTCTCGCCCTGCGTGATCAGACCGTCATTGTACTGCTGCTCGTATTCCTTGGCCAAGGCCTCGGTGTCGGAGACCAGCTTGATCTTGGCATCTGGGATCAGCATGTCGTCCTTGCCGAACGAAATGCCGGCGCGGCAGGCATGGCTGAAGCCCAGGGCCATGATGCGATCGCAGAAGATAACCGTCTCCTTCTGACCGCAATGGCGGTAGACGGTGTCGATCATCTTGGAGATGTTCTTCTTGGTCATCTCCTGGTTTGCGGTTTCATACGGCACATTGACGTTCTTCGGCAGAAGCTCGCCGATGATCATGCGGCCAGGCGTGGTGTCATGGATCTTCGACACGACCTTGCCTTCAGCGTCGACCGTGCGGAAGCGACCCTTGATCTTGGAGTGCAGCGTCACCGCCTTGGTCTCGAGCGCGTGCTGGAGTTCGCCCATGTCGGCAAACACCATACCCTCGCCAGGCTCGTTCTGGTTGACGATCGAGAGGTAGTAGAGACCAAGAACCATGTCTTGCGACGGCACGATGATCGGCGCGCCGGAAGCCGGGTGCAGGATGTTGTTGGTCGACATCATCAGCACGCGGGCTTCAAGCTGCGCTTCCAGTGACAGCGGCACGTGAACGGCCATCTGGTCGCCGTCGAAGTCGGCGTTGAAGGCGGTGCAGACCAGCGGGTGAAGCTGGATCGCCTTGCCTTCGATCAGGATCGGCTCGAACGCCTGGATGCCGAGACGGTGCAGCGTCGGCGCGCGGTTCAAGAGCACCGGATGCTCGCGGATGACCTCGTCGAGGATATCCCAGACTTCCGGACGCTCCTTCTCGACCAGCTTCTTCGCCTGCTTGACGGTCGAGGAGTAACCCTTGGCGTCGAGACGGGCGTAGATGAAGGGCTTGAACAGCTCGAGCGCCATCTTCTTCGGCAGGCCGCACTGATGCAGCTTGAGCTCCGGACCGGTCACGATGACCGAACGGCCGGAATAGTCGACGCGCTTGCCGAGCAGGTTCTGACGGAACCGGCCCTGCTTGCCCTTGAGCATGTCGGACAGCGACTTCAGCGGACGCTTGTTGGCGCCGGTGATGACGCGGCCACGACGACCGTTGTCGAACAGCGCATCGACGGCTTCCTGCAGCATGCGCTTTTCATTACGCACGATGATGCCGGGAGCGCGCAGTTCGATCAGCCGCTTCAGACGGTTGTTGCGGTTGATGACGCGACGATAGAGGTCGTTGAGGTCGGACGTAGCGAAGCGGCCGCCGTCCAGCGGGACGAGCGGACGCAGGTCCGGCGGGATCACCGGAACCACCTTCATGATCATCCATTCGGGACGATTGCCGGATTCCATGAAGTTCTCGACGACCTTGAGCCGCTTCAGATACTTCTTCTGCTTGAGCTCGGACGTGGTCGAAGCCAGTTCCGAACGCAGGTCGCCAGCGATCTTCTCGAGATCCATGCCGGCCAGAAGGTCGTGGATGGCCTCGGCGCCGATCATGGCGGTGAAGCTATCTTCGCCATATTCGTCGACGGCGATCATATACTCCTCCTCGCTGAGGAGCTGGTGCTCCTTCAGCGCGGTGAGACCGGGCTCGGTGACGATGTAGTTCTCGAAGTAAAGGACGCGCTCGATATCCTTCAGCGTCATGTCGAGCAGCGTTCCGATGCGCGACGGCAGCGACTTCAGGAACCAGATATGGGCGACGGGCGCTGCGAGCTCGATATGGCCCATGCGCTCGCGGCGGACGCGCGAAAGCGTGACTTCGACGCCGCACTTTTCGCAGATGACGCCCTTGTACTTCATGCGCTTGTACTTGCCGCACAGGCACTCATAGTCCTTGATCGGGCCAAAAATGCGCGCGCAGAACAGGCCGTCGCGCTCCGGCTTGAAGGTACGATAGTTGATGGTCTCCGGCTTCTTGATCTCGCCGAAGGACCAGGACAGAATCTTCTCAGGGCTGGCGAGCGAAATCCGGATGGAATCGAACACCTGCGCAGGCGCCTGGGGGTTGAAGAGATTCATGACCTCTTGGTTCATGCCGTTCTCCTTTTCGGGGTCCTCGAAAACCCCTTGCATCTAGCGCGGGCCAAACGCCCGCCGTCTTTTGTCAGCCAATGGCCGTAGAATTTTATAGGTGCGCCGCGACTTACCGCGGCGCGCCGTTGCCTTACTCGGCCGCGTCGGGCAGCCGGACAGGGCTTTCGTCGAGCTTGGTGTTCTCCAATTCGACATTGAGGCCGAGGGACCGCATTTCCTTGACCAGAACGTTGAAGCTCTCCGGGATGCCAGCCTCGAACGTGTCGTCGCCACGGACGATCGCCTCGTAGACCTTGGTGCGTCCGGCGACGTCGTCGGACTTCACCGTCAGCATTTCCTGCAGCGTGTAGGCGGCGCCGTAGGCTTCCAACGCCCAGACCTCCATCTCGCCGAAGCGCTGGCCACCGAACTGCGCCTTGCCGCCCAGCGGCTGCTGGGTGACGAGCGAGTACGGACCGATCGAACGCGCGTGGATCTTGTCGTCCACGAGATGGTGAAGCTTGAGCATGTAGATATAGCCCATCGTCACCTTGCGATCGAACGGCTCGCCGGTGCGTCCGTCATAGAGCTGCGACTGACCGCTGGTGTGCAGGCCCGCCTGCTCCAGCATGATGTTGATGTCAGCCTCATGCGCGCCGTCGAACACCGGTGTCGCGATGGAGACGCCGCGACGCATCTGCTCGCTGAGGCGAACAATGCTCTCGTCGTCATACTCACGCACCGGCTCGTTGCGATCGTTGGCCGGGATGAAGCTCTCGAGCGTCTTGCGCAGCGGCTTGATATCGCCTGCCACCTTGTACGCGTCGATCAGCTCACCGATCTTCTTGCCCATGCCGGCGCAAGCCCAGCCCAGATGCGTTTCCAGGATCTGGCCGACATTCATACGGCTCGGCACACCCAGCGGGTTGAGCACGATATCCGCATGCGTGCCGTCCTCGAGGAACGGCATGTCCTCGACCGGAACGATCCGCGACACGACACCCTTGTTGCCGTGACGGCCGGCCATCTTGTCGCCGGGCTGCATCTTGCGCTTCACGGCCACGAAGACCTTGACCATCTTCATGACGCCCGGGGGCATTTCGTCGCCGCGCTGCACCTTCTCGACCTTGTCCATGAAGCGCTGCTCGAGCGCCTTCTTGGAGTCGTCGTACTGGCCACGCAAGGCTTCCAGTTCGCTCTGGAGCTTTTCGTTCTCCACGGCAAACTGCCACCACTGCGAACGCGGATACTCGTCGAGCGTATCCTTCGACAGCATCGAGCCCTTCTTGAAGCCCTTCGGGCCCGCAATCGCCTCTTTGCCGACGAGAACGTCGGAAAGACGCGAATAGACGTTGCGGTCGAGGATCGCCTGCTCGTCGTCGCGGTCCTTGGCGAGGCGTTCGATCTCCTCGCGCTCGATCGCCATGGCGCGCTCGTCCTTCTCCACACCGTGGCGGTTGAAGACGCGCACTTCGACAACCGTGCCGAAAGTGCCTGGAGGCATGCGCATCGAGGTGTCACGCACGTCCGATGCCTTTTCACCGAAGATGGCGCGCAGAAGCTTCTCTTCCGGCGTCATCGGGCTCTCGCCCTTCGGCGTGATCTTGCCTACCAGGATGTCGCCCGGCTGAACTTCGGCGCCGATATAGACGATGCCGGCTTCGTCGAGGTTCTTCAGCGCTTCTTCCGAAACGTTCGGAATGTCGCGGGTGATTTCCTCCGGTCCAAGCTTGGTATCGCGTGCCATGACCTCGAACTCCTCGATGTGGATCGAGGTGAAGACGTCGTCGGCCACGATACGCTCGGAGAGCAGGATCGAGTCCTCGTAGTTGTAGCCATTCCAAGGCATGAACGCGACCAGCACGTTGCGGCCGAGCGCCAGATCGCCGAGCTCCGTCGACGGACCGTCCGCGATGATGTCGCCCTTGTTGACCCGATCGCCCATGCGAACCAGCGGACGCTGGTTGATGCAGGTGTTCTGGTTCGAGCGCTGGAACTTCATCAGCCGGTAGATATCGACGCCGGACTTGCCCGGATCGAGATCTTCCGTCGCGCGGATAACGATACGCGTCGCATCCACCTGGTCGACGATACCGCCGCGGCGGGCGCCGATGGCGGCGCCCGAGTCACGGGCGACGATCGGCTCCATGCCGGTGCCGACGAACGGCGCTTCGGCGCGCACCAGCGGCACGGCCTGACGCTGCATGTTCGAGCCCATCAGAGCGCGGTTGGCGTCGTCGTTCTCAAGGAACGGGATCAGGGCCGCGGCCACCGACACCATCTGCTTCGGTGACACGTCCATCAGGTCGACGTTTTCGCGCGGCGCCATCATCACTTCACCGGCGCTGCGGCAAATGACGAATTCGTCGACGAAGCCGCCATTCTTGTCGAGCTCGGCGTTGGCCTGCGCGACATGGTGCTTGGCCTCTTCCATCGCCGACAGATAGACGACGTCATTGGTCAGCTTGCCGTCGACGATCTTGCGGTACGGGCTCTCGATGAAACCGTACTTGTTGACGCGTGCGAAGGTCGCCAGCGAGTTGATCAGACCGATATTCGGGCCTTCCGGCGTCTCGATCGGGCAGATGCGGCCGTAATGCGTCGGGTGCACGTCGCGCACTTCGAAGCCGGCACGCTCGCGGGTCAGACCGCCCGGTCCAAGCGCCGAGAGACGACGCTTGTGGGTGATTTCCGACAGCGGGTTGGTCTGGTCCATGAACTGCGACAGCTGCGAGGAACCAAAGAACTCGCGCACGGCGGCAGCCGCCGGCTTGGCGTTGATCAGGTCCTGCGGCATGACCGTGTCGATTTCGATCGAGGACATACGCTCCTTGATCGCGCGCTCCATGCGCAGCAGGCCGACGCGGTACTGGTTTTCCATCAGCTCGCCGACCGAACGCACGCGGCGATTGCCGAGATTGTCGATATCGTCGATCTCGCCCTTGCCGTCACGCAGCTCGACCAGCGTCCTGACCACGGCCAGGATGTCGTCCTTGCGCAGCACGCGCACGGTATCCTCAGCCTTGAGCTCGAGGCGCATGTTCATCTTGACGCGGCCGACGGCCGACAGATCATAGCGTTCGCTGTCGAAGAACAGCGAATTGAACATGGCTTCGGCGGTCTCGAGCGTCGGCGGCTCGCCGGGGCGCATGACACGATAGATGTCGAACAGCGCGTCCTGGCGGCTCTCGTTCTTGTCGACGTTGAGCGTGTTGCGGATATAGGCGCCGACATTGACGTGGTCGATGTCGAGAACCTTGATCTCGTCTTCGCCCGTGCCGAGCAAAACCTTCAGCGTCTTCTCGTCGATCTCGTCGCCGGCCTCGAGGAAAATCTCGCCGGTGCCGTAGTTGACGATGTCCTCGGCCAGGTAGTTGCCAAGCAAATCCTCGTCGGTCGCCTTGATCGCCTTAAGACCCTTTTCGCCAAGCGCCCTCGCCTGACGGGCAGTGATCTTCTTGCCGGCCTCGACAACGATCTCGCCCGTATCGGCGTCGACCAGGTCGCCGACAGCCTTGAGGCCGCGGAAACGCTCGACGTTGAACGGAATGCGCCAATGGTCTCCGGCGCGCACATAGGTGATCTTGTTGTAGAAGGTCGACAGGATCTCTTCGCCGTCCATGCCGAGCGCCATCAACAGCGACGTCACCGGAATCTTGCGGCGACGGTCGATGCGGGCGTGCACGACGTCCTTGGAATCGAACTCGATGTCGAGCCACGAACCGCGATAGGGAATGACGCGCGCGGCAAACAGAAGCTTGCCCGACGAGTGCGACTTGCCCTTGTCGTGGTCGAAGAAGACGCCCGGCGAACGGTGCATCTGCGAGACGATGACGCGTTCCGTACCGTTGACGATGAAGGTGCCGTTGAGCGTCATGAGCGGCATGTCGCCCATGTAGACGTCCTGCTCCTTGATGTCCTTGATCGACTTGGCGCCGGTATCCTCATCGATATCGAACACGATGAGGCGCAGCGTCACCTTCAGTGGCGCGGCATAGGTAAGGTCGCGCTGACGGCATTCGTCAACGTCAAATTTCGGTCCTTCGAACTCGTACTTCACGAATTCCAGCATGGAGGAGCCGGAAAAATCGGAAATCGGGAAGACCGACTTGAAAACAGCCTGCAGTCCCTCGTCCGGACGCCCGCCCTTGGGCTCCGCCACCATGAGGAACTGGTCATAGGACGCCTTCTGAACCTCGATCAGGTTCGGCATCTCCGCAACTTCCGGGATCTTTCCGAAGAACTTGCGTACGCGTCTGCGGCCATTGAAAGTCTGGGTCTGGGCCATCGTCGCTCCTTAGCTCAATTCTCGGGACGAGCCTCGCCGCGGCTCGCCTTGCATTCTGGGCCACCTGGGCGGCGACCCTCTTGTCTGTTCACCGGCCGCCTGTCGGCAGCTGGCCAAAACGGGAGAAAACCCGTTTCCTGAGGGCCGAATTCCGGCCCTCAGGAAAGAGGTTCTCGTACATCTCGCGTTACGCGTCCTCCCTTCACACGAAGGGAGTGGCGGACGGCGCGAGGCCGCCCGCCAAACAATCAAAACGCTTACTTAAGTTCGACCTTGGCGCCAGCTGCTTCCAGCTGAGCCTTGAACTTGTCCGCGTCGGCCTTGGAAACGGCTTCCTTGACCGGCTTCGGAGCCGCCTCGACCAGGTCCTTGGCTTCCTTGAGGCCAAGACCGGTGATGGCGCGAACTTCCTTGATCACGTTGATCTTCTGGGCGCCGGCGTCCGTCAGGACGACGTCGAACTCGGTCTTCTCTTCGGCCGGAGCAGCAGCGGCAGCACCACCGCCAGCGGCGGCAACAGCCACCGGAGCAGCGGCGGAAACGCCCCACTTTTCTTCCAGAAGCTTCGACAGCTCGGCCGCCTCGAGGACGGTCAGCTTCGAAAGGTCGTCTACGATCTTTGCGAGATCAGCCATTGTTGTATTCCTTCATAAGGTTCGAACGTGTGTTTTTGATAGCGAGGAACGGCCTCATGCCGCCTCGTCCTTCCGGGCGTAAGCGCCGATGACACGCGCGACCGAAGCCGCGGGCGCATTGACGATCTGGGCGATCCGGGTTGCTGGGGTGGCGATCATGCCAACCAGCCTGCCGCGCAGCTCGTCCAGCGACGGGAGTGTGGCGAGAGCCTTCACACCGTCGGCGTTGAGCGAGGTCGTGCCCATTGCGCCGCCGAGAATGACAAGCTTGTCATTTCCCTTGGCGAAATCGGATGCGACCTTCGGCGCTGCAATCGGATCCTCCGAATAAGCAATCAGCGTCTGTCCCTTGAACAGATCGATGATCGATGCGGAGTCCGTGCCCTGAAGAGCGATTTTGGCGAGACGGTTCTTCGCGACTTTAACGGTGCCACCGGCGGCGCGCATTTTCGACCGAAGGTCGTTCATTTGCGCGACGGTGATACCGGCGTAGTGGGCCACGACCACTGAACCTGCGTTCGAGAACGCACCGTTCAGGCCCGTGACGAGTTCGCGTTTTTCCGCTCTGTCCACTGCCTATCTCCAGTTGACCCCAATCCTGTTGATGGGAACCTTCCCATTCACCAGGACAGGCGTCTGGTTGCCTTTTGTCGGCCGGGCCATCCAGTAACGGATCTCCCGAACGACGCTCGAGGATCCTGCCCCCTTTCGCCACATCAGCCGGCAAGCCGGGCAATGCGCAGACAAAAGGCAAACACGGTTCGAACCTTTCATTGGAGCATCTCGCTCCGTTGTCGGGTCTTCACCCGTCTCATGCAGGCCCACATGAATTAAGGCTTTTGGGCCGCCTGCAATCTCGGACAGGATGTCCGGAAGCCTTTCGACTTCCGGCACCGGACCTCCAAAACAAATCAGAGGCCCGGAATTTCTTGCGGATCAGCCCTGCCGCGGGCCGATCCAGATGATCGCATCAGGACGCGGTAAGCGTCGAAACGTCGAGCTTGAGGCCCGGGCCCATCGTCGAGGTGACCGACACCTTCTTGACGTAGTTGCCCTTGGCGCCAGCCGGCTTTGCCTTGGTCACGGCATCAGCAAAGGCGCGGACGTTTTCCTCCAGAGCCTTGACATCGAACGAGACCTTGCCGACGCCGGCGTGCACGATGCCCGCCTTCTCGACGCGGAACTCGACAGCGCCACCCTTGGATGCCTTGACGGCGGCAGCGACGTCCGTGGTCACGGTGCCGACCTTCGGGTTCGGCATCATGCCGCGCGGGCCGAGCACCTTGCCCAGACGACCGACGAGCGGCATCATGTCCGGCGTGGCGATGCAGCGATCGAAATCGATCGTGCCCTTCTGGACGATGTCGACCAGATCCTCGGCGCCAACGATGTCGGCGCCCGCGGCCTTGGCTTCCTCGGCCTTGTCACCGCGTGCGAACACGGCGACGCGGACGGTGCGGCCAGTGCCATTCGGCAGATTGACCACGCCACGAACCATCTGGTCGGCATGACGCGGGTCAACACCGAGGTTCATGGCAACCTCAACGGTCTCGTCGAACTTCACCGACGAACGGTCCTTGAGCAGCTTCAGGGCATCACCCAGGGCGTAAGCCTTGTTTGGATCAATGCCTTCGCGGGACTTCGATACACGCTTTGCAATCTTTGCCATGATCTCAGCCCACCACTTCCAGACCCATCGAGCGGGCGGAGCCCTCGACCATGCGCATGGCCGCCTCGACGTCGTTTGCGTTCAGATCCTTCATCTTGGCGGTGGCGATCTCGCGGACCTTGTCGCGCGAAACGGTGCCAGCCTTGACCTTGCCCGGCTCCTTGGAACCAGCCGTCAGGTTCGCCGCCTTCTTCAGGAAGTAGCTCACCGGAGCCGTCTTCATGACGAAGGTGAACGACTTGTCCTGATAGTAGGTGATGACGACGGGGACCGGAGATCCCTTTTCCATTTCCTGCGTCTGCGCGTTGAACGCCTTGCAGAATTCCATGATGTTGATGCCACGCTGACCAAGCGCCGGGCCGATCGGCGGGGACGGCGTTGCCGATCCCGCTTTAACCTGGAGCTTGAGCTGGCCTGCAATTTTCTTAGCCATCTCTTTTCCTGCCTCTTCTCATGCCGGCATCGCCGGCGGTTGCAGTCTGGTGGTTCGATCCATGCGGCCGGCTAAAGCCGCATTCGTCTCCCACCGCTCTCAAGGCCACGCGCTTCCACGCCGCCTCCCCTGACCGCCCGACGGGCGCCAAGGATTCCGGATCAGCCCTTTTCGACCTGTCCGAATTCCAGATCGACAGGCACGGCGCGCCCGAAGATCGAAACTTCCACCTTGAGCCGCGCGCGCTCCTCGTCCACTTCCTGAACGAAACCGTTGAACGACGCGAAGGGACCATCCGAAACGCGGATCGCCTCGCCGATCTCGAACGTAACCGAAGGCTTCGGCCGCTCTACGCCCTCCTGAACCTGATTCAGGATACGCTGCGCCTCGGCCTCCGTGATCGGCACCGGCTTCGAATCACCCAGGAAACCAGTGACCTTCGGCGTATTCTTGACGAGCGAGAAAACCGCATCGGTCAGGTTGGCCTTCAGGAGCACGTAGCCCGGGAAGAACTTGCGCTCGGCATCGACCTTGCGGCCGCGACGAACCTCGACGACCTTCTCGGTCGGCACGACGATCTGCTCGATGTCAGCAGACAGGCCCTTCTGCTTGGCCTTGTTGACGATGTCCTCAGCGACCTTTTTTTCAAAGTTCGAATAGGCGTGGACGATGTACCAGCGCGCGGTCATTTCAAGACTTCTCCGTAATCGCCGGACTTAGCGTCCGATGCCCAGAATCTGTTCGACCGCAAGGCCCATGAGCTGATCGGCGGTGAAGAAAAAGATCATCGCAATCACAGCGAAGGCCAAGACCATCACCGTCGAGATCATCGTCTCGCGTCGCGACGGCCAAGTCACCTTGGCGGTCTCCGCACGAACCTGCTGGAGAAAGACGAAAGGATTTGTGGTTTTCGACGCCATATGCCGCTCTGTCTTCAAGATCCGTTGGCCGGATCTCCTGGATGATCCCGCTGGCCGGGACGTGCCGCCTGGACTTGCGTTTACGCCGAATCAGCGCAACCATTCCGCCCATGCAAATCAGACGCGTAAAGCCGGCTTCCCAGCTCCACGCGTCGCGTGTCTGTTTCGTCTACATAAAACCGATTCTTGATCCACGCAAGTGGCAAGTTCTCGCTTTATGACCAAACGCCGCCTCGGAACCATCCAGTCGTCCCGTCCCGGCTATAGGGCTCTTATGCCTCAATCGGGCTAATATGGCAAGCAGGTCGCCGATTTTCAACGGTACGCCCGCAGGGAGTCATGTTTTCGTGAATTGGCCATTTCGAAAAATGGCACGGGCAGCAGGGCTCGAACCTACGACCTGCGGTTTTGGAGACCGCCGCTCTACCAACTGAGCTATGCCCGTATCACGCCGCGCATCAATGCGGCAGGCGCTTCCTAAAAGCTTCCGCGTGCTCTGTAAAGAGTGCTCTGCAGTGATGGTCTGGGAAAAAGCAAACCGGACTTCCACCACCCTGAAGCCCCTCATCCATCACCCGGCGGCCGATACGGTCCGCCCGGCACGCCCCACCCCCAGGCAGGCATCGGCTCCGTCTCCGGATCGCAAGTCTCGCCGAGATTGGAATTCATCTTGGCAAGGCGCGATCCCCATTCGACATAGGCTGTGAAT
>Ga0123399_1072045_pt1 | contig 14271 bp, 16 predicted proteins | sample T5LHNH4metaT_FD_89927 | JGI IMG/M metagenome (GOLD analysis project Ga0123399, IMG submission 89927) | Methane-oxidizing artificial microbial communities from Washington, USA to study methane cycling - T5-LHNH4 metaT (Metagenome... | ecosystem: Engineered > Modeled > Simulated communities... | reverse complement strand
CCGCGCTCGGGCCGAGCGCGGCAAAGACATGACGCAGGCTCCCGCGGCCAAAGCGCTGTCGAACCAATCCGGCGCGCCGCCGACCGTAGGGAGAGTACATGAAATCCGTCCTGCGCATCCTTGTCTTCGTGCCGCTGGCGCTGGTCATTCTGTTTTTCTCGATGGCGAATCGCGGCGTGGTGAAGATCGGCCTCGATCCCTTCGCCGCGAACGACGCGTCAGCGCCCTATGTCGAGGCGCCGCTGTTTCTTGTCGTCCTGGCGTCGATGGCGATCGGCGTGCTGGCTGGGGGCGTTTCTTCCTGGCTCAGCCATCTGCCGGTGCGCCGCGCCGCGAAAATCGCGCGCGCCGAGGCCAAGAAGACGCGGCTTGAAATCGAAAAGCTGCGCCAGCAGGCGCTCGCCGAACTGCCCGCCGAGGCCAAGGGCGGCAAGCGCTGACGCTTGGGCGGGGGAGCGCCTGGCACAAAAACTTGCCCCTAGCCCGCTTGAAAATCCCGCCGCGCGCCGATAAGAAAAACCCGCGCCTCACCCGCGCAGCGCCGCAATAGCTCAGCTGGTAGAGCACATCATTCGTAATGATGGGGTCGGGGGTTCGAATCCCTCTTGCGGCACCAGTAAAATCAAAGACTTACGAAGCAAAAATCGCCATCTGGCCGTGGACGAAGTCTCCGTGTCGCCACCATGTCGTCACGGCGCGCGATTTCAGCCCGCTACCTGCACCCATTGGCGGGCCATTCTTCCGTCCGCACACGGTCGGGACAAGTTCAGGCCGATGCGGCGATTTTCTCGCGTGCTGCGCTCGCGAGAAACGCCGAACGGGTCAGGCCGCTGCGCTTGGCCGCCGCGTCGATGGCCGCCAATAGGCCCTGGTCGAGCGAGATATTCGCTTTCACCGGCTTTCCGCTTTCGATGATGAGCGGAACGGCGAGGAAGACGCCGCCCTCGGCAAGGGTGGCGATAACGTCCGGGTCGCGGCGCAAATCCTCGATGCTGCTCGGCCGGGGCGCCTCCCCTTCCGCCATCGCGTCATGAACCCATTCGCCCAAGGCGTCGATCGCGTTGCTATAGGCTTCGTTCTCGTCCTCGCCCATGGCGACGCAGCCGGGGCAGTCGGGGAACGAAACGCCGAACGCGCCGGGCGCGCCGTCGAGAAGCGCAAAATATCGGGTCATAGCCTTCGGTCCTTTCACCATCCGGCCGCTTTGGCGATGCTCCGCGCGACGCCCGGCGAGAGCGTCTTATGGCGCGGGACCATGATCTTGACGCCCGGCCTTTCGGGATGGGCGAATTTGTCAAGCTTGGCGCCGCCTTCCGAAACCCAGCCTTCGCGCTCCAGTCGAGCAACGATCTTGGAGCGATCGGTTTCGAGCTTCATTGCGGCCTCTTATATGCGCAAATATATGCGCCTAGGCGGTCGCGCGCGTCAAGGAGAAATGCGCAAATATATGCACCTTAGCCAGAGACGTGCGAAGACGTGCTCTCGGCGATCATCATCGTCGGGCCGGCCAATGCTTGGATGGCGCGCGTCCAAATGCCTCTGATCCTGCGATGGCGGGACGCGGACGACTGGATGACGGGCGCTCGCCGAGCCATATGTCGAGAAACCCCGCCTCTTTCGACACATCACGCCCATATGTCGATGGCTTCGACATATGGCGGGATTCGCCGTCCTTGCTATCGCACTACGAGAATAAGCCGCTGCCTACTGGCCAGGAACCACCTTCTTTTCCGCCTCTGCCTTCCTACGCCAAAAGCGACGGCGGGGTTGCCGCCATGGCAGATGCACGCTCCCGAAGGGCGGCCTTGCCTAACACGTCCGAAACGTCTGGCGGCGCACGAACGATAGGCCAGTCTCGATCCGGCGGCAATATCGGCTACAATCCGCATGGACCGGCTCCCGGCCTGCGACGACTAAAGACAGGCGCAGGCCGCGTAGCGGAGGCCGAGCACTAACCTCGCCTCTTGCACCCGGTCCGCCGCCTCGACGCGCAATCACTCCGCAGCCAGCTTTCGTTCGGACATGAAGCGGTCAACGGCCTCCTGGAAATCGGGCGCGAGCTTACGCGTGCCGGGAATGAAGATCGGATCGGCCTCGCCGCGTTTCAGCGCCTTCGCGCGATGAACCCGCCGCATCATCCCACCGTGGGCGGCCCGGCGCTCCGCATTCTGGTTCTGCCATCCGGATAAGGCTTGTCAATCGGCATTGAAGTTTGACCCCCATATCGGCGTCCAAATTGACCCCCTTGTTGCGCGCGTCGTGACGGAAGGAGGGCGTAGCCCGACTGGAGTTACGATGCGCGCTGCGGCGCGATCAGAGGCGGTTCTTGAAGCGTCAGCTCTCGTTGCCGGTTTCGACGATGTCGCAGTGGTGTGTCAGCCGATCGAGCCGCACCTTGGCGAACATGTCTGCAGCAGCCTTGCGGGTCTGTCCGGGCGTGAGCGCGCCAACCTTGCCGATCGTCACGCGCCGCTTGGCGATGCCGCGCCCGCCGCCGTGGGGGCGATATTCGACGATATAGGACATGACGCCACTCGGCATGACGCGGACGCCGAAGCCGGCAAGGTCGGGGTCGAAGGCGATGAATGGCCGCTCACCGTCCTTGTTTATCGAGTGGGGAAGGTAAGCATCGTCATGTTACTCAATGGCTGTCCGGCGACGCGGCGCGCCAGAAACGATTCACGAAGCAGGAAACGTCGGAAGACAATGTGCCATTGTTTCCCGATATTTATTGCCGATAAATCGTGAAGACAGTTCATTTCCCTTCAGTTTATATGCACGCGGATCGTCCCTCCAAAAAAGCGCGAGAAACGCTCTCGAGGAAGCGACCTTCAACGAAACAGGCTGGCTCCAACGCCGTGGGCCGTGAATTTACGAGGCGACGTAGCTTTCAAGAAGGCGATCAACGCCTTCGCAGGACGTCGCAGGAGGACTCGTCAATGAGGAAACTGCTGAATTCCGTATCCCTGTTGTCCGTCCTGATTGGGGCGCCGATCGCGACGATGTCCGCCGCGCATGCCGAGGACAGGCTCGAAGCGCTCACGAAAAGCGAAGACAACTGGGTGATGCAGGGCAAGAACTATAGCGCCAATCACTACAGCACGCTGACCCAGGTCAATGCCGAGAATGTGAAGAATCTGAAGGTCGCCTGGTCGTTCTCGACCGGCCTGCTGAGCGGTCATGAAGGCGCGCCGCTCGTCGTCGACGGCAAGATGTATGTTCATACCTCCTTTCCGAATAACACCTTCGCGCTCGATCTCAGTGATCCCACGCGCATCCTCTGGCAACACAAGCCCAAGCAGAACGCCGCGGCGCGCGCGGTCGCCTGCTGCGACATCGTCAATCGTGGCCTCGCCTACTGGTCGGGAGACGGCAAGACGCCTTCGCTCATCATCAAGACGTTGCTCGACGGCAATGTCGTCGCCTTGAATGCGGAAACCGGCGCCGAATACTGGAAGGTCGAGAACTCCGATTTCAAGGTCGGTTCGACCCTGACCGTTGCGCCTCATGTCTATAAGGATATTGTTCTCATCGGCAGCTCGGGCGCCGAGCTCGGCGTGCGCGGCTATATGACAGCCTACGACGTGCGCACGGGCGAGCAGAAGTGGCGGGCCTATGCGACGGGTCCGGATTCCGATGTGCTGATCGGCGACGACTTCAACAAGGCCAATCCGCATTACGGTCAAAAAGGCCTCGGCACTTCCACCTGGGAGGGCGACGCCTGGAAGATTGGCGGCGGCACCAATTGGGGCTGGTTCGCTTATGATCCCGGCACGAATCTTGTCTATTACGGCAGCGGCAATCCGGCGCCGTGGAACGAGACGATGCGCCCGGGTGACAACAAATGGACGATGACCATTTGGGGCCGCGACCTCGACACCGGCGCGGCGAAATTCGGCTATCAGAAGACGCCGCATGACGAATGGGATTATGCCGGCATCAACTTCATGATGCTCAGCGAGCAGAAGGACAAGGATGGAAAGGAGCGCAAGCTGCTGACCCATCCAGACCGCAACGGCATCATTTACACGCTCGACCGCACGGACGGCACGCTCGTCTCCGCCGACAAGATCGACGACACCGTCAATGTGTTCAAGAAGGTTGATCTCAAGACCGGCTCGCCTGTGCGCGATCCTGAATATGGCACGCGCATGGACCATCTCGCCAAGGACGTCTGCCCCTCGGCGATGGGCTATCACAATCAGGGTCTTGACTCCTACGATCCCAATAAGGAGCTGTTCTTTCTTGGCGTGAACCATATCTGCATGGATTGGGAGCCCTTCATGCTTCCCTATCGCGCGGGTCAGTTCTTTGTCGGTGCGACGCTGAACATGTATCCGGGTCCGAAGGGCGATCGTCAGAAGGGCGAGGGCCTCGGCCAGATCAAGGCCTATAACGCCATCACCGGCAAGTTCAAGTGGGAGAAGATGGAGCGCTTCGCCGTTTGGGGCGGCACTGCGGCGACCGCTGGCAATGTTGTCTTCTATGGAACGCTCGACGGCTTCATCAAGGCCCGTCACAGCGACACCGGCGAACTGCTGTGGAAGTTCAAGCTTCCCTCCGGCGTCATCGGCCATCCGATCGTCTATAAGCACAAGGGCGTCGAATATGTCGCCATCATGTATGGCGTCGGCGGCTGGCCGGGAGTCGGCCTCGTGTTCGACCTGCAGGATCCGACGGCGGGCCTCGGCGCGGTCGGCGCCTTCAAGCAGCTCGCCAACTACACGCAGATGGGCGGCGGCGTCATGGTGTTCTCGCTCGACGGCAAGGGCCCATACGACGATCTGAGCCTTGGCGAATACAAGACCAACTGATCGCCAACATTTTTTCCTCCCGCCTCACAAGGGCGACGGCATAGGCTTGCTCGGACGCGCGACCGTGCGTCCGGCCAAGCATGACGGCCGCGCCGGAAGAAGTGAACATGTTGCGTGTTATCCCCTCATCTCTCGCCTCTGGCGTCGTCGCTCTGGCGCTTTTTAGCGCAATTGACGCGCAGGCGGCGTCCCTCGGCGTCTCGGACCACGCGGCGACAAGCGCCGATCAGACGCTCGCCGCAGCGTCCGCCGCAGACCCGAATGCGCTGCGGATCTGCGCAGCCAGGAACCAGCCTCCGCTGTCGCTCGAGGACGGTTCCGGACTCGAGAACAGGATTAGCGTCGCGCTCGCCGACGCCATGAAGCGCAGGACGCAATTTGTCTGGTCGGAGCGGCCGGCGATCTATCTCGTGCGCGATTATCTGGACAAGAAGCTCTGCGACGTCATCGTTGGTCTCGATACGGGCGATCCCCGCGTCGCGACGTCGAAGCCTTATTATCGTACGGGCTATGTCTTTGTGAGCCGCGCCGATCGCGAGCTCGACGTCAAGTCCTGGTCCGATGCGCGACTGAAGAGGCTTGGCCACATCGTCGTCGCCTTTGGCTCGCCGGGAGAGCTGCTGCTTAAGGATATGGGCCAATACGAGGACAATATGGCCTATCTCTATTCGCTCGTGAATTTCAGATCGGCGCGCAATCAATATACGCAGATCGATCCGGGCCGCATGGTTGACGAGGTCGCCAGCGGAGCCGCCGATATCGCGGTGGGATTTGCGCCGGATGTCGCGCGTTACGTGAAAGCCTCCGCGACGCCATTGCGAATGACGCTGATTGAAGACGACGCGGTAAAGAGCAACGGCGAAAAAGTGCCGCAACGTTTCGACCAATCGGTCGCCGTGCGGCGCGACGACAAGGCGCTGCTCATGGAGATCGACGCGGCGCTTGCAACGGCGCGACCGAAAATCGAGGAAATTCTCAAGGGAGAGGGCGTTCCGCTCCTCCCTCCCGCCCAATAAATGCGCGGCGCGCGCCAGCAAAAACAGGAAGAAAATAAGTGTCGAAAAACAAGAGAGGCGTTTCCCTTTCCGCCATCGGCGTCGCGGCGTGCCTTGTCGCGCTCGGCGCCGTCGCGCAGACGTCGGCGATTACCTTCCGCAACACGATCACGGGAGAAGCGCTTGACTTCAACGACGCGCTGCCGGAGGGCCGCGACACGGAGGCCGTCAAGCAATTCATGGCGACGGGCAAGAATCCCTATAATGAGGATCCAAGCTGTCTGAAGCAAGGCGAGCAGACTTTCCTTTCCGCCTGCTCGGGCTGCCACGGACATATTGGCGAAGGCAAGATCGGCCCGGGCCTCAACGACGCCTATTGGACTTATCCGCAGAACGAAACCGACGAAGGCCTGTTCTCGACGATCTATGGCGGCGCTCAGGCGTCGATGGGCCCGCAATATCAGAACCTCTCACTCGACGAAATGCTGAAGGTGATGGCCTGGGTCCGGCATCTTTTTAAGGAAGCCCCGGAAAAAGCGAGTTGGCTTACCGCGGAGCAGCAAAAGAAATTCAAGCCATATGCCAGGCATGAGTCCTTTCCGGACGATCCGCCTGGCATGTGCAAGCCGAAGAAGTGAACTTTCCGGCGCCAGTTCTGGCGACGCGAAGGGGGAGGCGGAATCGCCTCGCATGATCGGAGGAACCAAGGATGCGAGTTAGCTACCTTATCTCGGCCGCAGCCGCAGGCCTTCTGCTGGCCGCCGCGTCGGCCGCGGGCGTCCATGCCTATGATGGAACCAAGTGCAAGGCGGCAGGCAATTGCTGGGAGCCCAAGCCCGGCTTCCCGGAGAAAGTCGAGGGTTCGAAATACGATCCCAAGCACGATCCCAAGGAGCTCGCCAAGCAGCAGGCGTCAATCCAGGGCATGGAGGAGCGGAACAGGAAGCGCGTCGACTATTTCAAGAAAACCGGCAAGTGGGAATATGACGTGAATAAAATTCCGTCTCAATAAAGCTTTTCATCGCGTCAATGATGCGATGAAGCCAAGCGGCCACGATCTGGACGCGGTGTTATTCAACAACAGCGCATCGAGTCCGTTCCCGAGATCGTGGCCGCCTTTTTTTTCCTGTCGACGCTAAGGTCCGGCTTTGAACGACGTCTCGCAAACCGCGCGGAAACTTGCCGATTGGCGCGAGAGCGCTCTCCGGTTTGAACGGGAAATTCAAAAAGCGATCCTCGGGCAGGCGCGCGTCATCCGGCTCGTGACGATCTGCATTTTCGCGCGCGGCCACGTCCTCATAGAAGGCGATGTCGGCGTCGGCAAGACGACGCTTCTGCGTTCCGTCTCGCGCGCGCTCGGCGGCGACTTCCTTCGCGTCGAGGGCACGGTCGACATGATGCCGAGCGATATTCTCTATCACACCTATCTCGGCGAAGATGGCCGCCCGCGCATCGAACCCTCCGAGCTGTTGCGGCTGGCGGCGACTTTGCCGGTTTTCTTCTTCAACGAGATCAACCGCGCCCGCCCGCAGGTTCATTCCTTGCTGTTGCGGCTGATGGCGGAACGCAGCGTTTCCGCCTTCAATCGCGTGCGTCATTTCCCCTTTCTCCAGGTCTTCGCCGACCGGAATATGGTGGAAAGAGAGGAGACCTTCGAGCTTCCCGCCGCCGCGCGGGATCGTTTCTTCATGGAAATCGCCATGGCGGCGCCGCAGGACGATGAATCGCGCCGCAGGCTCGTCTTCGATCCGGCGTTCCATGACATGGAGGCCTTGCTCGAAAATGTCGGGCCTGGCTCTTTCGATTATCGCGACGTTCCGGAAGTCGCACGAGTGATTCAGGCGCATGTGCGTTCGAGCGACGCGCTCGAACGCTATGTGCTCAATCTCTGGCGCGCCCTGGTCGCGCCACAATCTGTCGGCGTATCGCTGCCGGACGTCGATGTCGAAACCGTGGTCAAGGGCGGCGCCAGCCCGCGCGGACTAGCCGCGTTGGCGCGGGCCGCGCGCGTGCGCGCCTGGCTCGAAGGACGCGACTATCTTATGCCGGAAGATGTGCGCGATGTCTTCATCGAGGTCATGGCGCATCGCATCTTCGTCGATCCGATCCATGCGCTGCGCGGCGACGACATTGTCAAGCGCCTTTGCCGAGCGGCTTTCGACGCGACGCCGGTCCCATGACGACGCCAGTCGACATTATCTATCGGCCGCGCGGACGCTTCGCTCCAAATCGCGTCGGCGCGCATTCTTCAAGCGAAGTCGGAGGCTTTGGCGTCTTTCGCGATCAGGCGCCGTTCCTGCGTTATCCGGATGCGCGGCGTATCGACCTGCGCGCGACGCTTCGTGATCCTTTCGGCGGAATATATGTGCGCCGCTTCGAACAAAGAAATGCGATCGACGTTTACGCGCTCGTCGATCTATCCGCGTCGATGGGCTTCGTTGGCGCCGTCGACAGGTTCCAGATCGCCTGCGATCTTTGCGCCGCTCTCGCCTATTCCGCAACACGCATTGGCGACCGCTTCGGATTGCTCGTCGGCGGAGGCGACCCGATTGATGAGGCGTCGCTTCCCGCGACGCGTTCGCAAAACGCCGCGCTCGCCGCCGTCGAAAGGCTTCGCCGCAAGACCCCGAGCGGCTCGAGCGCCAAGGGGATCCTCCACGCCGCGTGGGCTTTGGGAGCGACGCGCAAGGTCGTCTTTCTCATCTCCGACTTCCGTTGGCCGGAGCGTTTGATCGAACAGACGTTCGACGCCCTCTCGCTACATGACGTCGCGCCGCTTGCGCTGATCGACTCTGCGGAAGCAGAACCGCCGGAATGGGGACTGCTGGAACTCCGCGACAGCGAGAGCAGCCATCGCCAGATCCTGCTCATGAGGCCTGCCGTTCGACGGAGTTGGATCGAGAAGGAGCGGGAGCGTCGGCGAAGGCTCGTGCGCCTCTCGTCGTTGCGCAACCGTACGCCGATCTTCATCGAGAACGGTTTCGATCCCGTCGATCTCAGCATCCGCTTGATGGCGGTATGAGGCCGGCGATGCGCAATGCATGTTTCGCTTTCATGCTGATGGCGACGCTTCCCGCGTCAGCGGAGGAAGCTTCGGTCCGCATTCATTCCGTGCGGCCGTTCGGCTATTTCGTGGGCGATCTCATTCATGCGCAGATTGATATAACGGCGTCGGGCGACGCGATGCTTTCGCGCGCCTCCTTACCGAAGCCCGGTCCGCTCACCGTATCGCTCGATCTGAGAGACGTCACGCTGCGGGAGATGGCCGATGGCGGCAAGCGGGGCTGGCGGCTCGCCCTCATCTATCAGAGTTTTTTTGTGGCGCTCGATGTGCGCGAAATAGAAATTCCCGGATTCGCTCTCGCATTGTCGACGCCCTCGGGGCCGCAAACCGTCATGGTCCCGAGTTGGACCATCAGCGTCGCGCCTTTACGCGAGATCGCGCCACGAAAACAGGAAAGGGTCGAAGATTATCTGCGCCCCGAGGGCGCCGCCATGTTCCTGGACGAGGCTGCGCCTCGCAATCGGGCGATGGGTCTTGGCGTCGTCGCGCTCGCGGCTTTCATAGTCGTTGCGCGCGATCGCGCCTGGCCGCCATTCCAGAAGCGGCGCGCCCGAATCTTCTCCGCTCTCGCGCGCGAATTCGTATCGCGCCGCGATACGCCTGACGGCGAGACAATCGACGCGACAATCCAGTCCGTGCACCGCGCGATGGATGCGGCCAATGGCGCGGTTCTGCTTGCAGGCGGTCTTCCTGATTTTTTCCGGAAGCATCCTGAATTTGCTCCGCTGCGCAACGATTTTGAGCAGTTTTTCTCGGCGTCGAACCGGCGCTTCTTCTGCGGCGAAAAATCGGCGGACGGCTTCGGCGCGGAGCGCCTCGCGCGATTCATCCGCGCGCTTGCCGCGCGGGAGAGGGCTGGATGAGCGCGCTCGCCTTCGATCAAATAGAGGCGTTGTTCTTCACGCCGCTCGCGCTGCTTCCGTTTCTGCGTTCGGTCTTGCGCGCGTCGGCGATACCCTCTCTCCTTTCGGCGCCGGCCGACCCATTCTCCGTTTTTGTCGGCAAGAGCCTGAAACTCAGCGGCGCCGTCGCGATCGGCGCGAGCCTCCTCGGCGCCGCGGGCCCCCACATCGTGGGCGCGGAGGTCGAGCGCCTCGCCGAAGGCGCACAGATCGTGATGCTGATCGATCGCAGCGCCAGCATGAACGAGACCTTCGCCGGCCGAAGCCCTTCAGGCGGTGAAGAATCGAAGGCCGCCGCGGCGAAGCGCATCCTCAAGCAATTCGTCGAAGGACGGCGTCATGATTTTATTGGGGTCGCGGCTTTTTCGACGGCGCCGATGCTCGTGACGCCGATCTCCGATCACCTCGACGCCGTGAAAGCGGCGATCGACGCGATCGATCGGCCAGGGCTCGATTACACGAATATCGCGCGCGGCCTTGCGATGGCGCTGTCGATGTTCAAGGCGGCCGACACGGATCTTTCGCGCGCGGTGCTTCTCATATCCGACGGCGCCGGCGTCATCGATCCCAGGCTGCGCGACGATCTGCGCGCGGAATTCCGCAAGACCAATGTCAATCTTTATTGGCTGTTTCTGCGTACAGAGGGCAGCAGGGGAATTTTCGACCCGGCGGAAGGCGATGACGAGTCGCCGCAGGCCGCGCCCGAACGTCATCTCGATCTTTTCTTCAAATCGCTCGGCGCGCCTTACCGGGCCTTCGAGCTCGAAAGCGCCGAGGCGACGGAGGAGGCCTTAAAGCAGATCGACCGACTCGAACGTCATCCTGTCCGCTATCTCGAAGAGCTGCCGCGCAGAGATCTGAGCGCGGCGGCTTTCGCGGTCGCGCTTGGCGCGACGACGCTTCTCGTCGCCGCGAAGCTCGGCGAGGCGCGACCGATTAAGGGAGGCGGCGGACAATGACTTTCTTCGCGACGCTGCGCAAAAAGGCGCGCGCGCTTTGGCGCGAAACGAAGTCGGCTTTTCTCGTCGCGTTTTGTCTCGCGCTTGTCGTGGCGACCGCCGCCTCGTTCGCCGACTGGCGCGGCGCCATCGACGCTAACAGCACGATTGAGGCTTTGTACGAGGGGCGTGACATTCCTGTCGATACGAACGCCGGGCCTGAGGCGCTTCTCGCCCGCATCGCCTTTTTCGCAACGCGAAGCGAGATCGACCGCGCGAGCGCCCTCATGGAGGCTCTCGATCGCAGCGGGAATGTCGAAAGCGCTGCGCAGGGACACTATCTCCTTGCAAATGCGCTATTGCGCAAGGCGCTGGGCCATATCGAACGATCCGAACTCGAGGCTGCAACGCCGTTCGTTACTCTCGCCAAGCGCGAATATCGTCGCGCGTTGCGGCTCATGCCCGACTATTGGGACGCGAAATATAATTTCGACGTCGCCGCGCGGATCGTCCGCGATTTTCCGGATTTCGAGCGGAAGAGCGGGGACGAACTCAGCGCCGATCCCAAGAAGCTTTGGACGGATATTCCGGGCAAGCCGAAGGGTCTTCCGTGATGCGCCCGGATCTGCGCGATCCCCGCCTCGTTCTGCTTGCGCTTGCCGCGCTGTCGCTGGTCGCCGCTTTTCTCTCGCCGAAAGTCACGCTTCCCCGGCAGAGCTTCGATTTGATCGCAATCGTCGACATCACCGGCAGCATGAACGTTCGCGATTACGCCATGTCCGGCCGACCGGTCAGTCGCCTCGACGCTGTGAAAGCTGTGCTGCGTGAAATGCTCTTGGAACTGCCTTGTCCGTCGCGCGTTGGTATCGGCGTCTTCGCCGAGCGCAGGTCATTCCTGCTCTTTGAGCCGATCGACGCCTGCGCCGATTTCGCGCCGCTCGAAGCCTCGATTGAGGCGCTCGACTGGCGCATGGCCTGGGAAGGCGACAGCCGCGTGTCCGCGGGCCTTTTTCGCGCGATCGACATGGCGCGGGAATTGAAGGGCGATCTCCTCTTTTTCACTGACGGCCAAGAGGCGCCGCCGCTTCCCGCACATGGCGCTCCAATTTTCGAGGGGCGCGCGGGCGAGGTGCGCGGCCTCCTCGTCGGCGTCGGCGGTTATGAACTGTCTCCCATTCCGAGATTCGACGACAGGGGACACGAAATCGGCTTTCTCGGCGTTGACGACGTTCCGCATGAAAGTCGCTTCGGTCTGCCGCCAGAAGGCGCGGAGCAGCGCGAGGGCTATAACGCGCGCAATGCGCCTTTCGGCGCCGCCGTCACGGTCGGCGTCGAGCATCTGTCTTCAGTAAAGGAAGACTATCTGCGCGCGCTCGCGGACAAGACCGGCCTCGCTTATGTGCATCTCGAGGACGGGAAGCGGCTTTGGAAGGATTATGCCGCAATCGGGTCCACACATCAGCGCAACGCCACGCTCCACCTGCGTCCGGCTCTCGGCGCGGCTGCGGCCCTTCTTGTGTTCTCGGCTTCGGCCGGCCCTTTGCTCGCGCAAGTTTTTGCAAATATGTGGCGCGCCGCGCCATTCAACCGCCATCCATATCGACGGAGACACAAATGAGAAAGCTGCTAGGACTCTTCGTCCTCCTTATTTCTGCGCCCGCGCTTGCGCATGGGCCGACGCCGATCAAGGTGGACGAGTCTATCGTCGTCGCCGCCGATCCCAAAACCGTGTGGGCGATCGCAGGGAAATTCGACGGGCTTGCGAATTGGCATCCGGATGTGCAGAGCGTGAAGGCGAAGGGCGGCGACGCCGCCGGCGCCGAACGGGAGATAACCTTGAAGAAAGGCGGCGTGTTGAAGGAAGGACTTGACGAATATGACGCCGGCGCCTTCAAATATTCCTATCGCATGTCGGATCCCGATCTCGACGCGATGCCGGCGAGTTCCTACAGCGCGACGCTGACGATCGAGCCTGCCGCAGGCGGCGGCAGTCAGGTGAGATGGTATGGGCGCCTCTATCGTGGCGACACCAGCAACGAGCCGCCGGAAAATCTCAACGACGCCGCCGCGCGCGCGGCGATGTCGACCTTCTTGCGCAACGGCCTGCAGGGCTTAAAGAAAAAGATCGAAGGAAAATAGTGTTCGTCGATGGCGCGCCGATCCGCGATCCTCGTCCTGGGCGCTTGTTTTCCCCTCGTGGCCGTTGGCGAAGACTATGCAAGGCTGCTGCGCGCTTTGTCCGATGTCGCGGCCGTAGCAGGTCAGAAGCAAGCCTACGGCGAAATGTGTCTCCGCTCCAGGATCGCGTCCGCGCCAGTCATGTTTACGCCGGAGAGAACGGCAATGACTCCTCTGCGCCGCGAACGGCCTATATCGTATCATTGACGCATGGAGCGCGAACCGGATGCAGCAAGACTTCGAAGTCTCGGCTTGGCTCGGCGCGACGGCCATTAACGCGCGTTCGTAATCGAGAGCTTTGCTTGAGGAGAACGGTGTGCAGCGCGACGCTATGACCGGGTTTCGAGACGCAAAAGCGCCTGGGTCGTTGACCGAGATCCGGCGCCAGGACGGCGCTGATGGCGAAGCGGTCGTGGAAACGAACGTCCCGGCAAGGCTTGACGCCTTGCCGTGGAGTCGCTTTCACACCTTGGTCGTCGTCGCGCTCGGCGTGACGTGGGTGCTCGACGGTCTTGAAGTGACGCTGACAGGCGCGGTCGCCGCCATTCTCAAACAGAGCGTCGCATTGAGTTTGACAAGCGAAGAAGTCGGATGGGCAAGCAGCGCTTATCTTTGCGGCGCGGTTTCAGGCGCGTTGCTGTTTGGCTGGATGACGGACCGTCTCGGTCGACGAAAGCTCTTCTTCGTTACCCTGGCTGTGTATCTTGCCGCGGCGGCTGCTACAGCCGCGTCTTGGAATGCGGAAAGTTTTGCGTTCTTCCGCTTCTTCGTGGGCTGCGGCGTCGGCGGAGAATATGCCGCCGTCAACTCGACCATTCAGGAGTTGATCCCAGCCCGCGTTCGAGGATGGACCGATCTCGTGATCAACGGAAGCTTCTGGTTGGGCGCGGCGCTGGGCGCGGGCGGATCGCTGGTTCTTCTCGATCCGATGATTGTGAATCCCGCCTTGGGATGGCGTCTGGCGTTCCTGATCGGCGCCGTCCTTGGCCTTCTGATTCTTTTGATGCGCCGATGGATTCCCGAAAGCCCGCGCTGGCTGATGCTTCACGGGCGGGAGCGTGAAGCGGAAGAGATCGTTGCTTCGATTGAAAGCCAGTGCGCCCGCCCGCGGCGAGCGCCCGATCTCGAACGCACGCCGAAAATCAGGCTGAAGAGGCGCGCCTATACGCCATTTGGCGAAATCTATCGGGCGATGTTTCGCCTTTACCCGCGGCGGACGCTGGTCGGGCTCGCCCTGATGGCGTCCCAAGCCTTTCTCTACAACGCTGTATTCTTCACATATGCTCTGATTTTGACCGATTTCTACGGCGTCGACGGCAGCCGGATCGGTTGGCACCTCCTCGCATTGGCGTGCGGCAATTTCCTGGGGCCGTTGCTGCT
>Ga0123399_1041907_pt1 | contig 14379 bp, 7 predicted proteins | sample T5LHNH4metaT_FD_89927 | JGI IMG/M metagenome (GOLD analysis project Ga0123399, IMG submission 89927) | Methane-oxidizing artificial microbial communities from Washington, USA to study methane cycling - T5-LHNH4 metaT (Metagenome... | ecosystem: Engineered > Modeled > Simulated communities... | reverse complement strand
GTTCCGGGCAGACGGCGGTTGCTGTCGGCGTAAACAGCGACCAGTTCACCAATGATCCTCGAAGTAATAAAACGGCAAGCTTCAATATCGGTGTTACCGTTCCTTTCGGTGGCAGCGCACATCTGGCGCCAAAGGTTGCAGCGGTTAATGTCGAATTAAATAAACTGATTGCAGAACACGAACAACTGTCCCGCGATTTGGAACAGGCGCATCACGAGGCCGAACATAATCTGAAAGTCAATCGGGTCGAACTGGGCATCGCCAACGAGTTAAAACAGGTTGCCGAAGAGCATTTAAAAATGATGCAATTAAGCTTTTCTGTGGGTGAAATTAATCTGATAGATTTATTAAGAATCCAGGCCAGAACCCAGCAAGCGGTGTTAAATGCCAAGCAACGGTCGGTCATGCTACAGCGCGACATAGCGCTTTATAATCAGGCCGTAGGAGTTATGCCATGAGAACGTATAAATTTTTACGGATATTGAATTTTGCAGGGTTGGCAATGCTGTTCTGCCCACCGGTAATAGCTGAAAATATTATTAAAATAGCGCAGGAGAATTTTAATAACCTGGGCGTCACCCTGCGAAAACTGGAGCCTGCCAAACAAATCCCGCCCACCAAAGTAGTGATTCCGCCAACGCAGGAACATAGTATCAGCGCCTCTCAGGCCGGCTTAATCACTCAACTGAATACGGCGATAGGGGACTCAAAATGAACAAAAAATCTTTAATTATCATCAGTGCTTTGTTAATTACCGGCATGGTGCTGGCCAGCCTGATTCTTACCCTGGATGCACCTATGGTTACCGATGAAGAACAGACCGGGTCTGTTGAACAGAATGTAGCGTTTGCTCGTGGACCTCATCGCGGCAGGTTGTTATCAAAAGACGACTTTGCGCTGGAGGTCACGATTTACGAAACGGGAGTTCCGCCGCAGTTTCGCGTTTATGCCTACCAGAATGATAAACCACTCTCACCTGAACGGGTGCAACTGGACATTACCCTGCATCGTTTCGGTGGACGTTCCGAGCAGATTCGGTTTAAACCGGAAGCGGACTATCTACTCGGAGAGGCGGTTATTGAAGAACCGCATTCGTTTGATGTGGACATCAATGCCGGTTTTGACGGCAAGACTTTCCCATTCACTTATTCACAGGTGGAAGGACGGGTTCAATTGAATGCCGCGTCACTGCAAAGCGCCGGTATCACGATCGATACGGCGGGCCCGGCCAGGATCGAAAGCGTGTTGAAATTGCCCGGTACCATCGAGTTCGATCAGAACCGGCTGGCCCATGTCGTCCCCCGGGTCGGCGGCGTGGTCGTTGAAGTCCGTAAAAAACTGGGTGAAGCCGTTAGCCAGGGAGAAGTGCTTGCGGTCCTGGAAAGCCGTGAACTGGCAGAGCTGAAAAGCCGTTTGGCAACTGCGCGTAAACGCCTGGAGCTTGCCCGTTCGTTGTACAAGCGCGAAGAGCGCTTGTGGCGTGAACAGATTTCCGCCGAGAAGAATTATTTGAACGCCCGCACACAATTGGCGGAGGCGGAGATTACCGTCACCACCGCCAGCGACCAATTGGACGCCTTGGGTATGCAAGCGGATAAAGGCGTGCGCGGTGTCAGTTTGGCGCGTTACGAACTGCGCTCGACGTTGACTGGAACCGTGGTTGAAAGACATCTGGTCGTTGGCGAAGCCGTGCAGACCGACACCACCGTGATGGTCATTGGCGATTTGACTACACTCTGGGGCAATTTTAGCGTGCCCGCCAAGAATTTGAACCAGGTTAAAGTCGGGCAGACTGTGCGCGTTAAAGCACCGGAACTCGGGTTTGAGACAACGGCCACCATCGACTATCTGGGCGCCTTGGTGGGTGAACAAACGCGTTCGGCGCCCGCCCACGTTCATATCGATAATAAAGCGCTGAACTGGCGGCCCGGTTTGTTTGTTAACATCGAGGTGGTCGAAAAGGCCGCCACCGTGCCGGTAACGGTAGCGCTCGAAGCAATACAAAGCTGGCGCGATGCCGACGCGGTATTTGTCCAGGTGGGCGATCAATTTGAAGTGCGCCCGTTGTCTGTGGGACGGCGTGATGCAAACCGGGCGGAGGTTTTACAAGGCCTTGCCGCCGGAGAACGTTACGCGGCGGCCAACAGTTTCGTATTAAAAGCGGAATTGGGTAAGGCCAGCGCAACTCACGATCATTAGGAGGCATCATGTTCGAACGAATTCTAAAGTTATCCATTGATAACCGCTGGCTCATTATGCTCGCCACCGTAGCGGTGGCAGCGCTGGGGATCTACAATATCCAGCGCCTGCCGATTGATGCGGTGCCGGACATCACCAATGTCCAGGTGCAGATCAACACCGCCGCGCCCGGCTATTCACCGCTGGAGGCGGAGCAGCGCGTCACCTTTCCGATTGAAACGGTCATGGCAGGGCTTCCGGGCCTGGAACAGACGCGTTCGCTGTCCCGGTACGGTCTGTCGCAGGTGACCATTATCTTTAAAGACGGAACCGACATTTATTTTGCCCGGCAACTGGTTAGCCAGCGCATCCAGGAGGCGAAAAGTCGACTGCCGCCGGGACTGGAACCGGCCATGGGGCCGATAGCCACCGGTCTCGGCGAGATTTTTATGTGGACGGTGACTGCCGAAACCAATGCGCGCAAAACCGACGGCAGCCCCTACGATGAGACCGATCTGCGCACACTGGAAGACTGGGTGGTGCGCCCGCAGATGCGCACGGTTCCCGGCGTCACCGATGTCAACGGCATAGGCGGTTATGTCAAGCAATATCATGTGACGCCCGATCCTGCAAAATTGATCGCTTACGGACTGAGCCTGCGTGACGTGCTCACCGCGTTGACCCTTAATAATGACAATGTCGGCGCCGGTTACATCGAGCATCACGGCGAACAATACCTGATCCGGGTGCCCGGCCAGGTAAAAAACCTTGAGGAAATCGGGCGCATCATCATTGGCAATCACCAGGGGACGCCGATCTTCATCCGGGATGTGGCCGAGGTCTTGATCGGCAAGGAACTGCGCACCGGCGCCGCCACCGAAAACGGCCGTGAAACCGTGCTTGGTACGGTGTTTATGCTGGTGGGCGAAAACAGCCGCGCGGTTTCGCAACTGGCCGGTGACAAACTGGAGGTCATCAACCGCAGTTTGCCGGACGGCGTCAAGGCCACGCCCGTATACGACCGGCGCATTCTGGTCGATAAAACCGTCGCCACGGTCAAAAACAATCTGCTGGAAGGCGCCATTCTGGTTATCGCCGTGTTGTTTCTGTTTCTGGGCAATCTGCGCGCCGCTTTGATTACCGCGATGGTGATTCCGCTGGCGATGCTGTTTACGTTCACCGGCATGGTCACGCAAGGCGTGAGCGCCAATTTGATGAGTCTTGGCGCGCTGGATTTCGGGATTATTGTTGATGGCGCCGTGGTCATCGTGGAAAACTGTGTCCGCAGCTTGGCGATCGAACAACATCGCCTGCAACGGCCGTTGTCAGTGACGGAACGGCTTGAAACGGTGTTCAGCGCCTCCCAGGAGGTGAGAAGGACGCTGCTGTTCGGTCAGACCATTATTATGACGGTGTATTTGCCGATATTCACGTTGTCCGGCGTCGAAGGCAAAATGTTTCACCCGATGGCGTTTACCGTTGTGACCGCCTTGTTGGGCGCCATGCTGCTTTCCATCACCTTTATCCCGGCCGCACTGGCCATCTTTATCGGCGAACGGGTGAGCGAAAAGGAGAATCCGCTGATGCGTTTCGCAAATAAAATCTACCGGCCGCTGTTGGAACGGGCATTGGCAAATGTTGCGGTGGTTTTGACGGGCGCAGCTGTACTGGTTGTGCTGAGTTTGCTGTTGTCCACGCGCATGGGATCGGAATTCATGCCCACGCTGGATGAAGGCGATATCGCCCTGCATGCGTTGCGCATTCCGGGAACCAGTTTATCGCAGGCGATTGAAATGCAGCACACGCTGGAAAAACAAATTACTACCTTTCCTGAAGTTGAACGCGTGTTCGCCAAGATCGGCACGGCCGAAATTGCAACAGACCCGATGCCGCCCAGTGTGGCAGACACGTTAATTATGCTGAAGGGACGCTCTGAATGGCCCGATCCCGCCCGTTCCAAGGCCGACCTGGTGGCTGCGCTGGAACGGGCGGTCAAGGAGATACCCGGCAACAACTATGAATTTACCCAGCCAATCAAAATGCGCTTTAACGAACTGATAGCCGGCGTTCGGGCCGATGTCGCGGTCAAGGTGTTTGGCGACGATCTGGAGAATCTGCTGGGAATAGCCGAAGAGATGAGCCAGGTTCTGGAAAGGGTGCCGGGGGCTTCGGATGTCAAAGTCGAACAGGCGACCGGATTGCCGTTATTGACCGTGCAGATGAAACGGGACATGCTGGCACGCTTCGGCTTGAATACCGCAGATGTTCAGGCGGCGGTTCAGGCAGCGATGGGTGGGGCCAGCGCGGGCGAGATTTTTGAAGGCGACCGGCGTTTCGACCTGCTGGTGCGCCTGCCGGAAAAACTGCGTAGCGACCCTGAGGCGATGCGGCAAATCCCGATACCGTTGCCTGTCCGGCAACAGGATTCAACGCAACAAGCCTTTATTCCGCTCGGCACGGTAGCGGATTTTGAAGTGACTCAGGGGCCTAATCAAATCAGCCGCGAAAATGGTAAAAGGCGGATTGTTCTGACTGCTAATGTACGTGGCCGGGATTTAGGTTCCTTCGTGGCGGAAGCCCAACAGAAAATCGGAGCTGAGGTCAAGGTGCCTGCCGGCTACTGGATTGCCTGGGGCGGTCAATTCGAGCAGATGATCGCCGCTACCGAGCGGCTGCAAATCGTGGTGCCGGTGGCGTTGCTGATTATTTTCCTGCTGTTGTACGCCACTTTCGGTAATTTCCGCGACGGCCTTTTGGTGTTCACCGGAGTGCCATTTGCACTGACCGGCGGCATCATTGCACTGTGGCTGCGGGATATTCCTCTGTCGATTTCGGCAGCCGTCGGCTTTATTGCGCTTTCCGGCGTGGCGGTGCTCAATGGCTTGGTATTGATTACCTTTATCAATAAATTGCGCCAGGACGGTTTAGCACTGGAGCAGGCGGTTCGCGAGGGCGCGATGGTTCGGCTAAGGCCGGTTTTGATGACCGCGCTTGTGGCTTCACTCGGTTTTATCCCGATGGCTTTGGCAACCGGTACCGGCGCGGAGGTGCAACGGCCGCTGGCAACGGTGGTTATCGGTGGTATATTGTCATCGACGCTACTGACCCTGCTGGTGTTGCCGGTTCTTTACCGGCTGGCCTATCGAAGAGATGAAGAAACGAAGAATTGCACTGCCGAATCTGCGCCCTCGCCAGCAAAGTCGCAGCAGTCGCCGGAAGCGCTGTGACGGTATGCGGCTGTTCACCCGCTGCTTGCTGAGTTTAGAAAGGCAATGCGCGTGTCTTGACTGCGCAGGATTTCTGGCAGAGTACGACGGAGCTGGCTCTTGTGGCCTTTGTCTAGAAATGAGGAGATAAACGAAAAAATGGATATCGAAACTGAACTTCTTTATGCCTTGCGCATGATGGTCGCCGCGCTGATAGGAGGCTTGATCGGCTGGGAAAGAGAGCGCCATGCGAGCGACGCGGGCATTCGAACTTACATGGCGATCGCTATAGGTGCTTGCGCATTCTGTTTGATATCCATCCATGTGGCCAATGATCCGACCCGTATTGCGGCGCAAGTCGTCTCGGGCATAGGCTTTATCGGAGCGGGCGTCATTTTCCAGGATAAGGGGGGTGTTGTGGGACTAACGACCGCCGCAACGCTTTGGGCGACAGCGGCAGTCGGCATGGCCAGCGCTTTCGGGATGTATGTGTTGGCGATTGTCACGGGAGGGATAATTTTTACAACCCTAGCGCTTCATCACCTGCCCGGCTGGAAGGGGTTTAGCCAAAAACCTGGCAACCAAGACGATCACGAGTAAGCAGGTGTCGTCGTTTAGCATAAGCAACTTTTGTCATCGTTAAATCAACGGTAAAGGAGCATCATAACCGAAAAACTTAAACTGGACTTATCTCTGGTCTTGCCGGATGCCGCCGATGAGTGCGAAGACTGGATCGCCCGCCTTTGCCTGCACTTACGACCCGCAGCAGTTCAGCGTGAGCCGGGTGCGCGAGCTGGCGAAAGGCCGGTGCCGGGATCGGTAACCGCTACCGTCATGAGAGCCTGCGCATTGATGGCATGGACTGGCCTACTGCGTCACCGTGGATATAGGGTCTAAAAATTCAATCGAAGCCCTGCAATCGCGTATTTACCGTTATTGGAGCAAGGAAAATGAAAGTTCAAACAATGAATGTAAACAGTGCAGCGACAACCGAACAGACGAGCGCCTCAAGCCTGCGGGTGCTGATGACGCGTGCGCGCCGGATCGAAGTCGGACGTATTTTGCTTACCGGCTTGATAGCGCTGCTATTTTGGCGGCAATGGGTACCGCTACAAATCCTGTGGCTGGCCGTCGCTATTGGTTTATACCCGCTGGTAAAAACCGGCTTGATCGACCTGATACGCGAACGCAAGGTCGGCACCGAGATTTTCGTGACCGTGGCCACCCTGGTCGCGGTGTTTGGAGGGGAAACGGTTGCCGGCGCAGTGCTGATGGTGATCATCCTGATAGCGGAGTTTATCGCCGACCTGAATATGGATCGCGCACGGGCTTCCATCAAGACCCTGATCGGCTCGGTGCCGCAAGTCGCGCTGATGCGCGGCGCGGATGGTGAACGCGTGGTTCCGATCGGGCAACTGCGAACCGGCGATGTCGTGCTGGTGCGTGCCGGCGAAAAAATTCCGGTGGACGGCAGCATCGTAGGCGGTGCCGCATCGATCAACGAAGCGCCCATCACCGGCGAAAGCCTTCCCAAGGACAAGAGTATCGGCGCGAGCGTTTTTGCCGGCACCATCGTCGCGTCGGGCGCAGTCGATATTCAGACAGAAAAAGTCGGTAGCGACACCACCTTTGCCCGCATCATCGGATTGGTTGAAAACGCCGAAGCGGCGCAAGCCCCCGTGCAAAAACTCGCCGACCAAGTTGCGTCGTGGCTGATTCCGGTCGTTTTTATATTTCTCATCGTGGTTTATATGGTCACGGGCGACGTGCGCACCATCGTCACGTTGCTGATTTTTACCTCGCCTGCCGAACTGGGACTGGCGACGCCCTTGGTGATGATCGCCGCCATTGCGCGTGCTGCCCGAAGCGGTATTTTAGTCAAGGGTGGCCTGTATCTGGAGTCGCTGGCCAAAGCGGATGTGATGGTTTTCGACAAAACCGGTACGCTGACCGCGAATAAGTCTGAAGTCGTTCGCGTGGAGGCACGCGACGCACGATTTTCTGAAATGGAACTGTTGAGTTTGGCTGCCGCCGCCGACCGCCGTTCAGCGCATCCGTTGGCCAAAGCCGTTGTGGATTACGCAACGCTTAAACAGATCGCCGTGCCGGAGCCGGACCAATATGAGCAGGTGCAAGGTCGAGGTATTATTGCAACCGTCTCGGGTCGCGCCGTGCTGGTCGGCAATGCAGCGCTGCTGCGTGAAAACGGCGTAACCCTTGTCACGGCAATTGAAGACGGCGGACAAACACCGGTTCATGTGGCGGTTGATGGACACTTTGCCGGGGTCATCTTTATCGCCGATGTGTTACGGCCGGGTGCGCGCGAAGCGCTGGAGAAATTGAAACGGACTGGCGTCAAGCGCATCGTGATGTTGACCGGCGACAATGAGGCCACCGCACGCGCGGTGGCCACGGAACTGGGCGTGGACGAGGTGCGCGCCAACTTGATGCCGGAAGACAAAGTAGCAGCGATCGAAGAGTTAAAAAAGCAAGGGCATCGCGTAGCAATGATAGGTGACGGCATCAACGATGCGCCGGCACTGGCACGGGCGGATGTAGGCATTGCGATGGGCGGTGGCGGCACCCAGGCCGCGCTGGAAGCTGCCGATATAGTGCTGATGACGGATGACTTATCTAAAATCGTCAGTGCTCGTGCCATTGCCCGACGCGCTTATCGCACGATTCAAGAGAATTTATTTGTGGGCGTTGGCGTAGTCCATGTGTTGGGTATCACGGCGGCGCTGATGGGCTGGATTGGTCCTATCGAAGCCGCCCTCCTGCATCTGGGGCCGGATGTTCTGGTGTTTGTGAATTCGGCGAAATTGCTGCGCATTCGGATTGATGGGGACTTGAATCCCTTAGGTGCAAACAAAAAGTCAACGGGTTCTGCAAGGAGCAGCACCATGGCTGAAAAACTTAAACTGGACTTGTCCCTGGTCTTGCCGGATGTCGCCGATGAGCGCGACGCCTGCGTAGGACGGCTGACTGAATTGCTGCAGGCCGAAGGGTTGGAAAAGGTACATCTGGTCTGCGAAGACGGGATCGCCCGCCTTTGCCTGCACTACGACCCGCAGCAGTTCAGCGTGAGCCGGGTGCGCGAGCTGGCGCAAGCGGCCGGTGCCAAGCTCGGCAACCGCTACCGTCACGAGAACCTGCGCATCGACGGCATGGATTGCCCCACCTGCGCCACGGTGATCGAGCATGCCCTGCAACGCACGGACGGCGTGCTGGAAGCTTCGGTGAGCTACGCCGCCGAGCGCCTGCGCCTGGAATTCGACAGCGAGAAAATCGAACGCCCGGCGATTGTCCGGCGCATCCAGGCGCTCGGCTATGCCGTGCTGGAAGAAGGCCGCGAGGCCGGATGGTTCGCCGAGCATCGCGAGCTTATTTTTAGCGGGGTTGCCGGCTTGCTGTTGCTGGCCGGCTGGCTTGCAGGCCTCGCCGGCGCACCGCGCGATCTGGCGCTCGGCCTTTTGTTGGGTGCGTACGCGGCAGGCGGTTTCTACACCCTGCGCGATGCCTGGCAGAGTTTGCGCAGCCGCAGCTTTGACATCGACATCCTGATGATTGTCGCGGCGGCCGGCGCGGCGGCGCTCGGCGCCTGGGAAGAAGGCGCGCTGCTGCTGTTCCTGTTCAGCCTGGGTCATGCACTGGAACACATGGCCATGGATCGTGCTCGCAAGGCCATCGAGGCGCTGGCGGAACTGGCCCCCAAGACCGCCATCGTGCAGCGGGATGGCGCTGAGATCGAGGTGCGGGTGGAAGAATTGCAGCGCGGCGACCGGGTGATCGTCAAGCCCGGCCAGCGCATCCCCGCCGACGGCCAGGTGGCGTCGGGCAACTCGGCGGTGGACCAGGCTCCGGTCACCGGCGAATCCATGCCGGTGGACAAACAGCCTGGCGACAAGGTATTCGCCGCTACGGTCAACGGCGAGGGCGCGCTGGTCGTCGAGGTGACCAAGCTGGCGCGGGAGAGCACGCTGGCGCGCATGGTGGAGATGGTGGCCGAAGCGCAGACGCAGAAATCTCCTACCCAGAGATTCACCGACCGCTTCGAGCGGATCTTCGTGCCCGTCGTGTTGGTGGGTGCCGGGTTGCTCATCGCGCTTCCACCGCTGTTTGGTTTCCCATTTGCCGAAGCCTTTTACCGCGCCATGGCGGTACTGGTGGCGGCTTCCCCTTGCGCGCTGGCCATCGCCACCCCGTCGGCGGTGCTGTCCGGCATTGCGCGCGCCGCGCGCGGCGGTGTGCTGATCAAGGGCGGTGTGCATCTGGAAAATCTCGGCGTGCTAACGGCGATCGCCTTCGATAAGACCGGCACCTTGACCATCGGCAAGCCCAAGGTGACCGATGTCGTCGCGGTTAGCGGAGACGAGGCACATCTATTGACCGTTGCAGCCGCCGTGGAAAGCCGCAGTGCTCACCCTCTGGCGCAGGCGGTCGTGGCGGAGGCGAAGGGGCGCGGTTTAACCTGGAGCGAGGCCGGGGAAGTCGAAGCCGTGACTGGCAAAGGAGTGCGTGCCGAATTCGACGGGCTGAAAGTGGCGATTGGCAACTCCAGGCTGTTTGGCGGCGAAGCCATCCCGGAAGAAATTCAACAGCAGGCAGAGCGCCTCCAGACGGAAGGCAAAAGCATCATGCTGATCCAGGCCGACGGGCAGTTCCTCGGCGTCGTGGCTTTGGCCGATATCCCGCGTGAAACAGTGAAACAGGTACTGGCGCGGCTGCACCAGCTCGGTATCCGCAAGACCATCATGCTCACCGGCGACAACGAACGCGTGGGCCGCGCCATCGCCAATGCGGTTGGCATCGACGAAGTGAAAGCGGGATTGTTGCCGGAAGACAAGGTCAAGGCTATGGAGGAGCTTGGGCAACGCTACGGCCAGGTGGCGATGGTCGGCGACGGGGTCAACGATGCCCCGGCCATGGCGCGCGCCACGGTGGGCATCGCCATGGGTGGCGCCGGCACCGATGTGGCGCTGGAAACCGCAGACGTAGCGCTGATGGCCGACGATCTGAGCAAACTGCCCTTTGCCGTGGCCTTGAGCCGCGCATCGAGACGCATCATTCGCCAGAACCTGTGGGTGTCGCTGGGCGTGGTGGCATTGCTGATTCCTGCCACCTTGCTTGGCTGGGCGGGGATCGGCCTGGCGGTGTTGATACATGAAGGCTCGACCCTCGTCGTCGTGATCAATGCCTTGCGTCTTTTGGCCTACGTGGATTGTTGTGCAGGAGAGAAACCTAGTCTCACTCGACCAGTCGCATCAACACCTGCGAGTGGCATGACTTTCAAAATCGAAGGTCTGGACTGCGCCGAAGAAGTCGCAACTTTAAAAAGCGCGATAGGCCCGATAGTGGGTGGCAGTGACAAGCTGGTTTTTGATATTTTAAATGGGCGAATGACTCTATTGCCTGACGCTGAATCTGTGACTGAAAAAACCATCATCAAAGCCGTTGCTGCAACCGGGATGAAAGCGACGCGCTGGCGAGCAGGTCAGGCGCAAGCTGACGTAAAACAACTTCACCGTTCGAAGACCGTTTATACCATACTCAGCGGCTTGTTTATCATTGTCGGCATGTTGATTCACATCGCTATGACCGGTGGCTTTTTTAGTGATGCGCAAACTTTTCTCAGCCATCCTGAAAACTGGTCTCTAAACTGGGAGGTTATCACTGACTATCTCACTAGCTTATTGAACGCACATGCTCCGCAAGCCATGCCTTTGCCTGAAAAAATCGCGTTTGGCCTTGCGGTAATTTTCGGTGGTCGGCATGTGGTCGTTAAAGCTTTTTATGCGCTGAAACGATTGCGTGCCGATATGAATTTATTGATGACTGTTGCCGTTATCGGCGCCATGTTCATTAATGAATGGTTTGAGGCAGCCACCGTAAGTTTTTTATTTTCCCTATCCCTGGCGATTGAAAGCTGGAGTATTGGCCGTGCCCGTCATGCGGTAGAAGCGTTGCTGGATTTAGCGCCATCCACGGTTACAGTCAAGGATGAAACCGGAAAGGAATGCGTGGTACCTGCCGCAGAAGTCAGTATAGGCACCCGTTTCATTTTAGCGCCTGGCGATAGAATCCCGTTGGATGGCGAGGTGATTACCGGCTTCAGTTCGGTCAATCAGGCGCCTATTACCGGTGAAAGCATTCCTGTTGCCAAGCAAGCCGGAGATGAAGTGTTTGCCGGAAGTATCAATGGTGAAGCGACGCTGGAGATCAAATCCTCCAAACTCGTCTCGGATACCACGCTGGCGCATATCACTCGCCTGGTTGGAGAAGCCCATAGCAAGCGAGCTGAAGCCGAGCAATGGGTGGAAAAGTTTGCCCGCATTTATACCCCGGTGGTGATGATCTTGGCACTGTCCGTGTTTATCATCCCTCCGTTGTTTTTGGAGGGCATCTGGAACGAGTGGTTCTACCGTGCCTTGGTGTTACTGGTGATTGCCTGCCCTTGTGCGTTGGTCATTTCAACTCCGGTCAGTATTGTCGCGGCATTGGCCAGCGCAGCCAGGCAAGGTATTCTGATCAAAGGCGGTATTTATATTGAAGCACCTGCCCATCTTAACGCGATTGCCTTTGATAAAACCGGAACACTGACCTCTGGCGAGCCGATAGTCACCGGAATTTATCCTTTTAATGGTCATAGCGAAGAAGAACTGTTAAGTCGTGCAGCTGCACTGGAAGCAAGAAGCAATCATCCGCTGGCTAAAGCCATTTTACGCTACACAGAAAACCGGGGTATCGGTGTTGCCAGCGCTGACAATGTGACGGTTCTGCCTGGTAAAGGTGTAACCGGACTATTTAATGGCACTGATTTCTGGTTGGGATCGCGTCGTTATTTATTAGAGCGTAGTCAGGAAGCTCCGGAAATCAGTGAAAAGGCGATTGCACTTGAACAGACCGGCCAAACCGTTATCGCAATTGGCAATGACCGGCACATTTGCGGCTTGATTGCCGTCGCCGATCAACCTCGTGCTCAAATCAAAGCGACTTTACAATCCCTCAGACAAAAGGGAATCAAACACTTGGTGATGTTGACCGGCGATAATCAGGTTACGGCTAATAACATCGCGGCTCAAATCGGTATTGATGAAGTGCATGCTGAATTGTTGCCGGCCGATAAAGTTGAGATCGTCAGTCAAATGGTCGAAAAATACGGGCAGGTTGCGATGATCGGCGACGGCGTTAATGATGCGCCGGCTTTAGGCCGGGCCAATCTCGGCATTGCCATGGGCGTATTGGGTTCGGATGCAGCGATAGAAATAGCGGATATCGCCTTAATGGGCGATGATCTCTCCAAACTCCCTTGGTTAATCAGTCATTCCAAAAGAACACTGGCGATTATCCGGCAAAATATTATCTTTGCACTCACTATCAAAGCCGTTTTTGCACTATTAGCTTTTGCAGGGCTTGCAACGTTATGGGAAGCCATTGCGGCCGATACGGGGGCTTCTTTAGTGGTTGTTGCAAACGGATTGAGGCTACTCCGTCCTGGAAATGTTTCTGCTAAATAATCTGAACAACGTTTGAAATTTTTTCAAATGAGCTTCACATCGAAATTCACCTTAATTTATGCTACTTTAAACAATAGTAGCGCATATGCCCGACATTCTAATCTGTTTGGCACTTGCCGCTTTCTTTTTACGGTCAGCGGTATTCGTATTGCGCGGGGCTATTACAGAACTTCGAGTAATCAATGCTTAACATTTCCATCAACTTGGGCAGACAAAAAGGCTGTCGTGCTTTTGTCTGTCAGTCATATCAAACATTAGGTGCATTAGAAGAGGAGAAGATAACATGAAACTTGGCATCATAATTGAAACAAGTGAACCCGAAAAAGCATGGAATGGGGTGCGTTTTGGTAATGCAGCACTAAAACAAGGGCATGAGGTAAAAGTTTTTCTAATGAGTGCTGGTGTAGAAATAGAACACATTACCCATGAAAAATATAACGCAAAGGCACAACTGGATGAGTTTTCAAAAAATAATGGCATCATATTGGCATGTGGTACCTGTCTAAAATCAAGGAATCAAAGTGAAACAGATGTTTGCCCAATATCAACAATGGTTGACTGTGTAAATATGGTTGAATGGGCTGATAAAGTTGTCTCATTTTGAGTGCAAAAAACTCAAGAAACTTACGGGGCTAGGTCTTGCAATCACGCATCCCGCCTGACATTGCTCTTAACCGGAGGAGCGCGGCCATTTGGTGCTTTTTTATTTTCGAGCTTTCACGGGCCGCGTCTGGTTAGCTTTGTGTTACTCAATTAAAAATATGACACCACAAATTTCTTCACTTGGATAAGAACTATGCCAACCTGGCTAATATTGGTAATAATTGGTATGGTCAGTGGTATTGCAGTCGGTTTTTTGGGTATGGGCGGCGGCATTGTGCTAATTCCTGCGTTAATGTATTGGGCTGGTTTTTCCCAACACATGGCAACCGGAACCACTATTGCTGTGCTATTACCGCCAATTGGTTTGGCGGCAGCTCTGGAATATTATAGGCATGGCAATGTGAATATTCGGGCGGCAATAATTCTTGCTATTGTTATGTTTGTAGGCGCATGGATCGGTGCTTATTTTGCAAATCAAATAAATGTATTACACCTTCGTCTATTGTTTGGTATTTTTGTTTGTAGTCTTGGTGTATATCTCATTTATGGCGCTTGCCAGCGTCTCGGCTGGTTTTAAGCGGCTGAAAAAGTGAAGCATTGCCTCTCAAGAAACACCTCCCAAGTAATTGACTTGTAAAGATGTTGTCAAGCCGGTTGTTCGGTAGCGATGAGTTTCATCCCCAGTTTTTCGGCCCGCTGGGACAGTTGTCGCAGTACCCATTCGCGGTAGCGTTCCTCATAGTAGTCCAGACCTTGATCGGTGTATTCCTCCCCCTTGGTGAGCATCGTGTAGATTAGTCGCGCTAATTTGTGCGCCGCCGCGGTGACCGCCTTGGGTTTGTCCATGCGTGCGCACAGCCTGCGGAAATACGCGC
>Ga0123399_1038372_pt1 | contig 14502 bp, 14 predicted proteins | sample T5LHNH4metaT_FD_89927 | JGI IMG/M metagenome (GOLD analysis project Ga0123399, IMG submission 89927) | Methane-oxidizing artificial microbial communities from Washington, USA to study methane cycling - T5-LHNH4 metaT (Metagenome... | ecosystem: Engineered > Modeled > Simulated communities... | reverse complement strand
CCGCGCTGCCGCGCCCGCCGAGCGTAGAATCCGATCCGCGCACGATCTGCACCGAATCGATCGCGAACACTTCGCGCGTCTGCGAGGCAAGGTCGCGCACGCCATCGACATAAATCGACCCCTGACTGTCAAAGCCGCGTATGAAGGGGCGGTCACCAATCGGGTTGCCGCCCTCCGCCGCGCCGAAGGTGATGCCGGGGACCGTGCGGAGCGCATCCTGCAAGGTGGTCGAACCGGTTTGTTCGATCACCGACTTATCGAGCACCACGATCGACTTGGGCGTGTCCACGATCGGCGCGACCAATTTGGGGTCAGCGGGGCGACGTTCGTGGATGCCGTTGACGATGATATCGGCCTTGCGATCCGGGTCCTCATCGTTGGCGGGCGGCGGAGCGACGTCATTGGCAAAGGCCGGGAAACTGGCAAACGCCCCGACACAGGACAAAGCGAGATAAGCGGGCTTGCGAACGGCGTGTGACAAAGTGTGATCCCCTTGAAGATGGAGATCGGCTATTGCGAGTCACTCGCATTGTCAACGCTATTGCGATTTATTCGCATTTTTGCGCTGCCAGCACCCAGCTTCGCAAAGCGCTGGCGAGGTTGGGGGGATCGTCCGCCAGGATGCGCACGGAATCGATTTGCGCGATCAACGCGTTGAGCGGCAGCAGGCGCATTTCCGCCTGCGCCTCCAGCGCACGCCAGAAGATCGGTTCCAGACTGATCGAGGTTGGGTGTCCGGCAATGGTTACCGAGCGCTTGACCGGGCCGATAAACCCGCCCGGCGGCGCTTCAACCACGCCCTCGCCCCATCGGGGCATCGAACAGGGCGGCGATCTGCTCGATGATCGTGCCCCCTAGCTGTTCCGCATCCATGATCGTCACCGCGCGCGCATAATAACGCGTCACGTCATGGCCAATACCGATCGCCGCGAGTTCGACCGGCGACTTGGCTTCGATCCAGCCGATCACCTGCCGCAAATGGCGTTCGAGATAGCTGCCCGAATTGACGCTCAGCGTCGAATCGTCGACTGGCGCGCCGTCCGAAATCACCATCAAGATCTTGCGTTCCTCGGGCCGCGCAATGATGCGCGAATGCGCCCAGAGCAGCGCCTCGCCATCGATATTTTCCTTCAGCAATCCCTCGCGCATCATCAGCCCAAGCGAGGTGCGCGCGCGCCGCCATGGCTCGTCGGCCTTTTTGTAGACGATGTGGCGCACGTCGTTGAGCCGCCCCGGCTGCGGCGGCCGCCCGGCGGCGAGCCAGGTCTCGCGCGATTGCCCACCCTTCCACGCGCGCGTGGTGAAGCCGAGGATCTCGGTCTTGACCCCGCACCGCTCCAGCGTGCGCGCCAGAATATCGGCGCTGATCGCCGCGATCGAGATCGGGCGGCCGCGCATCGAGCCGGAATTGTCGATCAGCAGCGTCACCACCGTGTCGCGGAAATCGGTTTCGCGCTCGACCTTGTAGCTGAGCGACAGCGTCGGGTTGACCACGATCCGCGCCAGGCGCGCCGCATCGAGAATGCCCTCTTCCTGGTCGAAATCCCAACTGCGGTTCTGCTGCGCCATCAAGCGGCGTTGCAGGCGGTTGGCGAGCTTGGTCACCGCCCCCTGCAAATGCACCAATTGCTGGTCGAGATAGGAACGCAGCCGCGTCAGTTCATCGGCATCGCACAGGTCGGTCGCGGCGATGACTTCGTCATAGGCGGTGGTCCAGGCTTTATATTCGAATTGCGGCGCGAAATCCGCAAACGGTCGGTTGGGGCGAACCGGGAGCATCCCCTCCTCGCCTTCGTCGCCTGGCTCGCCGTCCATATCGTCGAACGACTCGTCGCTTTGCTCGGTACCTTCGCCCTCTTCGCTGTCCGAATCCTGCTCGGACCCGCGCGCCTCGATTTCGCCCTGGCCCTGCTCGCCTTCGTCCTCGCCTTCGTCGCCCTGATCGTCCTGCTGCTCTTCGGTCCCTTCGTCCTCGGAACCGCCTTCTTCGGATTCGTCGGGGATCATGTCCCCTTCGATCAATTCAAGATCTTCGAGCAGCTTGGTGGTCAGGCTGGCAAAGGCGCGCTGATCGTCGATCGCGAGGCCCAGCGCATCGAGGTCGCGCCCCGCTTTCTGCTCGATCCAGTCGCGCACCAGGTCCAGCCCCGGCGCGGTAGCTTCGAGCGGCGGCGCACCGGTCAACCGCTCGCGCACCATCAGCCCGAGCGCGGTCGACAGCGGCACCTCGTCGCGCGTGCGCGCGCGTGTGATCGGGTCGGCGCGCAACCGCGTTTCCAGCGCAACGTCGAGATTGGCGGCGATCCCGGCATAGCCGCGCCCGCCGAGCGCCTCGACTCGCGCGCCCTCGACCGCGTCGAACACCGCACGCGCCACCGCCTCATGCGGGGCAATCCGGCCGTGCAGCGCGGTATCGTGATAGCGCAGCCGCAGCGCGAAACCGTCGGCGAAGCCCCGCGCCTCGGCCACTTGCTCTTCCGGCAGCGTGCGCGCGGGCATTGGCACCTTGATGTGCTTCCCCGACTGGCTCGGCGAATCGGCGGTGAAAGCGAGCTCGATCTCGGGCTCATGCGCAACCGCGCGCGCTGCGCCGCCCAGCACGGCCTTGAAACGATCGAGGGGGGTCTCAGTAGGCACGGCTCAGCTCCGACGACACGCTATGCCTGCGGACAAAAAGGGCAAGACGATGGATCATGGCGTCCCTGCTACCAGATTGCGGCGCGTCGGAAAGCGGGGATGTTCCGATACTATCCTTCGATCCTCGGCAGGCCAGATGCAGCGGCGGCATCCCTGCGACCGCGCAGGTAGCCCTCAATCGTGCTGACCCGGTCGCGCAGCGCGACATGGCTATCCGCCAACCGCGTCAGGCCGTCGCTGAGCGCGGCCAGTTTTTTCTCCAGCCCATCCATGCGCTCTTGATAGGTCAAAACGGCCTTGATGAGCCCGAATGCCTTTTCGCTCGTGCTCACGCGGGGTCGCCTGCCAAGGCGCGATCGATCGCCGCGCAGGCGCGGTCGATCGATTCATTCATCGCGTCCAACTGGCGGTTCCACTTCGCCAGCCTGATTTCAAGCTCCGGCAGCACCAGGGCGAGCGCCTCGTCATAACTGTCCGATTCGCTTTGCCGTCCAGCAAGGTATCGGGTCGAAGCCTCACGCAGGACATGCCCAACAGATTTCCCGGCACCGGACGCATAAGAGTCCAGTGCCGCCTTATTCTCAGGCGTGGTCAGGAAGGTGACACGTTCGGTCCGCATCGAGGCGCTCCTTATCATGTCCTTATAAGGTTTTCGTGCGCCTGCGACAAGCAGCCTTCACAACGGGATGTTGTCGTGCTTCTTCCACGGGTTCTCCAACTGCTTGCCACGCAGCTTGCGCAGTCCCAAAGCGATCCGGCGGCGGGTCGAGTGCGGCTGGATCACTTCGTCGATAAAGCCCTTGCTCGCCGCCACGAACGGGTTGGCGAAGCGTGCTTCATACTGTGCGGTCTGCTCGGCAATCTCCTCGGGCGTGCGGCCGCGGAAGATGATCTCGACCGCGCCCTTCGCGCCCATCACCGCGATTTCGGCGGTCGGCCAGGCGTAATTGAGGTCCCCGCGCAGATGCTTCGACGCCATCACGTCATACGCCCCGCCATAGGCTTTGCGTGTGATCACGGTGATCTTCGGCACGGTCGCTTCGGCATAAGCGAACAGCAGCTTCGCGCCGTGCTTGATGATGCCGTTCAGTTCCTGCGCGGTGCCCGGCAGGAAGCCCGGCACGTCGACAAAGGTCACGATCGGGATTTCGAAGGCATCGCAGAAGCGCACGAACCGAGCCGCCTTTTTGGACGAATTGATGTCCAGGCACCCGGCCAGCACCATCGGCTGGTTGGCGACGAAGCCGACCGTGCGCCCTTCGATCCGCCCGAAACCGGTGATGATGTTGCCGGCATGGGTCGGCTGCACCTCGAAGAAATCGCCTTCATCGACGGTCTTTCGGATCAGCTCGTGCATATCATAGGGCTGGTTGGCGGACGCCGGCACCAGCGTGTCGAGCGATTCCTCGATCCGGTCCCACGCATCCGACGATGGCCGCTCGGGTGCGCCTTCGCGGTTCGACGCGGGCAGGAAATCGATAAAGTCGCGCGCCGCCAGCAACGCCTCAATATCGTTTTCAAACGCGACATCGGCCACGCCCGACTTGGTCGTGTGCGTCACCGCGCCGCCCAATTCCTCCTGCGTGACGATTTCGTTGGTAACCGTCTTCACCACATCAGGGCCGGTGACGAACATGTAGGACGAATCCTTCACCATGAAGATGAAGTCGGTCATCGCCGGGGAATAGACCGCGCCGCCCGCGCACGGCCCCATGATCAGGCTGATCTGCGGCACCACCCCACTCGCCAGCACGTTGCGCTGGAACACCTCGGCATAACCGCCAAGCGAAGCGACGCCTTCCTGAATGCGCGCACCGCCCGAATCGTTGAGGCCAATCACCGGCGCACCGACCTTCAGCGCCATGTCCATGATCTTGCAGATTTTCTGTGCATGGCGTTCCGACAGCGACCCACCGAACACGGTGAAATCCTGGCTGAACACGAACACCAACCGCCCGTTGATCGTGCCCGATCCGGTGACCACGCCGTCGCCCGGAATCTTCTGCTCGGCCATGCCGAAATCGACGCAATTATGCTCGACATACATATCAAGCTCTTCGAACGAGCCTTCGTCGAGCAGCACATCGAGCCGCTCGCGCGCGGTCAGCTTGCCCTTGGCATGTTGTGCAGCGATGCGTTTCTCACCGCCGCCCAGGCGAGCGGCTTCACGTTTACGTTCCAGTTCGGCGATGGTCGAAGACATGATCACTCCCTAAAACTCTTTGCAGCGTCTTTTCGCGGTTTGGCGACGGAACGCAAGCCATGCACCCTTGCCAAGCACCAGCAGGGAACGGCAAATGCGCGCGCATAGGAGACCAAGATGCCCGAGCAGGAGCTTTACCCCGTCCCACCCGAATGGGCTGCGCGCGCGCGCATCGACGCGGACGGCTATGACCTGCTCTATGGCCGCAGCCTGGCCGATCCCGGCAGCTTCTGGCTCGATCAGGCCAAGCGGCTCGACTGGATCAAGCGGCCCGAGATCGCGGGCGACTGGTCGTTCGACAAGGCCGATTTCCACATCCGCTGGTTCGCCGACGGCAAATTGAACGTCGCCGCCAATTGCCTCGACCGGCATCTGGCAAAGCGCGGTGGCGACACGGCGTTGATCTGGGAGCCGGACGAACCGAGCGAGCAGCCCCGCCGCTTCACCTATGCCGAGCTCCACCAGGAAGTGAGCGTCTTCGCCAATGTGCTGAAGGCGCAAGGCGTAACCAAGGGCGACCGCGTCACCATCTATTTGCCGATGATCCCCGAGGCCGCGTTCGCGGTGCTCGCGTGCGCGCGGATCGGCGCGATCCATTCGGTCGTGTTCGCCGGTTTCTCGCCCGAAGCGCTCGCCGGGCGGATCGAGGATTGCGGCTCGACCATCGTCATCACAGCCGACGAAGGCCGCCGCGGCGGCAAGCGCGTACCGCTCAAGGCCAATGTCGACGCCGCCGCCGCGCACGCGCCCGGCCTGAAGACTGTCCTCGTGGTGGCCGCCACGGGTGCCGAAGTGCCATTCGATGGCGCGCGCGACCGCTGGTATCACGAAGCCCGCGGGGGCGTGTCCGCCACCTGCCCGCCCGAGCCAATGGGTGCCGAGGACCCGCTGTTCATCCTCTACACCTCAGGCAGCACCGGCCAGCCCAAGGGCGTGATGCACACCAGCGGCGGCTATCTACTGTGGGCCAGCCTGACCCACGAATTGTGCTTCGATTATCGCCCTGGCGATGTGTGGTGGTGCGCCGCCGATATCGGCTGGGTGACCGGGCACAGCTATATCCTGTACGGCCCGCTCGCCAATGGCGCGACGACGCTGATGTTCGAAGGCGTGCCCAATTGGCCCGACGCCAGCCGCATCTGGCAAGTGGTCGATCGCCACAAGGTCCACACGATCTTCACCGCCCCCACGGCGCTGCGCGCGCTGATGAAGGATGGCGACGATTTCGTGGCCCGGACCGATCGCAGCTCGCTCAAGCTGCTCGGCACCGTCGGCGAACCGATCAACCCCGAAGCATGGCGCTGGTATCATGAGGTCGTCGGCGGCGGACGCTGCCCGATCATCGACACCTGGTGGCAGACCGAAACCGGCGGCGCGATGATCGCCCCCATGCCCGGTGCGACCGCGCTGAAACCCGGCTCCGCGACCAAGCCGATGCCCGGCGTCGACCCGCAACTGGTCAACCCCGACGGGCAGATTCTGAGCGGCGCGACCGAGGGCAATCTCGTCATCGCGCGGAGCTGGCCGGGCCAGATGCGCGGCGTGTGGGGCGATCGCGAGCGCTTCTTCCAGACCTATTTCACCACCTATCCCGGCAAATATACGACGGGTGACGGCGCGCGCCGCGATGCCGATGGCTATTGGTGGATCACCGGCCGGGTCGATGACGTGATCAACGTTTCGGGCCACCGCATGGGCACCGCCGAGGTGGAAAGCGCACTGGTGCTGCACCCCGAAGTGGCCGAGGCCGCCGTCGTCGGGATGCCGCACGACATCAAGGGACAGGGCATTTACGCCTATGTCACGCTCAATTCGGGGCATGCCCCGTCCGAGGCGCTACGCAAGGACTTGATCGGCTGGGTCCGCAAGGAAATCGGCCCGATCGCAGCACCCGACAAGCTGCAATTCGCACCGGGCCTGCCCAAGACGCGCTCGGGCAAGATCATGCGGCGCATCCTGCGCAAGATCGCCGAGGGCGACGTGTCGAGCCTGGGCGATACCAGCACGCTCGCCGACCCCTCTGTGGTCGATGATCTGGTGGCCAACCGCGTGGCCTGACGCGCGCAGGCACGTGTTGCGGAGCCCCCACCCCACTGTTATGGTCAAGCATAACACAGGTTTTAGGGGGCTCCTTCATGCGTACATCCACCTTCGCCCGGCTCGCCGCCGCGGCCGCCATCGTCGCGCTCGCGGCACCCACGCTTGCCAAGGATGCCAAAAGCGGGCCGCGTTACGGCACCTTCGGCGTCGATCTCACGACGCAGAACAAGGCGATCAAGCCCGGCGACGATTTCTGGACCTTCGCCAATGGCGCTTGGGACAAGCGCACGCAGATCGCCGCCGATCGCACCTCGGCCGGCTATTGGGTGGTGATCAGCGACGAAGCCGAACAACACGTCCGCGACATCCTGACCGACCTTGCCGCCAATCCCGCCAGCTTTGGCGCATCGGGCAAGCAGATCGGCGATCTCTATGCGAGTTGGATGGACCAGGCCGCAATCGATGCGCATGGCACCGCGCCACTCCAGCCCTATCTCGCCAAGATCGCCGCCGTACAGGACAAGGCCGCGCTGCAAACGCTGTTCGCCAGCGTCGGCTATGCCTCGCCGGTCGAGCTTGGCCAATTGCCCAATCCGTCCGACCCGACCCGCTACGTCGCTGCCGCCAGCCAGGGCGGGCTCGGCATGGGCGGGCGCGATTACTACCTGCTCGAAGGCGCGAAATATGACGGCTTCCGCAAGGCGTATCGCGACTATGTCATCCAGATGCAGACGCTGGCGGGCATTCCCGATGCCGCGACCAAGGCCGACGCGATCATCGCGCTCGAAACCGCGATGGCCAAGGAGCAATGGAGCCCCGAGCGCCAGCGCAATCTGATGGAAATGTTCAAGCCGATGGACCGCGCGGGCATGAAAGCGCTCGCGCCGCAATTCGACTGGGACTTGATGCTGAAGACCGCCGGGCTCGACAGCATCCCGACCGTCATCATGGCGACCAGCACCGCGCTGACCGCCAATGGCAAATTGCTCGATTCGGTGCCGCTGCAGACGTGGAAGGACTGGGTCGCGTTCCGCTTCGTCAGCGATCACGCGCAATTCCTGCCCAAGGCGTTCGACGAAGCGAGCTTCGCCTTTTACGGCAAGACGCTGCGCGACCAGCCGACCCAGCGCGACCGCTGGAAGCGCGGTGTTGCCCTCGTCAACGGTGCCTTGGGTGAGGCGGTCGGCCAGATCTACGTCGCGCGCTATTTCCCGCCCGAGAGCGAAGCCAAAATGGGCGAGTTGATCGGCGATCTGCGCGGCGCGCTGGGCGAGCGGCTCCAGGCGAATAGCTGGATGGACGCCAAGACCAAGGCTGCGGCCCTGGCCAAGCTCGACAAGTTCGACCCGCGCATCGGCCACCCGGTCAAATATATCGACTATGCCAGCCTCAAGGTGGATCGCGGCGATCTGCTCGGCAATGCGATGCGCAGCGGCGAGTTCCAGCACCAGCTTGATCTCGACCGACTGACCAAGCCCGTCGATCGCAGCCTGTGGGACATGACCCCGCAGACGGTGAACGCCTATTACAATCCGCTCTCGAACCAGATCACCTTCCCCGCCGCCATCCTGCAGCCGCCCTTCTTCGATCCGAAGGCCGATGCTGCGGTCAATTACGGCGCGATCGGCGCGGTGATCGGGCATGAGATCGGCCATGGTTTCGACGATCAGGGCAGCCTGTTCGACGGCACCGGCAAGATCAGCAACTGGTGGACGCCCGAATCCAAAAAGGCCTTCACCGCGCGCACCGCCGTGCTCGGCAAGCAATATGACGGCTATGAACCGATCCCCGGCACGCACATCAAGGGCTCGCTCACCATGGGCGAGAATATCGGCGATCTCGGTGGCGTGGAAATGGCCTATGCCGCCTATCAGCGCTATCAGGCCAAGCACGGCAAGCCACCGGTGATCGGCGGGCTGACCGGCGACCAGCGCTTCTTCCTCGCCTGGGCGCAAGTCTGGCAGGAAAAGGACCGCGAAGGCGCGCTGCGCCAGCAATTGCTGACCAATGCGCACAGCCCGGCCTTCTTCCGCGTCAATGGCGTCGTCCGCAACGTCGATGCCTGGTACACCGCCTTTAACGTGAAGCCCGGGGACAAACTGTACCTCGCCCCCGCCGACCGGGTGCACATCTGGTAAGGCGGGCCGCGGCTGGATGTTGGCAGCGCAAAGTCGTATAAGCGCAGCATGGCCCAGATGAATATCTCCGTCCCCGACGCGCTCAAGCAATGGGCCGAAAAGCGCGTCGCGGCGGGCAGCTATGCCAACACCAGCGAATATCTGCGGGATCTGATGCGGCGTGATCGTGACGCCGCATCGGAGCTTGAATGGCTCCAGGCCGAGATCGACAAGGGGATCGCCTCGGGGATCGACCCGCGTCCGGTTGAACAGATTTTCGCCGACCTCAAAGCAAAGCATTTGCCGACGCATGATTGATGTCGTGGTCGCCGCCGAAGCAGCAGCCGATCTCGACTCCATTCTCGGCTTCAGTGTCGCCACCTTCGGCGAAACCGCCGCCGCGCGCTATTTCGACCTGATCGAGCGCACGATCGCCCGGCTTCGCGATTTCCCGGACTCGGGTATGCTCTACCCCGGAATCATCCCACCTGTGCGCTATGTCGCAGCGGGCAGCCACCGCATCTTCTACAGCCGCACCGGCGACATGCTGACGATCCAGCGCGTCCTGCATCAAGCGATGCGTCCCCATGGCCGCATCGCTCCACCGGCCTGAACTACCGCAGCAGCACCAGTTCTTCCGCCATCGACGGATGCAGCGCGACGGTCTGGTCGAAGGCGTCCTTGGTCAGCCCGGCCTTCACCGCGACCGCCGCCGCCTGCAGGATCTCGGGCGCATCGGGGCCGATCATGTGCAGCCCGAGCACCACGCCGGACTCGGCATGGCACACCATCTTGTACAGCGCGCGTTCGTTGCGGCCGGCCAGCACATTCTTCATCGGGCGGAAGTCCGAGGTATAGACTTTGACCGAGCCGAACTTGTTCTTCGCCTGCGCTTCGGTCAGGCCAACGCCCGCCATCGGTGGATGGCTGAACACCGCGCTCGGGATGTTCTCATAATCAACGCGGTGCGGCTTGCCGCCGAACAGCGTATCGGCAAAGGCCTGCCCCTCGCGGATCGCGACCGGGGTCAGTTGCACGCGATTGGTCACATCGCCGACGGCATAGATGCTGTCGCAGCTCGACTTGTTATCGGCATCGACCACGATCGCGCCCTTGTCATCCAGATCGACGCCCGCCGCCGCCAGGCCCAGCCCTGCGGTATTGGGGGTGCGCCCGGTCGCGAACAGCACGCAATCGACTTCGATCGGCTCGTGGTTGGTCATCGACACGAGCAGGCTGCCATCGGCTTGCTTCTCGATGCCGCGGAACGCTGCGTTGAAGCGGAAATCGAGCCCCTTCATCATCGAAATCTGCAACAAGCGGTCGCGGATCGACTCATCATAGCCGCGCAGAATCACGTCGCTGCGGTTGATCAGCGTCACCTTCGCGCCGAATTCGTTGAAGATGCCGGCAAATTCATTGGCGATATAGCCCGCGCCCGCGATCAGGATGCGCTTGGGCACGGCGTCGAGATGGAACACTTCGTTCGAGGTGATGCCAAGTTCGTGGCCGGGGCATTCCGGCACCACCGGCGTCGCGCCGACCGCGATCAGAATGTATTTCGCGGTCACTTCGCGCCCGTCACCCAGCCGCACGCTGTGCGGCCCGGTCACGTCGGCGCGATCAAGGATAATGTCGACGCCATTGTTGTTCAGCGTAGCGGTATAGGCACCGTTGATGCGGCTGACCTCTTCCATCACATTGTCGCGCAGCCGCACCCAGTCGAAGCCGAGATTGTCGGGCACGTCCCAACCGAAACGCCTGGCGTCCTTCAGATCCTCGGCGAAGTGCGCGCCGTAGACGAGCAGCTTCTTGGGCACGCAGCCGCGGATGACGCAGGTGCCGCCGACGCGATATTCCTCGGCCACCGCCACCTTCGCGCCATGCGCGGCCGCGACGCGCGACGCGCGCGTGCCGCCCGAACCGGCACCGATGACAAAAAGGTCGTAATCATAAGAAGCGGTGGTCATCGAAAGCTCCGTTAAGGACATTCAGCGCAAGCCCGCGCGGCGCATCGGCATGGCGTCGATCGCAGCTATCACGGTTGCGGGGGTTATCGGATCGGTCTGGCGCAGGGCTTCATGCCCGTCCTTGCCAATCAACAGGACAGTGAAACGGTCGCGGGGGAGCGACCAAAGTCGGCGCAACGCGGCTGCGGAATCGCGCGCACCTGCCACGCGATCCGCCAGGATCGTGACGATCACGACGTCGCGCGCGGCGAGCGGCTCCTGGCCTGCGGCAAGCGCAGCGATCTGCTGCTGCGCTTGCCGATCGGTTTCGGCGGGCGCGGCGATGACGAGCAACCGGTGGTGATGACGCATCTCCACCACCGACTGGGTCATCAATGCCAGCGCCGCCAGCAACATCAGCCGAACGCGCGCTTGATCAAATCGGTGGTCGACACGTCGAACTCCTGCCCGCCCGCATCGGCCGCCTTGGCCATTTCCTTGCCCAGCTCGACACCGAACTGGTCGAACGGGTTGATGCCGAGCAGCACGCCGTTCACGAACACGCGCTGTTCGTAGAAGGCGATCAGCGCACCGAGCGTGCGCGCGTCGAGCACCTCGAGCAGGATCGTCGAGGACGGCCGATCGCCCGAATAGCTGCGCGCCAGATCGTCATTGGGCCGCCCCTTCATCAGAGCCGCGCCTTGCGCGAAGGCGTTAAGCAGCAACTGGCGGTGATGTTCCTCGGCCAGCGTATCGCCGGGTTCGATCACCGCGACGAATTCGACCGGCACCAAATGCGTGCCCTGATGCAGAAGCTGGAACACGGCGTGCTGGGCATCGGTGCCGACCCCGCCCCAGGTGATCGCCGCGCTGGGCCGATCGAGCCGCTTGCCGTCGATCGTCACGCCCTTGCCGTTCGATTCCATTTCGAGCTGCTGGAGATAGGACGGCAGCAAACGCAGCCGCTCGTCATAGGCGAAGGTCGCGCGCGTTTCTGCGTGGCGGACTTGCGTGTAATACAGATCGGCAAAGGCGGCCAAAGCCGGGGCATTCTGGCTGAGCGAGGTCTGGCGGAAATGGCGGTCCATTTCGCCCGCACCATCGAGCATGTCCTGGAAATTATCCCATCCAAGCGCGAGCGCCGCCGGGAAGCCGATCGACGACCACAGCGAATAACGCCCGCCAACCGACTCGGCGAAGGGCAGCACGCGGGTTTCATCAACGCCCCATTCGACCGCCTTGTCGGGGTCAGCGGTCAGCGCGACGACACGGCCATAGACGTCGTCCACCCCGGCCTCACCCATCCACTGCAGCACCGATTCGGCGTTGGTCAGCGTTTCCTTGGTGGTGAAGGTCTTCGACGCGATCACCAGCAGCGTGGCGGTCGGATCGAACTTCTTGAACACCTCTTCCAGTGCCGCGCCGTCGATATTGGAGACGATCGCAACGTCATAGCGGCTATCGTCGCGCCCCAGCGCATCGATCAACAGGTCCGGTCCCAAAGCCGATCCGCCGATACCGACATGCAGCACATGGCGAATCGGCCCGAGCGCCTCGCCCTCGATCGCGTCGATCAACGCCCGCATCCGCGCGTGCAGCACGCGCGCTTTCGCTACGTCATCTACGCTGCCTTCGCCGCGCTCGGCGACATGCGTGACCGCGCGGCCTTCGGTGGTGTTGATCACGTCACCCGCGAACAGCGCCTCGCGCTTGCCCGCCAGATCCTGCGCCTTGGCCAGCGCCTCGAACGCGGCCACCGCTTGCGCGGTCAAATGCGTCTTCGACCAGTCGAAATGCAGGCCAGCGACATCGACGCTGAAGGTCGCCAGCCGGTTGGGGTCTTCGGCGAACAGGGTTTCCAGGCGCGGCGCGGGCAAGGCTTCGATCGCGGTCCAGTCGGCAGGCATTAGGGCACCTCTTTGGCAAATGGGGGCGGGGGGAGGATCCGCCTTAGATTGCCCTAGCGCCGTGCAGTTACAACCGCCAGCTTGACGCGACACCGGAGCGGCACCAAACCGCGCGCATGGCCGCCCCCTCCTCCCCCGCCCGCAAATCCGAAACGCGCGAGACGCTCGTCTTCCTGCTCAAGCTCGCGGTGATCGTGTTCGTGTTCCGCAGCTTCGTCTTCGCGCCGTTCAGCATCCCGTCGCAATCGATGCTGCCGCGGCTGTACATTGGCGACTATCTCTTCGTGTCGAAATGGAATTACGGCTATTCGCGCTGGTCGCTGCCCTGGGGTGTACCGCTCATTCCAGGCCGCATCCTCGGGCGAGATCCGGCACGCGGCGATGTGGTGGTGTTTCGCGGGCCGCCCGGCGACGATGTCGACGTGATCAAGCGCGTGATCGGCCTGCCCGGCGACACGATCCAGATGCGCCATGGCCAGGTCATTCTCAACGGCACGCTAGTGCCCAAGGTCCGGATCGCCGATTTCACCATGCCGCTCAGCCCCAATTACCCGGCGATCAAGGAGTGCCCGAGCGAGTATGAGGATAGCGTGAAGGGCGTGACCGTCTGCCGCTACCAGCAATTTCGCGAAACCTTGCCCAACGGCAAGAGCTATGCCGTACTAGACCGGGGCGAGCAAGCTGGAGATAATACCGGAATTTACTTTGTCCCGGCGGGCCATGTCTTCGTAATGGGCGACAATCGCGACAATAGCGCTGACAGTCGATACCCTGCTCCACACGATGCTCTACCTGGGCAGTCGAGCGGCATGGGCATGGTGCCGATGGAGCGCATCCAGGGCAAAGCGGTCGTATCCTTCTTCTCGACCGATGGCTCGGCCAATTGGTTCCTGCCCTGGACCTGGTTCTCGGCGGCACGCTGGAACCGGATCGGGGCGGGTTTTTGACGAGCGCCCTGCACGACTGGCTGGCCGCGACGCTCGGCCACGCGCCGATTGATCTTGCGCCGTTCGAACGCGCGCTGACGCATGGCAGCCAGGCGGCCGCCAATTACGAGCGGCTCGAATTTCTGGGCGACCGCGTGCTTGGCCTGGTGATGGCGGAATGGCTGTTCGAGCTGTTCCCGGGCGAACCCGAAGGCGCACTGTCCAAGCGGCTGAACGCGCTGGTGACGGGCGCGGTCTGCGCCGATGTCGCGCGCGGCCTCGGCGTCGCCGCACAGCTCCGCCTCGGCAAGCAAGCGCGCGACGATGGCGCCTCCGACAGCGACAATGTGCTGGGCGACGTGATGGAGGCGCTGATCGGCGCGCTCTATCTGGAGGCCGGGCTGGACGGCGCGCGCCGCGCGATCCGCAAGGTCTGGGCCGACCGCCCCAGCCGCCAGCTCGCGGCCCCGCAACACCCCAAATCCGCGCTGCAGGAATGGGCCGCCGCGCACAACCGCAAGACGCCCGCTTATGACGTGGTCGAACGCTCGGGCCCCCACCACGCCCCGCGCTTTCGCGTAAAGGCAACGCTCGGCACCTTCGCCGAAGCGGAGGCTGAGGGCAGCTCGAAGCAGGAAGCGGAAACGGCAGCGGCAGCGGCGTTGCTCGCGAAATTGCGGTAGGCGCGCGCCAGGCCCTTCGACAGGCTCAGGGCGAACGGGT
>Ga0123399_1065351_pt1 | contig 14668 bp, 17 predicted proteins | sample T5LHNH4metaT_FD_89927 | JGI IMG/M metagenome (GOLD analysis project Ga0123399, IMG submission 89927) | Methane-oxidizing artificial microbial communities from Washington, USA to study methane cycling - T5-LHNH4 metaT (Metagenome... | ecosystem: Engineered > Modeled > Simulated communities... | reverse complement strand
TTCATATTTCGACGCGCCCGCCTCGCGCAACGCGATGGCGACGGCCTGCCTGGGACTCTTGACCTTCTTTCCGGCGGCGCTTTCAAGCTCGCCATGCTTGAACTCATGCATGACGCGACTCACGGTTTTCTTTTGCTCGGACGACTGCTTGGGCATGAGAGCGCTCCTCGCGACGATCGTTCCTAGAAACGCGCGAACGGCGCAGGCGATCCCTCGCGGCGGCGCCACTTGCTTAAAATGTAATGGCGCCGCGAAGGAATCGCGGAACACGCCGCCGAAAAACGCGTTCCCCGGACGATGCGGCTGATCGGATCAGGCGAAAGATGGAAACGAGATCAAGCGGGCGACGCATGTTTCGCAAGAACTTCAGCAAGGCGATTGCGCTTGCGCTCCTGGTTGCAGTCCCGGTTGCGAGCGAAGCCTTCGCAAAGGGCGGCGGGCCGGCGAGGCAAGCCGCCCGCGGAAAACCCACCGCGCCCTATGTGGGCGATTGCGGCCCCAATCCCCCGCCCGGATACCGCTATGATTTGAAAAACTGGCGCTCCGGCTTCAACCGGGACTTTTCCTGCTACGTGCTCGACGAATACTGATCGCCGGGCGCGGATCGCGAGCCGCATCCCCTCTCCCCGCAAGCGGGGAGAGGGTTAGGGTGAGGGGCGAAGCAATAACCTGCGCGCCGGGATTTCGATGGCGTTCAAGCGCCACTCCATATAAATTCATAATCCGGCCTTGCCCCTCACCCCGGCCCTCTCCCCGTTTTCACGGGGAGAGGGAGAAAGATCACTCCACCAGCGCGGCGCTCTTGCCTCTCGCCTTCTTGCGCTCATTGGGATCGAGGATCGTCTTGCGCAGGCGGATGGACTTCGGCGTCACCTCGACGAGCTCGTCATCCTCGATGTAAGCGAGCGCCTTCTCCAGCGTCATCCTGATCGGCGGCGTGAGGCGCACGGCCTCGTCCTTGCCGGCGGCGCGGATATTGGTGAGCTGCTTGCCCTTGAGCACATTGATCTCGAGATCGTTGTCGCGCGTATGCTCGCCGACGATCATGCCGCGATAGACCTTCCAGCCCGGCTCGATCATCATCGGCCCGCGATCCTCGAGCTTCCACATGGCGTAGGCGACCGCCTCGCCCTGATCATTCGAGATCAGCACGCCGTTGCGCCGTCCCTGAATGTCGCCCTTATAGGGCGCGTAGCTGTGGAACAGGCGGTTCATGATCGCCGTGCCGCGCGTGTCGGTGAGCAACTCGCCCTGATAGCCGATGAGGCCGCGCGTCGGCGCGTGGAAGACGAGGCGCAGGCGGTCGCCGCCGGAGGGCTTCATCTCGATCATCTCGGCCTTGCGCTCGGACATTTTCTGCACGACGACGCCCGAATGCTCCTCGTCGACGTCGATGACGACCTCTTCGATGGGCTCCAGAAGATCGCCATTCTCGTCTTTCTTGAAGACGACCTTGGGGCGCGACACGCCGAGCTCGAAGCCCTCGCGGCGCATGGTCTCGATCAGGATGGCGAGCTGCAACTCGCCGCGGCCCGAGACAATGAAGGCGTCGCCCATCGGCGCGTCTTCCACGCGCAGCGCGACATTGCCCTCCGCCTCCTTGAAGAGGCGCGCGCGGATCATGCGGCTCGTGACCTTGTCGCCCTCCGTGCCCGCGAGCGGGCTGTCATTGACGAGGAAGGTCATGGAGAGCGTCGGCGGGTCGATCGGCTGCGCCTGCAACGGCTCGTCAACATCGAGCGCGGCGAGCGTGTCGGCGACGTTGAACTTCTCGAGCCCGGCGATGGCGACGATGTCGCCGGCCTCCGCCTCCTCGATCGGCTGCCGCTCAATGCCGCGGAAGGCGAGAATCTTCGAGACGCGGCCCTGCTCCACGACCTTGCCCGTACGGTCGAGCACCTTCACCGCCTGGTTGGGTTTCACGACGCCGGAAAACACGCGGCCAGTGATGATGCGGCCGAGATAGGGGTTCGCCTCCAGCAGCGTGCCGAGCATGCGGAAACCGCCTTGCTCGACCTTGGGCTGCGGCACATGCTTGAGCACGAGATCGAAGAGCGGCGCCATGTCGTCCTTCGGCCCGTCCGGCTCCTCCGCCATCCAGCCCTGCTTGGCCGAGCCGTAGATGATCGGGAAGTCGAGCTGCTCGTCGGTGGCGTCGAGCGCGGCGAAGAGATCGAAGACTTCGTTCACGACCTCCGTGACGCGCGCGTCGGGCTTGTCGACCTTGTTGACGCAGACGATGGGCTTCAGCCCGATCTTGAGCGCCTTGCCGACGACGAACTTGGTTTGCGGCATGGGGCCCTCGGCCGCGTCGACGAGCACGATGGCGCCGTCGACCATGGAGAGGATGCGCTCCACCTCGCCGCCGAAATCGGCGTGGCCGGGCGTGTCGACGATGTTGATGCGGATGTCCTTCCAGACGACGGACGTCGCCTTGGCGAGAATGGTGATGCCGCGTTCTTTTTCGAGATCGTTCGAATCCATCACGCGCTCGGCGACGCGCTGGTTCTCGCGGAAGGCGCCCGACTGACGCAGGAGGCAGTCGACGAGCGTGGTCTTGCCATGGTCGACGTGAGCGATGATGGCGATATTGCGAAGCTGCATGGCGGCTTTCGATGAAACAGCCGCGACCCGGTCCGTGGGGCTTGCTCAACCCGGACGGCGCGGCGGCGACTTATGTTGCGATGCGGCGGGTTTTAGCCCATGGCGGGGGAGATTGGAAGGCTGGGGCGGCCTCCCCTCGAGGGCCAGGCGGATGGAAGCCGGCAACCATTGTTGCTCGCTTTCCAGCCTTTTACCCTAAACCGTGCGAAGGCCGCAGGCCTGTTCGCCAATAGGATAGTTTGAAACTTCATGAATGTTTAAAGAAATGGACCTTCGATATGCTTGTATTGAGAACGCAGGGCTCGTTCCGGCAAACGGCCCGACCCCGCCCGCGCCTTGACCACGTGCAAAGCCCAAAAATTCCGCAGCAAACTCAAGCTTCTGATTTTGCAGTCGCCACTCCCTCAACTCACATAAACCTTGTCCGGCAGTTCATCCCCCTCCGTCCCCGGCGGCGCGACGCGGGCCAGGAGCCGCGCGCATTCCTCGATCGTCGCGATAAACCCCTCCGCGCAGCGCCCCTGCCCCAGGCATGCCAGCAAAGGCTCCAGCGCCGCCCTCCATTCCTCATCCGAAATCTTACCGTTCAGCCCCTCATCGGCGATGATGCGGGCGTAATGCTCGGCGAAGGAGACGAAGATCAGCACGCCGGTGCGGCCTTTGGTCCCCGCCACGCCGCGCATAAAGAACTGCTCGATGGCGGCGCGGCCGGCGCGGCGCTTCTTCACGAGGCGGGGCGTCAGCGCGAGGCGGATCGGCGGCCACCATATGAGCAGAGCTGTGAGCATGAAGACGCCGATCTGCGCCGCGTAGATCGCCTTGGCGGAAAGCGCGGTGAATTCCGCGAGGGGCCATGGCGTGGCGAGCGCGAAAAAGGCCGCCCAGAGCGGCGGCACGTAGGCATAGTCCGACGCGCGGCGGGCGAGCGCGCAGACGATCTCGCCGGAAGTCTTTTTCTCCGCCTCGCCGATCGCCCGCGCGATGCGCTCCAGGTCCTGCTCCGAAAGCCGCATCACCAATCCCCCGAGGCGCCGCCGCCGCCGGACGAGCCGCCGCCGCCGGAGAAGCTGTCGAAACCGCCGCTGTCGCCGCCCCAGGACGAGCCGCCGCCCGAAGAACCGTAATCGCTCCAGCCCCCGCCGCTCGGCGGCAGAATGATGATCGGCGGCCCGCCGCGGCGATAGCGCCGGTAGTTCGTCGGCCGCCCGGCGCTGCGCGCCATCATGATGAAGATGAAGATGAACAGCGCGAAGATGAGGAGCGGCGGAAGCTCCTCGAAAAGCGAGGGCGGCGGCGGGACTTTCTTTGTCCATTCCGACGTGTCGCCGCTCAGCGCCTCGATAATGCCCTCGACGCCCCGCTCGACCCCCGCATTATAGTCGCCCGCCTTGAATTTCGGCGTGACGGCGCTGGCGATAATGACTTTCGAGAGGGCGTCGGTGAGCGCGCCCTCGAGCCCATAGCCCACCTCGATGCGCATCTTGCGGTCATTGGGCGCGACGAGGAAGAGAACGCCATTGTTTTTCTTGGCCTCGCCGAGCTTCCAGTAGCGGAAGAGACCGTTCGCGTAAGTCTCGACGTCATAGCCCTCGAGCGACTTGATCGTCGCCACGACGAGCTGGATGCTCGACTTGTCTTCGAGATCGCGCAGCTTCGAGACGAGCCCCGCCTTGGTGGACGCTTGCAGGATTCCAGCCTGATCGACGACGCGGCCGGTAAGCTCCGGATAGGTCGGCGCGGCGAAGGCGAGCGCCGCGACGAGCGCGAAGACGAGAATGAGGAGCCCGCGCAGGGCGCGAGTTTCGGGGGCGGGCGCGCGCATCGTCACTCGCCCGCGCAGCGCGCGCAGCGGCCGACGATCTCCACGACGCGGGTGCGCGCCTTGAAGCCGGCCTTGCCCGCAAGCGCGGAGAGCTCGCGCGCGAGGCCGGCGGAGGTCGCCTCCTTCACCTCGCCGCACGCTTCGCAGATGAGAAAGACAACCGGCTCCTCGGCGCCATGGGAATGGCCGCAGACGACGAAGGCGTTTCTGGATTCGAGCCGGTGCGCGAGGCCGTTGTCGAGCAGGAAGGCCAGCGCGCGATAGACCGAGACGGGCGCCGGGCGCTTACCGTCCGCGTCGGCCATGAGGTCGATCATCTCATAGGCGCCGACGGGGCGGTTGGCCTGCGTCAGAATATCCAGCGCGCGGCGGCGCGCCGGGGTCAATCCCGCGATTTTGGCCGTATCTTGCGGCGGAGGGCTGCTCATAAGGGCCATTGTAGCGGCCCCCCGGCCGAAAGACGAGGCCGCGGGCGGCGGGCGAGATTCGCGCCGCCAATCGGCGCCACCCCCCTCTCCCCGCCTGCGGGGAGAGGGGAGGAGCGGCGCCGTTCGGATCATGACCTCCTGGATCGGGGCTGAGGCGAAGGGCTAAGCTGCATCACGAATATCGCGCCGGAGCGTCATCCTCAATCGCCCTGCCGGCCCGGGCGGCGCGCTTGCGCGCCGCGACGGCCCGTTTATAACGGCGCCGACCCAGCAATCAGTCCGAGCCCGACATGACCCGCGCCAAGAAAGACATCAAGAAGGTCGTCCTCGCCTATTCCGGCGGCCTCGACACCTCCATCATCCTGAAATGGCTGCAGACGACCTATGGCGCGGAGGTCATCACCTTCACGGCCGATCTCGGCCAGGGCGAGGAACTGGGCCCGGCGCGGGAGAAGGCCCTGCTTCTGGGCGTGAAGCCCGAAAACATCTTCATCGAGGATCTGCGCGAGGAATTCGTGCGCGACTATGTCTTCCCGATGTTCCGCGCCAACGCCGTCTATGAGGGGCTCTATCTGCTGGGCACCTCCATCGCCCGCCCGCTGATCGCCAAGAAGCAGATCGAGATTGCGAGAAAGACGGGCGCGGACGCGGTCTGCCACGGCGCGACCGGCAAGGGCAACGATCAGGTCCGCTTCGAGCTCGGCTATTACGCGCTGGAGCCCGACATCAATGTGATCGCGCCCTGGCGCGAATGGGACTTCCAGTCCCGCACCGACCTCATCGCCTTCGCCGAGGCGCATCAGATCCCGATCGCCAGGGACAAGCGCGGCGAGGCGCCCTTCTCCACCGACGCCAACCTGCTGCACACCTCGTCGGAAGGCAAGGTGCTGGAGGACCCGTCGCAGGAGACGCCCGATTACGTCTATTCGCGCACCGGCCATCCCGAGGACGCGCCGAACGAGCCGGAATATATCACGATCGGCTTCGAGCAAGGCGACGCCCGGTCGATCAATGGCGAAGCGCTCTCGCCGGCGACGCTGCTCGCGCGGCTGAACGATCTCGGCCGCAAGCATGGGGTCGGCCGTCTCGACCTCGTCGAGAATCGTTTCGTCGGCATGAAGTCGCGCGGCATGTATGAAACCCCTGGCGGCGCGATCCTGCTCGTCGCCCATCGCGGCATTGAGAGCGTCACGCTCGATCGCGGCGCTGCGCATCTCAAGGACGAGCTGATGCCGCGCTACGCCGAGTTGATATACAACGGCTTCTGGTTCTCGCCTGAGCGCGAGATGCTGCAGGCGGCGATCGACAAGAGCCAGGAGCATGTCGAGGGAACGGTGCGGCTGAAGCTCTACAAGGGCTCGGCGACGCTCGTCGGCCGCGAGAGCCCGTGGTCGCTCTACGACCAGGACCTCGTGACCTTCGAGGAAGGCGGCGCCTATGACCAGCGCGACGCGGAAGGCTTCATCAAGCTCAACGCGCTGCGCCTTCGCACGCTCGCCAGACGCGCGGCGCGCGGCGCGAAGAAGTAAGAGAGCCACGACAAGGCGCCGCATGACCCACCGCAAGATCGCCGGCAAGCTCGTCATCGCGACCCATAATCCCGGCAAGCTCTGGGAGCTGCGGCAATTGCTCGCGCCGCATGGCGTCGACGCGGTTTCGGCGGGCGATATGGGCCTGCCGGAGCCCGAAGAGACCGCGACGTCCTTTCGCGGCAACGCCGCTCTGAAGGCCCGCGCCGCCGCCATGGCCTCGGGCCTGCCCGCCTTCGCCGACGATTCCGGCCTCTGCGTCGACGCGCTCGACGGCGCGCCGGGAATCTATTCCGCGCGCTGGGCGGGCGAGAATCGCGACTTCAAGGCGGCATGCGAGCTTGTGCGCCAAAAGCTCGAAGAGCGCGGGGCGAAACCGCCCTACCGCGCCAATTTCACCTGCGCCCTCGCCGTCGCCTGGCCCGACGGCCATATCGAGGAATTCGAAGGCCGCGTCGACGGCGTGCTGGTCTTTCCGCCCAAGGGCGACAAGGGCTTCGGCTATGATCCGATCTTCAAGCCGGACGAACTCGACAAGACCTTCGGCGAGATGATGTCGGCGGAAAAGCACGCGCTGCCGGGCGACGGATCCCGCGCGCTCTCGCATCGCGCCAGAGCCTTTCAGGCGCTGGCGAAGGCGTGCCTCGATTAGCGCTCATATCGCCCGTCCGTGCGAGGAGCATATGGCGAAGTCGGGTATGCCCGACTTCGAAAAAATGCTTGCAATGACGGGAATACGGACCGCGTCTCCCACAATCGGAGCCGTCGCGTCGGAATGCCAAGGCCAAGCGCTCCGAGGGATCGCCGCTCGCAGGGCAATCGGGTGAACGACAATCTCGGACATTAGCCGCCAATACCTCCCCTTTACGGGGAGGTCGGCGGTCGCAGGCAAGTTTACGCAGCCTGCGTAAACTTGCCTGCGAGACCGCCGGGTGGGGTTCGCGCCGCGATAATATCGTTGGGGCTTGACCCCACCCGACGCAGCTTCGCTGCGCCGCCCTCCCCGTAAAGGGGAGGGATTCGCTCATGCCCAGCGTTCACCCCATTACCCTGTCGCGGCTCGCCCTTTCTCTTGGCGCGGGCCTGTGCGTTACTATCTTCGGACAATAACAGGCGCGGCGAACGCGCGGTCCTCAGGAAACGCAGGGAAGCCCCATGACCAAGCATGAAACTTTCGCGGCCGCGAAGCCGCCCTTCAAGGCGCGCTACGGCAATTTCATCAATGGCGAATGGGCGGACGCCAGGTCCGGCCGCATCTTCGACAATATCTCGCCGATCACCGGCCGGAAGGTCTGCGAGATCGCGCGCTCCGACAAGGACGACGTCGAGGCCGCGCTCGACGCCGCCCACGCTGCGAAGGACGCATGGGGCCGCGCCAGCGTGGCCGACCGCGCGCGCATCCTCAACAGGATCGCCGACCGGATGGAGGAGAATCTCGCGCTACTCGCCACGGCCGAGACCTGGGACAATGGCAAGCCGATCCGCGAGACGCTCGCCGCCGACATTCCGCTCGCGATCGACCATTTCCGATATTTCGCCGGCGCCGTGCGCGCGCAGGAGGGCGGCGTTTCCGAGATTGATCATGACACTGTCGCCTATCATTTCCACGAGCCGCTCGGCGTCGTGGGCCAGATCATTCCGTGGAACTTCCCGCTGCTGATGGCGGCGTGGAAGCTCGCCCCCGCGCTCGCGGCCGGCAACTGCGTCATCCTGAAGCCGGCGGAACAGACGCCCGCGAGCATTCTCGTCTGGGCGGAAGTCGTCGGCGATCTTCTGCCGAAGGGCGTGCTCAACATCGTCAACGGCTTCGGCCTCGAGGCCGGCAAGCCGCTCGCCTCGTCGAACCGCATCGCCAAGATCGCCTTCACCGGCGAGACGACGACGGGCCGGCTGATCATGCAATACGCCAGCCAGAATCTCATTCCCGTCACGCTGGAGCTCGGCGGCAAATCGCCCAACATCTTCTTCGAGGACGTCGCGCGCGAGGATGACGACTATCTCGACAAGGCGATCGAAGGCTTCGTGATGTTCGCGCTCAATCAGGGCGAGGTCTGCACCTGCCCGAGCCGCGCGCTCATTCACGAGAAGATCTATGACCGCTTCATGGAGCGCGCGCTTGCGCGCGTTGGCGCGATCAAGCAGGGCAATCCGCTCGATCCCGAGACGATGATCGGCGCGCAGGCCTCTTCCGAGCAGCTAGAGAAAATCCTGAGCTATATCGACATCGGCAAGCAGGAAGGCGCCAAGGTGCTCGCCGGCGGCGAGCGCAACACGCTAGCAGGCGATCTCGCCGGCGGCTTCTATGTGAAGCCGACTGTGTTGCAGGGCCATAACCGCATGCGCGTCTTCCAGGAGGAAATCTTCGGCCCCGTCGTGTCGGTGACGACCTTCAAGGATGACGACGAGGCGCTCGCCATCGCCAATGATACGCTTTACGGCCTCGGCGCGGGCGTGTGGAGTCGCGACGTCAATCGCTGCTACCGCTTCGGCCGCGCGATCCAGGCCGGCCGCGTCTGGACGAATTGCTACCACGCCTATCCGGCGCACGCCGCCTTCGGCGGCTACAAGCAGTCCGGCATCGGACGCGAGAACCACAAGATGATGCTCGATCATTACCAGCAGACGAAGAACATGCTGGTGAGCTACAGCCCGAAGAAGCTGGGATTCTTTTAGCGGCGTCCCCTCTCCCCGCAAGCGGGGAGAGGGCGTAAGGGCGTTGCTTGGAGAATGATAGGGAGGGGTCGTGCAACTTGTCCAAACGCCACAACGAGTCACCGCCACCAACGCCGCGCTCGACCTCATCGCGCGCCTTTCGCGCGAGCACGGCCCCATCCTTTTTCACCAGTCCGGCGGCTGCTGCGACGGCTCCGCGCCCATGTGCTATCCGCAAGGCGACTTTCTCGTCGGCGATAGCGACGTGAAGCTCGGCGAAATCGGCGGCGCGCCCTTCTATATCGGGCAAGCGCAGTTCGATTACTGGAAGCACACGCAGCTCATCATCGACGTCGTGCCCGGCCAGGGCGGCATGTTCTCGCTCGACAACGGCACGGGACGCCGCTTTCTGACGCGCTCGCGCCTCTTTTCCGACGCGGAGCTCGCGGCGCTCACACGCTAAGCTCGCGTATTTCAATGTAAATTCAGCGACGTTGACGCATCGCACAAAAGCCGTAACTTCACCTTCGCCTTGTGGCGAATGTGAATGAGGAGCGAGACATGTTGGAAGACTTCAAGAATTTTGCGCTTCGTGGAAATGTCGTCGATCTCGCCGTGGGCGTCATCATCGGCGCCGCTTTCGGCAAGATCATCGACTCCATGGTCGGCGACGTCATCATGCCGGTCATCGGCGCGATCACCGGCGGCCTCGACTTCTCCAACTATTTCCTGCCGCTATCCAAGGCGGCGCATACCGACATGACCTATGAGGAAGCCAAGAAAGTCGGCGCCGTCATCGGCTATGGCCAGTTCATCACGGTCGCGGTCAACTTCATCATCATCGCCTTCGTGCTGTTCCTCGTCATCCAGGCCTTTGAGCGCATGAAGAAGAAGCCCGCCGAGGCGCCCGCCGCGCCGGAGCCGACGAAAACCGAAATTCTGCTCACCGAAATCCGTGACGCGCTGCGCGGCCAGCCGCAATAACGCCGCGCATAGCGGAGGCGTGGACGCCGCGCCTCCCATGAAGCTTTGTCGTCGTCTCATCCGCAAAAGCGCGCTATTATAGGAGCTGGAATCGAGAGGAGACGCGATGACGGAAACGCATGTCGCGGAAAGGCGGCCGGAAGGCCCCGCGCCGCAAAAGGCGGAGGCGATCCGCTACGGGCTCCACAAATGCAGCCTTGGCCTTGCCCTGGTCGCAACGAGCGACAAGGGCGTCTGCTCGATCTGGTTTGGCGACGACGCGGAAGTTTTGCGCGACGACATGCGCGCGCGCTTCCGTGGCATGCCGCTCATCGAGACGCATGATGATCGCGATGGACTTGTCGCCGCCGCGCTGGCGCTGATCGAGGCGCCCTCTTCTCCCGTCGCCTTTCCGATCGACGCGCGCGGCACGGCGTTCCAGCGCCGCGTCTGGAAGGCGCTGCGCGACATTCCGCCCGGCAAGACGGCGAGCTACGCCGACGTTGCGAGAGCCATCGGCGCGCCGACGGCGACACGCGCGGTCGCCGGCGCCTGCGCGGCGAATCCCGTCGCCATCGCCATTCCCTGCCATCGCGTGCTGCGCAGCGACGGCGCGCTCTCCGGCTATCGCGGCGGCGTCGAGCGCAAGCGCGCCTTGCTCGCCCGCGAGGGAATCTCCGCGCCACGCTGACCGCTTCCAGCCCGACGCAAGCGCCGCGCCCTAGCGTGGCGCCTGTCGGGTCATGCGAGGCGGACAATGGAGCCGGTCTATCTCTTCAGTCTCATCGACCAGCAGAAAAGCTGGCTGTCGACGCGGCAATCGCTCGTCGCGCAAAATGTCGCCAACGCCGATACGCCGGGCTACAAGGCGCAGGACCTGCTGCCCTTCTCGCGCATGATCGAGCGCAGCGCGCTCGACATGGCCGGCGCCGACCCGCTACATATGCATCCCTCGCAGACAGAGACGCTCGCCGCCGCCGTCCGGCCCACGGAGGGCTGGGAGACGACCCATTCCGGCAACACGGTCTCGCCGGAGCTCGAGATGATAAAGGCGGGCGAGGTGCGCGGCGCCTTTACGCTCGACACCAATCTCATGCGCGCCTTCCATGGCATGTGGATGTCGGCGGTGCGCGCATGATCGACCCGCTCGACGCCTCGATGAAAGTCGCGGGGGCCGGCCTCGCCGCGCAATCGGCGCGCTTGCGCGTCGTCTCGGAGAACATGGCCAATGCGCAATCGACGGGGAAGACCGCCGGCGCCGATCCTTACGCGCGCAAGACCATCGCCTTCGTCAACGAGTTCGATCGCGCGAGCGGCCTGCGGCTCGTGCGCGTCAACGCCATCGGCGTCGATCCGACGCCATTCGCGATCGAGCGCGATCCCGGCAATCCCGCGGCCGACGCCAATGGCGACGTCAAGCGCCCCAATGTCAATCTGCTCCTGGAAATGGGCGACATGCGCGAAGCCAATCGCGCCTATGAAGCCGATCTGCAAATCATGAAACAATCGCGCGATCTCCTCGCCATGACCGTCGATCTCCTGAAAGGCCTCTGATGATTCCGCTCGCGCCCATCGCCGCCGCCGCTATTGGCCCGCTCGCCGAAACAGCCGTCACGACCATCGCCGGCGCGCCGCGCCTCGCCGCGGGCGCGCAAGCCGCCGTCGCTTCCTTCGGCGACGTCTTGCAGCAATTCGCGGGCGGTACGGTCGAGTCGCTCAAGAAAGGCGAGGCCGCGGCCATCGCCGGCGTCGAAGGCGAGGCCCCGCTGCAAAATGTGGTGAGCGCGGTGATGCAAGCGGAGCGCGACCTGCATGCGGCCATCGCGCTGCGCGACAAGGCCGTCGCCGCCTATCAGGACATCAGTCGCATGGCGATTTGAGGAGCGCGCATCATGAGAGCACTCGCTATCGCCGCCACCGGTATGAGCGCCCAACAGCAGAATATCGAAGTCATCGCGCACAACATCGCCAACATCAACACCACCGGCTTCAAGCGCGCCCGCGCCGAATTCACCGACCTGCTCTATCAGACGGAGCGGATTCAAGGCGTCTCCAATCGCGGCCGCGACGCGACCGTTCCGCAAGGCGCGCAATTCGGCCTCGGCGTGCGCACGGCCGCCGTGCGCAGCCTGCAACAGCAGGGCGCGATGGCCAATACCGGCAACGCCTATGATCTGAGCCTCAACGGGCATGGCTGGTTTCAGATTCTCGGACCGGACAATGAAACGCTCTATACGCGCGCGGGCTCCTTCAGCACGAACGCTAACGGCCAACTCGTCACCGTCGACGGCTATCAGTTGAGCCCGACGATCACAGTGCCCAACAATACGCTGAGCGTCTCGGTGAGCCAGACCGGAATCGTCTCGGCGATGATCGCCGGACAGACGCAGCCGCAACAGCTCGGCCAGCTCACCATCGCCACTTTCCCCAATGACGCAGGCCTCGAGGCGCTCGGCGGCAATCTCTTCCGGCAGACATTCGCCTCCGGCCAGCCTATCGTCGGCGTGCCCGGCGATCCGGGCTTCGGCGTGGTGAATCAAGGCTATCTCGAAAGCTCCAATGTCGACCCGGTGAAGGAGCTCGTCAACCTCATCGCCGCGCAGCGCGCCTTCGAGCTCAACTCCAAGGTGATTCAGGCCGCCGACGAAATGGCGGGCACGGTGTCGAAAGGCGTCAGATGATCCGGCTCGTCTTCGTCGCGCTTGCGGCGGTCTTCGCGATTGCGCAAGCGAATGCGCAGGAGAAGCTCCCTGTCGCGCGCATCGCCATCTATCCCGGCGACATGATCGCGGAGTCGATGCTCGACGAGCGCGCCTATGGCCTCGCGCCGGGATCGGAAGCGCTTTATGCGCGTTCGCGCGACATGCTCGTCGGCAAGGTGGCGCGCCGGACGCTTCTTCCCGGCCAGCCCATTCCCGCCATCGCCGTCGACAATCCGCGCATTGTCAATGTCGGCGCGCAAATCAAGATCGTCTTCTTGGAAGACGGACTCCAGATCGTCGCTTACGGCATTGCGCAGCAGGCTGGCGGCATCGGTGATTTCATTCGCGTGCGCAATCAGGACAGTGGTCTTTTCATTTCCGGCCGCGTCCAAAGCGACGGCTCCGTCCGCGTCGGCGAGGGCTGATGAAACGCCGCGCGATGCTCGCCGTCATGCTTCTTTTCGTATCGCAGGCGGACGCCGACGTGCGCATCAAGGACATCGCCGCGCCCATTGGACCGCGCGACTATCAGCTCGTCGGCTACGGGCTCGTGATCGGCCTGCAAGGCACGGGCGACACGCTGCGCAACGCGCCCTTCACCGAGCAATCCGCGTCCGCCCTCCTCGATCGAATGGGCGTCAATGTGCGGCCGAACAACAGCATGCGCACGCGCAATATCGCGGCTGTCATGGTGACGGCCGCGCTGCCGCCCTTTACGAGCTGGGGCTCCACGATCGACGTCACGGTCTCGTCCATGGGCGACGCCACCTCGCTCATGGGCGGCACCCTGGTGCTGACCTCGCTCACCGGCCTCGACGGCGCCGTCTACGCGGTGGCGCAAGGGCCGATCGCCGTCTCCGGCTTCGCCGCGCAGGGCCAGAACGAGACGCTCACCCATGGCGTCGCCACGGTCGGCCGCATTCCCAACGGCGCGACGATCGAGCGCGAGCCGCCGCGCCCGACCGTCTCGAGCGACGGCCAGCTCGTTCTGCAATTGCGCAATCCCGATTACACGACCTCCGTGCGCGTCGCCGACGCCATCAACAGATTTGCGCGCCAGCGCTACCGCGCCGCGCTCGCCCGCGAAAGGGACGATCGCAGCGTCATTCTCGCGCTTCCCAACGGCGCGCACGCCACGCGCCTCCTCGCCGAGATCGGCGAATTGCGGGTCGCGGTCGAGACGCCGGCGCGCGTCGTCATCGACGAGCGCACCGGTACGGTGGTCATTGGCGCCGACGTGCAGATTTCACCCGTCGCCGTCACCCATGGCGGACTCACGGTGCGCATCAGCGAAACGCCGGAGGTCTCGCAACCCGCGCCCTTCTCCAACGGCCGCACGACGGTGACGACGCAGACGACGATCTCCGCCGCCGAGCAAACCGGGCAGGTGGCTACGCTCGCGGGCCCGACATTGAAGCAACTCGTCAAGGGCCTGAATCAGATCGGCCTGAAGCCCACGGGGATCATCTCGATCCTTCAGGCGATCAAGAGCGCCGGCGCGCTACAGGCCGACCTCATCATTCAATAGCTGTTGCGGCGCGCCGACAGCCGGTCCAGCAAGTGAATCAATTCCGCGACGGGACGATAGAATTCCTGCGGAATCATCTTGTCCACCTCGACGAAGTCGAACATCGCCCGCGCCAAATCCTTGCGCTCGAGAACCGGAACGCCATTGCTTTCCGCGATCTCCCTGATCTTGAGTGCGACGAGATCCCTGCCCTTCGCCAGAACGAGCGGCGCGCCGCCCTCCTCGCGCACATAGCGCAGCGCGATCGCGTAGTGCGTAGGGTTCGCGACGACGAAGCTCGCTTTTGGCACGGCGGCGATCATGCGCCGGCGCGAGCGATCCATGGCGAGCGAGCGCATGCGCGCCTTGACGAGGGGATCGCCCTCCGCCTGCTTGAACTCCTCCTTCAGCTCCTGCCGGCTCATGCGGAGATCGCGCCGCCATTTGAATTTCGTCCAGGC
>Ga0123399_1092127_pt1 | contig 14695 bp, 11 predicted proteins | sample T5LHNH4metaT_FD_89927 | JGI IMG/M metagenome (GOLD analysis project Ga0123399, IMG submission 89927) | Methane-oxidizing artificial microbial communities from Washington, USA to study methane cycling - T5-LHNH4 metaT (Metagenome... | ecosystem: Engineered > Modeled > Simulated communities... | reverse complement strand
GCTCGTCGCGCTCACGATCTATTATGGCGTGCTGCCGGGCCAGATCCTGACCTCGACGCAGGCTTCGGTCGACAATCTCATCCAATCCCACACGGCCTTTCTCGATGCGGTGAAGTTCGCCGCGGCGGCCCACTGACGGACGGCGGAAATGTCTTTCCTCGCAGAACTCGGACATCACTTCCTTCCCGAGGTCATTCTCGCCATCGGCGTGATGCTGCTGATTCTCATCGGCGCGTTCCGCGGCGAGAAGGGCTTCAGCCTCGTCGATGAAATGGCGGTCGGCATTCTCGGCCTCGCCATCCTCGCCATCGTGCTGTCGAGCAAACAGGCGGACGTCCCCGTCTTCGAAGGCGCCTATATTGACGACGCCTTCTCGCGCTTCGCGAAGACGCTCACCCTCATCGGCGCCATGGCGTCGATCCTGCTCTCGGTCGACTGGCTGCAGCGCAACGGGCTCGAGAAGTTCGAATATCCGGTGCTGGTTCTGCTCTCGACGCTCGGCATGCTGCTGCTGATCTCGGCGGATAATCTCATCGCGCTCTATCTCGGCCTGGAGCTCATGTCGCTCGCGCTCTATGTCATGGCCGCCTTCGCGCGCGACGACGGCCGCGCCTCGGAAGCCGGCCTGAAATATTTCGTCCTGGGCGCGCTTTCCTCGGGCATGATGCTCTATGGCTCGTCGCTGCTCTATGGCTTCGCCGGCACGGTGTCCTTCGCCGGCATCGCCCAGGCCGTGACGGAGCAGCCGCCGGTCGGCGTCATCTTCGGCCTCGTCTTCGTGCTGGCGGGCCTTGCATTCAAAATGTCGGCCGCGCCCTTCCATATGTGGACGCCCGACGTCTATGAGGGCGCGCCGACTCCGGTGACCACCTTCTTCGCCTCGGCCGCCAAAATGGCCGCCGTCGCCATCACGGCGCGCGTCGTCATCACCGCCTTCCCGGCCATTACGAGCCAGTGGCGCCAGATCATCGTGTTTCTCGCCATCGCCTCGACGCTGCTCGGCTCCTTCGCCGCGATCGGCCAGAACAACATCAAGCGGCTGATGGCCTATTCCTCGATCGGCCATATGGGCTTCGCGCTCATCGGCCTTGCCGCCGGCAATGAAGCGGGCGTGAGAGGCGTCGTCGTCTATCTGACGATCTATCTCGTGATGACGCTCGGCTCCTTTGCCGCGATCCTCGCCATGCGGATCAATGGCCGCAATGTCGAGAGCGTCTCGGACCTCGCCGGCCTGTCGCGCACCAATGGCCTCATGGCCTTCTTCCTGGCGATGCTGATGTTCTCGCTCGCCGGCATTCCGCCGCTCGCGGGCTTCTTCGCAAAATACTATGTGCTGCTCGCGGCCGTGGACGCCGGCCTCTATCCGCTCGCGGTTGTCGGCGTGCTGGCCTCTGCGGTCGCGGCCTTCTACTATCTGCGCGTCGTCAAGGTCATGTATTTCGACGAGCCGGCGCCGGGCTTCGATCGCTCGCCGCTGGCGGTGCGCGCGATCCTCGCCGCCTCGGCCGTCGCCGTTCTCGGCTTCTGGGTCTATCCGGCGCCGATCATGGACGCGGCGACAGCCGCGGCCAAATCCCTGTTCTGATGAGGTGAGCGCGTGCAGTTAGGTGGTATTGCGCGCGCTCGCGGCGTTCGCCTTCTGAAACTCGGCGACATCGACTCGACAAATGAGGAGGCGCGCCGCCTGATCGAAACGGGCGAGCAGGGCCCGCTGTGGATCGTCGCCGCGCGCCAGACCAGGGGGCGCGGTCGACTGGGGCGAGATTGGATCTCGCCCGCCGGCAATCTTTACGCCAGCTTCGTTTTCAGCGATTTCCCGGAGACCCGGGTCGCGCCGGAGCTCGGTTTCGTCGCGGGCGTCGCGGCGATCCGCGCCCTGCGCGCGGCGACGGGTTCAAACGCCTTTCAACTGAAATGGCCGAACGATCTCCTGCTCGACGGCGCGAAGCTCGGCGGCATTCTGCTCGAATGCGTCAACGCCTCGACGGCGCCTGTGGCGATCATCGGGATCGGCGTCAATATCGCGCAGGCGCCGGAAGGCTTGCGCTATCCCGCCCGCGCCTTGTCCGCGCTCGCCGCCGCGCCCTCGGTTGAAACCTTCTTTACGCACCTCTCCGATGCGTTCGCCGAGGTTCTCGACATTTGGAGAGGCGGCGAGGGTTTCGCGTCGATCCGCGCGGAATGGCTCGCTTCCGCCGCCGCGCTCGGCGAGGCCGTTCGCGTCGCGCTACCGAACGAAACGCTCGAAGGCCGCTTCGAGTCGATCGACGCTTCGGGCCGGCTCGTTCTGGAGACGCGCGACGGCCGCCGGGCCGTTGAAGCGGGCGACGTCCTGATCGGTCCGCGCAAGGCCGAAGGGGCGCGAGCATGACGGCGGCTCCGCAGGCTGATTTCGTTTTCCTGCCTTTCGGCGGCGTCGGCGAGATCGGCATGAATCTCGCCCTTTATGGCTACGGCCCGCCGCGCGCGCGCAAATGGCTGATGGTGGATTGCGGCCTCGGCTTTCCCGGCGCCGACCTGCCGGGGATCGACGTCGTCTTTCCCGACATCGCCTTCGTCGAGAAGATCGCCAAGGACGTCGTCGCGATCTGCATCACCCATGCGCATGAGGACCATATCGGCGCGCTGGCGACCCTTTGGCCGAAGCTCAAATGCAAGGTCTATGCGACGCCTTTCGCCGCCGGCCTGCTCGAGGTGCGCCGCCTCGGCGAGCCGGGCGCGCCGGATATCGACATCCGCACGGTCAATGCCGGCGCCGTGCTCGATCTTGATCCCTTCACGGTGGAATATGTCGCTGTCGCGCATTCCATTCCCGAAGCCAATGCGCTCGCCATCAAGACTCCGCTCGGCACAGCTCTGCATACGGGCGACTGGAAGATCGATCCGCAGCCCGGCGTCGGCAATCGCATCGACGAGGCGCGGCTGCGCGCGCTTGGCGAGGAAGGCGTCGACGTTCTCGTCTGCGATTCGACGAATATTTTGCGGGAGGGCGACAGCTTCTCGGAGAGCGACGTCGCGCGCGTGCTCAAGCCGTTGATCGCCGAAGCGACGGGCCGCGTGCTGGTGACGACCTTCGCCTCCAATGTCGCGCGGCTGCGCGCGATCGCGGAAGCCGCGCAGGCCTGCGGACGCACGGTGGTGGTCGCCGGCCGCGCCATGGACCGGGTCGTTCAGGTCGCGCGCGACTGCGGCTATCTCGACGGGCTGCCGGGCTTTCATGCGCCCGAAATGCTGCCGAGCCTGCCGCGCGAGAAGACCGTCGTCATCGCGACGGGAAGCCAGGGCGAGCCGCGCGCCGCGATGATGCGCGCGTCGCAGAACGATCATCCCTTGCTCAAGCTCGTGCAGGGCGACCGCGTGATCTTCTCGTCGCGCGCCATTCCCGGCAATGCGCGCGAGGTGCATCGCGTCATCAACAATCTCTGCAATCTCGGCGTCGAGGTCATCACGGATCACGACCACCTCGTCCATTGCTCCGGCCATCCCCGCCGCGGCGAGGTGGCGCAGATGTATGACTGGGTGCGGCCGAAATTCGCCGTGCCGGTGCATGGCGAGGCGCATCATCTGACGCAGCACGTCGCCTTCGCCAGGTCGCGCGGCGTGGAGCATGTCATCTCCGCGCGCGACGGCGACATGGTGCGGCTATTGCCGGGCCCGCCGGCGATTCTCGATCAGGTTCCGCATGGACGGCTGCTGAAGGACGGCGATGTCGTCATCAGCGAGGACGACGGCGCGGTGCGCGAGCGCAACAAGCTCTCCTTCGCCGGCGTCGTCTCCATTGCTCTCGCCGTCGACAAAAAGGGCGAGCTGGTCGGCGATCCGGACGTGGTCACGGCCGGCGTGCCGAAGAAGGGCAAATTCGGCGAGGATATGGGCGAAGTCATCGACGAGGCGCTGTTCGCGACCTTCGAGGGCCTGCCGCGCGCGCGGCGTCGCGACGCCGATACGGTCTCCACCGCCATCGAGCGCTCCGTGCGCGGCGCGGTGGGCTCGGTCTGGGGCAAGAAGCCGATCGTGCATGTGCTGGTGGTGTCGACGTCGTAGGGGAACGGTCGGCGGCTTCTCGTCCGTCATGCCCGCGCTTGTCGCGGGCATCCAAGTCGGGCCGCTTCTCTCCCGATAGGATGAACGTTGAGGCGCTCTCTGCTCGGGACAGGCCCGGCCATGACGGTTGAGAGACGGCGGCGGAAAGACGATCGGTTCGCGATTTTCGTCGTAATCGCTAAACTCGCTTCGTCTTAATCCGAGTCGCACATGTCCGCCAAACCCACCTTCTACGAATTCTTCGCCGGCGGCGGCATGGCGCGCGCGGGGCTGGGGGAGGGGTGGACCTGCCTCTTCGCCAATGATGTCGACGCCAAGAAAGCCGAGAGCTATCGCCGCAACTGGGGCGGCGAGGCGCTCCATGTCGGCGACGTCGCCAAGGTCACGACCGCTCAGCTTCCCGGCCGCGCCGATCTCGTCTGGGCTTCCTTTCCCTGTCAGGACCTTTCTCTCGCCGGCGCCGGCGCCGGGCTGAGAGGCGCGCGTTCGGGAACGTTCTGGCCGTTCTGGGCGCTGATGAAGGCGCTGCGGGCCGAAGGCCGGGCGCCCGCGACCATCGTGCTGGAAAATGTCTGCGGCGCGCTCACTTCGCATGGGGGCAAGGACTTCACGTCGATCTGCGCGGCGCTTGCGGACGAGGGTTACAGATTCGGCGCGCTCGTGGTTGACGCGGCGCTGTTTCTGCCGCAGTCGCGGCCGCGACTGTTTGTTGTCGCCGTGCGGGAGGACGCGGCGGCGCCGGGCGTTCTTGCGACGCTCTCCCGTCATTGCGAGGAGGCGAAGCCGACGAAGCAATCCAGGGGCCGCGACGTGGCTCTGGATTGCTTCGCTTCGCTCGCAATGACGGAGGAGTCGCCTTTTTCTACTCGCGCTTTGATTGCTGCGTTTAGCCGTTTGCCAGATAAGCTGAAGGCCAACTGGCTCTGGTGGCGTTTGCCCGCGCCGCCTCCGCGCAATACGACGCTTGCGAATGTCATCGAAGAGGCGCCGTACGGCGTTTGCTGGCATGACGCAGCGAAGACGCAAAGGCTCATCGGCCTGATGAGCGACGCGAATCTCGCAAAGATCGAAGAGGCGAAACGCGCCGGCCATAAGATGGTTGGAACGCTCTATCGCCGTACGCGCTATCAAAATGGCGAAAAGATTCAGCGCGCCGAGGCGCGCTTCGATGGCGTCGCCGGTTGCCTGCGCACGCCCGCCGGCGGCTCCAGCCGGCAATTCGTGCTCGTCGTGGAAAAGGGCAAAGTGCGCTCGCGGCTCATGTCGGCGCGCGAGACGGCGCGGCTAATGGGATTGCCGGACGATTATATTCTGCCGGAGCGCTACAATGAGGCGTACCATCTGACAGGCGACGGCGTCGTCGCGCCGGCCGTGCGGCACATCGCGGCGCATCTGATCGAGCCGCTGCTGAAGGCTTGCGTCATGCGGGAAGCGGCTTAGCCATATGCGTCTTGCGCGGCAGGTCGAAAGCCCCGCCCAGCGCTCCGCCATCATGCGCGCGGTGAAGTCGCGCGATACGACGCCCGAGCGCGCCGTCCGCGCCCTGCTGCGCGCCTTCGCGCCCGGATACCGGCTGCATCGCAAGGACATTCCCGGCAATCCGGACATCGCCTATGTCGGCCGCAAGCAGGCGATCTTCGTGCATGGCTGTTTCTGGCACGGGCATGACTGCGTCCGCGGCGCGCGCATGCCCAAGGCCAACGCCGATTATTGGCGCGCGAAGATCGCGCGGAACGTCGCGCGCGACGCCGCGCATCGCGAGCGTCTCGCGGCGCTCGGCTGGCGAGCCCTCACGATTTGGGAGTGCGAGCTGAAAGACAGGGAAGCGCTCGAAAGGAAACTTCGCGCTTTCCTGGCGTAGCCGCGCGCGCGATCAGTCCTTCGCGCGCTCGACATAGGCGCCGTCTTCCGTCTGGATGACGACGCGCGTGCCGGTCTGGATGTGCGGCGGCACCATCACGCGGGCGCCGTTGGAGAGCTTCGCGGGCTTGTAGGAGGAAGACGCGGTCTGGCCCTTCACCACCGGCTCGGTCTCGACGATTTCGAGCGTCACGCGCGCGGGAAGCTGAATGCCGACGGCGACGCCGTTGAAGATGGAGAGGATGCACGGCATGCCCTCCTGCAGCCACTGCGCCTGATCGCCGACGGTGTCCGCCGGGACAGCGATCTGCTCGTAGCTCGCCTGGTTCATGAAGTGATAGCCGTCATCGTCATTATAGAGGAAACTGAAGTCCTGATCCTCGACAAAGGCGCGCTCGACCTGCTCGGTGGTCTTGTAGCGGTCGGAGACCTTCACGCCGTCGGAGAGGCGGCGCATGTCGATCTGCGTCGTCGGCGTGCCCTTGCCGGGGAAGAAGCTCTCCGCGGTCAGCACGACGTAAAGCTGGCCGTCCTCACGCTCAATGATATTGCCCTTGCGAATCGAGCTGGCGATGACTTTCACAGGTTCGGTTCCTTCATTGCCGGCGCGCCGGCTCGCGTCCATTGCCGGCCTCGGCCGGGCTGGTCTATGAACGGGGGTAAGACCATATTTCGCGCGCCCGGGCAAATCCGTCTCGCGGGGAGGACACATGACGCGCGCTTCGCCCTGGTGGGCCCGGGATGTTTACGCCGACCGCAAGCCGTTTCTCAAGGCGCGCGGCGCGATAACGGCGGCGACGCGGCGTTTTTTCGCGAACGAGGGATTTAGCGAGGTCGAGACCGCCGCGCTCCAGGTCTCGGGCGGCAACGAGACGCATCTCTCGGCTTTTTCCACCGAGATGATCGGCGGCGACGGCGCCTGGAGCCGGCTCTATCTCCATACCTCGCCGGAATTCGCCTGCAAGAAGCTGCTGGCGGCGGGCGAGGAGCGGATTTTCACGCTGGCGCGCGTCTTTAGAAATCGCGAGCGGTCGGCCCTGCACCATCCCGAATTCACCATGCTCGAATGGTATCGCGCCGGCGAGCCGACCCTTCGCCTCTATGAGGATTGCGCGGGGCTGACGGCGGCGGCCGCGACGGCGGCGGGGGCGAGCGATTTCTCCTGGCGAGGGCGGACCTGCGATCCCTTCGCCGAGCCGGAGATCGTGACCGTCTGCGAGGCCTTCGCGCGCCACGCCAGCGTCGATCTCGAAGCCTTGCTCGAGGACCGCGACGGCCTCGCCAGAGCGGCGGCGCGCGACGGCGTCCGCGTCGCCGAGGACGACACATGGTCGGACCTTTTCAGCAAGATCCTGTCGGAGAAAGTGGAGAGCCGGCTCGGGAGCGAGCGGGCCACGATCCTGACGGATTATCCCGTGAGCGAGGCGGCGCTGGCGCGGGCGCGCGAGGACGATCCGCGCTTCGCCGACCGTTTCGAGCTTTATGTCTGCGGGGTGGAGGTCGCGAACGGCTTTGCGGAGCTGACCGATCCGGCCGAGCAGCGCCGGCGCTTCGAGGCGCAAATGGTAGAGAAGGCGCGGATTTACGGCGAGCGCTATCCGATCGACGAGGATTTCCTGGCGGCGCTGGCGCACATGCCGCCCGCCTCGGGCGTGGCGCTCGGATTCGACCGCCTCGTCATGCTTGCGACCGGCGCGGAGCGGATCGAGCAGGTGCTCTGGACGCCCGTCGCCGAGCGGGGACCGGCGTGACCGGCGCTGCGAATGGGGTGGCGATCGTCTTCCCGCGCCGATATCGAAGCGACCAAAGCCAGAGTTGAATGTTCCGCAAGACCATCCGATCGCTTTCGGACCTGACCTCGGCAGGCCTGCTGCCCAGCGGCGAAGAGGCGCTCGCCGACGTCGCGGCGCGCTATAGCGTCGCCGTGACGCCGGAAGTCGCCGCTCTCATGAACCCGGCCGATCCCGCCGATCCGATCGCGCGCCAGTTCCTGCCGGACGCGCGCGAACTGGCGACGCTGCCGGCCGAACTGGCGGACCCGATCGGCGACGCGGCGCATAGCCCCGTTCCCGGCGTCGTGCATCGTTATCCCGACCGGGTGCTGCTCAAGCTTCTCACGGTCTGCCCGGTCTATTGCCGTTTCTGCTTCCGCCGCGAGACGGTGGGGCGCGGCAAGGGCGATCTGCTGGGGGAGGCGGAGACCGAGGCCGCGCTCGACTACATCGCGGCGACCCCGGAAATCTTCGAGGTCATTCTGACCGGCGGCGATCCGCTGATGCTTTCCCCCCGGCGGCTCTCCGCCGTCGCCCAGCGGCTCGCGGCGATCCCGCATGTTTCGGTTTTGCGCGTCCATACGCGCGCGCCTACCGCCGCGCCGGACCTCGTGACGCCGGAGCGGCTGGCCGCGCTGCGGGAGAGCGGCAAGGCGCTCTATGTGGCCCTGCATGTCAATCATGCGCGGGAGCTGTCCGAGGCGGCGCGCGGCGCCGTCGCGCGGCTTCATGAAGCGGGCGCGACGTTGCTGTCCCAGACCGTGCTGCTCGCCGGCGTCAATGACCATCCCGACAGTCTCGAACGGCTGATGCGCGATCTGTTGGCGCTGCGGGTGCGGCCCTATTATCTGCATCACCCGGACCTCGCGCCCGGCACGAGCCACTTTCGCGTGACCGTCGAGCATGGAAAGCGCGTCCACGCCGAGCTTGCGCGCCGCGTGACGGGGATCGGGCTGCCCGCTTACGTGCTCGACATACCGGGCGGCTTCGGCAAGGTTCCCGTAGCCGCCATGGAGCCGGACGGGGCGGGCGGCTGGCGGGTCACGGACCGCGCCGGCCGCGTGCGTCATTATCGCGACGTCCTCTAGAGTCGCCCCAAGAATGACGCGATTCGCGGCTTTCTCGCATCCTCGCCTCAGGAGAATCTCGTTGCGCAGACTGACGCTTTTTCTGGCGCTGCTCATCATCGCGCTGGCCGGCGTCCCGGCGCGCGCGGACGTCGCGCCGACGACGCTCGAACAGACCAACCTCCGGCTCGACCGCACACGCGCCACGCTCGACGAGGTGCGCAAGGCGCTGGACGAGCCGAACCTGACCGACGGCGCCCTGCGCGGTTTGCGCGACCGATTAGAGCCGCTGCAGGGCGAGCTTGAAGCGACGATCGACGCGCTGACGCCCCGGCTGGCCGCCATCGAGGCGCGCCTAAAGGAGCTGGCTCCGGCGGAGTCGAAGCCTGCCGAAGCCAAGCCCGCGGAGACCAAGCCCGCGGAGACCAAGCCGGCTGAGAATAAGCCCGCCGAGGGCAAGACTCCCGAGCAGCCGGCCTCGCCGCCGTCATCGACGCAAACCAAAACCGCGCCGTTGCCGCCGTCCCGGCCCGCCCTGCCGGCCCAGAATGCGAAGCCCGACGCGGCAAAGCCAACGCCGCCCCCTTCCGCCGAAAGCGAGACGCGTCCCTCGGCGGAGGCGGCCGCGAGCGCGGAGCTCGTCGAGCAGCGCAGGGTTTATGACGCCATCGACGCGACGCTCAAACGCGCGCGCGCCATGCTGCTCGAAACGCGTCAATTCACCGTTTCCATCGTCGCCCGCCAGCGTGGTCTTTTCACCAAGACGCTTTTCCTGCGCACGAGCGGGCTCTTCTCCGTCGATCTCTGGCGCTCGGCCGTCGCCGACGCGCCCGCCGTCTTCAGAGCCGCGTCGACCTTTCTTTCGGACCGCGCGGCGAATTTCGCGAGCCGCGCCGAAAGCCGCCGGGTCGAATTCATCCTTGTCGTCCTGCTGATCCTGCTCGCGCTGCCGCCGACTTTCATCCTGTCGCGCCGCGTGCTCGCGCGCGATCACGGCGGCAGGAAGCCGACGCCCATCCGTCGCGCGGCCGCGGCCGGCTGGACCGCGCTTGTCGCCGGGGCCGTCCCCTTCGCCGCCGCCGCCGCGCTCGGCGCCGCTCTTGAGGGCTTCGACCTTCTGGATTCGACGCTCGAGCCGCTCTGGCGGCGCGTTTTCGAGGCCGTCGCACGCGTCTCCTTCGTCTATGGCGCCGCGCGCGCCGTCTTCGCGCCCGCGCATCCCGACTGGCGGGTGATCGATCCGGGCGACCGGCTGGCGAAGCTCTCCGTCCGTCTTCTGACGACGGCGGCGATCGTTCTTTCGGTCACGCGGCTCGTCGAGCAGATCGAGGAGACGGTGCAGGCGGGCCTGCCGCTCGTGATCGTGACGCGCGGCGTCGGGGTCATGATCATTGTGGGCCTGCTGGCGTCGGCGCTCGTCGCGCTCTCGCCGCAAAAGGCGGTGGAGCAGGGCGAGGCGGCCGCGACCGCCAAAGGCCGCGACTGGCTCATGGTCACGCGCCTTGTCGGCGTGGCGGGAACGCTCGTCATCCTCGGCGCCTGCGCCGCGGGCTATGTCACCTTCGCCAATTTCGTCATATTGGAGGCGGCGTGGACGGCGGGGGTCGCCTTTCTCCTCTATGTCTTCGTCCTTCTCTCGGCGGGCGGCGTCGAGCACGCCTTCTCGGCGGAAGGTCTGCTCGGCCGTAGCCTGGTCAACGGGCTCGGCGTGAAGCGCGAGCAGCTTGCGCCGATCGGCGTGCTGCTCTCGGGGCTCGTCACCATCCTTGCCTGGCTTGCCGCCGGCCTCGTGGCGATCGCGCCTTTCGGCTACGAGTCCAACGACATTCTGGCGAACGCCCGCAGCGCCTTCTTCTCCTTCAAGATAGGCGACGTCACCATTTCGCCCTCGTCCGCCATCGCCGCCATCGGCCTCTTCTTCGTCGTGCTCGCGGCGGTGCAGGGATTTCGGCGCTGGCTCGACACGCGCCTGCTGCCCTTGACGCGGCTCGACACCGGCCTGCGCAATTCGATCAGCTCCACGCTCGGTTATCTCGGCTTCATCAGCGCGGCGCTGACGGCGGCGTCCAGCCTCGGCATCGGCGTCGAGAAGCTCGCCATCGTCGCGGGCGCGCTGTCGGTCGGCATCGGTTTCGGCCTGCAATCCATCGTCGGCAATTTCGTCTCCGGCCTCATTTTGCTTTGGGAGCGCGCCATCCGCGTCGGCGACTGGGTCGTGGTCGGCGACGAGCAGGGCTATGTGCGGCGGATCAATGTCCGATCGACCGAGATCGAGACCTTCGACCGCGCGACCATGATCGTGCCCAACTCCAATCTGGTCACCGGCGTCGTCAAGAACTGGCTGCGCGGCGACAGGGTGGGGCGCATCAAGGTGGCGATCTCGCCGCATCCGGGCGTCGACCCCGAGCAGATCCGCGACATTCTGCTCGCCGCCGCCCGCGCGCAGGAGGGCGTGCTGCGCATCCCCGCGCCGCAGGTGATGTTTCTCGGCATGGAGGCCCTGGCCTTCAAGTTCGAGCTCTGGTGCTATGTCGAGGATGTCGAGAAATCCTCGCGCGTGCGCAGCGATCTGCATTTCGATCTGCATCGCCGGCTGAGCGAGGCGGGCGTCCAGATCGCGGCCGTCGTGGAGCCGCCCAAGACCATTCTGGAGCTTCCGGAGCTCGATAAGCTCGCCGCCGCCGCCGCCGCGAGCGCGCTGGCGGTCGAGGCGGGAGTCGTTCAAGTCGCGTCGCCGGACGATTCGTCCGTGAACGGGGAGGCGCCGGCCGGGGCGGATAATCCCAAAGTCGACGCCTGACGGCGGTTCATGCGGAAAGGCGCCGAACTGTTCCCCCCGCGCGGCGCGCGTGCTAGAGGGGCGCTCCGAATAGTCGCCCCACAGGATCGTCGCAATTCTCATGTCCGAGGTCGTCACCCGTTTCGCGCCGTCGCCCACCGGCTTCCTGCATATCGGCAGCGCGCGTACGGCGCTATTCAGTTGGCTCTACGCCAGAAAGCATGGCGGCCGTTTCCTGTTGCGCATCGAGGACACCGACCGCGCCCGTTCGACCCAGGAGGCGATCGACGCGATTTTCGACGGCATGACGTGGCTGGGGTTACACTGGGACGGCGAGGCCGTGTTTCAGTTCTCGCGCGCCGCGCGCCACGCCGAGGTGGCGCATGAGCTGCTCGCAAAGGGCATGGCCTATCGCTGCTACGCCACGCCGCAGGAGCTGGAGGAGATGCGCGAGAAGGCGCGCGCCGAAAAGCGCCCGCCGCGCTATGACGGCCGCTGGCGCGACCGCGATGCTTCAGAAGCGCCCGCCGGCGCGCCCTATGTGGTGCGCATCAAGGCGCCCGAAGCGGGCGAGACGGTGATCGAGGACGCCGTGCAGGGGCGCGTCGTGTTCCCCAACAAGGATCTCGACGATTTCATCCTGTTGCGCTCGGACGGCACGCCAACCTATATGCTCGCGGTCGTCGTCGACGATCACGACATGGGCGTCACGCAGATCATTCGCGGCGACGATCATCTCACCAACGCCGCGCGCCAGAAGCACATTTACGAGGCGATGGGCTGGGAGACGCCGGCCTTCGCGCATATTCCGCTCATTCACGGACCGGACGGCGCGAAGCTCTCCAAGCGCCACGGCGCGCTCGGCGTCGACGCCTATCGCGCCATGGGCTATCTGCCGCAGGCCCTGCGAAATTATCTCGTGCGACTCGGCTGGAGCCAGGGCGACAAGGAATTCTTCACGCTGCCCGAAATGATCGAGGCCTTCGACCTCGCGCAGGTGCACCGCTCGCCCGCGCGCTTCGACTTCGCGAAGCTCGAGAACATGAACGGCCATTATCTGCGCGACACGCCGGATGACGAGCTATTCCAGATCCTGGTCGACACTTTGCCCTATCTCGACGGCGGCAAGGCGGTTCTGGCGGCGCTCGACGAAAAGAAGCGCGCGCAATTGCGCGCCGCGCTGCCGGGCCTGAAGGCGCGCGCCAAGACGTTGAACGAGCTTATTGACGGCGCCGGATTCCTTTTCGTCCAGCGTCCGCTGGCGATGGACGAAAAGGCGCTGAAGCTCCTCTCGCCGGCCGCAAAAGCGCGCCTCGCCGCGCTCGGGCCGAAACTCGCCGCGCTGCCCGAATGGACGGCGGCGGGGACGGAATCCGTCGTGCGCGATCTCTCGGTCGAACTCGGCGTCAAGCTCGGCGACCTCGCCCAGCCGCTGCGCGCCGCGCTCACCGGCCGCTCAACGTCGCCCGGCATTTTCGACGTGCTCGAAATTCTCGGGCGGGATGAGAGTCTGGGTCGCATCGCGGATCAGAGCGCCTGACGGCGGCAGGCGCCGCAAAATCGTCCTTGCGGAGCCCAATGCGTCAGCCTTTCGCAAAGCTTTGAAGCTTGACAGGCTTTGCGGTTGATATAGCCTTTTTGCGCTGCACAAGACGGCCTCCCCGGCCGATAGGTGCAAAATTCCGGGCCTGCCAGCGTCGCGACGCAATCCTGTGAGAGTTAGTTAAGAGGCGTTGGGCGCTGCGCTTTCGTGGCGCCGGGGCCGATCAACGAGGTGCGCAATGGCCGAGAGCAAGGGTTCTTTCACAATCGGCGGCAAGATCATCGACCTTCCCGTCGAGGAAGGCACGCTGGGGCCGTCCGTCGTGGACATCCGCAATCTCTACGCGGAGACCGGGATGTTCACCTTCGATCCCGGCTTCACCTCGACGGCGTCCTGCGAATCGAAGATCACTTTCATCGACGGCGACGAGGGCGTCCTGCTCTATCGCGGCTATCCGATCGAGCAGCTCGCCGAGCATGGCGACTTCCTGGAGACCTGCTACCTGCTGCTCTATGGCGAGCTGCCGAGCGCGGCGGAGAAGGCCAATTTCGACTACCGCATCACGCGCCACACCATGGTGCATGAGCAGATGGCCCGCTTCTTCCAGGGCTTCCGCCGCGACGCGCATCCGATGGCGGTCATGGTCGCCTCGGTCGGCGCGCTCTCGGCCTTCTATCACGACTCGACGAACATCGCCGATCCGGTCGAGCGCATGGTCGCCTCGACGCGCATGATCGCGAAAATCCCCACGCTCGCGGCGATGGCCTACAAATATTCCATCGGCCAGCCCTTCGTTTATCCGAAGAACGATCTCGACTACACGTCGAACTTCCTGCGCATGTGCTTCGCGGTGCCCTGCGAGGAATATAAGGTCAATCCGGTCCTCTCCCGCGCGCTGGACCGCATCTTCATCCTGCACGCCGACCACGAGCAGAACGCCTCGACCTCGACGGTGCGTCTCTCCGGCTCCTCGGGCGCCAATCCCTTCGCCTGCATCGCGGCGGGCATCGCCTCGCTCTGGGGGCCGGCGCATGGCGGCGCCAACGAGGCCGTGCTGAAAATGCTCGGCGAGATCGGCACGCCGGACCGCATTCCGCAGTTCATCGCCCGCGCCAAGGACAAGAACGACCCGTTCCGCCTGATGGGCTTCGGCCACCGCGTCTACAAGAATTACGACCCGCGCGCGAAGATCATGCAGCGCACGACGCGCGAAGTTCTGAATGAACTCGGCGTGAAGGACGATCTGCTCGACGTCGCCCTGGAGCTCGAGCGCATCGCCCTGTCGGACGACTATTTCATCGAGAAGAAGCTCTATCCGAATATCGACTTCTATTCGGGCATCACCCTCAAGGCGATGAACTTCCCCGTCGCCATGTTCACCGTCCTCTTCGCGGTCGCCCGCACGGTCGGCTGGATCGCCCAGTGGAAGGAGATGATCGAGGACTCGGGCTCCAAGATCGGCCGCCCGCGCCAGCTCTATACGGGCGAGCAGCGCCGCGACTACGTGCCCATGTCGAAGCGCTGATACGCCGCGGAGGCGACCGCGCCTTCGGCTCTCCCAAAACGGCGGCTCTTGGATTAGATGAGTTTCCGTCTCATCCCTCCCCGGAGCCGCTGTGTCGTCTCAAAT
>Ga0123399_1070758_pt1 | contig 15271 bp, 15 predicted proteins | sample T5LHNH4metaT_FD_89927 | JGI IMG/M metagenome (GOLD analysis project Ga0123399, IMG submission 89927) | Methane-oxidizing artificial microbial communities from Washington, USA to study methane cycling - T5-LHNH4 metaT (Metagenome... | ecosystem: Engineered > Modeled > Simulated communities... | reverse complement strand
GCGGCGGCGTCGAGAGCATGAGCCGCGTCGGCATCGGCGCTTCGGGCGGCGCCTGGCCGGTCGATCCGACCATCGCCATTCCTTCTTACTTCATGCCGCAGGGCGTCTCGGCCGATTTGATCGCGACGAAATACGGCTTCTCGCGCGACGACGTCGACGCCTACGCCGTCGAATCGCAGAAGCGCGCGGCGAAGGCCTGGGAGGAAGGGAGATTCGCGAAATCAATCACGCCGGTGAAGGACGTGAACGGAATCACGATTCTCGACCGCGACGAGCATATGCGGCCCGACACCAATATGCAGTCGCTGGCGAGCCTCAAGCCTTCCTTCGCCTTCTATGCCGAGCAGGGCGGTTTCGACGCGGTGGCGATCCAGGCCTATCCGGAGATCGAGGCGCTGAATTACGTGCATCACGCCGGCAATTCGTCGGGCATCGTCGACGGCGCGGCGGCGGTGCTCGTCGGCTCGAAGGAGGCGGGCGAGCGGCTCGGGGTCAAGCCTCGGGCGCGCATCCGCGCCTTTGCGAATATCGGCTCGGAGCCCGCGATCATGCTGACCGGTCCGGTCGACGTGACGAAAAAAGTTCTGGCGCGCGCGGGCATGACGCTGGCGGACATCGACCTCATCGAAGTGAACGAGGCTTTCGCGGCGGTCGTGCTGCGCTATCTGCAAGCCTTCGATCTCGACCCCGCGACGGTGAACGTCAATGGCGGCGCCATCGCCATGGGCCATCCGCTCGGCGCGACGGGCGCCATGCTCGTCGGCGCGGCGGTGGACGAGTTGGAGCGCAGCGGCAAAGCGACCGCGCTGGTGACGCTCTGCATCGGCGCGGGCATGGGCACGGCGACGATTATCGAGCGTGTATGATTGCGAGCGAACGCCAAAATGACTATGATGACTATCATGGTCATTTGAGGAACGCGGTCATGACGAAGAGGATGGCGGCGAAAGGCGGCGCCGGAGGCAAGCGGAAGGCGCCGGCTCGCGCGTCGAAATCGGCGACGCCCTGGAGCGTCGCCGACGCCAAGGCGCATCTTTCAGCGGTGCTGGAAAAGGCTCGCACGGAAGGTCCGCAGTTGATCACGCGCAACGGGAAAGAAACCGCCGTCGTCGTCGGGATCGAGGAATGGGAGCGAAAGACCAGACAAAAGGGCACGCTTGCGGATTTCCTGCTCAATTCGCCTCTGCATGGAGCCGATATCGATCTGGAGCGGGTCCATTGTGAGCCGCGCGACATTGAACTGTGAACTATCTTCTGGACACTAACGTCCTGTCTGAGTTCAAACGGCCGCGTCCAGACGAAAATGTGATCGAGTGGGCGCGAAATGTGGACGAAGCCCGAACTTACGTTTCCGCCGTTACAATCGGCGAACTAAGACGCGGCGCCGCCCTCTTGCCGGAGGGGCGTCGAAAAAGGGAACTCGATATATGGATTCGGCATGCTTTGCGCAGCCGGTTCGACGGCCACATCCTCGATGTCACCCCGGCAGTCGCGGAGGCGTGGGGAGAGTTGATGGCGGATGCGAAGATACGCGGCGTCGGACTCCAACCGATCGACGCTCTTATTGCCGCGACGGCGCGTGTTCACGATCTCGCGCTGGTGACGCGCAATATGAAGGACTTCAGCAATTTCGACATTAATCTCGTCAACCCGTGGCTGCCGTAACAGCGAAAATAACGCGCTGCAATGCGCTTAAGGGAGTCGTCAGATGAACCTCCTCAACTTCCGCTTCGAGACCGGCGCCGACGGCGTCGCGCTTGCGACCTGGGACATGCCCGAACGCTCCATGAACGTCATCACGCCGGAAGTGATGGGCGAACTGGAGCAGATCGTCGACACGGTCGTCGCCGACGCCAACATCAAGGGTTGCGTCATTGCTTCGGGCAAAAGCGCCTTCTCGGGCGGCGCGGACCTCGCCATGCTGCAACAGGGCGCGGCGGAATATGCGAAGGCGCTGAAGGAAAAGGGCGAGGAGGCGGCCAACCGACTCTTCTTCGAGAATTCGCGCAAGCTCTCGCTTCTCTATCGGAAGCTCGAGACCTGCGGCAAGCCCTTCGCGGTCGCGATCAACGGGGTCTGCCTCGGCGGCGCCTTCGAGCTTGCGCTCGCCTGCCATTATCGCGTGATGGCGGATGACGACAAGACGAAGGTCGGCCTTCCCGAGATCAAGGTCGGCCTCTTTCCCGGCGCCGGCGGCGCGCAGCGCGTCGCGCGCATCATGCAGACGGGCGACGCGCTTCAATTCCTGTTCCGTGGCGATCAGGTGAAGCCAAAGGCCGCGCTCGGCGCGAAGCTCGTGCATGAAGTCGCGCCGCGCGAGGAGATCGTCGCGCGCGCCCGCGCCTGGATCGTCAATGGCGGCAAGGCGCAAGCGCCCTGGGACGCGAAGGATTTCAAGAACCCGTCGGGCCGCGTGTTTTCGCCGACCGGCATGATGATCTGGCCCGCGGCCAACGCGATTCTGCGCCGCGAGACCTATAATAATTATCCGGCGGCGCGCGCCATTCTGCATGCGGTCTATGAGGGCCTGCAATTGCCGATGGATCAGGCGCTCACCGTCGAGTCGCGCTGGTTCGCCTTTATCCTGCGCTCGAAGGAAGCCGCGGCCATGATCCGCTCGCTCTTCCTCTCCAAGGGCGAACTGGAGAAGGGCGCGCATCGGCCCGCCGACGTCCCGCCGACGACTCTGAAGAAGATCGGCATTCTCGGCGCCGGCTTCATGGGCGCGGGCGTCGGCTATGTGTCGGCGCTGAACGGCCTCGAGGTCGTGCTGATCGACCGCGACCAGGAGAGCGCCGACAAGGGAAGAGCGACGATCGACAAGCTCATCTCCAGCTCCGTTTCGAAAGGCCGCGCCACGCAGGCCGACAAGGACGCGCTGCTCGCGCGCGTCACCGCAGCCGTCGACTATGCGGCGCTTCGCGGCTGCGATCTCGTGCTCGAAGCCGTGTTCGAGGACCGCGCCGTGAAGGCGGAGGCGACGAAGCGCGCGCAGGAGATCGTGGGCGGCGACGTGATCTTCGCCTCCAACACCTCGACCCTGCCCATCACCTCCCTCGCCGAGACCGCGCAGAAGCCCGAAAACTTCATCGGCATCCACTTCTTCTCGCCGGTCGAGAAGATGCTGCTCGTCGAAGTGATCATGGGCGCCAAGACCGGCGACCGCGCGCTCGCCACGGCGCTCGACTTCATCCGCGTCATCAAGAAAACGCCGATCGTCGTGAACGACACGCGCGGCTTCTACGCCAATCGTTGCGTGCTGAACTTCGTGCGCGAGGGGCAGATCATGCTCACCGAGGGCGTGCCGGCGGCGATGATCGAGAATGTCGCCAGAATGGCGGGCATGCCGGTCGGCCCGCTCTCGCTCAATGACGAGGTGGCGCTCGATCTCGGCTGGAAAATCCTTCAGGCGACGAAGAAAGATTTGGGTGAAAAGGCGGTCGATCCGCGTCAGGAACGGGTGCTGCGCTACATGGTCGAGGAGCAGGGCCGCTTCGGCCGCAAGAACGGCAAGGGCTTCTACGACTATCGCACGGACGGCAAGAAGAGCCTTTGGCCCGGCCTCTCGGCGCTCGCCGAGGCGAAGCTCGATCCCGACGCCATCGACGTGACGGAGCTGAAGCAGCGTCTCCTCGTCACGCAAGCGGTAGAGGCCGCGCGCACCATGGCCGAGGGCGTCGTCACCGATCCGCGCGAGGCGGATGTCGGCTCGATTCTCGGTTTCGGCTTCGCGCCCTTCACCGGCGGCACGCTGAGCTATATTGACGGCATGGGCGCCGGGGCCTTCGTCGAACTCTGCGACAGGCTCGCCGCCCGGCACGGACCGCGTTTCGAGCCGCCGCAATTGCTGCGCGACATGGCGGCGAAGGGCGAGACCTTCTATGGGCGGTTCGCGCCGCAGAAGAAGGCGGCCTGACGTCCGCCGGGGCTCGATCGGCATAAAGCCCGCAACAGCCTTGCGGGCTTTATGCTTTTCGGAGAGCGTCGCGCGTCGTTCCCGGCGGGAAACCCGGGGCCTTGCCGGGAGGCCATTAAAGAGGTCATGACATCCCGTCCGACCGCGGCTAAAAGATTAACGCGGCGCGGGGCCCGGCTCGCGCACCCGGACCCTCTTGATGCCCTTCCTCGTCCTGCCTTTCCCCATTATCGATCCGGTCGCCGTCAATCTCGGCCCCTTGCCGATCCGCTGGTATGCGCTGGCCTATATTGGCGGTTTTGTTTTCGGCTGGATGGGCCTTCGTTTCCTCGCCCGTCGGGATGGATTGTGGACCGCCGGCCAGCCTCGGCCGACGCCCGAGGAGGTCGACGATCTGCTCGTGAACGTCGCGCTCGGCGTCATCATCGGCGGCCGCCTCGGCCATGTGCTGATCTATGATCCGGGTTTCTACCTCGCCCACCCATTGGAGATCTTTCAGACCTGGAAGGGCGGCATGGCCTTTCACGGCGGGCTCGTCGGCGCGGTCGCCGGCATGGCGCTTTTCGCGCGCGGCCATCGCGCGCCCTTCCTCACCGTCGCGGATCTTTGCGCCGCCGTCGCGCCCATCGGGCTTTTCTTTGGAAGGCTCGCCAATTTCATCAAGCCGGAAATGTGGGGGCGCCCGGCCGACGTTCCCTGGGCCATGGTCTTTCCGCCGGCGGGGGAGGAGCCGCGCCATCCGAGCCAGCTCTATGAAGCGGGGCTCGAAGGCGTGGCGCTTTTCGTTCTTCTCGGCCTCGCCGTGAAGAGCGGCGCCTTGAAGCGGCCCGGCCTCGTCACCGGACTCTTCGGCGTCGGATACGGCTTCGCGCGCATCTTCAGCGAATTCTTCCGCGAGCCCGATCCCGTGCAGGAGGCTTTGCCGAACGGGCTCACAATGGGCATGGTTCTTTCGCTGCCGCTGGTCTTCATCGGCGCGGCGATTCTCTTCTTCTCCCTGCGCCGCCGGAGCGCGCCCGCATGACTGCGCTGAAACAGGAAATCGCCGCGATCATCGCCCATGAGGGGCCGATGACGCTGGAACATTATATGAGCCTGTGTCTCGGCCATCCCCGGCATGGCTACTATATGACGCGCGATCCCTTCGGCGCGGCCGGCGATTTCGTCACGGCGCCGGAGATCAGCCAGATGTTCGGCGAGCTCATCGGCGTCTGGGCGAGCGAGGCGTGGCGCGTGGCGGGATCGCCTTCGCCCGCGCGGCTGATCGAGCTGGGCCCGGGACGCGGCACGCTGATGGCGGACGTGCTGCGCGTCTCGCGCATCTCGCCGGCTTTTCTCGAGGCGGTGAGCGTTCATCTCGTCGAGACGAGCCCGGCCCTGCGCGCCGCGCAGCAGCAGACGCTCGCCGACGCCGGCAAGCCCGTGAGCTGGAGCGCCGATTTCGGCGACACGCCGCCGGGCCCGGCCTTCATTCTCGCGAACGAGTTCTTCGACGCGCTGCCCGTGCGCCATTACGTTAAGACCATTCCTGGCTGGCGCGAGCGTCTCGTGGGCCTCGATCCGTCTGGCGAACTCGTCTTCGGACTTTCGGGGAAGGTCGAAACGTCGCTCAACGTGCCGGCGCGGGAAGGCTCGATCATCGAGGTGAGCGCCGTCGCGCAACGCGTCATGGGCGAGATCGCCGGGCGCCTCGTGCGCGAAGGCGGCGCGCTGCTGCTGATTGATTACGGCTATACGGAAACCTCGCTCGGCGACAGTCTGCAGGCGGTCGCGAAACACGCCTATGTCGATCCGCTCGCCGCGCCCGGCGAAGCCGATCTGACGGCGCATGTCGATTTCGCCGCGCTGGCCCGCGCCGCGAGGGCGGAAGGCGCCAAGGTGATGGGGCCGGTGACGCAGGCGCATTTCCTGCTACAGCTCGGCATGGAGCGCCGCGCGCAATCGCTGATGAAACAGGCGACGCCGGAGCAGCAGCAGGCGATCGTCGACGCCTTCGACCGCCTGACCGGCGCGCAGGACCCGCGCCGTCATATGGGCGCATTGTTCAAGGTAATGGCGGTGACGCATCCCGACATGCCCGACATGCCGGGGTTCATCGTGTGATCAAAGCTCCCTCTCCCCGTTTACGGGGAGAGAGAAATAGACGCTTCGTCAGGATTGACATGACCATCCCGCCCGCCCTCGCCGCGCGCAACCTCGATCTTCCGGGCGTGCGCCACGCCTTCTTCACCCGCGAGGGCGGGGTCTCCGACGGCGTCTACGGCTCGCTCAATGGCGGGGTCGGCTCGAAGGATGCGCCTGAGCGCGTCGCCGAAAATCGCGCCCGCATGGCTGCGCGGGTCGGCGTTCCGGCGGAGCGTCTGCTCGTGCCGTTCCAGATCCATTCCGCCGACGCGCTCACGGTAAGCGAACCGTGGGCGCCCGAAGGCCGTCCCCGTTGTGATGGGCTCGTGACGCGAGAAGGCGCGCTCGCGCTCGGCGTCACGGGCGCCGATTGCGGCATGCTGCTTTTCGCCGACGCAAGCGCGGGCGTCATCGGCGCCTGCCATGCGGGCTGGAAAGGTGCCTTTACCGGCATGATCGAGGCGACCATCGCCGCCATGGAGGCGCAAGGCGCGCGCCGGACTGACATCCATGTCGCGCTGGGACCGGCGATCGGCGCTGAGAGCTACGAGGTGGGGCCGGAATTCTCCGCGCGCTTCATCGAGGAAGACGCCGATTACGCGCGCTTCTTCGCACCCTCGCCGCGTAAGGGACATTCCATGTTCGACCTGCAGGGATTCATCGCCATGCGCGTCGCGCGGCTCGACGTCGCCTCTTTCGAGGCGCTGGGCGTCGACACTTACGTCGACGAAGCCCGCTGCTTCAGCTATCGCCGCAGCGTGCATCGGCGGGAGCCGGATTACGGACGGCTGGTGTCGGCGATCGCGTTAGTTGCTTGACTCCCTCTTCCCGCTTGCGGGGGACGAGGGACAAGGCGAAACGACGAAACTTGCCGTCATTCCGAGTTGTGATCCTCGATGCGCAAATTGTGCGCGACCTCGAACGCTACCGAGCATTTTTCCATCGCGTCCGCAATATCCTCCACGAGCTGCACAAGGCCCCGAAAGTCCTCGGCGCTCACCTCGTTCTGAAGTCCGCATATCGCGAGACGAAGACCATAAATACGTGACTTCATATCGCCGAGCGCATCGACGTGGCTGACGTCACTAAAATGACCATCGCCCGTGAAATTCTTCAACCTTGCCTCCTCGACGTCCTTTCGGTCCGCATAATCAGGCGATCAACGCGCAACGAGCGGACAGCGTGGCGATAAGCAGAAACCGCCGCACCGGAACGTATTGCCGTGCATGACCGTTAAGTTTTCTGTCATTCGATTGCGCGATCTACAGTCGACAGCGTCATCCGATCGGCGATCGACATTCTTCGCCTTCCGTAAGATTTACGCCGTCAGCGCTTGACGACAATCGCCATAGAAATCCGGACAAGATTCTGGCCCTCGGCATAGTAGCGTCAATGCGCTCTCCTCACTTCAACGCGGCGCCGGGGGTCGATCACGATAAACAGCGCCAGCCCCGCTAGAAATCCTCCGATATGCGCTTCCCAGGCAATCATTGGCGCTGAGCCTTCCTTCTCCGGAAACGCTCCGGGAAGGGCGTTTATCAAGATCCATGTCGCGACAAAAAGCGGCCGTCGCCAGTTCGACGAAAGCGGACGTCGATGCGTTTCCAATGACGCGGCGTCGGTTCGACGCTTTCCGGGTTGGTTGTCGCTGGCCGTGCTTCCCAGACGAAAACCGACGCATGTCATGGCCCCCATTGTCCCCGAAATCGCCGCGGAAGCGCCAATGACCGGCCTTGCGTCAAAAGGATGCGCGAGAAGATGGATAAAGGCTCCCGCCACGGCGCAGGCGCCGAAGAGCAGGAGAAAGCGAGGCGCTCCGATACGATCGGCGAGCGGGACGCCAGAAAGGAGCAGGAGACAGCAATTGACGAGGAGATGCGTCCAACTCTCATGCAAGAATATGTAGGTGATCGGTGTCGTCCACGCCCAGCGCGATTCCAAGACGACCAATGCCAGACGGGTCTCGAGGCTGATGTCCGACGAAACGACTCGGAGCGCGTCTCGCATGACGGCAACAGGAGCGATCTGAAAGGTTATTCGACCAGGAATGAATGCAAAGCGCTGGATCAGGGTTTGACCGAGTTCACCCGGCCCGAAAATTATCAGCGATTGCGTCACTGTTAACGCCAGAACGAGGGTCAGGACAACGATTCGGGGGCTGCGCGCCGCCCGCATCGTCGCCTTCATGCCATTACCTTGTCGCGGCTCGAAATCCGGAAGCGCCCGCGAACATGGCAGAGGCGCGCGCTGAAAGTTGTCGCGGGGCACGTAACGACGTTTCCTTGTCAATGGCCGCTTCGAGGCCTGGGCAGGAAGGTATATAAAAATTATATCATGTCAATAAATAATATACCCAGTCATTCGGTCGCGGATCTTCATGCAAGGAGTCGGGCGAAGTTGGCGGGCTTTCGACCGACTTGCCGTCCATGTCGTAACGCCGTGACGGTTTTCGTTCTCGCTGGAGGACAGTTGCGCCGCGCCGCAATGGGGAAAGCGTGCGTCCGGCCTGCGGCGCAACGAATCAGCGATGGCGAGCGTGTTGTGGCGCGAAGGCGATTAACGGACGACGATGAGGACCAATGCAATTCACAGTCGTATAATACCAATTCCGTTTGATCCGTTCGCCGTGCGGCCGTCATTGCGAGGAGCGCAGCGACGATCCAGAGCTACAATTGGCTGCTTCTGGATTGCTTCGCCTCCGGCTCGCAATGACGCCGAGAGCGTCGTAGCGAAGCAATCAGGCGGAAACCGTGTAATATGTTATTTTTGGCCCTTCTGACTCGCCTCTTTTAGAAATTTGATTGTCGCCGATTCGGCGAGCACGCGCAGCGCCGCCGTTCTGTCAGCCTTGGAAGAGGGCGTGAGCGGCTCTTCATAGACTTCTCGAATGCGTCGGGCGAGAGCTTTGGCGTCCCGCTCGCTCAGGCCAAGCACTCGGTACGACCCTTCGACCGCCGCGAAGAGAACGTCAAGATTCTCTCCCTCGCCGACCTCAAGAATGTCGTTCGGCGTGACCCCGAGCGCTCGCGCCAGTCGCTTAAGCTTTGCAAACTGGACTGTCCCGGTGCCCCCCATGATTTTCTTGACGGTTATGAGCGCCACGCCCATTGCGTCCGCAATTTTTTCATTTGACAAGCCGCGTTCATTACGAAGCTCGGCGATTCTCCGCCCTACCTGGGCCGCGTCGGAATCGGTGTCCGCCTTTTTAACCATGCGCCGACGTTACATCCGGCCTGGTCCTTTGGCAGGGTAATTTTTTTATTTAACTTGATATAAATATATTATACTCCTTATGGAGTCGCCTGATGCTCGTGGATCGGCCCGACGCCTGAGCGATCCGCATTGGCTCGCGCTTGAACGCAGCGACCAGGGAAGCGCCAGGGAAAATGACGCTTTCGGGGAGGGGTTATGAAGCAATGCGAAACGAAGGAGCTGTTCGCCTATTGGGCGCAGGTCAAGGGCGGCCGAAGAGCTCCCGAGCGCTTCGATATAGATCCCGCGGCAATTCGACCGCTGCTAGGGGACACGTTCATTATTCAGCTTGATGGCGACACCGAATATGCGATCCGCTTATCCGGCGGGCGATTCAATGCATTGTGGCTGCAAGACCGTAAGGGGGATTCATTCATCGAGTTGTGGCGAAGGTCCGACCGTCAAATTGTCAGGGACGCGCTGGGCGCCGTCGTTGATGAAGCGGCGCCGGTCGTGGCGGGCGTTCGCGCGCGCCCTCTCGAATTGCATCTCTCCTCGATCGACTTCGAAATGCTCTTGTTGCCTCTGCGTCATCTCGGCAGGACTCACTCGCGCGTCATGGGCTCCTTGGCGCCTGCAAATGGGAGGGGATGGGTCGGCTTTGCGCCCGCGCAACAGTTGGAATTGCTCTCATTCCGGACCATTCGGATTGAAGATGAGATCGCGTCCGTAGGCAATTTGGAAGCGATAGGACGTCGGCCGGCTCAGTTTAGACCAAAGCTCATTGTTTATGACGGCGGAAAAACGAGTTCAAGTTGAGAAGGAATTGCCGGTCCGTCTTGCGTCCGCAGCGCGCATTGGCGGGGGGCGGATTACGGGCGGCTGGCGTCGGCGATCGCGTTGATCGCTTGACTCCCTCACCCCGCCTGCGGGGCGAGGGCAAAGCAAGACGACGAAACTCACCGTCAAAACGCTTTGAGCAAAGGGCGCATGCGCGTAGGTGCGGCCTCGCCCCTCACCCCGCTCTCTTCCTGTTTCACGGGGAGAGAGATCGGCCTTCTTCTCCTTTTGCTAAGGAAAGACCAGAAGAGCTACTTCGTCGCATATGTAAACAGCATTGAATGCGGCAATCCGCGTGGCGGCGGGGGGAAGGGCGCGGCGGCGCGGACGGCGGCGAGAGCGGCGGAGTCGAGATCGGGCAGGCCGCTCGACTTGTAGACCGCCTGATGGGTGAGATTGCCCATCTCGTCGATATAGAAGGCCACCACCCCCTTCGACGACATCTGCAATTCGCGCACGCGCGGCGGAATGCGCATATGCGGCATGATGAGGCCGTAGAGGATCGTGAGATAGGTCGTCTTCGCCTGGCCCCCGCCGACCGGCGACGGCTTGGGCGGCGCCGCGAGCTTGAAGTCCGGCAGCGGCGCGAGCGCGGCGACCTGATCAGCGATCGACATGGCGTCGCCCTTCTTCGCCGGTTTTGCGTCCTTCGCCTCGGGCTTGTCGATGGGCGTCGGCGTCTTTTCCGCGCGCTCGATGATCTCGGCGTCGGGCTTGTCATCCACTTCCTTCTGCGGCGCGGGCTCCGGCTTCTTGTCGCCGTCGGCGTCGTCCTCGGCGTCCTTCAGCCCCTGGGGCTTCTCGTCCTTGGGCGCGAATTTCTCGGGCTCGTTGCGCTTGGTCTTGGTCTCCTGCGCCTCCTCCGGCGCGTTCACCTCGCTCTTGGCCTTGCTCTCGGCCTTGGGCGCGTCGAAGGCCGGCTTCTCGGTTTCCGGCGGCGGGGGCGGAGGCGGCGGGGGCTTCTGCTGTTCTTTTTTCTCGGGCGGCGGCGGCTCCGGCGGAGGCGGCTCCTCCTTCTTCTCCTCCTGCGGCGGGGGCTCGGGCGGCGGCGGCTCGGTGATCACCTCGACCGGAATTTCCTCGACAGGCGGCGCGAGGGCGTTGCGCTTATCCTCCCATAACAGGAAGGCCAGCAGCGCGAGATGCAGCAGCAGGCCGAGCAGAACAAACGCCAGGAAACGCGGACGCGGCGCGCCGCCGCCGGCGCGCGGTTCGAATAGCCGGTCCATGGCGACGGCGGCGAGCGCCGCGCCACGAGGCTTCTGTCTGACCGTTTCATTCATCTCGATGGAGGAACCCGTCCGCGAGCCGGGGCAACCTGCATGCCAAGCACAGGAGTAAAATCACGGGCGAATTTGCCACAGGCGCCGCCCCCTTCGCAAACCTTCTGGCGTTTTTTGGGGCAAATGGCCGCGCTTCCCTGCAATGTCGCCTTATGCCGCAGGGCAATTCCGGCCCTCGAATGATTATATGAGAGCAAGCTAATAAACGAGCGCGGCGCGCCGCGCGAAGGGAAGAATCGATGCGAAGCGGATGCGGCCTCACCCGGCGCGGATTCCTGATGTCGGCGGCGGCGCTGGCCGTCCCCTCCTTTGCCCTCGGCGCGGGAACGCCCCGGACGGCGTCGGAAAGCTTCAATCCGGACGTCGACCTCGAGCTCGTCTGCAGGCGCGATTCAGTCGCCATTTTCGACGGCGCGCCGACGCAGGTCTGGCGCTATACGGGCAATCTGCTCAAAGGCCCCGGCAACACGCTGACGACGCGCCCCGACAGCTATCTCGGCCCGCTGCTGCGCTTCGTGAAGGGACAGAAGATTCGCATCCGCCTGCGCAATGAATTGCCCGAGCGGACCATCACTCATTGGCACGGCCTGCATGTGCCCATGGCGGCGGACGGCCATCCCATGGCTGCGATTGATCCCGGCGAGACCTATGTTTATGAATTCGAGATGCGCAATCGCGCGAGCTTCTATTTTTATCACCCGCATACGCATGAGGCGACCGCGACCCAAGTCTATCACGGACTCGCCGGCGGGATGATCGTCGAGGACGAGGAGGAGCGCGCGCTCGGCTTGCCTTCGGGCGAATATGAAATTCCGCTCGCGCTTCAGGATCGCTCTTTCGATGACAATAACCAGCTCGCCTATTGGGGCGGCATGCCTCGCGACATGTTCGGCTTCCATGGCGAGCGCATTCTCGTCAATGGACGGCCGGACTTTCGCCTGGAGGTCGCGAGCCGCGCCTATCGCCTGCGCGTGCTGAACGGCTCGAATGCGCGCATCTACAAGCTGCGCTGGGACGACGCAACGCCGCTGACGGTCATCGGCGTCGACGGCGGGTTGTTGGAGAAGGCGGAGACGCGGCCCTATGTCATGCTCGCGCCGGGCGAGCGCGTCGATCTCTGGACGGATTTCAGCGGCCGCAAGGCGGGCGCGAAGCTCACGATGCGCAGCGGCGCGTTCGACGGCCTCATACCGCCCATGGCGCAACGCATGATGGGCGGCGGTTTGATGGCCGGCGGCGATTATCCGCTGTTCGACGTGACGGTGACGCGCGAGACGAGCGACAGCCCGAAGCTTCCCGAAAAGCTTTCGACGCTGAAGCATTTTCGTCTGGAGGAAATCGCCAACCGGGACAATCCGCGCCCGATCGCGTTGTCCATGGGGCATATGGCGGCGCGGATCAATGGCCGGACCTATTCGCATGACGATGTGATGGACTTAGAGCGCGCGCCTGTCGACACCGTGCAGCTCTTCGAGATCTTCCACGAACATGGCGGAGAGATGGGCGGCATGGGTGAAATGGGGATGGGCCGCATGGGAATGGGCGGCATGATGCGCGGCCGCATGATGGGCGGCGGAATGGGGATGATGGGCATGATGAACATGAACATGGCCCATCCGATCCATCTGCACGGCCAGCAGTTTGAAATACTGAGCCGCGGTTACAATGGCGACGATCCCGCGGCCTATGCGACGATCCGCGAGGGCCTGATCGACAGCGGGCTGAAGGACACTGTGCTCGTCGCTCCCGGCGAGCGCATCCGCATCGCCAAGCCTTTCGGCGATTTCAAGGGCCGCTTCATGTATCACTGCCATAACCTCGAACATGAGGACATGGGCATGATGCGCGAATTCTCGGTGGAGTGAGCGACGCCGATGCGCCCGCCTACTCGTCGGCGTCTGTGTAAAGGATCACCTCGTCGGGAAGGCCGGCCGCCACGCTCCTTTCGAGAGTGACGCCGGCGACGCGGGCGAGCCCGGCGTCGTCTTCGAGCAGCACGATGGCTTCGCTCGGCATTTGCTGGAGCTTCTCGATGAGTTGGGCGACGGTCATGGCGCGCTCTCGCTTTCGGGGCGATAAGCCCTGAAGCAAGCGCCGAGCCATCCTGCCGGCGCATTCACGCGCTCGGCGCGCGGACCGTATAGGGATGACGCCAGAAAACGCGGCGGTCAGATGTTGCAGACGTAGCTCAGTTCGCTCTTGCTGATCTGATCGGCGACCCAGAGTGCGCCCTTGGCGCGGTGCGTCTCGATGAAGCTGGACGCCTTGGCGAGTTGATCTTCGGACAGCGACAAATTGCACATGCGCGCGACCTGGCGGCCGATCTCCACCTTGCGCGCGACGGGCGTCGCGCGGGAGAGAACGGCGTTGACGGCGTCGACGGCGGAAGACTTGGCGAAAGCCGGAACGGCCGTCATCACAAGCGCGCAGCACGCGAAAACGCGGATTTTCGTCATCTCTGCCCCATTGGTTGGTTGGACGCGACATGAAACGCCGGCATGTCCCTGCGCCGCGGCGGGAACGTCATCCACGACGCGGCTTTTCCATTTAAGCCGCCCTCATTGTGACGACTTTAGGGCTGACGTCGGCGGACGCAAAAAAGCCTCGCGCCCGAAGATGCGAGGCCTTCTCATTCAGTGCGCCAAGCTTCAGTGTTGCGCGCCGTCGCCCGAGCCGCCGTGGCTCATGCCGCCCATCATTCCTCCCATGCCGCCCGTCATGCCGCCGCCCATGGACATGCCGACTTTCATGATGGAGGTCAGGGTCTCGCCCGCGATCTTCTTCTGCTCGTCGGAGAGCGCGGTGAACAAAGGCTCGATCGCGGCCTTTTGCGCCCGCACAATGTCGAGATGGTCGGCCATGTGCTTTTCCATCATCTCGAGCTTGTGCAGCACCGGCGGCTTGGAGTGATCCGGGCGATCGTCCGTCGCCGCGCACTTGGCGGACGCCTTTTGCGCCGCGGCGCGCCAGGCTTCGGCGAAATTATTCCAGGCGGAGACCTGCTGTTCGGTAAGTTTCAACTCGGCTTTCAGATAAGCGAGGCGGCCCTCAAGATGCTCGGTGAAGCCGCACATCATGTGCTGCATCATCCCGGCCATTCCGCCGCCGTGAGACGCGCCGCCGCCGGCGCCGCCGTGGCCCATGCCGGCCATCATGCCGCCCATCATTCCGCTCATGCCGGCGCCCTGGCTCGCGCCGGCTGCTCCGCCGGCGCCGCCGGGGTGATGGCCCGCATGTTCGTCCGTCTTGCCGGCGTCGGCCTTGGGCGCATCAGCGGGCGCGGCGTCGGGCTGCGCCTTGCCGGGGTCGGCCCACTGGGCCGGCGCGGGCGCCGGCGCCGCGCCATGGTCCACCTTGCTGTGGTCCATCTTGCTGTGATCGACTTCCGGCGCCGGTTCCGCCCGCGCCAGTGACAGACCTGACGCAAGCGCAAGCGCCGCGATGCTCGTCGTGAAGAAGATAGTCCGGACGATCATGTTCCACTCCCCAAAAATTATTGCTTTTGTCTTCGATGCTTTCCGCATCGCCGCCCGGAGCGCCTTCCGTGAAAGCTGACGAGCTTTCGCGACGGGAATGCGCTCCGGCGTATCGGTCCGACACTATCGCTCGCATATTCTATGCGGGCGGAAACTGCGCCGGTCCGCAACAATGTCACAGAAGGAGCCCGGAGGCATCCCGCCAATTGTCGCGCGTCAAATCGAACGCCGTCCCGAATGCGCTCGCTGCGTCGGGAGCATGGCGCAGCGCAAAACAAATGCGGCCGCTCGAAGGCGACCGCACAATGGGCGTAGGACCAAATTGCTTTGCGCGTCTTACTTGGCGTCGTCGCGCTTGACCTGATAGCTGCCTTTGTACCTGGGATCGTCCTTGACGGGGCGCGGGGCGCGCACCTCGTCAACTTTCGGCGGCTCCTTGT
>Ga0123399_1100335_pt1 | contig 15281 bp, 12 predicted proteins | sample T5LHNH4metaT_FD_89927 | JGI IMG/M metagenome (GOLD analysis project Ga0123399, IMG submission 89927) | Methane-oxidizing artificial microbial communities from Washington, USA to study methane cycling - T5-LHNH4 metaT (Metagenome... | ecosystem: Engineered > Modeled > Simulated communities... | reverse complement strand
TTGGCACGAAAAAGGACACGGAAACAGAAAGCAAGCATACGGAATTCGTCAACCGCATGGTTGGGCGCGGCTATACGGAGCGACAGGTCCGCCGTCTCGTCGAATGGTACATGCGCGTGAAGCAGGCAGGCTGACGCCGCGGCCGCCGCCCGCGCAAAAGGATAGCGAAGGAAGAAATGCGCATCGTCGATCGCCGCCTCAATCCCGGGGGCAAAAGCTTCTCAAATCGCCAGCGCTTCCTTCGTCGCGTCAGGGAGACGGTGGCGCGCGCCGTGCGCGAGGCGAGCCGTGAGCGCGCCATCGAGGACCTCGAAAATGCGCAGGAAATCACGGTTCCCGCCGACGGCGCGCGGGAACCGGTTTTCAGACAGACGCCCGGAGAGCGGCGCGATTTCGTCCTGCCGGGCAATCGCGACTATGTGGAGGGCGACCTGATCGACCGGCCGATGGGCGCGGATGGCGAGGGCGGCGGAGAGCCCGGCCGGGGCCACGGGCGAGAGGACGCCTTCAGATTCGTGCTGACGCGGGAGGAGTTTCTCAGCATCTTCCTCGATGATCTCGAGCTGCCGGATTTCGCCAAGCGCGGACTGGTCGATACGCAGAAGCTCGGCTCGCGCCGCGCCGGCTATTCGATGAGCGGCGCGCCAGCCAATCTCTCGCTCGGACGCACGATGCAAATGTCGCTCGCCCGACGCATCGCCATGGGACGGCCGCGCCAGCATACGGTCGAGCGGCTGGAAGAAGAATTCGCCGGCGCAGAAGGAAACGAAGCCGCCGAGCTTCTCGACGAGGTCCTGCGCGCGCGCACGCGGCGGATGCGCATCCCTTTTCTCGACCCCGTCGACCTGCGCTACCGCCGCTTCGAGCGTTTTCCCAAGCCCGTGGCCCAAGCCGTGATGTTCTGCCTCATGGACGTCTCCGGCTCGATGACGGAGCACATGAAGGATCTCGCAAAGCGCTTCTTCATGCTCCTGCACGTCTTCCTGACCCGCCGCTATCAGCGCGTCGAGATCGTCTTCATCCGTCACACGGATGAGGCGCAGGAGGTGGATGAAGAGACCTTCTTTCGCTCGACAGAGACCGGCGGCACGATCGTCTCCTCGGCGCTCGTCGAGATGGATCGCATCGTTTCCGACCGCTATGATCCGGCGAGCTGGAACATATACGGCGCGCAGGCGTCTGACGGCGACAACATGATGAGCGACAATGATCGCACGCGGGCGTTGCTCCAGGACAGGATCCTGCCGCTTTGCCAATATTTCGCCTATCTCGAGGTCGCCAACCCGGCGGAGGGCCATCCGCTCTCCCATGTCGGCGGCAGTTCGCTGTGGAACGCCTACGCGCCGCTCGCCGCGACGGCGCGAAACTTCCAGATGCGGCGCGTCTCGCGACGCGACCACATCTATCCCGTCTTTCGGGAGCTCTTCCGCCGCCGCGAGCGCGACGGCGCGGAGGAGGCTCCATGAGCGCACTGCTCTTCGAAGGCCGGGACTGGAGCTTCGAGACGCTCCAGAAGATCTACGACGTCGTCGAGAGCGTCGCGAAGGAAGAGCTCGGACTCGACACTTTCCCCAACCAGATCGAGGTCATCACCGCCGAGCAGATGCTCGACGCCTATTCCTCGACAGGCATGCCGCAGCTTTACCGCCACTGGTCCTTCGGCAAGCGTTTCGCACAATTCGAGGGCGTCTATCGCGCGGGGCTGCAGGGCCTCGCCTATGAGATCGTCATCAACGCCGATCCTTGCATATGCTATGTGATGGAGGAAAACAGCGCGACCATGCAGGCGCTGGTCATCGCGCATGCGGCCTTCGGCCATAATCACTTCTTCAAGAACAATTACCAGTTCCGCCAATGGACGGACCCCACCGGCATCCTGGACTACCTCGCCTACGCCAAGAAATACATCGCGAGTTGCGAGGAGCGCTATGGCGAGGCCGAGGTCGAACGGCTGCTCGACGCCGCTCACGCGCTGGCGCCGCAGGGCGTCGACCGCTATCCGCGCAAGCGGCCCATGAGCCTTGTCGACGAGGAGAAGCGCGACCGCGCGCGCAAGGAGGAGAGCGAGCGGCTTTACGACGATCTGTGGCGGACGGTGCCGCGCTCAGGCGAAGCGGCGCGCAAGGCGATCGACCATCAACGCGCGCTCCTGCGCCTGCCGCAGGAGAACATCCTCTATTTCCTGGAAAAGACGGCGCCCAAGCTGCAGGCCTGGCAGCGCGAGGCGCTGCGCATCGTGCGCCTCGTCGCGCAGTATTTCTATCCGCAGCAGCAGACGAAAGTGATGAACGAAGGCTGCGCGACCTATTGCCATTACCGCATCATCAACCGCCTGCATGAAACGGGCCGGATCGGCGACGGCAGCTTTCTCGAGTTCCTGCAATCCCATACCAACGCCATCCGGCAGCCGACCGCGCATGATCCTTATTATAACGGGATCAACCCCTATGCGCTGGGCTTCGACATGATGTGCGATATCGCGCGTATCGTGCGCGAGCCGACCGAGGAGGACCGCCAATGGTTCCCCGAGATCGCCGGACGCGGGGACGAAATGGCCGTGCTCAAGGACGTCTGGGCCAATTATCGCGACGACAGTTTCATTGCGCAGTTTCTGAGCCCGCGTCTCATGCGCAAGTGGCGACTCTTCCATATCGTGGACGAGACGGATGCGCCCAAGCTCAGAGTGGCGGCGATCCATAACGAGCGCGGCTATCAGGATCTGCGCAGGAGCCTCGCGAGCGACTATGAGGTCGGGCGTCATACGCCGGATATCCAGGTCGTCGACGTCGACCTCGCGGGAAGCCGGCGACTCGTTCTTCACCATCGCGTCTTTTCGGGAAGGCTTCTCGATGTCGTCGACGCGACGCTGGTGCTGCGCCATCTCACCCGTCTCTGGGGCTATGAAGTGGTGCTCCAGGAGATCGACGCGACGACGAATGAAGTGCTAAAGGCGCATATGGCGTCGCCCGAGCCTTGACGAGGCGCCGCGCCGCGCGAGGAATGATGTCGAGCTTCAGCGCCGAATTGCCTGCCGATCTCTGGACGCGATGGATCGTCCATTCGGGCGCGCTGCTCGATTCCTACCAGGAGAGCGTTGGGCGCGAGTTGATCGCGCGGGGCGACGGCGCCGAGGCGGAGGCCGAGCGTTTGTTCGCCGCGCCTTTCGTCGTCGTGTCGCATGGAGCCGAAGCCGATCCGATGCTCAATTACGGCAACCGCGTCGCGCTTGCATTGTGGGAGATGAGCGTCGATCAGCTTCTTGCGACGCCCTCGCGCCTCACCGCCGAACCCGTTCTGCGCGAAGCGCGCGAACGTCTGCTAGCGCAGACGGCGCGCGACGGTTTCGTCAACGGCTATGAAGGCGTGCGCATCAGCGCGACAGGCCGGCGCTTCAATATCTCCAATGTCACCATCTGGAACGTCGTCGACGGCGCCGGCCGCCCCGCCGGACAGGCCGCAACTTTCGCGCGCTGGACGTTCCTGTAGACGTCGCCTCCCGGGCGCATGAAAAGAGGTTAACGGCCTCCGCGCCGCGCGGCCAGGGAATAGAGCATGATCGCTTGTTCCGGCCGGTCGAGGTTGAGGCGCGCGCGAAAATGCGCAGTATGTGAGCCGGTTTCTGTGAACGGACACTGGGAGGGCTGCGGGATGATGTCGCGTCGATTGATGATCTTAACTTTGGGCATGGGCCTTGGCCTCGGCGGCCTCGCGCGTCCGGCCTTCGCCGATCCGAATTATCTGGACGAAGCGATTGCGGAAACCAGGGAAGCCATCGCCGCCGGCAAGCAGATGGAGGCGGCCTCTTTCGTCGAGCACGCCGACGACGCGATCGACCATGCGCGCAGCGCCGTGTGGCAGACGCCCGTCGACCCGATCCGCAAGGGCATCAAATATCTGCGCAAGGCGGTGAAGCTCGCCAAGGGCACGAGTTACGACAAACGCATCGTCAGGGCGACCGAGCAGGCGGAGCTCGCGCTCCAGCAATTCGAATCGGTCAAGTGAGCCGAAGCGGGCGGGCGGAAACGCGCCCGCCTGGCTCCATTCCTAAAATGGCTCGATGACGTCCGCCATATGGGGGATCAGGCGCACCTTGTAGCGCGCGTCCTCGCAAACGATCACCCATGCGGCTTCGCCCGGCCGCGACGCGCCCGCATCGCGCGTGGCGCTCTTCGGCGCGTCGCATTTATAGCCCTGCAGGCGCACATGCGCGGCGATGACGTCCTTGGGCGTCTCCTGCGCAAGCGCCGCCGTCGCCGCGCCACAGAAAGCGAGCGCGGAAAGCGCCCGCAAAAATTCTCGGCTCATTTGCGCCCTCTCGCACTCCACGCCGTCGTCCCGCGACCGCCGGCGACATGAGCATATTTGCCCAGAAACCCCGTCTTCCACAAGGCGCGCCTCCAGGCGCCCAGGGCGCGGCGAACGACCCTCGGCATTGCCGCATGAGCAGCGATCAGGAGCGAACTTCCGAATCGTCCAACGCCTCCTCCAATTCGGCTTCATGCGCCGGCGTCTGCAGCTCCATCTCGTCTTTTGGCAGAAGATGATGAGGCAGATACAATTTGTTCGCGATCAGGGTCGGGATGATGGCCGTGCCAATGATGGCCGCCACCAGCGTCGAATATTGATCGTCGTCGATGATCTTGTTCGAAAGGCCGAAAAGCGCGGAAATGGTGCCGAAGGTGAGGCCGGAGGCCATCAGCAGCGTCGTGTACATCGCGTCCTTGTGCGGCGCGTTGAAGACTTTCGCGACCGGATAAACGCTGACGACCTTGGCCGCCATCTCGACGGCGATCAGAGCAATGACGCCGAAAGGCGCCATCACGACAGCCGGAATCGACACGAAATAGCCGGCGCGAATGAAATAGAACGGCGTCAGCAGACCGATGGTGATCGTGCGAAGACGGCGGACCAGAGCGTGATCGCGGCCGACGCTTCCCGCCAAAGCCATGCCGACGAGATAGGCCGGCAACACGGCTTCGCTCCCCGCCCACACCGCCAGCGCGCCGAGCGCCATCAGGCAGAAAAGCAGAAACTTGGCCTCGAACTCCGATGGCTTGCCGCCAAAGAGGGCGAAAGCGCGAGGCGTCACCCTCGGCAGTCCGATGAAAGTGGCGGCGAGCGCGGCGACGAACAGCAGCGTCTTCCAGGTGAAGGGCGCGAAGACGAGGCCGAGCGTCACCACAGTTCCGAGATCGGTGATGAAACAAGCGGCGAGGATCGTCTTGCCAAATTCGACGCGATTGAAGCCATATTCCATCATCACCGTATAGACGACGGCGACGGAAGTGGCGGCGAGCGCAATGCCGGCGAGAACGGCGGGCGAACTCTCCCAGCCCAGGAGATAATGCGCGGCCGCCCAGCAAGCGACCGACGGCAGCAGAAAGCTCGCAACGCCGATCGAGGCGGCTTCCTTCCACTTCGTCTTGAAAACATCCGGGTCGAGCTCGGCGCCCGCAAGGAAGGTGAGGAAAATCGCGCCGATGCCCGCGAGCGTCTTTACCCACGGCTCCTGAACCGCGAAAGCGCCATATCCGCCTATGGCGGCAAGCAGCGAGCCAGCGACCATGCCGACAATGATCTCCACAAGCGCCGTCGATACACGATAGCGATGCGCGATCAGGCTGGCGATCAGCGCCAGACCGAAGACCAGCGCCACTTGCGCCCAAATACCCGCCATGACCATTTCCTCCCTAGTTATTATTCTCCAAAAGGACGTGAGCCCGAACCAGATTGGCGGCCGACCTCCCTCAGCGCGCGCTCGCTTCCCGTTCCAGGACGCATCGCGAATCCGTCTCGTCGGGGACGCGGACGACATTGTTCTTGACGATGTCATCCGCTCGCGCCTTGGCGTCAGCAAGATCCCTGTCGAAGACTTCGGTCGAATATTCGCCTGCCGCGGTTTTCACGACGGAGTCGTTTGCGGACTTGGCTTTCGGCGCGGCGACATTGATTGAGGCGACCGTCGACAGGCCGGGCCGTAAAGGCCTCTGTTTGAGTTCCTCGGAGTCTATCGAAATCCGAACGGGGACGCGCTGGACAATGCGAATGAAGTTTCCGGTGGCGTTGTCCGGCGGCAGCGTGGCGAAAACGCTTCCCGAACCGGGAACGAGGCCTTCGACAACGCCGTGATAGGTTTCGCTCGATCCATAGAGATCGGTCCTGATGATCGCCGGCTGGCCGGGGCGAACCTTTTCCATCCGGTTTTCCCAAAGATTAGCTTCGACCCAAAGGTGGTCGAGCGGCACGATATTCATGATCTGATCGCCCGGCCGCACGCGCTGTCCAACCTGCACGCGACGCTTGGCGACATAGCCGGACGCCGGCGCGCGTATGTTCTGGCGAAGGAGCTCGACATTGGCGTCGTTGAACCGCGCCCTGGCCGCCTCCACATCGGGATGATTCAAGGGCGTGACGCCGCCGACCCTCGCTTGCACAGCCTGGAATTCGGCCCGCGCCTCCCGAATATCGGCTTCCTGCGCGGCGAGTTGATCCTCGGTGTTCTGCAAGAGCTGATGAGACGCGGCGCCGCTCGTCGACGCTTGCCTGTAGCGCGCGAGATCGTGAAGCGTGCGGTCGCGGATCGCCGTTCGCGCGGCGATCTTTTGGCAGGCCTGCCGCCGGGAGGCGAAGAGCGCGCCGACATTTCTGACGGCGCGCGCCAACTCAGCTTCCGCCTGCCCGAGCGCGGCGCGCGCCCGTTGCGCATCCAGCCGAATGAGCACGTCGCCTTTCTTCACCATCTGGGTTTCTTCGGCGAGCACTTGCGCCACGACGCCTGTCGCGTCGGCTTGCACGGGGATAATGTTGCCCGTCACGTAAGCGTTATCCGTCGTCACCCAATTCCTGTCATAAGCGAACCAGCGAAACAGCGCCGCCAGGACGCCGATTGCGACGCCCAAAAAGACAAGCTTGAGCAGGAAGCTTCGCTTGGCGCGGATCGTTTTGCGTGAATGCGGCATTCAATGACCTGCTTGAATTTACCGGAGGCTTCAGCCGCCGGTGACAGATTGTATCGTGTCCACGACGGGCGTGATCGGATCGCTCTCTGGCGCGGGCTTTGGCCCGGAAGGCCCATCCGAATATCCGCCGCCGAGCGCCTGATGGAGATCGACGGCGGCGATCAGCCTGTCGCCTTCCAGGCCACGTTGCACAAAGGTCGCGTCGAGAAGATCGGCATATTCCTGGACAACCTCTCTCCGATCCCTCAGCCCGTCGCGAAGCCTCGTGCGCGCGAGTTCGAGCGCGACCCGGCGCTGCTGGACGAAGCGCGTCTGCGCGTCATATTCGGCGCGGCTGCGTTTGAGCGCAGCGAGCGCATCCGCCACTTGCTGGGCCGCCGCGAGAAGCGTTTCGTTGTAGGCGTCGACGGCCTGGTCATATTCGGAACGTTGCGCCTCGAGATTCCCGCTGAGCCTGCCGCCCTGGAAGATTGGCAAATGCAGCCCAGGAGTGACGCTGTAGACCATCGCCCCCGGATTGAAGAGATAGCCGCCAAGAAGCGCAAATTGCGTTGAGCTAACGGAGGCCTCCAGGCCGGCGGACGCCGAAAGATCGATGGAAGGCAGGAACATGGCCTTCGCCACATGGATTCGATCCGCCGCCGCCTCGGCCCGATGGAGAGCGGCTGCGAGATCGGGGCGATGAATGAGGAACTCGATCGGCACATGCTTGGGAATCGCCGGCTGAGCTAGCGCGACATTCTTCTTCCGCGCGAAGAGACCCCGGCTCGCGTCGGGGCCTTCGCCGATCAGGCGCGAAAGCGCGTTCTCCTGAATGGAGATCGCCGCTTTGAGCGACGCCACGCGGCGGACGGAGGTTTCCTCGTTGGAGCGCGCGATCTGGACGCTGTCCAGCGTATCGAGGCCGCTCTGATAGCGCGTTTCCGCCAGCGCCCGAACTTCCCGGCGCAGCGAGACGAGTTGGACCGCGAGCTTCAGTTGATTGGCGAGGACGTAGCCTCGAAGATAGGCGCGGGCGACGGCGGTCGTCAGCAGAAGGCGGGTTTGCTCCAATTCGCCTTCCTTCGCCCGCGCCTCGCCAATGGACGCGTCCAGCAGAGCCCGGTTCTTGCCCCAGAAATCGAGCTCCCATTTCGCGGATAGCGGATTGAGAAAGGCGGCCGATTTTTCGAGGCCGGCCTGTTTGGGATTGAGGCCGGCCGCCACGCCATGTTCGGCGTAGCGATATTGCTTGTACGAGAGATCGGCTTCGACGAAAGGCGTCAGGCGGGCGCCTTCAATGTCCACGCTCGCCTCGGCCTCCTTGAGCGTGTCAGCCGCCTTTCTGAGGTTCTGATTGTCGTTCAGGGCCTTTTCGACAAGCGCGTCGAGCTCGGGATTGTTGAACGTCCGCCACCATTGCTGGCCGGGCCAGCCCTTTCCGTCGTCAACCGTCTTGATTGCCGAAGCGGCGATCGTCCGGTCCATGGCGGGAGGCGCCATGAACGTTGCGCGATCCGCCTGCGTCGTCGGCATGCATCCGCCCAGCGAGGCGAAGACCGCGGCGAAGGGAACGCTCCTTTGCAGTCGAAAGATCATCGACATTCCGCACTTGCCTTCGGACGGTTCATCAGGGCTGCTCCATCAGCTCTTCGGCGCGCAGCAGCTCGATGCTCGGCTTCGGCTCAGGTTTCTTCGGCGCCGCGCCGCGCGCCAGCCAGACAAAGATGGCGAGGCCGAAAAAGACCACGGCGCCCAGCAGGAACGCGTCGTTGAGCCCCATCAACAGCGCCTGCTGGCGGACGATCCGGGAGATTTGCGCGCGCGCGACGGACTGGCTCATCCCCATTCCCTCCAGTCTGTCCATGAGCTGCGGAAGGAGGTCGAGCGACGGGAAACGGCGGCCGCCGAGCTGATCGGCGAGGTCGAGTTGGTGAAAGGGCGTCCGCCTGAATTGCACGACGCCCTGCAAGGTGATGCCGTAGGCGCCGAAAGCCGTGCGCAACATCGCCAGCTCCTCGGCTGCGCGAATGAGTTGGGGACCGGCCAGGCCTTGAACCGCAATGGCGGCCGGCGGCGCAAAAAACGTCGCCAGGAAGAAGCCGAAGAAGGTCATCGGCACGGCGATTTGATCGAACGACGCCGTCTTGTCGAAGAGGCCAAGCCATGTCAGCGTGACCGAGAAGCCGAGGAAATTGAGGCTGGCGAAGAGACGCAAATCAATGCGCCGCAGGAGAAGATGGACAACGGAGACGAGGGGGACGGCGAGAACGGCCATCGTCAGATAAACGACGCCCGCCGCCGAAGAAGTGTAGCCGAGCAGCAATTGAAGCTGGCCGACAAAAACGGACAGCATGCCCTGGATGAACAGGAATCCGATAACCGAACAAAAGGTCGCGACCGCATAATTGCGGTGGCTGAAAAGCCGAATGTCGATCACGGGGTGGCGCTCTCCCAGCTCCCATATGATGAAAGTCGGCAGCGCGATGATCACCGCGACGAGCGTCAGCGTGAGAAAGGTCGATCCGAGCCAGTCAAAATCATTGCCTTGATTGAGGATCGTCTGCGTTCCGACGAGTGCGATCGCGATCAGCAGAAAGCCGACGCTGTCGAAGCGAGTGATCCGCCGCGCATAGGGACGGCCATAGAGAAGCGCGCCGACGACGCCGGCAATTGGCAGGCCAAGAAATATGTTGGAATAAAAGAGCATCCGCCAATTGAAATACTCGGCCCAGAATCCGCCCATGAAAACGCCGAGCGTGAAAGGGGCCATGCTGAGCACGCCCCACCAGGCGATGCCATAGGCCCGATATTTCTCCGGGATTTCATTGAGGACAAGTCCCTGGCCGATCGGGAGCAACACGCCTCCCGCAAGGCCGAGGAAGAAGCGCGCCGGCACGAAGAACCAGATCGTTTCGCTCCAGGCGCAGGCAAGGGAAAAGATCGCATAAGCGACAAAAGCCGCGACATAGACCCGATAGTCGCCATACCGCCCGGACAGCCAGCGCGCAAAGGGCAGGCCGAGCACAATGCCCATCATATGGTCTGTCGTCGCCCAGGCGCCGAAGCTCGGCGTAACGCCTTGCAGGCTTCCCGCCGCATAAGGCGCGAGAACCGTGTAGCCTGGGACGTTGGAAAGGGCGATGACGTTGCCGCCCGCGAGCGCCGCGTTGAAGAGCAGAAAACGCCAGCCCGTCAGCCGATCTTCCCCGTGAGCCGTCATAGGCCTGCCCCCCGAAAGCTCGGGCGCAATTCAAGCGGAGAGTCTGGAAAGAGCGGTAAGTGCTTCGTCAAAGCAGACTCCTGGCGTGCGGTCGCAAGCAGGAGTCATCAGCCCCGGGGGCGGTTACAAGGCGAACTCCATCGCCTTAAGCGTAAGATAAACCGAAGCGCTGTGGTCTTGTCAACCGTCGCGCGCGGCCGAAGCCGCCCGTCCAAAGGTAAGAATGGTCTGACGGCTCGGGACGAGAACTATGCTACACTCTTCAAGCAGACGCGGCGAGGTCGAATGGTGATGACAGCGGAACAAGCGGCGGGCGCCAAGAGAGAGGATCGCCAAGTCAGGGGGCGCAGATGGGTCGTCGTTCCAGTCCTTCTCGCCGCAGGCGCGATGGCGTTTGCCGGCGTCGAACTCTATCGCCTCGTCAACAAAGGGACGGGCGTGCGCTACCTTACTCAAAAGCTGACCCGTGGCCCGGTGGTCAAGGCCGTGACCACGAGCGGCACGGTTAACCCCGTCATCACGGTGCAGGTTGGCACCTATGTTTCGGGCGTGATCCAGGCGCGCTACTGCGACTACAATACACGGGTCACGAAAGGCCAGGTCTGCGCGAAGATCGATCCGCGGCCTTATCAAGTCGTCGTCGATCAGAATAAGGCCACGCTCGCCGTGGGACGCGCCCAACTGGTGAAGGATCAGGCCGATCTTGCCTATGCAAAGATCGCCTATGAGCGGAACAAGAAGCTCGCTGCATCCAAATCTGTATCGCTGGACACGCTTGACGCCGCCAAGGCCGCGCTGGATCGCGCAACGGCGCAGATCGGGCTAGACGAAGCGACCGTCGCCTTGCAGCAGGCGCAGTTGCACGCCGCCGAAATCAATCTTGGTTATACCGACATCGTGTCGCCGGTGGATGGGACTGTCGTCAGCCGCAATGTCGAAATGGGACAAACCGTAGCCGCCAGCTTCCAGACGCCGACCCTCTTTCTCGTCGCGACCGACCTGACGACCATGCAGGTCGACACCAATGTTTCCGAGAGCGATATCGGCGCGATCAAGCGCGGCGACAAGGCGACGTTCACCGTTGAGTCTTTCCCCAACCGGACATTCGCGGGAGAAGTGACCGAGGTTCGACAGTCGCCGCAGACCATTCAGAATGTCGTGACCTATGACGTCGTCGTCGGCACGCCCAATCAGGATCTGGCCTTGAAGCCCGGAATGACGGCGACGACGCGCATCGTCGTCGACGAGCGCAAGGACGTCCTGCGGATTCCCGATCAGGCGTTCCGCTATCAGCCGGGCGGCATTCTCGGTCTCGCCGGCCCTCCACCGCCGGTCGACCTGACCGGCGGCGTGAGAGTCTGGGCGCTGCGCGGCGGCGAGCCGCATATGGCGGTCATCATCCCTGGCCTTGACGACGACGCTTTCACGGAGGTCCTCAAGGGCGACCTTCAGGTCGGCGACGACATTATCGTCGGCGAGGAAGCGCCGAATGCCGCGCCATGATCCTCCGTATCGAGACATGAAGTTCCGATCGTGACCGCGCCGGACGTCGTCATAGAGGTCCAGGACCTTTCCCGGACTTTCATCGTCGGAGACGTGGAAGTGCGCGCTCTGCGGGGCGTCAACCTCTCCGTCGAGCGCGGGGAGTTCGTGGCGATCATGGGCGCGTCCGGCTCCGGCAAATCAACCCTCATGGCGATACTCGGCTGCCTGGATTCGCCGACCGGAGGACGCTACCTGCTCGAAGGCGTCGACGTCGCGGCGCTCGACGAGCCGCAACTCGCCAAGATCCGGCGCGAGAGACTGGGCTTCGTCTTCCAGAGCTTCAATCTGCTCGCCCGCACGAGCGCGATCGAAAACGTCGCCTTGCCCCTCTTCTATTCGGATCAGGCGCTCGACGGCGCGCAACGGCTGGAAAAGGCGCGCGCCGCCCTGGAGCTGCTCGGTCTCGGGGAGAGGGCGCAGAATACGCCGGCGCAGCTTTCGGGCGGCCAGCAACAACGGGTGGCGATCGCGCGCGCCCTCATCAACGGGCCGTCCGTGCTGTTCGCCGACGAGCCGACGGGCAATCTGGACACCAAGACCTCGCATGAAATCATGGAGACCCTGGTCGCGCTGAATCGCGACCAGGGCGTAACGGTGATCGTCGTCACGCATGAGCCGGACATTGCCGATTATGCGGGCCGCGTCATCACCATGCGCGACGGCCGCATCATCTCCGACGAAAAGCGCGCCGCGCCGGCGCCTTTGAGCGCGACGTCCTTGGTCGAGAAGGAGACGGCGGCGGCGCAAGAGATCTTTCACCCTGCGACGGCGGGAAGACGAGCCTTGGCGCGGGTCTCGACTTTCGCTTTCGCGTCAATGATCGTTTCGGCCGCCATTCAGGCGATCGCGCGCAACAAGTTGCGTTCCGCCTTGACCATGCTCGGCGTCTTTATCGGCGTCGCGGCGCTGATCGCCATGGTGGCGGTCGGCAATGGGGCGAACGCCGCCGTGCGCAAGCAAATCGAAAGCCTGGGAACCAATCTCGTCGTCGTTGTGCCCGGCGCCGTCCTGACGGGCGGCGCGCGCGCTGGATTTGGCAGCGCCTCGACGCTGACCGTGGCGGACGCGCAAGCCATAAGGCGTGAGGCGTCGACCGTCAGGCTCGTCGCCTATCTCATGCGCCAGATGGGACAGGTGCAATTGCGCAACCAGAATTGGACGACGAACATTCAGGCGGTCTCGCTGAATTATCCTCCTGTCACCAATTGGCGCATCGCCGAAGGACGCGCGATCAGCGACGAAGACGAAAGAACCGGCGCATTGGTCGTGGTCATCGGCCGCACCGTCTACAATCAGCTCTTCGCGCGCGGCGAGAATCCGCTTGGCGGGACAATATTGGTGAAAGGGTCGCCGCTGCGCGTGATCGGCGTGCTCGCCGCGAAGGGACAGAGCATGTGGGGTCAGGACCAGGACGATCTGGTCATGATTCCCTTCAAGACGGGCGAACAGAAAGTTCTCGGCGTCGCTGCTCCAAACCAGCCCACCAATCTCACAAGCCTCTATCCGCCGCCGCCCAATCCCTTCAATCTGCAGCCGCGCCTGACCGGCTACGTCAATTCCATCTTTGTGCAGGCGACGGCGCAGGACAAGATTCCGGCGGCGATCGACGACATCAATCGCGTTCTCATGCGGCGTCACCACATCAAGCCGACGGACATCAAGGATTTCGCGATCCGCAACCTCAGCCAGATCGCCGAGACCGCCGAAGGCAGCAGCAAGGTGATGGCGATTTTGCTGGCGATCGTCGCTTCCATTTCACTCGTCGTCGGCGGCATCGGAATCATGAACATTCTTCTCGTTTCCGTCACCGAGCGAACGCGCGAGATCGGCCTGCGCATGGCGGTCGGCGCACAGCGGCTGCATGTCCTGACGCAGTTCCTCGCGGAAGCCGTGCTGATCAGCGTCAGCGGCGGCCTGGCGGGCATCGCGGCGGGCGTCGCGATCTCCGAGGTGATCGGGATGTTTTCGGCGTGGTCGTCTCCCGTTTCCCTGGGGGCGATCGCCATCGGCTTTCTTTTCTCGGCCGCGGTGGGCATATTCTTTGGCTACTATCCCGCCAGAAAGGCCGCGCAGCTCGACCCGATCCAGGCGCTAAGATATGAATGAGGTCAAACCGATGCGGCTCATCTTTCTGCTCGCGGCGACGCTCTGGTTCTTTGGCCTTGTCTCCCTGAGCGTCGGGGAAGAAGCAAAGTCCGGCGTCGCCGACGATCTCGCGCCCGCGGGCCGCGCCTTCGCGCTTCAGGTCTGCGCGGCGTGTCATGTCGTCGCGAAGGATCAACAATCGGCGCCGATCCTTAAGCCGCCCGCGCCGAGCTTCGTCGCCATCGTCCGCCGCCCGAAAACGACAGAGGCCTTTCTTCGCGCCTTCCTCGGCGCCCCGCACGGGAAAATGCCAAATCCGCAGCTTGCCGATTTCCAGATCGACGAAGTCGTCGCTTATATGCTGAGCTTGAAACAAAGAAGGTAGGGATTACCTCGCATCCGGCGTCTCCAGGCCAAACCATCTGGTTTTAACCTGCTCATAGTGAACGCCGGGATCATAGAGCGTGACGTCGAGATTCAACTCGCTGGCCGAGAGACGGCCGATCGCGCCGAGAACGGCGTAAGATGCGACGACGCGGTCGCGTTGAGCGATCACGAGGCCGACGCGGGCGTTCAGGAGAGATTGCTGGGCGTTCAAGACGTCGAGCGTCGTGCGCCGTCCGACTCTCGCCTCGTCTCGCACGCCGATCAGCGCGGTCTCGGCCGCCTTAACGGCGGCCTGACCCGAAATGATGGACGCTTTCGCCGTCTCGAGGCGGCCGTAGCTCGACACGACCGTCGCTCTTACGCTGTCGCGCTGCACGTCGGCGTTCAGTCGCGCCTGCCCGAACTCTTCCTTCGCCTGACGGATCGAGGCATATTCGCCGCCGCCTTGATAGAGCGGCGCGTTTAGCTGCCCCGCCGCGCCGGCGGCAAACTGACGCGTCTCGGGAACGCCCAGGATCGCATCATGTTGATCGGCGACCTGCGCGCTGACGGACAAGGTCGGAGACAATGCGCTTTCAGCCGTCTTGACCGCATATTCGGCCGCGTCGACCTGATGCAGCGCCGAAGTTACGCCCGGATGTTCGGCGAGCGCGATGGCGATGGCTTCGTTCACCGATCCCGGCAACAAAGACTCAACGGAGCGGCCCGGCTCCAGACGGCCCGGCTCATTGCCGATCATCTGGCGATAATTGGCGATGCTGGTCTTGAGCTGCGCCTGCGCGCTATACAGCTCCGAACGCGCCTGCGCCAACGACGCCTCGGCCTGCGCGACGTCCGTTTGCGTCGTCGCTCCGACGTCGAAACTGTCACGCGTGACTCGGAGCTGCTGCTCGAGCACGGAAATATTATTCTTGCGCAGGCTCGTTATCGCCGTATCGCGCAAGACGTTCATATAGGCGGCGGCGCCGTTCTGGAGAATCGCCTGTTCGGTGAGACGCAGGGTCGCGCGCGCGGCGAAGACATTCGATTCCGCCTGTCTGAAGGCGCTCTCAGTATGGCCACCGTCGAAGATCGTTTGAGACATATTGAGCGCGGCGCCACGG
>Ga0123399_1053528_pt1 | contig 15315 bp, 13 predicted proteins | sample T5LHNH4metaT_FD_89927 | JGI IMG/M metagenome (GOLD analysis project Ga0123399, IMG submission 89927) | Methane-oxidizing artificial microbial communities from Washington, USA to study methane cycling - T5-LHNH4 metaT (Metagenome... | ecosystem: Engineered > Modeled > Simulated communities... | reverse complement strand
GTTTTTGATTGGCGTCGAGCGCCAGCTCAGAGGTATCCTTAAGAGGTTGCGCAGCGCTCAGCACTATGATCGGTCCGCCGCTATAGGGCGGGGCGGCCAATACTTCGTCACCGGTTCATTTCTGCCCGCAGAGCTTTGTTTCCCCACTATTGTCGCATTGCGAAAGGTCCCGCCCTCAGCGCCTTTTCGCCACAAAGTCCAAGATTATGACGGTTGCGTGATAGCGAGGAATCGATGTTTCCGCTCACGTTCCGGACTGATCTCGAGAGGGCAGGCATGACTTTTCCGACGAAGAAGCGCGTCTTTGCGGCGAGCGCGGCAGGCGCTCTCCTGGCGACCACCGCCGCACATGCGGCGGCCGATTCCGCCGCCATCGAGTCGCGCTTGCGTGCGCTCGAAGCGCGGGTCGCCAAACTGCGGCCGCTGGAGGCGGAGATCGCCAAGCTGCGCCGCGAGGCCCGAGAGGCGAAAGAACAGGCTCGTCAAGCGACGACCCAGAGCGGCAATGTCGCCAATGGCGCGCGTGGAAAGGTCGATCCCAACGCTCCGCCGCCGGTGTTCGTCTCCTTCAGGAACGGCCTTTTCGTCGAGACGGAGGACAAGGCTTATAATTTCAAGATCGGCGGCCGCATGCAGTTCGACGGCGGCGCGACGACGCAGCCGCTCAACGGCTGGTCGGATCAGGCCGGCGTGCGGCAGGTTCGACTCGAGGTGGAAGGCAAGGCCGCGAAATACTGGTTCTACAAGCTGCAATATGACTTCGCCGGATCACAATACGGGACTCCGTTCAACGCGCCCGTTCAGGGCGGCATTCGCGATTTCTACGTCGGATTGCAGCATCCGGCGCTTTCCTTGCCCTTCACGAAAGATCCGGCCTTCATCCATATCGGCAGCTATTTCGAGCCGTTCAGCCTGGAATTCACGATGTCGTCGCGGTTCCGCGACTTCATCGAGCGCGCGATGCCGGTCGAAACCTTCGCGCCGAGCCGCCACCTTGGCGCCGCCATCGGCGCCTATGGCGACAACTGGTCGGCCAAGGGCGGCGTCTTCACGACGAGCTTCGAGGACCTCAACACCACGCCGGCGGTCGGCGTTCCGGTCGGCTTCGGCGTATCCCCCAAAGCGGGCTGGGTATCGACCGGCGGAAGTCAATATTTCGAGCTCACCGGCCGCGCCACCTATGCGCCGATCATGACCGAGCACGACCTGTTGCATGTCGGCCTCTCCGGCCGCTACCATCAGCCCAACAGCGCGACGGGACTTTCCGACGATCGCGTGCTGAGGCTGGGCAACCGAATCCGCTCCGAAGCCTATCAACTGAACCAGGGCCTGCTCGGGACGCCGGACCTTTCCTGCGGCGCGATCGCCTTGCCCGGCTGGGCGACGGCGGCGGCCGCCCGATGCGTCAACAATGTCGAGGCCTTCGGCGTCGAACTCACGGCCGCCCATGGGCCGCTCTCCTTGCAGGCGGAATATTTCGGGCAGCAGGTCAACCGCAATGAGACGAATCTCCTGCTGGCGCGCATGGCGGGCGCCTTCGCGCCGGGCGGCGCGTCGCATTACTTCAGCGGCTATTATGTCTATGGCCAGTGGTATCTGACCGGCGAGGAGCGCGCCGCCGCCTATGACGTCACGAACAAGATCGGGGCGAATTTCAACCAGATCAAGATCAAGCATCCGCTCAGCGCCGGCGGCTTCGGCGCCATCGGCGTCGCCGCGCGCTATAGCGAGGTGAACCTGAATAGCGGCCCGTTCTCCGGCTCCGGCCTTTATAACATGCTGGCCTATACGACTTTCGTGGCGCCCAATCCCGCCGCCGCCACGGCCATCGCCAACGCCGGCGTCGTCGGCGGCCGGCAGCAGAATGTCACGCTGGGCCTCAACTGGTATCCAGACAACGGAATCCATTTCCAGTTCAACTGGATTCACGTGCTACAGGCTTCCGCGCCGCTGAACGACTATGCGCTTTATACGTCCGGCGTGCCAGCGCGTCAGGGGCCCTATTTCAACGGCGCCCATCCGGACCTCTTCGAGGCGCGCGCGCAGGTTTATTGGTGAGGGCGGGCGGAGCGTCGCTTCTCCGTCCTGAAGGACCCCTTGCTTTGAGCGCAGGGCAATCAAGCGAACAACAATCTTGCATTGTTGACGCCCCATACCTCCCCTTTACGGGGAGGTATGGGGTCGGGCCGCCCTCCCCGTAAAGGGGAGGATTCGCTCACGGCCGGTCGCGCTAATCGCACCACATGCGCATGAGATTCGCGGAGTTCTTCAGGAGCATGTCGTGCAACTCGTCATGCCCGTGCCGCTCCAGATAGGCGCGATGCACGATGTTGAGCTCGCGCAGCGCCGTGCGCTGCCGCTCGTCGCGGACGCGGCTTTGAATCCAGCCGATGCAGGCGAGGCGGCTGCCGCGCGTCACCGGCGTCACGCAATGGATGAGGCCGGTCGAATAGAGGAACAGGCTGCCGATCGCCGGCTTGACCTTCAGGAGGCCGTGCTCCTGTTCGAGCGTCAGCTCGCCGCCGTCATAATTGACATGATCCTCGAGAAACAGCGTGAAAGAGAGGTCGCAGCGGCAGTCGTTCATGATCGGGGCGTCGGTGTGGCTACCATATTCCATTCCGACGTCGTAACGATTGACGCTCATGGCGGCGATCCGCTTGGGGATCGCGTAGAGCTCGACCTGCTCATGGGTCATCAGGCGCAGCGCGATGTCGTCGAGGATTTTCCTTCCGCGCTCGCGGTCCATTTGCAGGTTGTTTTTGACTTTGGCGGCCCGTCCGGTGGCGGTGGCGCCGCCGGAGACAAAGGGAGTTTCCAGAATTTTCTTGCGCAGCCGCGCCGCCGTGTCTGCGTCCAGAAAATTGTCGATGAGCAGCACCGCTCGCCCCTTCCGTGACCCGCGCGCCCGGCGGCGCATGCGGGCGCGCCGGAAGATCGCGAAAAATCGTCGCTATAAGCGGATTATGACTGGAGTGCGAAAAAGCGCGCCCGGCACAAACTGGCGGAGCCGTGCCGGGCGCTTGGCATCGACCGCGGATGGAGACCGGTCGAATGGCGAAAACTATAAGCGCGATCGGATGCGCCTTTATTTCTGGATCATTACTGTCGGCAAGCGCATAGGCGTCGCTTCGACGCCTTAAAAGCTTTTGTTGACCGGGACGGCGCCTTCCTTTACGAAGGGATAGCTGCGCCGCAGCAGGCGCCTCCAGCCGCGTAGATCGGACTCTTGCCCCTTGGGGCCTCCGACCAGTTGTCGAGCCGTCTTCACGCCTCAATCGACGGCCCGCTACGCAGGGCAAGTCCCCATTTCAACCGGATCAAGCGAATCGCGCCTCGCGAAGGCCGCGGCGCGCGATCGCTCATGAAAGACGCTAAGTGACCAAATTTTCCGATCTCGGCCTCGCCGAGATTCTGCTCCGCGCCCTGAACCGCGAAGGCTACGAGACTCCCACTTCCATCCAGGCCCAGGCCATTCCTCTCCTCTTGCAAGGCCGCGACCTTCTCGGCATCGCCCAGACCGGCACCGGCAAGACGGCGGCCTTTGCGCTGCCGATCCTCGAGCGCTTCGCCGCCGACCGGCGCCGTCCCGCGCCCTTCACGGCGCGCGCGCTCGTGCTCGCGCCGACGCGCGAGCTCGCCGCGCAGATCGCCGACAGTTTCCGCGCCTATGGGCAGTTCCTGCGCCCGAGCGTCGGCGTCGTCGTCGGCGGCGTGTCGCATCGTCCGCAGATCGACATGCTCGCGCGCGGCCTCGACGTGCTCGTCGCGACGCCGGGGCGCCTGCTCGACCATATCGCCTCCGGCCGCTTCAAGCCGGCGACGACCGAGGTGCTGGTGCTCGACGAAGCCGACCATATGCTCGATCTCGGCTTCATCGTCCCCATCCGCCAGATCGTCGCGAAGCTCCCCAAGAAGCGCCAGACGCTGCTTTTCTCCGCCACCATGCCGAGGGAGATCGCCGGCCTCGCGCAGGACATGCTGAACGATCCCGCGCAAGTCTCCGTGACGCCGGTCGCGACGACGGCCGAGCGCGTCGACCAGCATGTGTTTCTCGTCGATGGCGGCGCCAAGCGCGACATTCTCGTCGAGTTGATGAACAACGCCGAGATTTCCCGCGCCATCGTCTTCACGCGCACCAAGCGCGGGGCGGATCGCGTGGCGCAGCATCTCGACGCGGCGGGAGTCGGCGCCGAGGCGATTCACGGCAATAAGAGCCAGAGCCAGCGCATCCGCGCGCTCGACTCTTTCCGCAAGGGCCGCACGCGGGTGCTCGTCGCGACCGACATCGCCGCGCGCGGCATTGACGTTGACGGCGTGACCCATGTCGTGAATTACGAGCTGCCGGAAGTGCCGGAGGCTTATGTCCACCGCATCGGCCGCACGGCGCGCGGCGGCGCCTCGGGCCACGCCATCTCGCTTTGCGACAATGGCGAACGGTCGCTGCTGCGCCAGATCGAGAAGCTGACGCGCCAGACGCTGTCCGTCACCGACCGCCGCAGCGCCGATCAGCGTCACGAGGAGTCCGAGCCCGCGCGCCGCGCGCGTCGCGGCAATGGCGCCGCGCCCAAAGGACATTCCGCCGGCCACGGCGCCGCGCGCCATGCGCCGAAGCATCCGCGCCGCGAGGGGCCGCAGCGCGACGGGCAGCGGCAGAGCGCGCCGCTGCCCGCGAACGGCCAGAAGCGCCGCGCGCATGGCGGCGGCGGTCGACGGCCCGGCGCGCCACAGGCCTGATCGACTTGGTCGCGATCCCGTCCCTCCTCTTGCGGGGAGGGACGGCGACGGCGATTGCGCCCGCTTGCTTTCGCCTTAGACTGGGCATGAGGCAAGGCGAGCGGCGCGCATGTTATACGATCTTCTGATCATCGGCGGCGGAATCAATGGCTGCGCCATTGCGCGCGACGCGGCGGGGCGAGGGCTCTCCGTGCGCCTCGTCGAGCAGAACGATCTCGCGAGCGGCACATCGTCCGCGTCGACGAAGCTCATCCATGGCGGTCTGCGCTATCTGGAGCTCTACGAGTTTCGCCTCGTGCATGAGGCGCTGGCCGAGCGCGAGCTTCTGCTCGCCGCCGCGCCGCATGTCATCTGGCCGCTGAAATTCGTCCTGCCGCACGAAAAGGGCCTGCGCCCGGTCTGGATGCTGCGGCTCGGCCTCTTTCTCTATGACCATCTCGCGCGCCGCAAGCGGCTCGACGGCTCGCATATGGTCTCGCTGAAAGGCAACGCGCTCGGCGCGCCTTTGCGCGAGAGCTACAATGTCGGCTTCACTTACGCCGATTGCTGGGTGGAGGATTCGCGCCTCGTCGCGCTCAACGCGCTCGACGCCAAGGAGCGCGGCGCGACGATCACCGTGGGAACGCGGCTCGTTCAGGCGAAGCGCAGGGACGCGCATTGGGTCGCGAAGCTCGAAGGCGGCGCGGAGATCGAGGCGCGCGCGCTGGTGAACGCCGCCGGGCCGTGGGTTTCGCGGGTGATCGAAGACGCGCTGCATGTGCATTCGCGCAAGCATGTGCGGCTGGTGAAGGGCTCGCATCTCGTGACGCGCAGGCTCTATGAGGGCGCGCACGCCTACATTCTGCAAAACCCCGACGGCCGCATCGTCTTCGCCATACCCTATGAGCGCGCCTTTACGCTCATCGGAACGACGGACGTTCCCCATGACGGCGCGCCGGGCGCTGCGTCGATCAGCGACGCCGAAATCAATTATCTTCTGGAGTCGATCAATCACTTCCTGCGCGCGCCCGTCACGCGCGACGACATTGTGTGGAGCTTTGCGGGCCTGCGCCCGCTTTATGACGACGGCTCGCTCAACGCGTCCGTCGTGACGCGCGACTACGCTTTCGATCTCGACGCGCCGGAAGAAGGCGCGCCCGTTCTGTCGATCTTCGGCGGCAAGATCACCACGGCGCGGCGCCTCGCCGAACATGCGATGGACGAACTGCGCCGCTTCCTGCCCGCGCATGGCGAGGCCTGGACGGCGAGCGCCGTCTTTCCCGGCGGCGATATCGAATTCGACGATTTTCTCGCGCATTTGAAAGCCGAGAAGCCGTTTCTTGGCGACGATCTCGCGCTGCGTCTCGCCCGCGCCTATGGCTCGCGCGCGGAGCGATTTCTGAAGCCCGCGCATTCGATGGATGATTTAGGCCGCGACTTCGGACGCGGCCTCACCGAGGCGGAAGTGCGTTACCTCATCGAGAACGAATGGGCGCGCAAGGCCGATGACGTCTTGTGGCGGCGCTCGAAATTGGGGCTGCATATGAGCGGGGAAGAGCAGAGGGTCTTGCGGGAATATATGGGCGGTTAATCACGAGCCGCGCCCCCTTTCCCCTTGCGGGGAGAGGGGCGAGCCGCGGCGCAAGCCTTTCGGTGTCACGCTCATGAACAGCATGCGCGGACATGGCCTTGCCCCTCACCCTAACCCTCTCCCCGTTATCACGGGGAGAGGGGATGTCGCTCGCGCCCGTCATTGCGAGCGAAGCGAAGCAATCCAGAGCCGCATTGGCGCCCGCTGGATTGCTTCGTCGCTTCGCTTGTCGCGATGACGACGGCGTCAGCCGGCGAGCGCCGAGCCGCCCTCCGTCACCGACTGCGCTCCCTCCGTCACCATCTTCGCCAAACCCGGCGCGGCGACGGCGACGTTCTTCGCGAAGAAGTGCGCGAGCTTTTCGTAGCGTGCGGCGTTGGGGTCGCCGTCGCGGCGCGCGGCTCTCGCGCCTTTTTCGAGCAGCGTCGCGCCGCGCGCCAGAGCGAAGAGGCGAAGATAGGGCGTCGCGCCGGCGAGCGCCTCGGCGGGCGACGCCTTCAACGCGCCGGCGAGATGATCGCTCGCCTGCGCAAAGGCCTCGACGGCTTCGCTCACCGCCGCGTAATGGCTCTCTTTCGCGATCTTCCGCATGTCCGCGATCTCGCGTTTCAGCGCCGCGCCGCCGCTCATCGGCAGCTTGCGGCCGACGAGGTCGATCGCCTGTATGCCGTTCGCGCCTTCATAGATCGCGCAGATGCGCGCGTCGCGCATGAGCTGGGCGACGCCCGTCTCCTCGATATAGCCCATGCCGCCATGGACCTGCACGGCGAGCGACGTGACCTCATTGCCGATGTCGGTCGAGAAGGCCTTGGCGACGGGCGTGAGCAGGCCCGCGCGTTCGTCCGCTTCTTTCGCCTTCTCGGCGTCGTCGTAGCGGTGCGCGCGATCGAGCGAGGCGGCGGTCTCGAAGCAGATCATGCGTGCGGCCATCGTCAGGCTCGCCATGGCGAGCAGCATGCGCTGCACGTCGGGATGCGCGATGATCGCGCTCGTCTCGGAGGCGCCGATGGCGCGTCCCTGCTTGCGCTCGCGCGCATAGGCCAGCGCCGCCTGCGTCGCGCGTTCGGCGAGCGCCACGCCCTGCAGGCCGACATTGAGGCGCGCATTGTTCATCATGGTGAACATGCAGGCGAGGCCGTTATGCTCCTCGCCGATGAGGAAGCCGGTCGCCTCCTCATAGATCATGGTGCAGGTCGGCGAGGCGTGGATTCCGAGCTTATGCTCGACGCCCCCGCAGCGCACGGCGTTGCGCCGCGTGAAGGCGCTGGCGTCGTCCGGCAGGAATTTCGGAACGAGAAAGAGCGAAATGCCCTTCACGCCCGCGGGCGCGTCCGGCAGCCGCGCGAGCGCGAGATGCAGAATATTGTCGGCGAGATCGTGCTCGCCATAGGTGATGAAGATCTTCTCTCCCGAGATGCGATAGGAGCCGTCGCCCTTGCGCTCGGCGCGCGTGCGCAACAGCGCGAGATCGGAGCCCGCCTGCGGCTCCGTGAGGTTCATCGTCCCGGTCCATTCGCCGCTGACGAGCCTGGCGAGATAAGTTTCCTTCAACGACGCGCTGGCGTGCGCCTCCAGCGCCTCGATGGCGCCGTGCGAGAGGAGCGGGCAGAGCGCGAAGGAGATATTCGCGGCGTTCCAGATTTCCGTGCAGGCGGCGTTGAGCAGGGCCGGCAGGCCAAGCCCGCCGAACTCCGGATCGGCGGCGAGGGCGTTCCAACCGCCCTCTCGCCAGCCGGCATAGGCCTCTCGCCAGCCGGGCGCGGTGGTCACAGCGCCATCGGCGAGCCTGACGCCGGCGCGGTCGCCGATCCGGTCGAGCGGCAGAAGCCGCTCTTCGGCGAATTTCGCCGCCTCGTTCAGCGTCTGCTCGGCGACGCCCTCGGCGATATCCGCATAGATACCTTCCGCGTCGGTCCCGGCCGCCAGGCGCAGCGAGAAGAGGATGTCGGGGAGCGGGGCGCGATAGGTCATGTCGTCTCTCGCAAGCGGGTTACACGCTGAAATCTAGCGCGCTTGTCGGCGCACGGGACGCCCCGCTTTTCTGCGGCGCTGCGAGGGCGTAACATAGGCGGACGATTTTTCCACTCCAAGAGACGCCCAAGAGAAACCGAAGAGACCCCATGCCGCTCTACGCCTTTCGCTGCCAGGACTGCGACCACGAATTCGAAACGCTCGCGCGGTTCGAGGAGACGCCCGGCTGTCCCGCTTGTGGCGGCGCCCATGTCGAGCGCCAGCTTTCGCTGATCGCCCGGCCTGCCGCCGGCGGCGATACGGGCGCGGGGGAGGGCTGCGGCGCCATGTCGGGCGGGACGCCCTGTCCGAACTGCCCGGCCCTCGCCGGTTGACGGGGCCGGAGACCCCGCGGCCATTGGATGTCGCGGGTCCGGCAGTTGAAAAGCTGCCGGGCGTCAGCCATTTCTCGCCGGAGAAAGGCGCAGCGCGCACCAATGATTTCCTCCAAGGCGGGGTTTGGCGTGAATAATGTTCGATCGGCCGAATTGGCCAGTTGACTTGCCGCGCTTTCGTGAGAATCTCCCGTACTCCGGGCTTCCGGCCGGAGGCTCCAGTGACGCGTTTTCAATCAAGGCCGAGTTTTCGGCCCCCTAAAGGAGAATGATCCATTCGCAGGCCAATGAAGAGCACCGCGGCGCCGCAGAAGGAAGGCCCGCGCATCAACCGAGAAATTCGCGCGCGTGAAGTGCAGTTGATCGATTCCGAAGGCAAGAATCACGGCGTCGTCCAATTGCTGGACGCGCTGGGCATGGCCGAGCAGGCCGGGCTCGATCTCGTGGAGATCGCGCCGAACTCGACGCCTCCCGTCTGCAAGATCCTGGATTATGGCCGCTTCCGCTTCGCAGAGCAGAAGAAGGCCGCCGAGGCCCGCAAGAAGCAGAAGGTGGTCGAGGTCAAGGAAATCAAGCTGCGTCCGGGCATCGACGAGCATGACTACGGCGTCAAGATGAAGGCGGTGCACCGCTTCTTCGAGGAAGGCGACAAGGTCAAGGTGACGCTGCGCTTTCGCGGTCGCGAGATCGCCCATCAGGACATCGGCTACCGGCTGCTGACGCGCGTCAAGGCGGAGACGGCGCAGGTCGCGAAGGTCGAGCTCGAGCCGTCGATGGAAGGCCGGCAGATGGTGATGGTGCTGGCGCCGAGATAAAAATTTCGCTCGCCGGCGCTGAACCGGCGGGTTGGGGAGGGCTGGGTGTGCCGATGTCGACTGCGCCGTCCTGGACATTTTTCGCTCGGGCGGCCTCCGGGGCGACGTTGGCCGCGCTGCTTTGGGCGGCCGCGCCCGCAACGGCCCAGCTTGCGCTGCCCGGCGCAGTGGCGCCCACGCCTGAAGGCACGGTGACGTCGCCCTCCGCGCCGAAACCGAAGAAGAGAGTCAGCAGTGGCGGGATGGGGCAGGCGCGCGGCCCGGTCGTCATGCCCAAGGCGCCCTCCGATGACACAATCGTCGGCAAGACCCTGAAACTCGACGGTTCAGGCAGCACGATTGAATTCTCGCGCGGGGGGTCCGATCTCCAGGCGGCCAGGCTCACCCTCTCCGGCGACCGGCTGTCGCGCTCGGGCGAGGAATGCCGCGTCGACGTCGCCGGCATGCCGCTGAAGCTGACGCCGCAAAATAGCGGCGCGGGCCTGCGGCGCTATCTGATCGATTTTCCGGCCTGTCCTTTCACGCTGGACGTGCTCGATGGGGCCATTCTGGTCACCAATGACGGAAAGGCCTGCGAGATCAAGGTCGCGGACTGCCGCGCCGATCCGAGCGGCCTGTGGGGCATGGCGGAAAGCGAGTTCGACCCGAAGAAGGCCGAGGAGATGCTCGGCGCCCGCGCCGCCGTCGAAAAGACCGTGCGCGCCAATTTCCGCGAGCTTTACGACCGCAACAAGAAGGACAAGCTGGTTCGCAGCTTCGTCGTGAAGGAGCAGGCGGGCTTTTCTTCCTGGCGCGAGGAAGTGTGCCGCAACTACGCCAAGGAGCCGGATTTCGGCTATTGCGCCCTGCGTCTCACCGAGGCCCGCGCCATTGTGCTCGGCGCCCAGCTCGCGGGCGGCGTGAAGCTTCCCGAGGGTTATGCCGAAGCCGCCGCGGCGGAAGAGGCGGCGACAAAGGCGAAGAAGAGGTGACCGCGCGGCGCTACAGCCGCGCGACGAAACGCAGGCGGACGTAATCCGCCGTCCAGTTTCCGATAGAGTCGCACAGGACGGGGCGCAGCAGCCGGACGGCGTCGTCGCGCGCCGCCGCACGCTCCGCCTCGGGCAGGAGCGCGAATACGCCGGAGGCGAAAACATCGAGCCATCCGCCGATATCGGTCGGCAAGGGCGTCGGACGCGGGACGAGCGCGATGTCTTCCACCGCGAAGCCATGCGCTTCGAGGCGGCGACGGTAATCCTCGACGGTAGGAAAACGCCAGGGCAGCGCGTCCGCGATCGGAGCGCCGCGTTTTTCCAGAACGGCGAGCAGCGCGACGCAGATCGCCGCGACATTGCCGTGCCCGCCAAATTCGCCGACGAAGCGGCCCTCGGGCTTGAGGGCGCGGCGAACGCCGGCGATGACGGCGTCCGCGTCACGAATCCAATGCAGCGCCGCATTGGAGAAGACGGCGTCGAACTCTTCAGAGAAATTCAGGGCCGCGCCGTCGGCGACATGCGCGTCCAGGCCCCGCGCGCGGGCGGCGGCGATCATTTCGGGCGAGGAATCGACGCCAACGACATGCGCGCCGCTTCGCGCGATCTGCGCCGTGAGCGCGCCGTCGCCGCAGCCGAGATCGAGAATTCTTTCGCCGGCCGCGGGCGCCAGCAGGTCGAGCAGCGGCGCGCCGAGCTGCGGAACGAAGGCGGCGTGACGCTGGTAATCCCGCGCATTCCAGGACTGCATCTATCCGCCTTTCCGCATCAGCATCCCACGCGCCGGATCATAGGCGATGATCGCCGCGACGAGGAAGACGCTCGTATAGCCCAAGGCCACCGGCAGCGAGACCCAATCGACCTGCTGATAGAAGGCGAAGCGGATCAGCTCGACGGCATGGGTGAAGGGATTGATCGAGCAGACGTAATAGAGCAAGGGGCTCGACTCCTTCACGCGCCAGAGCGGATAGAGCGCGGAGGAGGCGAAGAACATCGGGAAGATGACGAAGTTCATCACGCCCGCGAAATTTTCGAGCTGCTTGATAAGCGAGGAGAGCAGCATGCCGAGCGCGCCGAGCATGAGCCCGCCAAGGGCGAGCGCCGGCAGAACGGTGAGATAGCCCCATTTCGTCGGCGGCTCGATCTCCCAGAAGTAGGCGATGAGCAGGAAGGCGTAGACCTGCAGGATCGACACGGCGACGCCCGCGAGAAGCTTGGCGCCGAGCAGGAACCAGCGCGGGAAGGGCGAGACGAGCAGCGTCCGCATATTGCCCGTCTCCCGGTCATAGACCATGGAGAGCGACGACTGCATGCCGTTGAAGAGCTGGATCATCGCCATCAGGCCCGGCGCGATATAGACCTCGTAGAGCACGTAAGTCTCGTAGGGCGGAATGATCGAAACGCCGAGCACCTGCCGGAAGCCCGCCGCGAAGATGAAGAGCCAGACGAGCGGCCGCACCAGCGCCGAGACGAAACGCTCGCGCTGATGCAGAAAGCGCAGCCCCTCTCGCCACACGACGCCCCAAAGGCAGATGAGATATTGGCGCGGCGTGAACCCCCTCTCCCCGCTTGCGGGGAGAGGGTCGGGGTGAGGGGCAGGGCCGCTGGTCCGGCTCATCGTCATATGAGCGCGCTCTTTGCCTGCATGATCGTCAATGTCGCTTGCCCCTCACCATAGCCCTCTCCCCGCTTGCGGGGAGAGGGAATCTGCGCCTGTGATCTGCGCGAAGGCCGCGCCGATATTCTCCGCGTTATTCTCCGCGACGATATCCGCCGCGCGGCCCGTCGCCAGCACCTTGCCGTGATGCAGGATGACGACCTGATCGTCATTCTCGATTTCGTCGATGAGATGCGTCGTCCATAACACGCCGAGCGCCTCGTCACGGACGAGGCCACGCACATGGGAGAGAAGATCGGCGCGCGCCCTGATGTCGAGGCCGACGGTCGGCTCGTCGAGCAGCAGCAGCTTCGGCTCGTGCAGCAGCGCGCGGGCGATCTCGACGCGGCGCATCTGTCCGCCGGAGAGTGTGCGCGTCTTGTCATTGGCGCGCTCGGCGAGTCCCGCGCGCTTCAGCGCCTCCATGCCCCGGCGCCGCGCCTCCAGCGGCCCGATTCCGTGTAGCGCAGCGTGATAGACGAGGTTCTGCATCAGCGAGAGCTCGAGATCGAGCGTACGCGCCTGGAACACGACGCCGAGCCGCCGCAGCGCCGCGCCCGGCTCGCGCATGACATTGGCGCCGAAAATGTCGATCTCGCCGTTACGCGCCGCGTAAAGCCGCGTGACGAGCGAAAACAGCGTGCTCTTGCCTGCGCCGTTGAGCCCGAGCAGAACCGTGAAGCTCCCCGGCGCGACGGCGAAAGACACGTCGTCGAGCGCCTTACGTTGTCCGTAAGAGTGGGAGAGATGGGAGATGGAGAGGGCGTCGATCATGCTCCCTTTTCCGCCGTCATTGCGAGGAGCGTCAGCGACGAAGCAATCCAGAGCCACATTGACGCCCCTGGATTGCTTCGCTGCGCTCGCAATGACGGCTGACCGGTTCGGTCGCGCGCCACGCTCCCTCTTCCCGCTTGCGGGGAGAGGGCTGGGGTGAGGGGCGAGCCGCGTCGTGAATACAGAGTACGCTCTCGCGGGCTCGTTAATGCGGCCTTGCCCCTCGCCCTGACCCTCTCCCCGTTTTGACGGGGAGAGGGAACGTGGTTCGCGGTCATCGTCATTTCGGCGCCACTACGACGCCCCAGGGGAAGGAGCCGACGGGGATCGACTTCACCACCTTGAGACTCGCCACGTCGATCACCGACACGTCGTTCGACACGCCGTTCGCCGTCAGCAGATATTTCTCATCCGGCGTGAAGGCGAGGTGCCAGACGCGCTGGCCGACGAGGAGATATTTCTCGATCTTCTTCGTCTCCGCGTCGATCACCGCGACGCGATTGGCCGGCCCCAGCGCGACGAAGGCGCGCTTGCCGTCCCCGGTGATGGAAACGCCGATGGGCTGGATCGCCTCTTTCGACATGCCCGGAATCTCGAAGTTGATCTTCTGTTTCAATTCGCGCTTCGCGGGGTCGATCACCGCGACCGTGCCGCCGACCTCGGACGACACCCAAAGCTCGGATCCGTCCTGCTTGAACGCCGCGAAGCGCGGGCGGCCGTCGACGAGGATATTGGCGACGATCTCTTTCGTCCGCGTGTCGATGAGATGCGCCATATTCGTCGTTTCCGACGTATTGACGAGAAGCTTGCCGTCCGGACTCACCGCCATGCCCTCGGGCTCGACGCCGACGGGAATGTCGCCGATCTGCTCCTTGCGCTTCACGTCGATGAGCGTGACGAGATTGTCGTTCTCGTTGGAGACATAGATCGTGTCGCCGCCCGGCGAGAGCGCGAGCAATTCGGGGTCCGGGCCCGAGGGCAGCTTGCCGGTGAGCTTCAGCGTCTTCGTGTCGAGCACCTGAATGGCGTCGTCGTCGCCGGCGCAGATATAGAGCTCCGAACCGTCCTTGTTCAACTCGATGCCGCGCGGACGCCGGCCGACTTTGATCGTCGCAATGGCCGCCAGCTTGTCGGTGTCGATGACGGTGATGGAGTTGCCTTTTTCGTTGCTGACATAGGCGGTGTAGGCGTGCGCCGGAGCGACGAGCGCGGAAGACAGGAGCAGAGCCCAGGCGGCTTTCTTCATTTCAACCTGCACTTGGTTTCGGGCTGATCCAGCCCCAGCGTGTCGAGTTCCGTCGCCTGATGCAGGAAGCCCTCCTGCGGCGAGACGGAGACGGTGATGCGGCCGTCGGAGAGAAGGATGGGTTGGCGCAATTGCTGGTTCCAGGGGCGCAGCGTCAGGCGCACGCCCTTGAAGGCGGCGATGGAGAAATCCTTGCCGATCATGAAGGCCCTGAGTTTCTCCGGCGCGTTGGAATTCATGCGCGTCGCCGCCTCGCCGACCATGCGCATGGCGAGCCAGGCGTTGTTGTCGCGGGCGTTCATCGGGCGGCGGAACGTCGCCATGAAGCGGTTCTGCAATTGTTGCGCGCCCCATTGCTCATGCGCCGGATCCCAGCTCGTGGGAGAAAGGCCCGCCGAGCCCGCGACAGGGCGCGGATCCCATGTGCGATAAGGCAGGTAGCCTGCGAACACCTCGCTTTCGTCGACGGCGAGCAGCGCGTCGTAAGCGGGCGCGTTCTGCGTCAGCACGGGCATTTGCCGTTGCGTCTGCACCGACCCCGAGTCGCTGCGGCGACCGCCGCCCGTATCCTCATAGACGCGTTCTTCGACAATCTTGGCGCCGAATTTCTTCGCCGCGCGGCGATAGGCCTGCGCGAGCAGCTCGTCCTTCTCATGCGAGCCCTTGACCAGGAGCCATTTGCGCCACTGCTTCCAGACGAGATATTGCGCGAGCCCGTCGGCGAGCATGGCCCGCGAAGGCGCGACATGGATGATATTGGCGCGGCAATCTTCCTCGCGCAGCCGCTCGTCCGGCGCCGAGACATTGAGGAGCAGCGCGCCTTTCGCCCTGGCGCGCTCGCTCGCCGCGAGAAGCTTGTCGACGGAAAGATCGGCGACGATGAAAAGCGCGCCCTTGTCGATCAGCGCTTCAACGGAAGCGGCGACGTCGGCGTCGTCATCGAGCTTCTCGTCAATCACTTCGAATGTCTGATTGGTGAATTTGCCGGTCGTGTTGTTGTCCGCCGCGCCGAGCAGCGCGCCGGCGAGCGTGTCGTCGGCGGCGGGAATGTCGAGGATGGAGAGGGTTTCGCGCGAATGCGTCTCGCGCAGCACGCCGACCTTCACGTTCAACGCATCCGCCGCGGCGGGTACGGCGGCGAAGAGAAGCAGACAAGCGGCGGCGAGGCGTTTCATGGCCTTCTAAATGGCCGCTTTGGCG